>Ga0153916_10002112_pt1 | contig 14616 bp, 11 predicted proteins | sample Opewatmetagenome_FD_109642 | JGI IMG/M metagenome (GOLD analysis project Ga0153916, IMG submission 109642) | Freshwater wetland microbial communities from Ohio, USA - Open water 3 Core 3 Depth 4 metaG | ecosystem: Environmental > Aquatic > Freshwater > Wetlands | place: USA: Ohio, Lake Erie...
AATTGGTATAACAACAGCAATTATACAGGATTCAAAAGGACTTGGTTTTGCAATCCCATCAAATACTATACTACGAGAAATAGAATCACTTATCAAAACTGGTTCTTATAATCAGCATTCTTGGTTGGGAATATCTGGTAATGATATGAGTTACTCAATAGCGCAAACAATGAATGTTAATATTACCTATGGCTGGCTTATTACGCAAATAACAAGTGGTGGTGCAGCTGATAAAGCAGGATTAAAAGGTGGGGATCAACAAGTAAGAATCGATAATGAATGGGTGATTATTGGTGGTGATGTTATCATAGCAGTTGATGGAACACGTATAATAAATGGAGATTCACTAATGTCCTATCTTGAAGAAAAAACGACTCCAAATCAGACAACCACATTTACCATTATAAGGGATAACCAACAACTAAATATATTTGTTGAACTTGGAACAAGACCGGCTTTGAGTTAGAAAGATAAAATGAATTACGAAAAAAATAATATCCTTTTGATATCTGCTAATCTAATATTTAAATTACAGTTTTTCTATATGAAAAAAGGTATCTTATAGTAAAAAATGCCAAAGTTGTTCCTATAAAGACTCCTAATATCGCAGAAATTTTTTCAAATAAAGGAGTATTTTCAAAATTTTGAATTGCAAGACTACATATTATAATGGTTGTTGCTCCGATTATGTATTTCATATATTTATCAATTTTTTCGTGATAGTTAACTGGTTTTTTAATTGAATTCTTTGTTGGAATTTTTATATATTTTTGGCATATATCGCAATACCATTCGAATTTTTCTGGAATCAATCTAAGAGCAGAAAGGCATTCAGGACAGTGGGGGTGATGATAAACGGAAGGCTTTGTTTTTCCAATATGTTTTTGTAGAGGCGTTCTCATACTTTTTTTAAGTAGGAAAGGTGTGATTAAACAGCTTATAATGACAAGTAAAAGTGTTGCTGTTCTTATTTGGTTAGCAAGAAACCCATTTATATCACCAAAGATTCCTATATCTATCGCTGTAGTAACAATGATTAATCCTGTTCCCATTATTGGCAACATACCTGAACCAACACTAATGGATTCTCTTTTGTTAAGACCTGATAATCTTGCTCCAATAAAACCTCCAAGAAAATTCGCAATCAGAGCGGAGATTACAAAAATAGCTATGAAAAATATAAGTGTATCAATCTGATTAGATTGTATTAAAAACAAAAAGTTGAAACTTGCTCCAACCCATACAAAAAAAAGTGGAATGAAAAAAGCATATGCAATAGTTTTTATGTAATCGCTTAACATAGCTGCTTGTGGCGTCTTTCTGATAAAAATCCCAGCAATAAATGCTCCAATAATAGCAGTGATACCAAAATTCTCAGCTAATGCTGCAAAAAGAAAGCAAATCACCAATCCTAGTGTTAGAATGAAAACTGGCGCCTTTCTCGATGCATTATTCTTTGATGTATATCGAACAATAAGTAAACCAACTCCCATAGTTAAAATGAAAAACAAAATAATTTGTAAAATCAGAACGAAAGAATTTCCAGTCCCAAATACTAACGCAAAAATAAATATCGCTAGAACATCATTGAGGACAATTGCTGTATGTAATGTTAGACCAACACGTGTTGACAACAGATCCATATCAGAGAGGATACGTATTGCTATTGTAGCTGATGTGGCTAAACATATAGCACCTATCGCCATGCTCTGTGTCAAATTCATATTGAAGAAAAATCCTACCAAACATCCAACGAAGAAAGGAACGATGATACTACCAATACCAGCAAAAACTCCTGCTTTCCTCATCTTTTTTAAGTCCTCCATATTTGTTTCTAATCCAAGAATAAAGAAAAGGAAAATAACACCAATAAATGCAACTTCTTTGAATTCAGTGGATGTTAAATTAAGATTAAATTGGAAGACTGATGTGCCAAAAAGATTTATGGAAGAACCTGAAAAGGCGCCAATAAGACATGGACCAAGTATAATACCTGCTACAATCTCCCCTAGTACTCCTGGTTGTTTTATCTTTTCAAAAAAAAGATTAAGAAGTTTTGCAAAAACTATTGCAACTGTTATTTCAAGTAACATACCGTGCATCCCTTGCTTAAAACTTGTAAAAATAGGTATAAATTACATATATTTAAAATCATGTAAAATAGTTTCCAGAGATTTTAAATAATATTTTATTGATTATGCCATAGAGTTGGATGGTTAATAAGAAAAAATTTATTACAGATCTTTACGAGTTAAATGTAAAGGATATAATGAAAAACATAAACAGTGGTATACCTCTTGTTGAAAAAAATGCAGATATTGCATGTATTTTATCTGTCTTGAATAAAAAAAAGCATGTCTGGGTAGTTGATAGCAAGGAAACCTTACATATATTAGGAGTAATAACAGAATCTGATACACTCATGCTTTTTTCACCACCTTATACACCAATGCAAACTTTTGATAAACCAACTCTTCAATCATTACAGTATGGACTTTCTACTACTGCAGAAGAAATTATGTCAAAAAATCCAATAAAAATATCTCCAGAAGAAAAAATTAAAGATATAATAATTATGATGAAGCAACATAAAGTTAAGCAAATGCCCGTTGTCGATGAAAATGATAAGTTGTTAGGTGAGGTAACTCTTCATCATTTCATAGAAAAGTACAATAAAGAGAAAACTAAAAACGACCAAGAATAATATTATTGTTAATTTTATAAACTGTTTAATAATTTTTTATTAATAACTAACAGATTGTCATTTGAGAGATTCCTGATTTTTAAATAATCTTGTTAGACCTAAAAAATTTAATTTTAAAGAGGATATAAAAAAGAAAAAATTTTAAAAAGTATAACTATTAAATGTACTTTTATAAAATACTTAAAACTTGGTAATAAATTGGGAAAAGCTTAATAAATCCTACAGATAATTAGAGTAACAATAATATTTATAGGGGTTATTAGTTAAATATAACAAACATAGGTGGATTTAATGTCATTTAGATTATTTATAAAAACTAGAAGTTTTGTATTTTTTATTATCATTATATTGATAGGATCTTTTTATGTACCAATTTCATTGTCTAAAAAAGCTGATCAACCTTATAAACAATCTACATTTTTAGATGAAGGTCAAATATTGTATTCACCTTGTTATAATACTGCTACATATTTAAGAGAGAATACAGGAACTTTAAATCATACATGGTCAAGTAGTTTTATGCCTGGTGTGATGGTACGTTGGTTTGGTGATGGGATAATTTATCGTACAATAAGAGTTGGTGTAGGTCCAGGTGGTGGTGGTGCTGGTGGTGGCATTCAGAAAGTGCTATGGGATGGAACTGTAGTATGGGATTTTAGATACAATACAAATGGGCTGCTGTCTCATCATGACCTAAGAATACTACCTAATGGTAATGTATTGTTGATAGCATGGGAAACAAAAACTCGTACTGAATGTATAAATGCAGGAAGAAATCCAAATTTGGTTACTACTCAAGGATTAATGCCTGATCATATTATTGAAGTTAAACCAACGGATTCTTCTAGTGGTGAAATTGTTTGGGAATGGCATGTCTGGGATCATCTAATTCAAGATTATGATTTTTCAAAAGCAAATTATGGAGTGGTTGAGGATCACCCTGAATTAGTTGACATAAATTATGTTACTTCAACATTTAAAGATTTGATGCATACAAATTCCATAGATTATAATGAAGAGTTTGACCAAATACTAATCAGTATACGTTATTATAATGAAATTTGGATAATAGACCATAGTACAACAACAGCAGAAGCAGCGAGTCACACTGGAGGAAATTATGGAAAAGGCGGGGATTTATTATATCGTTGGGGCAATCCTCAAGCATATGATCGCGGTACTTCTAGTAATCGAAAATTGTATGAACAACATGATACACAATGGATAGATAAAGGATACCCTGGTGAAGGAAACATCCTAATTTTTAATAACGGTGTAAGTCGTGGATATTCTACAGTTGATGAAATTACTCCACCAGCTGATGAAAATGGTACTTATTATATTGAATCAGATGAAGCATTTGGACCAACATCACAAACTTGGATTTATAAACCCACACCAAGTTTTTATGCAAGTCATATCTCTGGTGCTAATAGGTTAAAAAATGGTAATACTCTTATTTGCAATGGGGAAACAGGGAAACTCTTTGAGGTAACATCAGAAGGATCAACAGTTTGGCAATACAGCCTTGGAGCTTATGAAATTTTTAAAGTAGATTACATACCACCTGAAGAACCAGAACCACCAGAACCTAATAAACCAGATTTAGATTGTTCAGGAACTCTTTCATGGAACGATGTTAAGACAGGTGAAACAGTAAAAGGTAGTTTTAAAGTACAAAATATAGGAGACTCGGGTTCATTACTTAATTGGACGATAAATGTATCATCTATTGAATGGGGAACTTGGACATTTACCCCTGAATCTGGTAATAACCTTACACCAGAAGATGGCGTATTTATAGTACAAGTATCGGTTGTAGCACCAAACGAAAAAGAAACTGAATATAATGGATATATTTGGGTTGAAAATAAGGACAATTCCACAGATTTTGATAAAATTTATGTATATTTAAAAACTCCAAAAAATGTTCAAACAATTAATACAATTATAAACAATTTTATACTTAAAATTAGAAATATATTTTCAGAGAAATTAGGAATTCATTTAAAATATTTAGGCTGGTTTTAATAAACATAAGAGTTTTAATAAAACCAAGTTACAAATTTAATGTATAATCTGAAAAAAAATTATAAATGTAAAACAAAAAAACAATAAAAAAATATATATGGGGTGCAAAAGTATTCCAAAATCAATGTCAGATTTTTCTATTAAATATGTGTTTGAGGATAATAACGATAATGTAAAAAATTTTTCGGGGGATATTAATATTGAACCAGTAAATACTTATAAAGATTTTAAAACATTTTATAAGTTTCCTTTCAAGTTGTATAAGGATGATCTGTATTGGATTCCTCCGTTTTGGTATGAGTTTAAAGATTTTTTTAAAAAAAATAATCCCTTCTGGTCACACGCAGAATGTAAATTATTTATAGCTAAGAAAAAAAATAAAGTTGTTGGTAGAATCTCAGCAATAATTGACTATAAATTCTGTGAAACAGTTGGTAAAAAAATAGGTTATTTTGGTTTTTTTGAATGTATCCAAGATTTCGAATGTGCCAGTGCTTTATTGCAAATTGCCCAGGAATGGCTCGCGTCAAAAGAAATGAGCATAATGCGTGGTCCAATTAATGGCCGTATAGATGTTGGCTGTGGTTTTTTATATTCTGGTTTTGACTCGGCGCCAAGTTTGCTTTCCTCTTATTCTCCTGCATATTATATTTCTTTTGCTGAAAAATTCGGCATGAAAAATGCTCGTGATCTAATAATTTATTATGTCGATTTAACAAAGCCAATCCCTGAAAAACTAGAAAAAAAAGCACGACTTTGTGCTGAATCTGGTATAACAGTCCGTCCATTTAATCGGCTTCGCACTCGGAAAGAACTGAAATGGTGGGTTGATCTTTTCTTAGAAACTTTTTCAGATCATTGGGGCTATGTACCTGTTTCTGATGAAGAAGTTAGAACACGTTTTGGGATAAAACAAATGCGCTGGTTTGTAGACTCGCGTCTTTTTCTAGTTGCTGAATATAATGGTTCACCAATTGGTTTTATTTGGGCAACTCCAGAATATAATCAAATTTTTCAAAAAATAAATGGAAGATTAGGTCCTTTTCAAATATTATATTTAATTTTCAAGAAGAAACAGATAAACAAAGGAAAATTACATCTTATAGGAATAAAAAAAGAGTTCCGTAAACATAATATAGGATCATATTTGAATTATGAAATATTGTTTGAGATGAAAAATTGTGGATATATCGGTGCAGAAATCGGATGGGTAGATGAAGAAAATACTGCTGCAAATACTACAATAGCAATAACCGGTGCTAAAATATATAAAAAGCATCGTGTTTTTGAAAAAAATTTACAAACTATTTAAATTGAGGTGTTATATTTTGAGTTATTTTTTAAAAAAAGAAATAGAAGTGAAAAATGAAATGAAAAATAAAAAAACTATCCAACACCCGCTATTTGGAATTAGTTTTAAAAACTGGATTAAGCTTTTGGATTTAAATGGGGGGATTGATAGAAAATACTTTGCTAGAGGTGCCTTTATAACTATTGCATCAATTATTATGATGCCTATTAAAGCTTTTTCCAGATTAAAATACGAATCAAAAATCAATAATACAGAAATTAAAAATCCACCTGTTTTTATAATTGGTCATTGGCGAAGTGGTACAACATATCTTCATGAACTATTAGCAGAAGATCCACAATTCTGCTATGTATCATTATGGAATACCCTTTTACCGGATGATTTTCTCATTTTGAAGCCATTAAAAAATTACCTTGCAAATTTTCTCCCAAAACAAAGACCTATGGATGAAATTAAAGTCGAGATAGATGGCCCCTATGAGGAAGAAGCTGGTATTGCAGTATTAAATAAATGGTCTTTTTTTCATTGTTTACATTTTGCTAGAAATGCTGAAAAACAATATTTAAAATCCATACATTTCGAAAATTTAACTGATGAAGAAAAAACCAAGTGGAAAAACAATTATCTAAAATTTATGAAATCTGTTACTTTCGCAAATGGAGGAAAAAGACTTCTTCTTAAAAATCCTGCAAATACAGCAAGAATTCCTATGTTACTTGAACTTTTTCCAAATGCAGTTTTCATTCATATCTATAGAAATCCATACAAAGTTTACCTTTCAACTATAAAAATGAGAAATAGGGTACTGGATAAACTAGCACTTCAAAATGCCAATGAAGAGGAATTAGAAAAACAAGTTATAGAAAATTATAAAAGACTTATGAAAAGCTACTTTGAACAAAAAGTCCTCATTCCAAAAGATAAACTTATTGAAATAAAATACGAAGATCTTGTGAAAGATCCGATAACAAGAGTTAAACAGATATATTTAAAATTACAAATTCCAGGTTTTGATAATGCCTTACCAGGGATGTTGAAATACCTTGAAAAACAAAAAGATTATAAAACAAATGTATACACTATTGATAAAAAAATAATCCAATGTGTTTATAGTAACTGGAGCTTTACTATTGATCGTTGGAAATACACTCCACCAAAGTGAAAAATATGTTATCTAATACTGTTGTTTCTACAAAAAAAAATTTTAAAAAAAATAATGAAGCACATTTAATAAAAGTAGCTATACTGGCTGAGGAACCAATAGGGTGGGGATCGGGAAAGCATTTCTTCCCAATAATACTAAATAATTATTTTTGGAAGGTCAACAATAAAACCTATAAATTTATTGTAAATTATATTTTTGATAAAGATATTTTAAAGGGAAAACTTAATAAATCAGAGTTTGACGTCTTACTTGTTCCTGGTGGTGGTGTTGGAGATGGGCAATCAATTATGAAAGGTTTTAATTTTTCAAGAAGAGTTAGAAAATGGAAAAAAAAGATTTCCACATTTATTAAGGATGGTGGAGGATATGTTGGAATATGTGGTGGGACCGCACTTTTAACGGATTTAAAAACAGAAGATAAAAAACCTCGTACATTTTTAGAGAGACAATATAATAAAAGTTCATTAGGAGTTTCTTGTATTTCATCATATTATAGAACGTATGCATTTCCTCTTTTTTATCCATTTCAAAAAAACTACCCTGAGAAAATTGGTGCAGCAGCTTATGTATTCTCTTTTGCTCCAGGAGAAACGGTTGATGGAGCTCGTATTCATACGGGTGGAGTCCCATTAGATTTTCAAATATGTAAGGATCATCCAATATTTTCAGATTTTATACAAAGTACTCAACGGATTCGATGGTGGGGTGGGCCGAGTCTTATAGTACCCGAAAATCCAGATCGAAATGTAAAGGTACTTGCAAGATATCCTAGAAAGGATCTATCAGAAGATAAATCTATACAAATACACGCATGGAAATATGTAGGAGGTATTCATGGTCTTTTTCTTGCTTTCTTAAAAGCGTTGAAATTTATCAAAAAAGAAAATGATACTTTGAAAAATGTATTTTTATACACATATTATATGGCTGGAAATTGGAAACTAACTGATAAAATAATTAAATTAGATTATTCAAATAAACCGAGTATTACTGCAGAAATATATCCTAATGAAAATGAGGGAAGAATACTTCTATGTACATCTCATCCAGAATACATGATTTGGTGGGATGGTTACATTGTGGAAATGGAAAATAAGGGGTTTAATTGCCTTGGAACAGGTCTTCATAAATGGGAAGGTATAGCACCATTGAGTAGGACTTCTAATAAAGAATTGATATATAACTGGTGGATGGTTCGAAGATTTGTTGCATGGGCTGCTAAGGTACCAGATGATCATCTCCCTCCAATTAATGGCAAAGAAATCATGAAAAAAGAAATATCAATTATTTCAGAAAACATTTTTTGGAATGATAGTCTTTTTAATCAAATGAAAAATATTTAGAACATTAACTTTGATAATCTTAATGAAATGTTTGGTGAAAAAAATTGTCTATAAAAAAAGAAAATTCAATAATAAAAAAATCATTTATTTTTATCACTAAATGGCGTTCTTTACCTTTTTATGAATTAATTAGTTATTTTTTTATGTTTGCAAGTGTACCCATGCTTGCAAATGGAATTCGACCTTACAATAATGAAATAATTAAAATTATTTTATTTACAATTTTAACATTGTATACAGGTTTTTTTGCAACCTTAATTTGGAATGATATAACCGATGCTGATATAGACGCTATCGCACATCCAGATCGTCCCATTCCATCAGGTAGAATAAATAAAAAGAAATTTTTTAAAATAGCACTTATTTTCTCAGTATTTAATTTTATTTTTGCTATTCTAATTAGTATCTGGTGTTTTATTATTGTTGGATTAACCGCTCTTTTTGTTGCATTCCATAATAAATATCTTAAAAGAACAATAAAATTGCCAGCATATTCTGAAATATTTGGTCCTTTTCAATGGATAGTAGTTGTAATATTTGGTTTTTTAGCAATATGGACTGCCTTACCTGTAAATTCGGAGATTTCCATTAACTTTCCATTTTTTGGAGGTATTTTCACAAGTAGCAAGGCAATTGAGCAGATGATTATACTTATTATTTTCACTTATTTTGCAGATACTTCTCATGACATTGCTGAGGGCATTCATGATGCAGAGGCAGATCTTTTGCATGGTGTTAAAACATATGCAACAACATTTGGTAAGGAAAATGCTGCCAAAATTTCTATGATTATGTTTATTGTTTCAGGAATACTTGGTATTATACTGTTTCTTCGATCTATTCTGTCACCAATTTTTTTATGCATTTTTTTATTGTTATTTAGTTATACTATATTTTATCCATTAAGGTTATTAAAATCTAATAATCAAGAAATTGAAAAACAAGGTACTACCGTTGGACGGAAGCTCTATGATTACTTTTTATTAACTTATGATATTTTATTTATCGACTTGATAATTCAAATTTTTATTTTTAATATCTAGTTGCATATTTTACAAGTTATTATTAACTCCCCCGATGAAAATATAAAATAGGTAGATTATTAATTTAGCGAAAAGGGAAGATAGTTCTAAGGATTGTGTAAAAAAAATAGGTTTTATTTGTTGTTTTATTAAAAAATATATTTTTATATTGGTAAAAAATAAAAAAAAGAGAGAAATGGTAGTTATTTGAGTTCTTATTATATTATCCTTCTATAGGAATAAGAATAATAACAAGAACTTTGGCGTATAGGTTGCGTTGGCAGTTACTCCTTCGTCACAGGTTACGGTAACTTCGATTGTTGGTTTTCCAAATCCAATGATCATAGATTTGGCTTTCCCAATTTCTCCAATATCTAAATCTCCAACGCTAACAATTCTTGATTTTCCGGATAAAATGATTCCACCAGTTGCTTCAATAGTTGCTGTAACATTAGTAGCTATCGCATTACCAGTGTTATTAATCTTTGCAGTTACACCGATGGGACCTTTTATCGATATAATCTCTAGAATCGGTTCTGGAATTACCGTTCCTCCGAGTTGGTAGTTAAAGTCGCATGCCATATTTAGTAATGACGGATCTGAAGTGTTCACCCAGTCTGGGAATCCAAAGGATTCAGATTTAAACATTCCTTCATGAAGCTTAATACCCCCAACTGATTCATTGTGTCTATTCCATCCAGATTGTGGCCATGTCGCATTATATCCATAGATGCCTATCCAGTAACGTGTGTTTGGTAGGAGCTTAATTGGTGGAACTAATGTAACAGAATAGTTTGCATACCATCTCTGAGAAAGATTAGTAGTATACCAGAATTCATGTGGTATAGATGAATTATCAAATGAATATTCCTTAATCACAGATCCTGGTTTATTTCCAGTTGCATTGTGGTTATAGAAAGTGATATTCCAAGTGAATCCATAGTCCTTTCCGCCTTCTGCATACTGACAATTATAATAACCACCCTGCCAGAGAACACTGTCTATATCATAGGTAGCGTCTAATTCGAAATCATCCGCTGGGAATGCATCAATATCATCAGGCCAGAACTGGGCTGCAAGTGCACCAACTTGGTATCCCATTCCATTATCCCATGCAACTGCATTACACATAGAACTTGAGCTGGTGGTACCTGAATCATTCGTAGAGAGCGTAGGTTGAATTTGATTGGTATTTGCTATGGCTATTGTAGATGATATCATCACTACGGCCAATAGTAAAACAACTGCTTCTTTTAAATAATTTTTTTGTTTCTTCATAGAATATTTCCTCCCCCCTTTCTATCTTAGGGTCAGTAACCATATTATAATATTGAATATTTAAATATTCCGATATAAAAAAAAGTATCTTTATAAATGAATTTTTTCCTTCTGTCAATAAAAATAAGAGAAAGTACTCTAAAGATACTCTTAAGAAAAGAAATCTGTTTTATATAAAATTGATAAAAAATACACCATCCGCCGGCACCGATCTCAACTCTAGTTTATAATCCTAAAAAAAATAAAAAAAATGCAATTTCATTTATTGCAATCTTCCTCGTATAAATAAAAGTATTGATGCTATTTTATGGGGAGGGAGATTTGAGCGCATATATGTTAACACATGTGTTAACACATTTTTAAAATCATATCTGTTGAAACAATTTTTACATTTTTCGTAATTTGTAGGGATAAAAGCAGTTAAAAAATTAGTGAAGGAGAAGGATTTTGAACGCATGGAACATTAGATATCTGAGGATTTATAAGGGAATAGAAGATTTTAGATTGTAGTTTGAGGAAGAAAAAATGTCCTGGATCCCTGAGTTTGAACTTGGCATATGGAACGCATGGATTTTTATCATTTTGGCGATATTACCAAACATTTTAGGAAGGTTTATATTCAAAGGAAAAAATATTTCTGTAAAACCTGGAATTTCTGTTCCGAGAAAGTATAAGAAAATAATCAATATAAGTATGGTTGCGATTGTTGTTGGTGTTATATATTCAATTTTTCTTCCATTGCACTTGAATACGCTGTGGTTTTACATAGGATTAATAATATTTTTGTTTGGGTTTGGTCTTCAATTGACGGTTCTGCATACCCTCTTAAACGCTAAACCTGATAGACCTTGGACGAATGAACCATATCGGTATTCAAGACACCCGATTTATTTAGGCATATATTTAATGATTTTTAGTATAACAATAATGAGTTTATCTTGGCTCTTTCTACTCCTTGTAATTATTCTTGCAATACCACTGATACTTAATGCATTAGCAGAAGAGCGATATTGTCTTGAAAAATATGGTAAGGAATATCAAGATTATATGGAAAGAACACCAAGATGGCTAGGGTTACCTAAATCGAAGAAATAGTCCTCTAGTTTGTTTTTCATTGCAGGAGAAGGGATTTCTACATTTATGTGTTAACAAATCGGAGCGGGGACCACTTTTTACAAAAAATATTTTTTTCTCCTGTAAAATTGGTATTTTTACGCGGGGAGGGAGATTCGAACTCCCGAGGTCGTAAGACCAATGGATTAGCAATCCATCGCCGTGCCGGGCTGGGCCATCCCCGCATTAAGAAGGGAAATGAAACAGTTTGATAAAAAGGTTATGTAAATCAAAGGTAATATTAAAATATAATAGGCTTATTATGATTAATAATATGGGGGACTGGACAGAAAAATATAGACCAAAAAGCCTTGATGAGGTTGTTGGAAACGAACGTGCTATAATAGAACTTAGAAAATGGGCTAATTCTTGGATTAGTGGTAAACCTAAAGAAAAAGCAGTTGTTTTATCAGGTAAACCTGGTACTGGAAAAACAAGTAGTGCAATTGCTTTAGCAAATGATTTTAGATGGACTATAATTGAGTTAAATACGTCAGATGCAAGAAATGCTGAGAAGATTAAGAAAGTAGCAACTATTGGTTCAGTAAATGAAACATTTTCTGATAATGGCACATTTATATCTTCACGCGATGGTGGGAGAAAACTGATTATTTTAGATGAAGCAGATAATCTTTATGAAAGAGCAGAAGAATCCTATAAAAATGGTAACGACCTAAGTGATAAAGGTGGAAAGAAAGCAATTGTTGATACAATAAAAACAACAAATCAACCTATAATTTTGATAGTAAATGATTACTATAATCTTATAAAAGGTGGTGGTGAATCTTTAAAGGAAATGTGTAAACTAATAAAATTCTATGATCCTTATCCAAACTCTATTTTTAACTTTTTAAAAAGAATTTGTTTAAGAGAAGGAATAAATGTTGATCAAAAGGTTCTGCAAACAATCGCAGATAGATGTAAAGGTGATATTCGCTCTGCAATTAATGATTTGCAATCTCTTTGTCTAAATAGAACACAAGTTGATTTAAAATCACTTAATGTCTTAGGATATCGAGATAGAGAAAAAGAAATTTTTGATGCACTAAGAGAAGTATTTAAAACTAAGAATATAAAAGCTATACGTGAAAGTATTTCTCATTTAGATGCAGATCCAAAAATGATTTTATTATGGATAAATGAGAATCTACCTTTAGAGTATAGAGATATAAACGACTTAGTAAATGGATATGATGCAATATCAAAAGCTGATATATTTTTAGGTAGAACTGCTAAAACACAAAATTATTCGTTATGGTCATATTCATGTGATATAATGAATGGTGGGGTTGCAACTTCAAAAACGCATGAATACCCAAACGATAAATATAATTTCCCTACATGGTTAAGAGAAAGAAAGGATATAAAAATTAACTTAGAAACTAGAGAGATTATAGCTAAAAAAATAAGTAAAATATGTCACAATTCGGGTAAAAAAAGTAAGGAATTTTTTTTGCCATATTTTACGTATATATTTAGGAATAACATATTTTTTGCAGTAAAGATGAAAAATAAACTTGATCTTTCTGAAGCTGAAATAAAATATCTTTTAGGAGAAAGTTATCAATATAGATTAAAAGAGATTCTTAGTTCACAAGAAAAAGTATCTCAAAAACTAACTTCCCAAGAAAAAACAAAAGAAAAAGATAAAAAAGAAAATTTACAACAAAAATTATTAGACTTTTGATTTCATCATATCATCAAGCTTCTTCATTGTTTCTATTGCTTCTTGTTTAAATTGTTCCTTAATCTTATGATATGTATCATCTGATATCTCTTTTGCTCTGTATTGTTTTTCAAGATCTTTGAGTAGTGACATTAAAAGAGACTTTTTTGTAGTTAATAATTCTTCTGTTGTACTTAAAATTTCTTTAATTTTAGGCGTTTTTCTAAGCCTTAAACTATATATAAAAATTATTAATATTGATACTAATAAAACTATTATTACTATGTAGTAAATATATATTGATTCCTTTGGTGTCTCTACCGTCTTATAAATAGGGATTGTTAATTGTGATCCTCTGGCGCTATTTATACCTGAATATAGTATTTTATCATCGTATGTTACCGTGATTGAATAAGTATTTTGGAGTAATTTTTTCTCAAAGTTTTGAGTGTTTTTATCAAGAATGTAAGTAATCTCTGCTATTATTTGTTCACCAATTTTTATATCCATATTTGAAATGTTTATAGAGTATCTTGTTTCATCATTAATATATGTATATACAGTATCATTTACAAGAATAACTACATTATTTGCTCCGTTTTGAATCCAAAAATCTAAGTTGTTGATAGTTTCATTAGTGTTTGATTGCAAAATGATTAATTCTTTAATTCCTATATTTTCATCATCTTGTGTAGTAAAAGTAATTTCGTGATTTACCGCATCTAAATTCTGAGCATGTACAGTAAGCGGTAATATAGATAATATTATGACTATGCTTAATGCTGAAATAATTAAAGTCTTATTCATAAACTCCCCAAAGTCTTCATATTTTAACTTGTTTATGTATTTTTCTAAATTAACTGCTTTGTGTAATTATTTTTAAAGGACATAGTCCTTTAACATTTCTCAGGGATGGGAAATGCAAAGAACTAGTCCAAAAAAGATAGAATGGAGGAGGTATAAAGAAGTTAGTGTTCCATGG
>Ga0153916_10002113_pt1 | contig 14612 bp, 12 predicted proteins | sample Opewatmetagenome_FD_109642 | JGI IMG/M metagenome (GOLD analysis project Ga0153916, IMG submission 109642) | Freshwater wetland microbial communities from Ohio, USA - Open water 3 Core 3 Depth 4 metaG | ecosystem: Environmental > Aquatic > Freshwater > Wetlands | place: USA: Ohio, Lake Erie...
ATCAAGACCGCTATCATGAGCGATCTGGTCTTCTTGACCTCCATCAACGCCTCCTCTTTGAGTTCCTACAGCTCGGCTGTGCATGGTTCCTTCCTCCTGCTATGGATTCGGAGGCCCTTTTTGTCTTCGGCCTCCCGGTGAAGTTTGCGCCAACCGTCGGGTATTGTTCTGTAAACAAGTTTCAAACGATGCTCTGCTCTAACTCCTGTTCAGGTTCTGTTCATCTGTTGCGCTAATAGCCGAGTTTCTTTCAATAGCGTGGAAGCGATTGACTTACATCTCTTGTGTGTGAGTCTTGCGGATGGGCCAGTCACTGATATCACTCCCAAGACCTCTTTATCGAGACCGAAAATTGGCGCGGCGATGGAAGAAGTACCCAAGAGCCTTTCTCCCTCGCTGAAAGCGAACCCCTGAGCCAGGCATTTATTTAATTCCTGTTCGAGCCGCCTTCTATCGGTGATGGTCCGCTCTGTAAAGCGTTCCAAGCGTTGGTTTGAAAGATTCTTCCGTCTCTCTGGATCCAAATGCGCCAACATTACCCGTCCTGTGGCTCCTGCGTGCATGGGAGCAGAGAATCCAATATCAAATCTAGTGCTTGTGGCGTACGGGCTAATGGCCTGATCTACAACTACTGTTTGGTTCCCCATCATGATAGAAAATGCCGCCGTCTCCGATGTCAGATCACGAAGCTTTTCCAGGTGGGGTCGGACAAGCTTTGAAAGGTCGCATTTTCGACGGTAACAAGTTCCCCACCAAAGCACCCGGTTACCGAGGACAAAAGTGCCATCTTCGTTCCTCGCTGCAACCCTATGCGACTCTAAGGCGCGTAAAATTCTAAAGACTGTCCCCTTGTGTAATCCTAAGGCTTGTTGCATTTTTTTAAGCGTAACTCCTTGCGAGGAGGTCGCAAGCAGTTCGATCACCTGAACGATTTTGTCAAAAACTTTTATTTTTGTTCCAGGCACTCGAAATCCCCGGGCGCAGCACTTAATGCCACATATACGCTTGGCCTTTTCGTTTTCAGACTCACAATCGTTTCGCGTAAAAAATCCGAGCCGCGGAGAAGACGATCGTTGCCGATTTTTTCACCAACGACCGGAGCGGCCCCCAAGCTCGCACTGAACAAAACGCCCCGCTCCCGACAGGCGCTTAAGGAGAAACTTCGGCGCGAGGAATGCGCGCCATCGCTACCAGCGTCTTGCATTGCAAAACAATCGATTTCCATTATAAACCCGTTCCTACTTCAATCTCACACCTCTGTCAAGAACCAAATTGTCGAATTATCGAATCGGGGAGCTTGTGAATGCCCGTGCGCGGCAGCGCGGCATAAAGCGGATAGGGATATTTTCAGGCTCTGGGAATAAAAGGGTTGAGGTCGTTCTTGTCGATTCTTTCTCTATCAGTTTTCATTTCCTTGACCGCCCACCCCCACCTCCACCCGCTCTCTCGACACCGGATCGGCGAAATACTCGAGGTAACGAAGCACCTCCACCCGTTGCAGCGGCGTGAGAAGATCTTTGAAGCCGGGCATCGCCGTGTTGGGCTTGCCCACGGCGATCACGGAAAAAAGGTAGTTTTCGCTCTGCTTGCTCATCCACGCCCCATCCGTGAAATCGCGCGGCTCCGGGGAAAGCAGATGGCCGACGGTCCCTCCGCCGTTGCCGGAAACGCCGTGGCAGCCCAGGCAATAGGTGCCATATACGATTTGCCCCGCCCTGTAAACCGCGCCGTTCTTCGGCACGCCGGGGATTTCATTCGACGCGACCGGTTCCGGTTTGACGATTTTCACGTCCCGGTTGAGCCGCTGGAGAAAAGCGATCAAGGCGTCGGCGTCATCGCCCGTCAGATGCGCGAAAGAAGGCATAAAGGTGAAGGGCAGCACCGCGCGCGGATCGACGAAGTAAGCGAGGTACCAATCGCGCGGGTGTCTCGGCGTTTTACGCAGATCGGGCACGAATCCCGCCGGGCTGTTCGCCGCGGGCACGGCCAGGGTCGTCACGTGACAGGCGGAATAGCAGGGCTCGCGCTGAAAAATTTTTAGCCCCTTCATTTCGAGAGCACTCAACGGCTGATCGCGGAAAGACTCCGGCGCGGCCCCGCAGCCGGGAATCAAGGCGAGTAGCGCGAGAATGCCTAACAGTTTCAACGTCATCACCGGCCTACCTCAGCCCGCTCAGGTAATCGACGAGCGCGGCGACCTGCAGATCATTTAAATAGAGCTGCGGCATTTTTCCGCCGGGGAGAATCTCTTCGGGGTCCTTGAGCAGCCGCGCGAGATTTTCGCCGTTCCGTTTCCGACCAATGAAAGTGAGCGACGGTCCGACCTCCCCGCCGGTCATATCAACGGTATGGCACAGATAGCAACCGGCCCCATGAAACAGTTTCTTGCCCTCATAGCTAAACAGAATGCTCCCGGCATCGCCCTGCGCCGGAGCTTCGCGCCGCTGCGTCGCTACCCAACCGTGGGCCGGCATCTCGTCGACGACGCGCTTGGCCAACAACGGCAGGTAACGCAACCGGTCGTGGTTATCCAACAAGGTCGAGAGATAAATCGTGATGTCTTGAATCTCATCGCGGCTTAAGGGGAAAACCGGCATGGTCGAGCCGGAGACCACGCCTTGGGGTCTCACGGTGTGGGCATAAATCCACGTCCAACTGCGATGGCTGCCGATCCGGCTCAAGTCCGGCCCCTCTTCGCCGCCCTCGCCGTTGATCTTGTGACAGGCAAGACAAAAGTAGCTGTTCACCAGTTGCCGGCCGCGAACGACGCCGGCCGTGGCCTGCGGCGGCAAGGTGTTCGCGCCGTGGCAGTTGTAGCAGGCGGCCTGCATGTATTTGCCTCTGAGCAACGGTTTCGCGGTGACCTGTCCTTGACCATGCGCCTCCAGCGTGGTTACGGCCCGGCCCTCGCCGCCGTGACAGACGACGCAGCCGAAGCGTCCCTCCGGGTGGCTTTTTAAAAGCGCCGAATGAGTGCGCAGCGGCGCGGCGAAATTTTGAAACGCGGGGTTGTCATAACCTAGATGGCAGGTCACGCACCGCTCCACCGTCGTGTGACCGTTCAGTTGGAGCTGTCTTATCTCGGTGCGCAAACTGCTCGCCCATTCTCGTTGCGCGCCTTTCTGCGCCAACCGGATCGCCTGGCGATAGTAAGCTTCCTGGTAGCGTTCCCACTCCTGCTCTGACGCGTCCCAGAGCGTCCAGCCCAAGACAAGCGTCAGCACGAGACCGGTAATGGCTAGCCATCTCTCCATAACGACAACGAACCCTCAATGAGGCCCAGGCCAATTTTCCCAGGGCCAATAAAAACTCCAGTTGGGGCCGCGAAAATATATTCCCAGGGCGGTGGTCACGACGATGCCGATCAAAATGAGGGTCCAGGCGCCAATCATGATCATGCGCTCGCGGGCGAACCAGACCCCGACGCCCACCTGGCGGCGGTCGACGTAAGGCAAGACGAGCAGAAAGATCATCAGAATCGTCGGCACACCCACGCCACCCCAAAAAGCCGAGTAGCCGACCAACTCCTGAAGACCGAGAAAGTACCAGGGGGCCTTGGAGGGATTGCTCGGCGTCAAAGGATTGGCTTCCTCTTCCAGCGGCGCGTTGAAGAGCAGTGAAGCAACCAGGAGCCCGACCATCAACACTAAAAAAACCAGCAGCTCGAGATAGACGACCTGGGGAAAGGTCGTGATCACGCTCTCCGAGCGCTGCCCGACCGGCTCTCCATCGGCGCCGCGATTTTCCGATGGATGGGCCAGGCCGCCGTCCTTGACCACGCGCCAGATATGGTAGTTGACCAGGAGCGCCGTCACGGCCGGAACGGCGATGACGTGCAGCGTGTAGAAGCGCAGCAGCGCATCGCTTCCTACCGTGTCGCCGCCGAGCAGCACATAACGCAGCTTGGGGCCGAGCACCGGCGCGTAGCTGACGATGTTCGTGCCCACGGTGACGGCCCAAAAGGAAAGCTGGTCCCAGGGCAAAAGATAACCCGTGAAGCTGAGCGCGAGGGTAAGTACCATCAACGACACGCCTAAAACCCAATTGAATTCCCGCGGCGGTTTGTAAGCTCCGGTGTAGAAAACCCGGCACATGTGCAGCGCCACCCCGACGACCATCGCTTCGGCCGCCCAGCGATGAAGATTGCGCATCACCCGGCCGAACGTAATCGTGTAATTGAGGTCCAAGATGCGGCCGTAGGCGGCCCCGGTCGAAGGCTCGTAGTAGAACATCAAAAAGATTCCGGTGATCCACTCGATGATGAAAAGATAAAAGCAAATCAGGCCGAGGCCGAAAGTGGTTTGCGGCTCGATGCTGCGGCTATAGAGCCGCGTCGGATGGACATGCAGCACCAGATTGTTGACCACCGCCGCGAGCTGCTGCCTGACGCTGGCCGGATAGCCGCCGCGAAAGACCGAGCGGTAAAAACGGGCTGGCAGCTGCGCCGCCAGCAGAGTCCCGCCAATAACCTTCTTATAAACGGCGACAACGTCGATCATTGATTTAAACAACCCAGAAGTTGGATGGCACCGTCGGGAAGTTCGAACAGGACTTGCGAGTTTCCTTCCTTGTTGACGTAGAGCTTCGCCGCCGCCCGCTCCTTTTCCACCCAAAACAGATTGCGCTCGCGGCATTCGAGGATGCTTGCGACCTCTTTCAGTGTTTGGGATTGATCGATCTTAGCGACGGAAAGAGCGCCGCCCTTGCCGATGCGGCGAACCTCCACGTCGCGAAATCGTCCCTTGAGCCAGGCTTGTCCCACGGCGACGATCTCCTCACCGCCGGCAGACCAGTCAAAGGCTCCGAAAGCGCTTCGACCGCCGCGCGCCCACGCTCTTTCCACGCCGCTGGTTAAATCCATCACCACCAAAAGATTACCCGGCGGGGCGCCCGGCGGAGCGACGAACTCCGGCGGCAAACTCCCCATGTCGGTGCCGAGATACGAGAGCTGCGCGTCATCGGGAGCCAGGCGGGCAGCGCCGGTGTAATTCGACGCGGCAACTATTTTCGCCGGCTCCCCCCCTTCAGGGCTCATCGCCCAGAGGCTTTGCCGGATCATGCCGCGAAAGGGCGCCCAGCCCTGCAGATAGAGGCGCCCGGTGCGCCCCGACCAGGCGAAGGGCACCGGGATGCTATTTTCGCTGATTTTTTTGGCCGCCGAATCGATGACGATCCGGGCTTGCTCCCTTTCCAGATCAAGCAGTCCGACATGCCAGGTCACATGGGTGCTTCGGCTGTTGCGCAAATTCATGGCGGCGTAGCTCAGATGTTTCCCCGCGCCATCGAAGGCAAAGCCCAGCACCGCCTCGTCGGCGGCCGGTTCGACGACAACCGTTTTGCCGCTGCGCCAATCCAGAATTTCGATATGGTTTTTGGCCGGGTTGGGACCTGCCCGCACCAAAGTCGCCAGACGGCTCCCCCCTTGCGCCGCCACCAGAGCGCCGGTCTCTCTCGTCGCCAGCGGCATCATCTTGGCGCCGGCCACGTCGAAAACACCCAGGGTCGTCACGCCCCAACGCATGACGGCAACCATGACTCCCATTCGCGGCAGCGCTCTGTCGGTTCGCTGTTCCGCGGCCGTTTTTTTCCAACGCACGATCGCTTTGGATTCGAGCGGAGAAGAGGCGGCCGGAGCCGGCGCTTCGACGGCAGCGGATTCCGCCGCGCCGCCGGCCGGCGAGCCACAGCCCGCCCCGATTAAGATAGCCAACGCAAGATGAAGAGCTATGCCGCGCATGGCCATCGGGGCGTTACGTGAATTTGTAAAAAGTTTGTCTACGAACCGGACGCCAGGTATCGACGATGAGCTGTCCGTCTGGGTCCTGAAAAACCTGGAACCAGGGCAAGGGCTTCGGCGCCGGTCCGCCCAAAACGCGCCCGCCCGAATCGAACTTGCTGCCATGGCAGGGACACTGAAAGCCCCACTCCACGCGCGCCACGGTACAACCGAGATGGGTACAGGCCGCCGACATCGCGCCGATGCCGGCTCCGGTAGAGGCGATGAATAAGCGGCTCTCGGGTAAAAAAATCTGCCGTCCCTGGGGGAACTCCTCGGGCTTGCCGATTTTAAACATGTTCGGCGGCCCAAAGGTAAAATTGGGAACGAGAAATCTAAAAGAGCCGAGCCCCAGCAGAGCCGCCGGGATGACCGAGCCGCTCCAGGCCAACCAAGTCAGGAATTCTTCTCTGGTTAATTTCCGCATCCACTTCCTTTGCACCGTCTGTTTGGAGGGAAGATGCAGCGAGGCGTCGCAATTTTTGTACCGCTAAGCGAGAGGCGATTTCCTCAGACAATAAAAGAAATAGGCGATATCCTTACTGAAAGCAAGAAAAAATCTTGCGCTTTTCTCACCGGCGGGAAAAGATTCGGGATATTTAACATGGCCTTCAAGTCTCGGTACGCGCCGCGTAAGTTTCTCGAATCGCTTGACGAAGCAAGGCGAACAGGCTAGTTGTTCGCGCTGGAGACGGGACTCCCCTTCGATCTTTCGCTCCGCTGCGGGGTTTGGCCCGTTCTTTGAACGCAGAAATTAGCTTCAAGTGCTGACGTTACTTCTCATTCTAAGGCTCATCCATGTTGCTGCTGCCGCGACGCTGGTCGGTTCGGTCATCTTCAATTATTTTCTCTTGCGCCCGACCCTGAAATTGATTCCTCCCGCCCATGCGGTAGTGATCGCACAGCGGGTGGGTAGCCTTTTTACCTATACCGGCTGGACCGCGCTGATTTTGCTTTTTCTCAGCGGCCTGCTGCGCGTTTACTTCACCGGCCGGCTCGGGCTGCTGGTCTCCTTCGATCTCTACGCCCACTCGCCCGGACGCGCCCTCGCCTTGATGCTGATTTTTTGGCTGCTCACGGTGGCCAGCTCTACCTACATGACCTTCGCCCTGCGGCCCAAGCTCATGAAGAAACTCATCGTCAGCTCCAATCCCACTCTCGCCGACGTGGAAAAGAGAAGGCAAGACCAGATGACGGCCTCCGCCTGGCTGGACCGGCTCCAGTTGCTCAATCTGATCACTTCCACATTGGCGATGATTGCCGGCGCGTCGGTCGCTCTGGGCGGGCTCTTCTGATCCGGCCATGAATCAGGCCAGAGCGAAGAGCGATACGGTCTCCGAGACTCCTTTTTCGGTGCGCGATTTGCGCGCGCTGCGCGCCGCGGCGAGGCGGCGGCCAGCAGACTTCGCGGCGACGGTGCCGATGATGACATTGGAGCAACTGGCGGCGGCGAAAATCGCCAGCGGGGATCCCTACTCGTTGCGTTGGCGCAAGAAAACTCCGCCGCGGGTCACCTTCCAGTTGGAATACGACGCCGAGGTTTCCCTGTACACCGCTCTCGAAGCCAAGGAGCTGAACATCTACGCCGAAGCGCTGCGGCGCTGCTGGTCCCTGTTCGGCATCACCAAGGGCGACCGGGTGGCGATTTTCGATTACGGCACCAGTCCGGTTTCCTATCTTGCCTCGCGCAGCTTTACACCCTATCTGGCGAAAGGGGCCGCTGATTTACTCGGCTGTCTGCCGATCTGCAACGACGGCGCGGCCAATCTGAGCCAGCGGGCGGTCGAGATCGTCAGGTTCGTGCGTCCGCGCCTGCTCTTTTTGCGCGCCGACTGCCTTCACCCCTTCGCCGCCGAGATCCATAACGGCGCGCTGCGGCTTGCCTCCTATGTCGATGCTCTGGTCGCCGTCGAGAACGAGGGCATGCTTACGGCGGCGGAGCGGGATAGTTACCAGAAAAGTCTCGGCGTGCCGATCTATCGGCTGCTGCGTGCCGACGCGGCCATGTTTCTCGCCCCGGAATGCCCGAGTTGCGGCTTGTTTCATATCTGGCCCGATCTCTATCATGTCGAAAGGTCGGCGCAGGAAGGCCGAGCGGGACGGCTGCTCGTCACCAACTGGTTCGCCGGCAGTTGCCAGGCGATCCGCTATCTCAGTCAGATCGAAGCGGTTTTGGAGCGTCCCGGCTGCCCGGCGGGAAGCCAACATCCGAGGATACGCGCATGAATCAACCAGCCCGCGCGTTTTCCCGCGAGCGGATGGACCGCTGGCCGACCGCAAAGCTCGAGGGCTACCAGCTGCGGCGGCTAAAAAATATTTTACGCTATGCCGGCCGGGAGTTGCCTTTCTACCGCGAGCGCTTCCAGAGGGCGGGTTTTGATCCCGACAAGGTGAAAAGCTTGGCCGACTTCGCGCGCCTGCCGAGCTTCACGAAAAAAGAATCGCTCGACGCGCTCAAGCAGGAAAAAAATTTTCCCGCCGGCCTGGAGAAGCTCACCGCCTCGGGCGGCGGCGTTCTCTGCATGACTTCGGGGACCCTCGGCACCTCATTTCTCTACTTGCCCGAGCGCTGGGCGGCGCTGCGGGGCGACTCGCTGGCGCGCGCCTATCGCTGGGCCGGCCTGCGCCGCGGCATGCGCATGCTGATGGCCGCGCCCGCCTGGCATAGTTTGGCGGTTCAGGAAACCCGCGTCATCCAGCGTTTAGGAGCCGCCTGCGTGATTCCCTGGGGCACCTTTCTGCCGCGCTACGCGCGCCACTTTCTCGATGCCATCCTCGACGTCAAGCCGGCTTTCATCTCGATTTTTCTCCCCATGCTCTATGCGCTGCTCGCCGAATGCCGCAGGCGGGAGATGGGCGCCGCGCAGGCTTTTCAGAGCGTCGCCTCAATTCTCGTTGTCGGCGCGCCGATGACGCCGCTGGCCCGGCTCGATCTCAAGCGGCAGTTGGGCGTCAAAGATATTTTCGAAGGATTGGGCAACCCGGAAGGGCTGACCGCGATGGAGTGCCCGCATCACGTCGGCCACCATATTTTTTTGGACTGCTGCTATGTCGAGATCGTCGATCCCGCCACCGGACAACCGCTGCCGACGGGCGAGCGTGGCAACGTCGTCCTCACCTCGCTGATCCACCATGGCTCGGTTTATCTCCGTTACGACAGCGAGGATTTGGGCGCGATCCTGCCGCGCCGTTGCCCCTGCGGCAGAAGTTGGCCGCTGATGGAGGTTTACGACCGGCGCGCGAACATATTGCGGATCGCCGGGCGGCAGATCGTTCCTTACGACGTCCGGTTATGCCTCGATGAGCTGCCGGCGCTCGTCAATATTCCTTTTGCCGTTATCCGCAGCGCAACCCCGATGGAACGCCTCACGCTGTTGATCCAGAAACCCGCTTCAGGCAACTTAGAAGAGATCGGCGTGCGGATCGCAACCTTGCTGCGGAAAAAACTCGCCGTCGAGACCACCCAAGAGTGGGCGGAAGAACTGCCGCAGCGCTGGAAAGGCGTGACTGTGATCGAAGAGCAGGACTGGAGGGGAACGCGTGTCTAAGGGCGCGGTAGGCCTGACCGCCGGATATTGGCCGGAAGACGTTTATCGCTACCTGGCGGTTCCCGGCATATCCATCGACGACGGTCTGGTAGCTCGGCCGGGAAAAAGAACCCCGGACCGGCCCGCACTGATCGGCCACCAGGGTCCGCTGAGCTACAAACAGTTGCTCGCGGACATGGACCAGATCATGAAGGCGGTCCTCGCCTGCCTGGAAGGGAAAAGCGGTCGGGTCGCCGTCGCCATTGCCGATCCTCTCGATCTCATGAAGGTCGTCTTCGGCGCGCTCAAAGCGCGCGCCATCGTGTTTCTCATGAACCACGCCTTGCCACCGGAGGAGATCGCCGCGCAACTGCAACAGTTCCAGCCCGATCTGGCGATCGTTGACGACGCCTTTCGCCGCCTCGTGCAAACTTCGCTGGAGGGAGCGCGGACCGTTTCCTTGTCGGAGCTGCGCGAAACCAAACCCACGGCCGCCGCGCCGCGCGGCCGCCAGGACCTCGGCGCGCCCGCTCTCGCGCTGGCGATGGACGGCGGCGGGCTTGCCTATCACAGCCACCGATCGCTGCTCGCCGGCGCCGTCTCGTGGAGCACCTTCGTACCGCTCAAGACCGAGGATCTCGTCCTGGCGGCGCAACCGCTTTACACCTGGGAAGGGTTATACAGTTTGCTGCCGATTCTCTTCCGCGGCGGGACCTGCCTCGCCGCCGACCTGCAAGATCCGGAGAAACTCGCGCACATGGTGAAAGAACATCATCCGATCTACACCATGCTTTCCCGCCCCGAAGCCCGATTGCTCTATCAATCGACCCACAGGTCCGCCGTCCAAGCGTTCAAGGAGAGCTTGCAAGGTTTGTTCGTTTCGACCACGGGGCCGTTTACCGCGCTCGGCCGGTTGCGCTTGAGAAATCTGCTCGGCAAGCCCGCCCTGTTGGCCTTCGGGTCGGCTGAAGCCGGACCGATTTTTTCCTCCCATCCCACCTGGTTCCTCGACACCGCCGTGGGCATCCCCGTAACCAACGTCGATGTTTGGCCGCTCAATCCCGCCAACGGCAACCCCTTGGAAGTTCCCTGGGAGACCATCGAGTACGGCGAAGTCGGCGTCAAATCGCCGATGACCGCCGCCGATTACCACTCGCCGGAAGAAAAAGAAAAGCGCGTCAAAGGCGGCTGGCTGCGCACCAAGATCGTCACCACCATGGACCCCAACGGCCTCTTCTACATCCAGTCGAAAGTTCCGGACTAAGAGCGTTGGCAAGTGAAGATGGGTCTTCAGGCTTCCGTGTGGCTAACCGCGGAGGCGCGGAGGACGCCGAGTAAAAAGTTTTCGATTGATGACCCACCGGAGCCGAACAAGCGGCGATCGGTTTCCTGGCCAAGGAACGGGCCGCCTCTTACGGCCGGCGACACTTACACGCATGTCGTAGCGCTAGTGTTTTGTCTTCTCGATGCGGCGAAATCCTATCTCGCGGGAATAAACCCTGGTTCAGGCCCACCCTCAACCTGACCTCAGCTTTGCAAGTTTCGCAAGTCACCGAATTCCCAAACGAAGTTGTGGCTTACTCCGGCACGGACTTCCACCGTGCTGATGTGGCACCCTCACGGACCACGCATTCCCGCGAACGCAGGAATCCAGGTTCACTTATTTTGAACCAAGTGCAGAAAAAAACTGGACACCCGCTTTCGCGGCATGACGGATGTTAACGGCGAATAAACTAGTATCTGTCAAATGCAGGAAGGTTCGTCGCTACGTTAATTCTCCAAAATTTTCTTCACCCGCTCCACCACGTCCACCGGCTGGCTGACCACTTCCTTCGCCAAGCTCTGCATCTCTTCCCATGAAATCGGTTCGAGATCGTAGCGCCGCTTCTTTACCTCGGCGATGAATTCCGGATCCTTCAACATCTTGGCGTAGCCATCGCGGATGACGCGCGCGTGCTCAGCGGAAATGGCCGGCGGCGCCACCATCGGCCGGCCAAATCCGCCCGACGATAAAACCACCGTCGCCATCCGCCGCAACGCATCCGGCGTTTTCTGTTTGTCCATTAACTCATAGAGCGTCGGCACGTCGCCCAGACGCGTGTCGCGCTTGCGTCCCGTTTGGATCAGGCTTTTTACGAAGCCGCTCTTGAACCATGTCCGCGTCGGCTCCCGGCCAACAAAGCTGCCGATGTCATAAGCGCGGCAATGAAGTTCGCCCCGTTCCACGGCGATGTCGATCTCGCCGCCGCTCTGGTAGCCGGTGACGGTCTTAAATTTTAACCCGAGAGTTTCTTCCAATACTTTTGGCACAAAGTAGCCGGTCGCGCCGGTGCCGGCGCCACCGCAGCGTGGCGGTTCGCTGGCACGCCGAATGTCGTCGAGAGTCTTGTACGGACTATCGGCGCGCATGTAGAGCTGCGCTTCCAAGCGTTCCGGCGAACCGATCCAGACGAACTTCGACCAGTCGAACTTAACCGTATTATGACCGAGAATCTGATCGAAAAACGCGCCGCCCTGTAAAGCACCAAGAGTCAATCCGTCGGGTTTGGCGACGTTATAAATATAATTGGCCGCGACCAGCGAACTCCCGCCAGGCATGTTCTGCGCGATGATCACCGGCTCGCCGGGTAAATGTTTGCCGAGAAACTGCGCCACCAAACGGGCGTAAAGATCGACGCCGCCACCCGAGCTCGTGCCGATAATCAGCCGGATCGTTTTTCCCTTGAAGTCGTGATCACTCTGTGCACATGCGTTCGTCGCGCCAACAATTGCAAACGCGACAAAAAACAGTGACGTCAATAAGCCGCGAATTCTGTTATAACATTTCATCGCTCAATCTCCGAGATTATTTAAAGATGAATCTTGGCATCCAACACGACCGGCGCGGATGCGCCATCAGACAACCCAATTGGATTGATGTCGACCGCGCGAATCTTGCCGTTGAGCTCGACCGCCAGATCGGACAAGTGCAGCAGCGCGTCGGCAAGTAAGTCCAACCGCCCGGCGATCTTCTTCAACACCGGAAATGCTTTCAGCGAAGCGAGCATCTCGAGCGCGTCCTCTTTGGTCAATGGTGCCAGCCGGAGGCTGAAATCCTTTAACACTTCGGTAAAAATCCCACCCAGACCGCAGAGCAAAACCGGACCGAAAGTAGCGTCATATTTCACGCCCAATATCATTTCGAGATCATGGGCGACATAGCGGTCGACGTTGAGGGTTACCGCTGCCGAACTCTGCGCCGCCGCTTTCGCGGCGAGCGAGCCGTAGGCTTTTTCAAGCTCGCTATCAATGAAAATCTTGCCGCTGACAAGCCCCGCGTCGCTACGGTGCGCGACATTCGCCACGTTGGCTTTGATTATCACCGGATAGCCAAGCTTGGCCGCAGCGGCTTTCGCTTCATTGAGCGTCGCGGCGGCGATCGATTCAGCGCATTGGAACCCGTATGCTTTGAGCAAATCGATGGCCGCTGACGACGCCAACAGCGACGTGCCGCGTTGAGCGTTCAACAGCTGATCGACACCAGCGCGCGGCGTTTGCGCCGAGCTAACGCTTTGTGGCGCAAGCTTACGGCGCTCAAGGAATTGTCCGTAGTCGATATAGCCGCGCAACATCCGAAAACAAGCGTCGGTCGCCGCATCGAACACCGGGATATGCTTCTCCTGGAAGATATCTCGCATATCGCTCTCGGAGAGATTGATGATTGCCGCTGCCGTCTTGCCAAACTTTTCTGCGGCGGCGGCGAACTGGCGGCCATATTCATGGCGCACCGCCAACGGCCCCATGTACATGAGCATGCAATCGTTTGCCGGGTCCTCGGCGAGCGACTCGCAAGCCGCCTGGAGAAAACCCGGCGCCCGCGAAGTGCCGGCGGTGTCGAAGGGATTGGTCAGAATCGCCGAGCGCCTTTGCGGTATGCGCGCTTTGGCCTCGTCGGAAATATCGGCGAGTTCGATGCCGTATTCGCTCGCCTTGTCCGCCATCAAGCTGGCGCCCGCGCCGCTCGAGGTCATCACTAGCATGCGCCCGCCGCGCGGCACCGGTTGATGTGCCGCCAATTGTGCCGTACCGATAAAACTCTCCACGGTGTCGGTTGAGATAATGCCATACTGGCGAAACGCCGCTTCGTAAACTTCCCCGGAACCGGCCATGCGCGCGGTGTGCGCCATCGTGGTAAGCGCCCCGCGTTCGGACTTGCCGACTTTGAGAACCACGATCCGTTTACCCACGTCGTGAGCACGTTCGGCGAGTTGGAGAAAGCGCGGGCCATTCTTCAGCCCCTCCATCAGCACCGCCACCACCTTCGTATGCTCGTCTTCGAGAAAGAACTCTGTGAAGTCGCACAGATCGACATCCATCTCGTTGCCGTTACTCACCATATAGCTAAAACCCAGGTTCGCTTGCACGGCGCGATGGCCGATCACTCCGAGCAGCGCGCCACTGTGCGACGCGATCGCAACCGGCCCCGGCTTGATCGCCAGCGCGAACGCGTGATCGTAGCCGCAAGGAATATTTTCCCAAACGTTAAAGGTCCCGTGGCAATTGGGACCGCAGACTCGGATGTTATAGCGCTTGGCAATGTCACTGACCTGCGCTTGCCTTTCCTGACCTTCCGGTCCAGCTTCACTGAAACCCGCTGAGCCGATAATCGCGGTCTTGACGCCTTTTTGGCCGCACTCTTGCAAAATTTGTGCGGTCAGCTTGGCGTCGATCATCAGGATCGCCACATCGGGAGCTTCCGGCAGATCAGTCACGGTCGGGTAACATTTCAAGCCGCCGATCTCCGTGGCGCGCAGATTGACCGGATAAATTTTACCGGCGAATTTTGCATTGACGATATTACGTAGCGGCAACCCGGAGGCTTTGGCGAGGTCGGCCGACGCGCCGACAATTGCTACGGACTGTGGATTAAAAAGCAAACCAACACGGGGATCAGACACGGAAGCTTCCTCCGGTGAATTACGCCAGATCGATGGCGGTAAAGATTCGGTATCACCACGAAGGGCACGAAGGTTGGAGAACTGATATCAGAAACTTCGTGTTCTTCGTGATGAGAATAAATTCTCCAGCTTTACGAGCAGGATCGCCTAGCAGCGATCTTACAACGGCAACCAGCGTTCGCCGCTCTGGTCCTTTGTTGAATTCGGCGCATCGCCGTTGATGGTCTCCGACCGCTGCGGGCTCTTGATCGCTTCTTTCCACGGCGATGGCGCGCCTTTGTAGGCCTCCGGCCCCTTGATAAAATGGCGCGCGTGATCGAGGGTTTCGACGAATGGCATATCCATCGCGTAAAGTTTCTTACCTTTGGGCCG
>Ga0153916_10002114_pt1 | contig 14610 bp, 9 predicted proteins | sample Opewatmetagenome_FD_109642 | JGI IMG/M metagenome (GOLD analysis project Ga0153916, IMG submission 109642) | Freshwater wetland microbial communities from Ohio, USA - Open water 3 Core 3 Depth 4 metaG | ecosystem: Environmental > Aquatic > Freshwater > Wetlands | place: USA: Ohio, Lake Erie, Old...
CGGTTGGCGTTTCATCGGCTGAGTCTCCTTTGTCCAACTTGTCTGTTTTCTCAAGCCTATCATGTGATTCAGGACGAAGCGGGACAGCCGAAAACGCCCAATGCCGCGTCGAACGATGAAAGTGCTTGCCGTGCAAGCACTTAACTAGGGACAAAATGCGAGGAAATCGGGCAGAAAGCCAGAAAGAGTAGCCCAGCAGTTCACTGCTGGGGGGACGGATCGCAAGACATCGGCCAACAAGTCCCGTAGGGACGGCCGAAGGACGGCGAATTCAGCCGTCCCTACGGGACGGATCGGTTACCTGGACCGCCCATCCTCCCAGCAGTGAACTGCTGGGCTATTCTCAGATGCCCCTACGGGGCAGCAGCGCGCCGGCCTGTTGACACTTGTGTGTAACAACGAAGGCTTACGCCCCTGGCTACTCCCCGTCACTTCCCCGCCCGGGCCAGGTTCAGCTCCAGCAGCTTCTCCAACAACTCTTCATCCGAGAGACCCGGGTCCCAGCCGTAGGCCGCGAAGACCGCCTCGTCGAGCTTGCGGTGGGCAAGGTTCAGCCACTCCGGACGCTCGTTGTAGAGGTTCGTGAGCGTGCGGCCCTTGAGGCTCTCCGCGCAATCCGGGTCCTTGGGCACGACCCGCGGCCAGCGGACCGTCCCCATCCCCTGCCGATTGGGCTTGACCACATACCGTGCCCAGGGGCCGTCAACCGAGCCGGGGAACTCCAGCACCTCGGTCTTCGTCCACTCCGGCGGATTGAGCCACCGGGAGCGCAACTCGTCCAGCTCCCTCGCCGCTTCCGCGATCCCCGCCGCTTGCCTGCGCGATGGCTTTGGTAATGGGAATGTTTCAAAACAAGTCGTTGGCGTGTATCGCGGCCTCGTTTCCAGGCGAGTGCCAAGCGTCAAGGCCCACACCTCGTGCAGACGGGAATGGAGAACACCGAATATGCACTCGTCCTCGCGTGCGAAGACCACCGTCGCATCGGACGGGTAGATCGGCATTGTGGCCCAAACAAAGACGCGATGCTTTCCAACACGCGGCGTGAGAATGAACCGTTTCAACCTGCTAATCGCGACCTGCATCGCAGGCCGTGCCTCCCCATGGAGCCACCAGCGATCTCGATACGTCCCCCGCCTATTTTCCTGCCGAACAGGCAGGACCTTTTCACGTACGAACTCGAACGGCGCTTGATAGAATGCGGATTCCTCGAGACGCATATTGAAGGGGAAGGCGACCACCCAGCGACGCTCGGGAACCTTCACTATTCCAGAAGCGTTAAGTATCGGACGGAGCACGTCCGAGTTTGGTTTTCCGTGCGGATTACCTCCATGCGTGAGCATTTCATGGGCTGCGGGCTCATCGAGTTCAAAAGGCCCGTGCAGTGACACGCCGATATAGGATACCTGAGCGTTCGCAGGCAGTTCACGGGCGTACGTCACATCCGTTTCGCTGGAGAGGTTTGCGTTGACACGTTGCACCGCGCGCCCGTCAAGTACTCGATCGGTTTCCCTTCCAGCGTCAAACCCCACGATGCTCACATGAACGTTGGCCCCCTCCAGAATCCATGGTCGGTCGCTCTCCGCAAAGAAGATGTCGCCGGTTTCCTTAATGCGCTCGAGCACGCGCCGGTTAGCACCTCCGCGTATGCCTTGCGTGGCCAGTAAACCTGCACGCAAGCATTTTCCTCGCTCAATGGCACTCCGGGCTTTCTCGAACCAGTAGCAGCAGAGGTCCGCCTGGTTGGGCAGTCTTTCGCTGTACGATTTGAAGAGCGAATCAGTGTATTCATGCCCAAGTCCTGCCCGAAGCTTCTTATCGCCCAGGAACGGTGGATTGCCGACGATGAACTCGGCCTCGGGCCACTCGGGCTCCTTGGGGTTCTCGGGGTCGGAGAGGTCGAGGATGGCGTCCATCAGGCGGATCGACTCGATCGGCTCCAGCACCGGATTGGTGGGGGCCCGAAAGCCGTTGTGGTACATCCACTGGAGATAGCCGATCCAGATGACCACCTGCGCCAGCTCCTGCGCGTAGGGGTTGATCTCCAGCCCGGCAAGCTGCGTCGGACGGACATGGGGGAACAGCGCCAGCCAGTGCGAGGCCGCGTAGGCGATGACCTCCTTCTCCAGTTCCAAGAGCAAATGGATCGCCACGTAGAGGAAGTTGCCGGACCCGCAGGCCGGGTCGAGCACCGTGACGTGCGCCAGGCGCTCGGCAAAGTCCAACAGGGCCCGATCGTAATCCCGCCGTGGGTCTTTGGAACGCTTTGGGGCTCGACTGACCCTGGAGCGGCGCACCTTCGGCATGGGAGGTGCGTTGTTTTGGCGTGCCGCCTTCTCCACAGCCGGCCAGAGGTTCTCCTCACACCGCCGCTTCACCGCCTCCCACTCGGCCCGCAGCGGGGCCATGAGCACCGGCTTGAGCAACGTCTCGATGTCCTCCCGGCTGGTGTAGTGGGCCCCGATCTGGGATCGTTTCGCCGGGTCCAAGGTCCGCTCGAAGAGCGTGCCGAAGATCGACGGCTCGACGTTGGCCCAGTCGTTCTGGTTGATCGCCACCAGGACGTTGATCTCCTCGGGCGTGAGCTGGACCACGTCGCTGTCGGCGAACAGGCCGCCGTTGAACCGGAGGATGGTGTCGGCCCCGAAGTCGCCGCCGCCGGCCATGGCGGCAAAGAGGTTTTCGAGGCGGCGGGCCAACTGGACGGGATCGCCCCGGGCCCCCTCGAGCACCCGGCTGAAGAGCTTCGGCGGCAAAAGCCCGATGTCCTCGCCGAACATGCAGAACATCAGCTTCATCAAGAAATGGGCGGCCTGCTGGGCCGGCACGCCCCGCAGGCGCATCCCGTCGGCCAATTCGCCGAACCGCCCGGCCGCCTCTTCCGTGATCCGCACCGTGGTGACGTCGGGGCGGAGGGCGTCGGGCTCGGTGAAGAGCTTGCGGAGGATGTCGAGATTGGCAGGGTTGGCCAGGTCCTGAAGGTGGAATTCGTAGACCCGCTTGGCCGTGCCGGTGAAATTCGTGTGGACCTGGAAGTGGTTCAGGTCGCAGACGACCAAGAGCGGCGGGTTGCCCAGGTCCTCCCGGTACAAGAGGAGTTGCTTGTAGGCGGCGGCCAGGTCCTTGCCCTTGCTCTTGTACTCCCAGCCGAAGTAGTCGCGTTTCCAGACGTCGGCCCAGCCGTGGCCCCCCTCGACCTTCTCGACGCCGCGCTCGAAGGTGTACGAGGTCCCCTCGGGATCGGCCTCGGCCGGCTTGGGCTGGCCCAGCAGGTCGCACAGGTCGCAGAAGTGCTGCTGGCAGGCACTCCGCTCGCTGAGGCTTGCCCGCTTCCACTTCGCAATGAACTCGTGGGGCGTCATGCGGACTGGTGCTCCCGGCGGACCTCGGCTCGGCGGGGTCAGGAGACCCGCGCCGAGCGCGCTGGACCCGCGCCGAGCGCGGGGCGGGGTCAGGAGACCCGCGCCGAGCGCAGGGGACGGGCCTTTCCCGGTATGATAGCGGAAAAGGGGGTACTGCCACCAGGGGGCGGCCGCGGAACGCTTGCCGCCCGGCAAGGGCCCAATCATAATGGAAGTCTGGCCCACGGCGCACCGCTGCCGGGGAGGCCGGACCATTGGCGCCAACCGAGGAGAGCCGAAGGAACTCGCTCCAATGCCCCGCAAGCCCTTGCTGAAGCCCTTGGCGTATGGATTGCTGATTTTGTGGGCCCTGGTGCCGGTGGCGGTTGGGCCGCCGGTGGCCCGGGCCGCCGATCCCCCGCCGAAGGTCCAGAGTCCGCCTCCTGCGGCCGCTGTGCCCGCGGTCGTGCCCGCCCCCAAGGACGTCGCCGAGCTGAAGGCGATCGAAGAGAAGGTGAAGCAGGTCGTTGCCCGGGTGGTTCCTTGCACGGTGGCGGTGCGGATCGGCCCGTCGCAAGGGAGCGGCGTGATCGTGAGCAAGGACGGCTACGTGCTCACGGCCGGCCACCTGATCGGCAAGCCCGGCCAACCGGTCTCGTTCATCTTCCCCGACGGGAAGACGCTCAAGGGGACGACCCTCGGACTGAACCAGGACGCCGACGCCGGCCTGGCCAGGATCACCGACAAGGGGGACTGGCCGTTTGTCGAGATGCGCAAAGGGGGAACGATCCAGCGCGGGACGTGGTGCCTGGCGGTCGGGCATCCTCTCGGCCTCCAGGAGGAGCGGCCCCCCGTGGTCCGCTTCGGCCGGGTGCTCCAGGTCCGCGAGAGCTTCATCCAGTCCGATTGCACGATTGTGGCCGGCGATTCGGGCGGACCGCTGGTGGACCTGGAGGGCCGCGTGATCGGCATCAACAGCCGCATCACCGCCGGCATGACCACGATGAACTTCCACGTCCCCATCGACGCCTTCCACGAGTCCTGGGACCGCCTGGTCAAGAGCGAGGTGCTGCACGCCCACGTCGACGGCAAGGACAGCGCTCCGGTCAAGGGGCTCTTCCGGCAGGTGGTGGCCGAGGCGGGCCGGTGCGTCGTCCGAGTGCGGTGCGAAGGCCGCGACGTGGCCCTGGGGACGATCGTCGGGCCCGACGGCTGGGTCCTCACCAAGGCCAGCCAGCTCACCGGGCGCGTCGTCTGCCGCACCCGCGACGGCCAGGAACGGGAAGCTCGCCTGGTGGGCGTCCACGAGGGGTTCGACCTGGCGATGCTCAAGATCGAGGCCACCGGGCTGCCGAGGATCTCCTGGGCGGGGCAGGCGAAGTATGAGGTCGGGCAGTGGGTGGCCACGCCGGGCCTGGAAGACGCTCCGCCGCTGGCGCTGGGCGTGGTGGGCGCGCCGCCGCGGAGAATCCCGGCCATCAGCGGCGTTCTGGGCATCGTCCTGGGCGAGCCCGAGTCGCCGGCCCGCATCAGGGAGGTCACCCGCGACTCCCCCGCCCAGAAAGCCGGCCTCCAGCAAGACGACGTGGTCACCCATCTGAACGATAAGCCGGTCGCCAGCCGCGACGAGCTGATCCAGGCGATCAAGCGGTTCCGGCCGGGCAAGAGCGTAAGGCTCACCGTGAAGCGCGGCGACAAGGTCCTGCAGATTGTTGCGACCCTGGGGAAGCTCGACACGCCGGCCTCGAAGAAGCGCGACATGCAGAACCTGGCCCCGCCCGGCGTCAGCGAGCGCCACGACGATTTTCCCAAGGTGCTCCAGCACGACACGGTGCTGGTGCCCACCGACTGCGGCGGCCCCCTGGTGGACCTGAGCGGCCAGGTGATCGGGATGAACATCGCCCGCGCCGGCCGGACCGAGACGTACGCCGTGCCGACGGACGTGCTCCTGACGCTGCTTTACGACATGATTTCCGGCCGTCTTGCGCCGCCCAAGCCCGAGCCCAAAGCGGAACCCAAGCCCGAGCCGAAACCGGAGCCCAAGGCAACGCCGAAACCAGAGCCCAAGCCCGAGCCGAAAGCCGGGCCCAAACCGGAGCCGAAGCCCGAGCCGAAACCGGAGCCGAAACCAGAGCCCAAGGCAACGCCCAAGCCGGAGCCGAAACCCGGGCCAAAGCCGGAGGCAAAGCCGGAGCCGAAAGTGGAACCGAAGCCGGAGCCTCCCAAGGCCGAGCCCCCCAAGGCCGAACCGCCGAAGAAGCCCGAGCCGCCCAAGGCGGAACCGCCCAAACAGCCCGCGCAGAAAGCGGAGCCCGCCAAGCCGGCTCCCGCGAAGCCCGAGCCCCCCAAGCCGGAACCTCCCAAGCCCGGGCCCGCCAAGCCCGAAGCTCCCAAGCCCGAAGCCCCAAAGCCGGGGGGACGCTAAGGCTTGAGAGCGCCCCTGGCTTCAGTAGGACCGGCGTCTCGCCGGTCCGGGCGGCTGACTGTTACGTTAACGTTTGTGAAGCCGACCGCTGATACCCGATCGCTGACGGCTGAGAGCCTGCGTGAGACGTCAATACGCGGTGTTCCCCCCGTCGACGAACAGGACCTGGCCGGTCACCAGCGAGGCGGCGTCCGAGGCCAGGAAGATGCAGGGGCCGGCGATCTCTTCGGGCTCGCCCAGCCGGCCCATCGGGATCCGCGAGATCATCCGCTGGGTGAGGGCCTCGCGGCCGCCGTGCAGCCCGCTGTCCAGGAGCCGGTCGAGGCTCGGCGTGCGGATCTGGCACGGCCCGACGGCGTTGACGCGGATGCCGTGCGGGGCCCATTCCACGGCCGACTCGCGGACCAGGGCATTCAGCCCGGCCTTGGCGGCGGCATACGCTCCCGTCCCGCGCCCCAGCGCCCGGGCGCTGGCGATGCTGCTGATGTGGATGATGCTCCCGCCGGTCCCCTGGCGGACCATCGCCTTGGCGACCGCCTGGCCGACCAGGAACGCGCTGGTGAGGAACGCGGCCAGGTTGGCCTCGAACTCCTCGCGGGGCATTTCCAAGAGGGGTTTGAGCACGCCGTAGCCGGCGGTGTGCACCAGCACGTCGATCCGGCCGAGCTCGGCCAGCGTGCCGGCGACGGCGGCGTCGATCTGGTGCGGGCTGCGGACGTCGCAGACCGCGGCAGAGGCCCGGCGCCCCAGGCCGCGGACCCGCCCGGCAACCGCCTCGGCGCGGTCCCGCTCGAGGTCGGTCACGGCGACGTCGGCCCCGTGCCCTGCCAGCCCGAGGGCGACCGCGGAGCCGATCGCCCCTGCGCCGCCGGTCACGAGCGCGACGCGGCCGCTCAGATCGAACCGCCCCCGCGCAGCAGCGCCCCCGTGCGGCGCCGGCTCCGGGCGATTCTCATCGGATTGCATCGATTCGGCCATCGGTCCACCTTCCCTTGCGTGCCGGCAGCCTACCGCGGGCCGAGGAAGCAGTCAATCCCTTGCTCCGCGCCCGGCGCCCGGGTCTTGCTGGGCGGCCATCCACCGCTTCAGGTCCGCCTGCATCTTTTCAAGAACCGGTTTGGCTTGGGGATCGCGGGCGATGTTGCGCAGCTCGTACGGGTCGGCCTGCGTGTCGTACAGCTCCTCGGCCGGATGATGCTCGATGAGGTCGACCAGCCTGGCTGCGGCAGGGTCGGTCTTGGCCTTCTCCACCCAGGTATCCCAGACTTCTTTGTGGCTGTCGGGGATGCCGGGGACCAGGGTGAAGTGGGTGGTCCACGTTCTTTCGGGGTGGAGGTTGAGGATGTACTTGTAGCGCCTGTCGCGGACGCACCGCTGGGGAAAACGGTTCATCTCGCCGTCGCCGGTGTGGGTGGCGAAGACCTGATCGCGGAACGTCCCCTGGCGGCCGAGCAGCACGGCCTGGAAGCTGCGGCCGTCGAGGTCTTCCGGCACCTTCCCGCCCGCCACGTCGACTAGCGTGGGCGTGAGGTCCACCAGCGAGGCAATCGCGTCGCAGACGGAGCCGGGTGCGATCCTGCCCGGCCAGCGGGCAACCAGCGGCACCAGCAGCCCGGTGTCGTAGAGGGTCCACTTGCAGTGCGGCCACTCGGGGCCCTGGTCGCTGGCGTAGATCACCAGCGTGTTTTGCTCGAAGCCGTGCCGCTTCAGGCTGGCGAGCACTTCGCCCAGGTGCCGGTCCATCGTGCTGATGTCCTGGTAGTAGTTGGCCAGCGCGGTCCGGGTCTTCGGGGTATCGACCATGTTGGGCGGGATCGGCAGCGCGGCCGGGTCGTAGGTCGTGTTGGTCTCCCAGACGACGTGGGGGCAGTTGTCGCCGAGGACGAGGCAGAGCGGCTCGCCGGCGCGCTGGTGGGCGTGGCCGGCCAGCAGCCGATCCACGTCCCGCGTGTTGAGCCCCTCGCCGCGGTACTTGCGGACCCGGCCGGGAACCTTGGGCAGCGCGGCCGGGAGATACTCGAAATCGAACACCCCCGGCGGCCGCACGTCCCCCTTGTCCGCCAGGACCACGCGGTAGCCCAGCGCCTTGAGGTACGTGGGGAGCGACTTGACGCCGGGCCGGCAGTCGGTGTGGTTTCCCATCGCGCCGTGGCGGGCGGGGTAGAGGCCCGTGAAGATCGTCGACCGCGACGGCGTGCAGGTGGGCGAGGCGGCAAACATCCGCGTCCATCGCATCCCCTGCCGCGCCAGCGCGTCCAGGTTCGGCGTGCGGACGACCCGGTTGCCGTAGCAGCCGGCAAAACCCTGCCCGTGATCGTCGGAAAGGAACAGGACGACGTTGGGCCGCGGAGGCCGATCGGCGGGAGAGGCCGCGCGGCCGTCAGCCGCCGCTCGAAGTCCGCCGACGTTGACCGCGATCGCAAGCCATACCAGCCGGCCCGCGAGACACCCGGCCTGGCGATCCTGGTTTCGCTTCATGATCGGGCCCGCTTGCGCTTCGGCTTCGGCATGCCCTCCTCCGCGCCGGCTCCCTTGGGGCCGCCGATGTCGGGGCGGTTCTCCTTCGGCAGCCACTTGCCCAGCTCATCTTTCCTGGAGGCCACCTGCGGCTTGTTGGCCAGGTTGGTCCATTCGTAGGGGTCCTGGGACTCGTCGTAAAGCTCCTCGCCCCCATCGGCGTAGCGGATGTAGCGCCAGCCTTCGGACCGCACCGCGTGGTTCATGTAGCGGTAGGTCGTCAGCGCCGGTTTCTCCCACGGTGCCGCCGGGTTGGCCAGGAGCGAGCGGATGCTCTCGCCCTGGACGTGCTTCGGCGTCGGAATGCCGCACAACTGGGCGAGCGTGGGGTAGATGCACATGAAGTCCACCGCGCGGTCGCAGCGGGAGTTGGCCGCGGTCAGCCCAGGCACGATCCAAACAAAGGGCGCCCGCGTGGCTTCCTCCCACAGGGCGAATTTCCGCCAATGCTGCTTCTCGCCCAGGTGCCAGCCGTGATCGCTCCAGAACACCACGATCGTGTTGTCGCGGTAGGGCGACTTGTCGAAGGCCGCCATCAGCCGGCCGACCATCGCGTCGCAGAAGGAGATCGTGGCCAGGTAGGCCCGCACGGCCTCCTTCCACCGGCCGGAGCGGAGCATCGCGGCGTGGTCCCCCTCGGGCCTGGCCATGCGGATCGCGGCCGGCGGCAGATCGTCGAGGTCGTTCTCGCGGTAAGGGGGCAGCTCGATCCGGTCCAGCGGGTGCATGTCGTAGTATTTCCTCGGGACGTTCCACGGCATGTGCGGCTTGTGGAGACCGACCGCCAGGAAAAAGGGCCGATCGTGCTTCTTCTTCAGTTCCTCGATGCCGTAGTTGACGATCCGGTAGTCGCGCAGTTCTTCGTCGCGGCAATCCAAGGGGGCGAACCTGATCCCGCCGACGCCGGTGTCGCCGGTGGGCTGCGGGTCGCGGCCGTCCTTTTCCAGGTAGTCGTCCCACTCGCTCGGGCGGCGGTAGGACTCGTGGTAGATCTTGCCCGCCCCGCAGACGTAGTAACCCGCCCTGCGAAAGGCGGTCGTCAGCGGCAAGTCCTCGGAGATCACGCCCCGCCAATCGTTGCGGTTGTCGTAGACGCCGGTCGAGGAGGGCCGCAGCCCGGACATCAGCGCCGCCCGCGACGCGTTGCAGACCGGCGCGGGGCAGTAACTCCGCGTGAACCAGACGCCCCGGGCGGCCAGGCGATCGATGTTCGGGGTCTTCGTCTGCCGGTTGCGCCCCAGGTAGCCCACCCAGTGGTTCAGGTCGTCAATCGCGATGAACAGCACGTTCGGCTTGCCCGGCGCCGCAGCCGGCTCGGCCGCGGGCGCTCCCCCTGCAATCAGCCACAGGACGATCAGGCCGAGAAGAAAGCCGCCGACGCGAAGCCATCTCGAAGCCGCCCCGCGCGGCGGGGCCAAAGCGATTTGTCGTCGTTCCACTTCTTGGGTCCTTTCACTGGTCAGGGTGTCCTCCGCGAGCTCACCGAGTAAGGGCGAGAACGAGTCTGTCCACCCCCCGCGCCGGCTCGCTCCCAAAACGTGCCGACGTCTCGAAGGCGGAGATTTCGATCCGCAGTTCTCTGCCGGCGGCGAAGCGGTCGGCCAAGTCCAACTTCCAGGCCACGTCCACGCTCCCCCCTGGCACGATCTTGACCGTCTGGCTGGCAGGACCGAGGATGCACACCGGTCCGGCGCCGGCTTCCAGCTTGACAGTCACCTCCCGCGCGCGGTCGGAGAGGTTGAACGCCCGAACGGCAAACGGCATCTTTCCCGCCGGCAGCGACTTGATCCGATAGCCTTCGGAAGTGGGCTCCACGAGCGCGGAGTCGTATTGGCAGCGGAGGACGACGCCCGTGGGAGGGCTCAGCTCGTGTAAGCCAGCCGGCCGACTCGGGTGGAGCCGCATCGCCGGTGTATCGGCCGCCAGCCGCTCGCCCAGCTTGCCGCGATCAAGCCACACGTAAACCAGCCCGTCGGGAATCGCCAGCGTGCCATCGGAACCCGGCGAGATCCTTCGGCCGTCGATCGCTTCGATACGCTCCGCCGGCAGGTCGATCTTGACCCTCGCCGCTTCCGTCTTGCCGGTGTAGAGCACGGCCACGGTGTGGCGATCGTTGCCGAAGAGCCGGGCCCGCTGGATCGCCGGGTCCTGGCATTTCAGGTCGCCGAGATAGCGCTTTCCGGCCAGGGCGCGGATCATCTGGGCGTAGGCGGCGATCGACCGCAGCGGCGTTGCCTGCCGGTCCATCATGCCGAAGTTATTCTTCCCTTCGACGTAGTAGGGATACACGAAGGGGAAATACCTCGCGATCCCGCAGGAACGTGCCTCGATCCCCTTCATGGTGATGTCCAGGGCGCAGGCGGCGTCCTGATCCGCTCCCGGGCGGTCGGGCCCCGTCGGCCACGGCCGGCCGCACTCCGTGATCCAAAGCGGCATCTCGCCATGCTTGTGGTCCCGCAGCCACTGGCGATATTGGCCCACCAGCGATTCCATCTCCGGCGCGCGACCATAGGTGTGAAAACTGAACGCGTCGACGCAATCGAGGAGCCCGCTTTGGGCACAGGTGTCGAGGAACTTGCGGTTCGAGTGGGCCATCACGCCGCCGACGATGGGAACGTCGATCTTGGCCTCCTTCAGGCCGTAGGAGATCGCCTTCACCAGCGGCACGTACTGGTCGGCGGGCAGATTGGCGCCGAAGTGGATGTCGGGCTCGTTCCAGACCTCCAGCCCGCCCCAGGTGGGCCGCCAGCGGCCGGCAATCGCGCGCCAGGAGCGCGCGGCCTGGACCAGGTCCTCCGGATACTTGCCGACGCGGCCCATCCAGCGCGGGCCGTCGTGAGCCATTTCCAGGACCTCGACGCCGCGGCCGGCGCAGGTCCGCCGCAGCGCGTCGAACCGCGAGCCGCTGTCCCAGTCCCATCGGTCTTTGGCCGGATGGACCGCCCCCCACGTGAGCCGCTCGCGGATCATTGCGATCCCCATGCGACGGGCCGCTTGGACCAGCCCTTCGCGGACCGCGTCGTCGCGGACCAGCCACGACAGGGCCCCGTCGATGGCGAAAAACGGCTCCGCCTTTCCCGGCCAAGCCGGCAGGGCGACGATGCCGAATCGCTGCTTGGCGGCCGGGAACTCGATCTCAAAAAAACCCTGCTCCAGCCGGATGGTCGCTTCGACAACGCCCGCCGCCGATCGCTTCGCGCGGCCGGACAGGATCGATTTTCCGCCGTAGTCGCGGAGCGTGTACTCGGCCGAATCCCCCGGCTCGCCCGACTCGACGCCAAAACGCAGCACCGCGGGCTCGTCGGGCGTGACGAAGAACTGCTCGACGCCGGCGGGCCTCAGCGCGGCCGCTTCCAGCACATCGAGCGGCACCAACAAGATCGCGACCCACGCAAGCGGCTTGGGAACCATCGTGGACCCTTTCCCGAAAAAAAGGGGGTACGGCGGCTGGCGGCAGGGATCGGCGCGGGCTACAATGCCGCAGCCGACTATCCAACAGGTTACCGTAGCCGGCGCGGCGTGCAATCCCCCCGCGGGAAGAACGCCGCCGCACCGGTCCGATGGTTGCAGCCAGTCGCTTCAGCCCAACCAGGAGGAACTGATGAGAAATGCGTGCAGGGGAATCGTGGTGTTGCTGGTAGTCGTGGCCGTGGCGGCGGCGGGCTCAGTCGGCGCCGCGGAGAAGAAGGCCCGGGGGAAGCCCGTCACCCTCTTCAACGGCAAGAACCTCGACGGCTGGAAGGTCCACGGCGACCCGAAGGCCAGCCGCTGGATCGTGGGCATCGCCTCCCTGGACCCGCAAAACCCAGGCCAGTTGAGCGTCGCGCCGCCGGAGGGGAAGGCGGAGATGGTCAACAGCAAGGGGGGCGGGCTCGACATCTACACCGTCGAGAAGTTCGGCGACGCCACGATCGACCTGGAGTTCATGGTCCCCAAAGGCTCCAACTCCGGCGTCTACGTGATGGGCGAGTACGAGATCCAGATCCTCGACAGCTACGGGCGGAAGAAGGTCGGCATGGGGGACCTGGGCGGCCTCTACGGCGTCGCGGCGCCGCGGGTCAACGCCGCCAGGAAGCCCGGCGAGTGGCAGCACATGACCGTCGATTATCGCGCCCCGCGGTTCAGCGACGGCAAGAAGGTGGAGAACGCCAGGCTGGTCCGGGTGACGCTCAACGACCAGGTGATCCACGAAAACGTCGAGATCAAGGGCGCGACCCCTGGGGGCGTCACCGGGCAAGAGCACGCCGCCGGACCCTTGATGTTCCAGGGCACCCACGGCCCGGTGGCCTGCCGGAACATCCAGGTCTTCCTCCGCCCGAGCAAGTGATCGCCGCAAAGCGCCGGGACCGGTCCTTACATCGGCTCGCGAGGAAGCTGCCGCGGGAACGGGGGGCGGGCCCGGGGCGGAAGCGGCTGGCGATACGTCTCCGCCCAGCATTGACGATCCTCCTCGGTCGCGTAATAGCGGAGCCAGATCTCCGGGTCGCCGCTGGCACCGGCGCAATCCCAATGGAGATAAGCGGTGCCGGAGTCGATTTTCTTCTCCCGCGCCGGAAGGATGTCGCGGTAGATCAGGCGGTACAGCTCGCGGTCCGACAGGTGGTCGGTGAAATCGAGCACGAGCCGCTTGTCGAAGAGCTTGCGGATCACGTCGTAGAGGATTTCCCGCAGGTCCTCGTCGTTGAGCATGTCCGGCCGGGGGGGCCGAAGCTCCGGCTCGAACCACCGGTAGATCGGCAGGACCGGGGCCATCTCCCAGGCGAGCATCGAGGCCAGGAACTCGTTCTCTACCGTCAGCGGGAGATGGGCCACGTTCACCCGGCTGATCGACTCGTCGTAGTACGGCTCCAGCTCGTCGCGCAGCTCGGCGTTGCGAAGGAGTTCTTCCAGCTCGTCGGGATGGGAATGACGCGAATCACCCATCGGAACGATCCCCGGCCGGTACTTGGCTCGTGCAGGATTGCCGCTTACCTTCTTTCGACTTTACCAAGGACCGGAAATTCTTCAAGCGTTGGAACCGCCCTGGCGGCGCCAAACGAGGAGAAGGGCCCGAAAAAACCGCTACGACCGTAAAGGTCGATGGCCTTCGAGGGCCGCGGCGCGGGAGGATTGGGCCGGCATGACGACGCGTCGGGCGATCCTAGGGTTGTCCGGGCCTTTGGCCCAGGTGCTCCCGCTCCAAAAGCGCGATTTTCTCGACGCGCCGGGCATGACGCCCCCCTTCGAACGGCGTGTTCAGCCAGATCTCGACCATCCGGTCGATCAGCCGCTCGCCGAGCATGTCGGCCGAGAGGCACAGCACGTTCAGATCGTTGTGCCGCCGGCTCATTTCGGCCGTCAGATCGTCGTGGCAGGGGGCCGCGCGGACGCCGGGAAACTTGTTGGCGGCGATGCACATCCCGAGCCCCGTCCCGCAAATCAGGACCCCCCGCTCGACCGCACTCTCGCTGACCAGCCGCGCGACCGCGGCGGCAATGTCGGGGTAGTCGACCGGGTCCTCGCTGTGCACTCCCAGGTCTGTCACGTCGTGGCCGAGCCGGTGAAGCAATTCCACCAGCTTCCCCCGAATCGAATAACCGCGATGGTCGCAGCCGATGGCAATACGCATGGCATCCCCGAAGCTCTACGAGCGAAGCGGCTCGAACCTCATTTCCCGGTCCACTGGTCGACCCAGGCCCTCAAGTGCTTGTCGATCTGCTCGGCACATCTCTGGTAGCGTTCGACGGGCCCCCCGATCGGGTCCGGGATGTCGGCGCCCGAGCCGCAAAGGACCTTGGTCCGGTCCGCCGCGGCCGGCCATTGGCCCACGACCGCCTGCCGATGCGACTCGGTCATCGTGAAGATCACGTCGGCTTGACGGACCAACGGCTCCATCAGCGGCTGGGTCTCGTGCGCCGAGAGGTCCAGACCCAACTCCGACATGACCTGGATCGCCTCCGGAGCCGCTCGGCCCCCCGGCATCGCGGCAATCCCGGCCGACATCACGATCATCCCCCGCTCCTCCAGCTCGTCGGCCCTGCAGCCCAACCGCTCGGCGAGCGTTCGGCGGCACAACACCTCGGCCATCGGGCTGCGGCAGGTGTTGCCCGTGCAGACGAAAAGCACCAGCATGCTCGACAACCGGCGGATCGTCCTGGGGGGGACGGCCCCGTTGCGAAGGATCTCGTAGGTGTCGCCGATCACGCGGACCACCGTCGAGGGCTGGCCAAACCGGCTGGGCCCGTCGTCCAACACCAAGGCGACCTCATCGCGAAGGGCCTCAATCGCCTCGGAGGCAGTACCGGCGTCCCGTCCGCCCCGGCGATTTGCACTAGTCAACACGAGGGGTCC
>Ga0153916_10002115_pt1 | contig 14601 bp, 7 predicted proteins | sample Opewatmetagenome_FD_109642 | JGI IMG/M metagenome (GOLD analysis project Ga0153916, IMG submission 109642) | Freshwater wetland microbial communities from Ohio, USA - Open water 3 Core 3 Depth 4 metaG | ecosystem: Environmental > Aquatic > Freshwater > Wetlands | place: USA: Ohio, Lake Erie, Old...
ACCCACGGCATATCTGCCGGTAATACAAACACCCAATGTAAAATTCATCGGGATTTACTTCCAACAATATTGGACCAGTAAAAATGTCACTCCATACATGTCACAAGCAGACCAAGGAGCAGGGAAAAAGCACACTTCGGTTGGCTGGTTTATCGATTTAGAAGATGCAGCATTTACCGAACCCGTCACTTATTTACCCGGCAACAACCTTTACAACCAGCTGGAAGAGTTATGGAAAGCCGGATATATCTCATTCATAAACCTTGGCACGACTGCTACAGCACTAGAAATAACTGGCGGTAAGCGAGATAATGAAATTGGTTATGCAGCTCAATTCTACAAGGCGTGGGTCGACCAGGGTGGTGGCCGACGGGCGATGATTGCACCGATGCAGGAGATGAATGGGATATGGACGTCCTACGGACAATTCTCGACATCAGAAGAATTTAAACAGGCTTACCGCTACATTCTAGATAAATTTGCTCAACAAGGGATTACCCGCGATCAGGTGTGGTGGGTTTTCGCACCGAACGGCTACAATGATCCCGGGGATGATTCGAAGAAATTTGAAAATTATTACCCTGGGGATGATGTCGTCGATATTGTAGGTTTCAGCTCCTATAATTATGGATATTGCCCGGATACAGCCCCATACTGGAGATGGGAAAGCTACCCGGAAATCTTCGAGCCTTACATCGCCCGCATGCAGGCCATGGCACCTGTAAAACCTATCATCATCGCTGAAACTGCCACGACAGCTTATTATTATGACGCGCAGGGCAACCCAGTAATCGATTACAACCAAATGAATCAATGGTTGATTGATAACTACGATTACTTTGCCCATCGGGCGGGTGTCATCGGTGTATTCTATTTCAGCTTCCCTGTGTTTAATGACCACTCTTGTGCTATTGAGATCAATCCGAATGGTGTTATGTTAAGTGGATATGCAACCGGGGTGTCTAACTCGATATATCAATACCTTAATGCTGCCCAATTGGATAGCATCATCCCCTGATCCTGATACCATCCAGACACCATTGATTATTCTCAAAGGCAAATGAAGCAGTTCTATAGGTAGTTGATAGACACTTCATTCAATGTTTTCCCCAAGCAGAAGAGTTAAATTGCGTTTTGTCCGATAGAGAAGTTACATGCTTGCATGATTGTATTTTATTAGAGTTCCGTAATAAATATGCTAATGGTCTATGGTCACAATTACTAATAAGGAACCTAATAAACTTCGAAATATATAGGATGGAATAATTGCTACTATGAAAACATTCAAATTATGGGGTAGAAAAGCATTATTGGTAATTTTCGTGATCCTGGTTTCAACCTCGACCAATTTTGCGCGTGCTCAAACAGAGGCAACCAAACCCAAGATCTATCTTCCAATCATCGAAAACAATACTTATTACGGTTTTAGCACGGCTAATAAGTTTATCGGCATCGATATGCAACATTATTGGACTGATTCGGCAGTTACCCAGTTTATGCCGGTGGCTGATACTCTGGCAGGTAAAAAACATTCCGTAAGCGGTTGGTTTATCGATATTCAAGATGGGCACTTTAGTCCTCCTGGACACACTGATCCAAAAACCAATAACTTAATCCGGCAGCTGGAAGCTTTATGGAAAAATGGATACGTCTCCTTTGTAAATATCACCTCTTCAGCCACGGCTTACGCAATAGCCTCTGGGCAGCTGGATAGCTATTTGGGTTATATGGCTCAATATTATGCGGATTGGGTTGGTCTCGGTGGTGGCAGGCGGGCGTTTCTGGCACCTCTTCCCGAAATGAACGGGGTCAACTCAAATGGGCAACCCTGGACAAGCTATGGTGGAGATCCGGTCAATTTCAAGCTGGCCTATCAGCGTATACAAACCATTTTTGCCCAAAAAGGGGTGAGCCGCAATCAGGTATGGTGGGTTTTTGCACCCAACGGTTGGAGTAAGACAGGGCACGAATTCGAGAACTATTATCCTGGGGATAGTCTGGTCGATGCGATTGGATTCAGCATGTATAACTACGGTTGGTGTGCAGTCGCGCAGCCCTGGCCAAAGTGGGAAAATTACGATACCCTATATGCCCCTTATATTTCCCGGATTCATACGATGTCTCCCAGCAAGCCCATTATTATCGCTCAAACAGGGACAACTGCCGATACTGCCTCCGGTTTCGATGCTGATGCGAAAAATACCTGGTTAAGGGTAAATTATGAATACTTATCCAACCAACCGCAGTTGTTGGGAATTTTATATTACGATTATGACCAGTCAAGCTGGGAATGCAATTGGAGAATTACGGATGGGAACACTTTCAAAGCCGGGTATAGTGCTGGAGCAGGCTTCTCAGCCTTCAGGTATTTAAACTGGCAGGATCTACAAACCATCATTCCATAATCCTATGGAAGCATAAAATAATATCAGTACACGTAAGAAGGCATTAGCGATCCTTCTTATGTTCATCGTTTATAATTTACCCTTATGGAACAATCCAAGGGGAGTTTGGGGATTTATGATAGATGGGCGCTGATTCAGGAGTAAAAATTTACTTTAAGCGCATCTGGCGATTTGGGTATAGCTCCGCGCTTGAAATATTAAGGCGAATTACTCCTGAGCCGGTTAAGGATATAAAATCAAAAATTAAATCCTGGCGTGAACGGAAGACTGTTGTTCAAAACCAGGAAATATTACGAACTATATTGCAAGAAAAACATGTCGGTAATTATCGAACGATCGTTGTTTTTCCACCGAGCCTTGATTGGAATGTGCAGTTGTTCCAACGCCCACAACAAATAGCGCTGGCATTGGCCAAGCAAGGGGCGTTAGTATTTTACATCCAACCCAAACCTGACCATACAAAACCACCGTTCGAATTAGTTCGGGAGCGGCTATATCTATGCCCGGTTCATGTGGATACATTTCATATTTTATCGGACCCACTAATATACCTGCTGACCTGGAATAGTAGATATGCTTCTCAGTTTAATCATCCAAGGATTCTTTATGATTACGTGGATGACATCCATGCTTTTTATGGTGACCATCGAACATTTGTAAAGGGTCATCAATACTTATTGCAAAACGCCAACTATATACTTGCCACAGCGCGAAAACTGGTCGAAGATGTGCGAATTCTCCGTAGTGATGTGATTTTCTCGCCAAATGGTGTAGAGTATGAACAGTTTGCACCTGCTGCGCGGAAGGAATATTCTTCTCCTCCCAGCGACATGCAAGCGATTCTCTCAAAATCCAATCCGGTCATCGGGTATTATGGGGCTTTAGCACGCTGGTTCGATTACGATTTACTAAAAAGAGTTGCTTCTTTGCGACCGGATTACCAATTTGTCCTGATTGGACCCGATTATGACGGCAGCGTGAAGTTATCTAAGATGCTGACTATCCGGAACATATACTGGCTAGGTGTAAAACCTTACCAAGAACTTCCACAGTATCTGCAATACTTCGATGTGGCTACGATACCATTTATCATCAATGATATTACGCATGCTGTCTCTCCTTTAAAACTTTTTGAATATATGGCTGCGGAAAAACCCATTGTCATCACCCCCATGCAGGAAAGTATGCACTACTCGGGGGTGTTAATAGGAGAGAATTCAGAGCAATTTGCTGAGAAATTAGATTTAGCGCTTAAAATGCGAGAAAATCAGACGTATTTAAGCCTTCTACGCCAAACCGCCCTGGAAAATACCTGGGAACAAAGAGCGGAAAAAATTCTCTCAGTCACTGAAACGAAACAATGATTCGCTTGTAATTCAGTACGAGGAGCCTTACCAACCTTTATTTAATTGCCTCCAGAAATTCTAGATCAAAATAAAAAATATCGTCTATCAGACCCCATTGGATACAGGAAAACATAACAACCTCATCCATAAAAACCTGTGGGACGAGGATGATGCACTCTTCTAATTTGGTTGTGTCTTATGAATTAAATCCAATAGATGGTTAACGCGCGTTTGCCAATTATTTTCCGTTGTAAACCGGGAGATCAACTCAAGAGGTAGGATAGTTTTTCTTACTTCTCCCACCATGTCTATGAAATCACTTTGATCGCGTGCTAAATAGACTCCGGGGATTCCCCTTAATGGATTGATTTCGGGAGATACGATCGGTTTTCTCATAGCCAGATATTCATAAATTTTAAGAGGACTCGTGGCTTGCGTAATTTTATTAACTTTCCAGGGAATTATAGCCACGTCAGAAAAAGCCAAATATGCTGGTAAAACTCTTTGAGGTTTTAATCCCAAAAAATGGAGGTTCGGTAACTTTATTGGACACTGCCCTTTATAATCTCCGATCACGATAATCGCTGCTTCAGGGTACTTTATTGCTACTTCGGTTAATAAATTCCAATCAAACCACTCTCCCCACAAAGCACCACTATAGATTGCAGTCCATTCAGACTCAGGCAAGTCGGATGGGCGCCCATAGAAGCGATCAGGATTAAAGAGCTGCGTATTTACAGCATTAGGGAGCAATTCTACTGAGATGTGACTCATGCGAGATAAACGCTCAGCAAGGATGGGTGTGGTTGCCAATAAAACCTGGCTTGACTTTATAATTTCAGCCTCAATCCCTTCAGAGTACCAGTCACCACCCAATTGCGTGTTCCAATCATCAAGCAGGTCATATATAATTACGCCTTTATTGTCGCTTACCTTGTTTATGACGGGTAGAAAGTCGCTTATAGGCATTTCTATGATGGCACACAAGACTTTTTTATTTAACAGCCACCCATGGTCGCGAGCAAACCTATCCCAATCCAGTTTGGATACCTGATAAGTGAGTAGATTTGTGTCTTTGATTGAGATATTTAAATCAAAAGCTTCATATTTGGGGTATTTGTTGATAAAAACGACCGCATATTTTCGGCGCAGTAATTCCAATGCGATTTGCGTACATCTTGCGCCGCCTCCGGTGTCATCAATGGGTATCCCCGATAAGATAAAAAAAGTACCCTTAACTAATTCATTTCGCACCTGATCGATTGGATGGCGACGCAACGCTCCATGAATAAACCCTGATATTTTGGCAATTACCCCCCCGAGTTCGAGGAATAAATGGCGGAGAGGTATCTTTTGGCTCATGGTGAAAGCTATAAATAAAATAAACCAGACACCAAGGAGAAAATATACCAGCAATTCCAGAGGACGTATGCTGGAGAAAATCCAAATAGCAGCTTGAATAATCGCCGTCACTGTAAATAGAAGAAATAAAAATAAGATTTGTAATGTGAGCTTCCAGTATGAAGAAGCATGTAAGCCACTTTCGCCATTACCGACTGACCAACTGAATATTTTTTGCCAGTACGCCAAAGCAGTGTCGGGGGCAGGCCATTCTGCAATTGCTTCTGGCACAAATGCCCATTTGTTTGCATATTTCTTTAATTCCAAGGCAAAGAAGGTATCTTCTCCTGTCATGGTTAACCACTCGGGATACCCACCAATTATTTGCCAAATCTCCTTCGTAAAGGCTGAGGATCGTCCTGACGGCAGGAACCAATTAGGATCAATGAGCGAGTTATAAGTCCACCATGCTAATCGATCTAGCTTGTTACCTTTGTGGTCAACAGCTTGATACATTCCCGCAACAACCTGGACATTGTGGTCTACTTCAAAGGGGGTTAGTAGTTTTTCAAGCCAATCTGTGTGTAAACGACATCCAAAATCTGATGTTGCGATTATGTCATATCTTGCTTGGGCAATCGCTAAGTTTCTCCCCTTAGCGATATTTACTCCGGGTTCGACAATGATGTGAAATGGAACTGGAGATTGGCCAGAGATTTCCTGTAATAAGGCCAAAGTCCCATCGGTCGATCCAGCGTCGGTAATGATAATTTCGTTGGGCAAACGTGTTTGATTAAACACACTTTTGGCCCATATACTTGCATTGCTTGCTTCATTTCTAACGGTTGCAATTAAGGACACTTTCAATAAAGCACGGCTTTGATCGTATTGCTCTATTGACTTTTGAGGTTGGTAGTTCGAGAAAGGGAAAGAGTTATTTGAATCAGATATATACAGCTCAACTTCTGCATTATCTTCAATATAATAGCCGTCTAAAAAAATATCAGGTGGAACGATCAGCCTTTTAAGGAAGTGGATAATATATAGTTTTATTTCGTTAACAATGATTTTTGTTGCATAGATTACATCCCCCTGCTTAATAATGTCATTAAGTTGTAATCTTAAATTAGAACGAGAGAGTCTGCGGAAAATCAGATACGCGACCAGAAGACTGAGTCCAAGGAAAAAAATGCATAAAAGGTAAAGGAAAGGTGAAATCTCACCTTGTTTCAGAGACTTACTGACCCAATAAATTGGATGACCTAAAAATTCCAAAAGTATCATTATTTTGCGGCGGTTGAGAACAGGGGAAAAGATGACCGAAAACCATTATGATGGAGTCTAAAATGAGAGTTCTTATCACAATCAGAAGCTTGGAACGGAACAGGAATGTGTTGTGGTGGATCTTTAATGATTAGATGGAGAGTGGTCAGGAAACCGAGAAGAAAATTAGAAAGAATTGACATCTCAGTTCGTACCTTCATAAGGAAGGATTTTATCATTCTTTAATCAAAGTCCGTTTGAACCATTTTTGGACCCTGACCATAATTTGCCTCAAGGGAGAGGATTTGACAAGATTAGATACGGGTAAGAAAAGTTGGCGAACCCATAGGTAGAACCAATGAGAAGCTGACCTGGGTTGAACCAATACCGAGTATTTGGCATTTAGCTGTTGGAGTTCCTGCCTGGCTTGAAGGAATTCCACTAAATATTGGACTTCACGAATTGTTGATTGTTTTTCGAGTTCAGTAACAAGCTTTGGATTGGCCCTTTTTTTATTCGCCATGGTTGCGGATAGATTGTTTAAGGCACATTCGCCCATTTGGTCAAGGGTAAACTCATCACAAATCCTATTACGGCTGGCTTGTGACATTCGTTGCCTTCGTGGAGGATCAGATATTAGCTGGTGCAGGATATTCGCATATTCAGTGGCTTCATCCTGCGTGGAGGCTGGTGAACGCAATATCCCACAATCTTCAGAAACCAGCTCGCCCTGTCCACCAACCTGTGCTCCCACAACGACCAATCCACATGCCATCGCTTCATACAGAGCCTGTGATATCCCCTCGTTTTGAGAAGGTAAAAAGAGGATATCGGAGGCAGCCATGATGGCTGGCATTTTTTCCGGAGGCACACTTCCCAATATGTGAGCTGATCCTTGCAGCTTGCATTCATACAACTTTTCCTTAAGTTGTGCCATTAAGGATCCTTCACCAGCAACGAGGGCATGAAACCTAGCTCCCTTCTCAGTAAGTTTGCATAAGGTCTCAGCAAAAATATCTGGCTGTTTTTGGGCTTCAAGTCGCGCGGCGTAGAGGATCACAGTGTCGTTTGGTCCAATTCCAAGTTCTGTTCGCACTTGCTCACGCTTTGATAGATCAGGTTTCCAAATCTCTGGATCTACACCGATGTAACACACTACCAATTGGTTAGGGTTGCCTCCCGCCTCAATCATCCAATCACGGAGCTGTTTAGAAGAGGTAAACGATAGATCGATAAAATCACGATTAAGCGATGAGAGTCTTGGAAATCCGCCTTGCATCCAGCCTGGTGTGACAAAGTGAAGAAAATCCAGAATTGGGATTGAGGGGAATAATTTACTCAAGGTTGGCAGTAGCCGGTAACCCTCATAGCTACCTTGGATAAAGATCGCGTCAAATTTCCGTGATTGGATCAGATAACCCAGGAATCGGGGGTAATCTTTGATCGGAATAAAATTGGGCAGGATAAATACATTGGACGTGCGTTTTTCAAACTCAAAAAGCCACGAATTGGCAGATGATGCAGTTGTCACAATAGAAATTTCCCAACCTTGATTGATCAACTGATCGATCAAATTTAAAGTAAAACGCTCTGCCCCTCCCATTTCGAGCCAGGGAAGGATGATGAGTAGATGAGGATTTGTTTTCGACAACTGGTTGAACTCAGCGATTTGAAGATTGACTGTGGTGAGATTAAAGTCAGTCGTTTCGGTTAAGCTGGGAAAGCCTCTATGATATAGATCTGGATATTTGTTTTGTAGCAAAGTTCGAAATTCAGTTAACCGTGCTTCTTTTAAATTTTCCCAGCGATCTGAATGATCACCCCTCAACCGATACCAGGCAAGATATTCGGGCAGGGTTGCTCCCCAATAACCGTGAGATGCACACCGCATCCAAAATTCCCAATCTTCGAGCCCACCGCGGATGGTTTCGTCGAAACCACCAACCACTTGATGGACTGATTTACGAACAACGCACATCATGGAAACACGATTGCGTTCAGCGTTCAATGCGCCATCATGAAACCCACCCGTCCAAAGATAATTTAAACCTCCAAAGGCGACGTGGTACGAGGCAACAAAGCTATATTGCGGATGAGTCTCGAGAAACCACAACCACTTTTCAGCTGCGGTTGGTTCGAGGAGGTCATCGCTATCTAGCAAGAGCACAAATTCAGATCTGGCATGAGAAAAACCAGTATTTCTAGCGACACTCAAGCCCCGGTTTTCAGGATGATTGATCACTCGAATTCGAGGATCACGATTGCGATATTCATCTAAAATTTGTAAGGCATGGGGATCTGTCGAACCGTCATTAATAATCAACCATTCCCATTGTTGTAATGATTGGTTGAAGATGCTTTGCGAAGTTTCATGGAATATAAGCCCGGTGTTATAAAACGGGGTAACAATGGTTAATACAGGGGAATCTGTCCAAGCTATCAGCTGATGAGCAAGGTTATCTCTAAATGGACGAGATGGGTTGGAAGTGAAATCAGGATTATGCGGGTTGATCATGGCTCGAATAAAAAAGGCAAGGGATGATAAATCTTAGAGTTTACCGGTTTGAGCCTCTCCAATATCAATATTCCCAATCATTGGAGGGGAAAATGACAATGGGATCGATATCAATGATACAAGATAGACTGCGTAATGATATCTGAAGTTCGGTTCAGCTAAAATTAAAGAAAATGTGATCGATTGAATCAGGATTGGTACGGAGATTATCCCAATCCTAAGATCATGATTTCGGATAATTAAAACAGCTGATACAAGTAAGTTTAGATATAAGAAAAAAGCTGGTCTCCAAATGAACCAATTAAGATTTGTGTCATGCGAGGTTATATAGACCCAATTTGATATCCAAGCCCGCATGGCAGGAATTTTTGAATCCGGTAGAATCCCATAAGGATTCGGATCAACAAGCACTTCTACATGCGAGGCATTCCGTACTTCGCCATAAGGGTCCCAGACGATCCATTCCAATGAACGCGAACAACGTCCATAATATGCCAAAATATTAGGTATGCGGTGCAATAGATTGACAGCAACTTGCTCGGGTGAAATGGAGCGATTCAAATCGGTTTTGTAGCTATCTGGGTTTAAAGTCGCCCAAATATTACAACTCCAATTTGGTGAAGATAACCCAATTGAGGAAAGCATAAGGGCAGTTTGACTGCCTGGTATAGCATAAGCTGCCCTCGAATACAGAGATAGTGACACTTCAGATAATGTAGTGGATTTCTCAACCCCGACCCAATTGTAGATCGGTCCACGAATTCCAAAGTAAAGGAAGGCACACAGCAGGCAGGAAAAAAGCCATGATTTCCACCTATTTTTATACACCACGAGCAGAAGGAATAAAATACCTATACCTACCGTCAAGCCATCATGACGTAGGAGCAAAACCAGGGCTGCAGTAACACCCAGGATTATCCGTGCAAAAAGAGAATCTATCCATGCCCCTTTGGTGACCACGACCCTGGCAATAATCAGAGTCAGACCCAATACGGCAATACTATATGGAATGTCTTTCCATAGAGTGTTGACCATCGTGCCATTAACCGGAACAACGGCGAAGATAATAGTAAACAACCAGATTATCCAGCGGCGAATACCCAAACTTTCAAAAAAAGCAAACCACAATCCTGCTACGACAGCAAGCGCAATAATCTGAGCAATTGCGATAACAGCAGGTGAAAGGTAGATGCGGGTCAGCAACCAGATCAAAAAAGTATGAAAGGCGGGGTGGTGATCCACAAATTTACCTGTTAGAACTTGTCCCCATTGAACCATCGAGTCAGCACTCATCATTCCCGGGTAGAATGCTAACAAGTAAATTCCCCATATAAATGCGATTGGTAGAATATATTTGACAGATGCTTTGATGAGGGAAGATTTAGAAACAGTCTGCTGGTTGTGGAGGAAGGTGGTTGCGAACCATGTAATGAAGAAAAATAAAGCTAAGCCTACTGCAATCCCAGTACTTGCCCGATATACAAGTTTTACAAGAAAGCTAGTGGCGAAATGGTTTAATTCAATAGGTGGGGATATGATGGGAATATTGAATGACAGCCAAACACCAGCCAGAAGGCATGCCCCTATAAAACCAACCATCCAATATGCGGTATAGGGCTGTAAACGTGAGAGTGCATATGGGAAAAGTATCTTGTGCAACCCTAGAATGAGAAGTGCGACGGCAAGAATAATAATCAATCCAACAAAAACTTGCTGGGACGACGTGTTTTTGGGTAACCATAGAAATATGGAAATACAGGCAGATACAGCTGAAAACACCAAAAAAAACCAGTAACCGGTATTTCTCATTAAATTAATAGATAGCCTTGTATTTCTATATTGGCGTTCATCCATAAAGTAATTATAGGCTAAAAAGGATGATGAATGTTAATATAAATTACTTTCTAAAGTAAGGCTGTATTATAGCTAATTATTCTCTATTTGACTTCCTATCCAATATTTTGGGTTATTTCTTGTAATGTTTTGGCATGATTTTTCCGCACAATTAGTAAGCTAGTATCCCGCAAGGGAACCAGGGTTAAAATCGATATTTCCGCCTGGTTGATATAGCCCGGTCTATGCTTTGGACGGGTTTATTGATTAAAAAAGACTATCCTGTGATAAACTAGAAAGCAAACATTTCTTTTTATTGAAAAGGAAATGGCTCCATGAAAAATAAATTCCTATTTGGATTGATATTTGTCCTGGTGGGGTTAACAATTTGTGGTGTCAGTACAAATAATGCCAGCGCATATTTAACAGAGCAAGTGGACGGGCAATTAACCCGCCATCAACAGGCAGCATTGACACCTATTCCAACAAGCTCACCATCTATTATCGGGGAAAAGACCCCTGAATCACGCGTGCTCCCTCCTATTGGAAGTAATGCCGGTTTGGTCATAGGTGCAAGCGTGCTGGTATTGATCATCATTGGCGGGGTATTAGGCGCCCGGCGGAGACAAAATCATTGACAGGGTTAAATTCATGAGGTATGCTTGCTGCGCTCCGGGTGGGTCCAGCGCGGCGGAACCCTTCGAACCCTGTCAGGTCTGAGAAGAAGCAGCAGTAAGGAGGAACTTCCGGGTGCCGTTGGGTAGCTTGCCCGGAGTTTTGTTTTAATAAAAACAAGCGGTGGGTTCACCGCTTGTTTTTATCTTTGATTCACTAAAATTTATCGATAAAGCTCCATATATGTTGGCAGCTTACCATTTTCTTCAGGCTCGTAGGTTATATTGAAAAGCGAGCTACCGTTAACTTTGACGTTGTAACCGATGACCTGTGAATGATAGGCATCGACATTGGCTGTGCCATTCATCGTTATATCAGCACCAGGGGCCAAGATGGTGCCTTGAAAAAAGGAGGATGAATTTCCATTTAGAATCAAAGGACCGGGGTTGTTTACCGGCAGGTAGATGAGGACACCAGGGATGGCTGGGGATGGATCGGGGTCTTCCACAGGGGCGGAGAGCTGTATGTCTGCTGTGCCACGGACATCGAACCATCCATCAACCATAAAGATTGTCACACCTGTGCCATGAAGGGAATCTTTGGCATTGATCGTCAAATCGCCGGAGATGCACCATAACCCTGCATCCAAGATTACCGGGCCAGCCTTCAAATCCTTCTCCAATGTCTTCGCATCGAGATTATGATCAACACCTGCGGCACTGCAATCCGGCAGTGTTATATTATATTTGGAGGGCGGAATTGGCTCGGTTGCCTTTATAGGATCCGGGGAAAAGACGCCTTCCTTATAGGCAGGATAAAAATAAGAAATATCGCCACCCTCAACATTAACATCAGCATTGCCACTACCAACCAGGCAGCCATTGGAGAAAATGCCACCACCAGAAACATTTACTTTCGTATTACCGGCGAAGCCAGCGCCAGTTTCTACAGATCCCCCAGAACAAGTATCAGGGTTAAGCGCAACGATGGCATTGCCAAAGGCAAGCGGTCCGGCCGGGTAGATGCGGGTGACGGCTTCCATCTCGCTGTGAAGGGCATTGGGGAAGACCAGATGGAGGAAATTGCTTGGGGTGGTGGCTGAGATCTCCACGGTAACATCGATATATTTTCTGGCGTTATTGCATGTCGCATCCACGAAATTGCGGGTAATGCTCACAGAATCTGTAATCGTGAAGTCATTGGCCGCAGCACGTGTGATGGCAAAATACTCAGCGTTATTCATTGCGAATTGGAGATCACCACAGGACCAATTAGCGGTGTCTATATTCCATTTTTCCAGATCTAGGGCAGCTTTACCACCTCCTGCCAAGGCGGCGGCATCGGCAACATTTTGCAAATTACGTCGATCGGCTAATGCCATGGCGCCATCGATTGCCAGGGCGACGAAACCCAGGAAGACGACAAAGCCAATCACGAGATAGACAATTGCCTGACCCAGTTCTGAATTATCGTATTTAGCTTTCAAAGTTTCCCCTCACTAATTTGTATCTTCTAAATGACCCATTGGGATCAAGTTTAACCGCTCGGTGTGGCTTGAATGGTAAGGATTTAATCGTTAAGGATGAACCTCAAGACTGGTACTGTGGGTGTAATTAGTGTCGCTGGCTTCCATTCGAATAATATTTGACAGTTACCTTTCGCTGAAATTCTGATTTTCAGTATTATATTAAACACTAAAAGCGTCTTCGAGTTTCTAATCTATGTGACAATCTATTGGTCTACTTGTTCCATCGGTCAACAACAGGCATTGTTTTTTTATTGCGATAATAATCCCCCCGAAATGCCGGGTTGTCAAGAGGTAATCGCAATTAATTATCTAAGGAGATAGCCTTAAATGTGATTGAACAGTCCGAATTAATGATATAAACCAATTTTCCTGTTGGAATTCGATCATGGAGGAACTTCTAGGGGATGCTGGGTAGCTTGACCGGAATGTTGATTAAATAAAAACAAGCGGTGAAACCACCGCTTGTTTGCTTTCTTTATGGGAGAATATTATCTGTAAAGTTCCATCTTGGTGGGTTTGGTTGGTCCTTCATTTGGATCGAAATTGACATTCGTCCCAGCGGTTCCAGTAATCTTCACATTCCAACCAATCATCTGACCTTGATAGGTATTATAACCAGTACCATTCAAGGTAATATTTGATTTCGGAGCGAGAACCATTCCCTCAAAATAAGCTGTTTCATTCCCATTAAGTTGCACAATGTTGTGGTTGGAAGGAGGGAGTGTGATGACCACATGAGGTATCGCTGGTGAGGGGTCAGGTGTATCGTCAGGTGCAGCAAGTTGAATATCAGCTTTACCGGCAACATCGAATTTTCCATTCACCATAAAGATAGTTACACCTGTGCCATAAAATTTATCACCAGCATTAATGGTCAAGTCTCCTTGAATGCACCATAATCCTGGACTTAAGGTTACTGTTTCCTTTTTAGTCCAAGACATCTTTAATTCACTCGCGGGTTTATTATTTGCTTTGGGATCGGTGCATAGGCCAGTACTTGGATTCCATTCGGGCACCAGGTCATCGAATTCCGAAGGGTCGATTGTATCGGTTGTATAATCTGGGTCTGGTTCCCAGTTACTATAAGTGATATGCTCAAGATCCTTACCCCAACCACCACCATCGATGATTACTATTCTGGGGCCACCATTATCACGTAGGCAATTATTGGAGAAAATGCCTCCGCCATTCACATCAATATCACTGGAACCGCCGAGGACTACACCTTGTGAAGCAGGTTCTGCACATGATTCCGAGTTGAGCGCTACAATTGCATTGCCTAAGGCATATGAATGCCGCGGGTAGACATGCGTGACAGCATCCACTTCATTATGCAGGGCAGTGGGGAAGATCAGCTGGAGGAAATTGCTGGGGGTGGTGGCTGAGATTTCCACAGTAATTTCGATATATTTATCCTTTTCCATCTTACCGAGATTGTAGCACTTAGCGATTGCATAATTATAGTCACTACCAATATCGTCAAGATTAAGTCCGTAGGTAATCGGGAAGCCATTGGCATCAGCGCGATCGTGAGCGGCAACTTCAGCATTATTCTTTAGCCAATTAAAACTTCCACAACTCCAATTCCATGCGGTAATGTGGTTGGATTCCAGATCATCCGCAACTCTACCACCCCCTGCTAATGAGGCAGCGTCAGCGGCATTTTGGTCATTGCGGCGATCAGCCAGAGCCATGCCACCATCGATTGCCAGGGCAACGAAACCCAGGAAGACGACCAGGCCAATCGCCAGGTAG
>Ga0153916_10002116_pt1 | contig 14598 bp, 18 predicted proteins | sample Opewatmetagenome_FD_109642 | JGI IMG/M metagenome (GOLD analysis project Ga0153916, IMG submission 109642) | Freshwater wetland microbial communities from Ohio, USA - Open water 3 Core 3 Depth 4 metaG | ecosystem: Environmental > Aquatic > Freshwater > Wetlands | place: USA: Ohio, Lake Erie...
ACCGGGGAGGCCAGCAGAGTCCCCTCGTCGTCCGGGCCGCGATGGACCATGGCCGCCATCATGCGGCTCACGAGGGACTGCCCCGCTTCCGCCGATTCGATCCCGATGGCGCCGCAGATTCCGCACATGCTCGGTCGATTTTACACTCAATTCAAACGGCTTATCTGGGTTCGTTTTGCAATTTCAGGCTTTGAGTGCACATAGGCTCATAAGCTGATTTTCCGGTTCATCTCAGAATGAGGACACATCTACTTTGATCCATTCCGAGACGGGCGGCAACAGGCGGATTGGCTGACGCCTTGCGAGCTGACTCGATATCCGATCCCATGCCACAGTCGATCAGTACTCGACACACTCGGTGGCTTCGTTTTGCAAAATCGCCTCCTTCCGCCTTTCGGTGGGCGCGGTAAGACCCGCGCCAGTCTCTACGGGGCATCGACCTCCCCGACAGCCTCAACAGTATCTTTCGGATCTTTGAGCATATTGCGGTTGCTGAGTAGCTTGTTCGCCGTCTGAGAAGTGGGTTGCTCCTCATTCATCCTCGTAAGGGGAGGGGCAGAGTCCGCGCCCATGGAAGCGGCGGAGTTCTCGCGAGCTTTCCGTGCAGCCTGGAGCCGGTCAAGCTCTTGGATAGCGTGGAACAATGCGCGGCTGGTCGAAGTCGAGTAACGCGCCAAGCCATTCAAACAGTGAAGCAAATAGGGGAGACTGGAATCGCGGATAGAATGCTCGAATCCCAGGACGCGGCCGTAGCGAGCAGTCTCGACCACTATCTTCTGCACCACGATCTCTTCCAGGATGCCCTCGGGTTTGTAGTGTTCCCGCAAACCAACAGCCAATTCTTCTATTTGTCCAACGGTCTCGGGCGCGGCTCCGTTCAGGAACTGGGTCACGAAGATCCCGTGCGTGATGGCGTTGCGGCTGCTCTTCGCCTTGCCTTCGGGGGTTTTCGGCCCGGTTGAGAGCTGGGCATTCCGCCGATTGGCTTCGATTCTACGTGACGACGTCGGCCCAGTACCGTGAGCTTGACCTACTCCCGTGGATTCAGACATCATTGGTGCTCTTTTCTGTGTCTCTGCTATAGACATGCTTTCCTCCGTGCTAACAACGATTTGACTTCGCTCATTATGATGCCACGCCGTTGCGGAAAGGACTTCGTCGGAACATCGAGATATCGCCAATGTTTATAAGGGTTTACGGCAATTCCTATAAATTAGCGAAAAGCTGCTGGATTTCATGGTATGAAAACGATGCCACAAATCGCGGTTACTGTACGCTCTGATACTTATATCGGCGGGCACTCCGGGCGGAAATTCTCTCCAACCTACACAAAATCCTCAGTAATGCCTCGGTGGTCTTGTGCTTACCTAGTAGTTGCACATCGAACTTTGTCGGCTGGAAGTCAAGAAACTCGGGCACGGCCCCTTCCAATTGCTCCAGCTCCGCGACCCAAGACGGTGTGTCATTTGATGAGGATTTTGCATCCTCCACGATGTCCCTGAGGCTCTTCACCGCAAGCGACGGACTCCCAAGAAATCGAAACCCGAACTCAGCTCTTCGCTGCATTCCGGTGGCCGTCGGCGACTCTAGACGAGCATGGCGCTCATGTGCGCGTTGCTGGCGAATAAGGTGAGCAGACAGAATCCGAAACGATGGAAGCAGGAGCTTGTGCATCTCCCATACCCGGCGCGCACATTCCTCAGTTGACTCCGATAATTCTATGATTCGGTCTAACCAGGGCTGTCGATTTCTTTCTGCCCAGCGGAAACCCTTCAGGAGCCTCATCACCCTCCTAATCGCGATCTCCTCTCTTGGATCAGGAGAATGATCCAGAAGGAATCGCAAGGTGGATTTGTGCCACGCTACTCCTTTGGTAGGACTCGGCCCATGTTCGTTAAGCCATCCAGCAATCTTCCCCAGGGAGATTCCCCTGCTGCTACACCATCGCAGAAATGCGATAATGTTCGCCTTTAAGATCCCCCTAAACCACGGAGACTGCCATGCGGACGGAAAACGGCCGTACTCCAAGAGCCACGCATCCTCGCCGGACTGCTCATAGCGAGTGCGATAGTACCACTCGTCTCTATTCTTCGTGGCGATCCGGCGCCTGCTACGCATCTTCAATTCTCGCCTCTGAATGCTTTCTAAGAACCCAAACCCGTCTGTATTTAGCTGGAGATGAGCGGACACCGAGAGACTCCGATGGCAGCCGATCTTAGCCTATGCGGCCTCGGGTTTCACCTCCTCTTCACGCATCGCTTCGACTCCCTGTAAGAACGCCTGGTAGGGCGTGCGGCCTTGCGTGCGGTAGCCCTGGTGGGCGCTCGCGGAGATCGCGTTGCAACTGCTCCAGCGATTCGTAGAAGGTCTTGCGAAAGGCCACGGCGTAGAACTCCGCCTTCACCGTGCGGTGAAAGCGTTCGCAGAAGCCGTTGGTTTCCGGGGAGCCGATGTCGGTCCGCCGGTGTTCGACCTGTTGGATGGCCAGGTAGAGTTCGAAGGGATGGCCCACCGGGCGCACGCAGTATTCTCGGCCGTTGTCGGTGAGCAGGTTTTCAACCTCCAGACCGAGTTCTTCGCTCGCCCTGTGGTTCATTCTTTTCCTCGCCTCCCTTGGGTACGTCGGTCTTGACTCCTGCCGGGACAACTTCACGATCCTTTTCACCGACTGAAACGGGAACCCCGGTAACGCCCTGGAGTCCAACGAGGATGGCCCGGTAGTTGTCTTTGTCTCCTTGCAGCAGAATACCTGCCGTCTTGTTGCCTGGAGTGGCGTACTGAATCCCGATGTAGTGAAGCCGAGTCTTGAGAAACAGCCCGAACAAAGCGACCGGAGCGACAAGTACCGCCAAGGCGACCATCGTTCCTACTCGGCGGTGCGCTTCTTGCCCATAGCTGAGAGAGGTCACTGACCTCGCCGGAATATCCACCTTTTTGACATCCTTCAAAGCCAAGGTAATCGTGTCCGGAGGGATGGTCAGGTTATTGTCCCAATCCTTCGGGTTCACCGTCGAGTCCATTGATCCGCCGTTGTAGCGAACCCTCTTGAACGTGTTCCCCTGTCCCTGCGCTATGAGAACAAGTGCCACAAAACAAACCAGAAGCATCTTAACGCGAAGCATGCACATCTCCCTGTGCCGACAACGCACCAAACATCCCGCCGAGTCTCGCCGCAGTTCTGTAATGTCAGAATAAGTAAGTCACACGTTAGATGCCTAAGCAGTGACTTCTTTGAAGGTTAGGCAGAGCACTTGGTCGGAGGAACCAATCAGGAAGACGCCAAGGACTGCGCTACGGAGACGCAGCGCGTCCCCGCCCAGCGAATATTTTTCGGATATCGGCTCGGCATATAGAGCAAATCGGATAGGCAATGTTGGGGTTCCCCAGCAAGGGCAAGCTGCACGACGGACACTTCGAAATGACTGCTGCGCCACACTTCGGACATTTCTTGGGCGTAACGGGTGACCTACCAGCCTCGTCGTCTGGCAATGCGAGGCGGTAATTGCAATCAAAGGCAGAGCACAGTTCGACTGGGGGCACGTATGTTCTCGCAGACGACGCGACATATATAACACACCTTTGCGCCAGCTGAAAGACATAGTATAGTGACTCGTTGGATAACACTCCGGCTACAAACACGTAATCACGTCACCGAGAACGATAAAGAACAGCCGACATCCCAACGCGAACGCCGGGGATTGACTTGTCCGCGCTCGGATGTCACTCATCGCACGCCGGATTCGTGAGATGCCCGGCTCATGAGGAGGCAGCTGTGAATGTCTACGTTGTGTTGTTGCGCCGAATGGAAGGGCGAACGAAGCCGGTGGAGAAGTTTCAGTTAGAACCCGCCGTTGTAGGCGGTATCGCCCAATCGAGTGGCGTCCAACTTCTCGACATCATTGCTTGTGCGGAAATCTTCGACGCCGTGCTACTGTGCCGCGCCCCCGACAACCGGACCGTCGCGCGGCTGTTGGATGCACTCGAAGGCTGGCATACAGACGCCCTGCTTGCGACTGCACACATCAGGTACGAGTTGTTACCAGGCAGCCTGCCATCGGTCCAGTAAGGGAGGGCTTCACTTTTTGGGTCGATTCCTGTCTTTGCGTTTGCCCCCTTCGAGAGATCGCATCCCCCTTCAGGACATTCCAAAATTCGGGAAAGGGCTTTTTGAACCTCAGCTACCACCAAACCAGGACTTCGTATTCTGGTTAATCTTCGAGAAGCCGACTAGACGGTCGAATGAGCACCGACGTCGGAGGAGGAGCCGCAAGATGCTGGGATGGTTTCCGAGTGCGCGACCACACGCTCGTAATCGTCGGATCCGCTGCGTACCGATGAACGACGGACCCCCAGCGGAGAGGCTGACGCGCTGTCGCGGACGCCGAAGGATCTCACCGCAAGCTCCAGCGACCAACGCGACCGAGGGATATCTCCGCAGGATCCTGCGAGCATCGTCATCCTAGTCCGGCGAAGCCAAGCATGCCCGATCCGATACACCCGGACCGGCCGCTACAAAACGTGTGCGAGGATCAGATAGCCACGACGAACAACAGCGGTTCATCGTGGGGTGTTCGCTTCGTGATGCAAAATACCCACGACGAGAAAAGCGCTCCTCGTGGCTACCACTCTTGGGCCTACGGGGTCACCAAATTCTCGCGGACGGCGAAGCGCACCAGGTCGCTGAAGCTGACGAACTCCATTTTGTGCATGATGTGATTGCGGTGGCTCTCGACCGTGCGCGTGGAGACTCCGAGCGCGGCGGCAGCTTCCTTGTTGCTTTTTCCATCGGCCAGCAGCGTCACGACTTCCACCTCGCGCGGCGTAAGCGGCATGCCAGTGTCGCTAGCGGATGTGGCGGGGTCCTGCATGAAGTTCTGGGCCATGGCATGGGCGAGCTTGCTGGTAAAGAACAGCTGGCGATGCCGCACGTGGTCCACGGCCGCGAGCAGATCGGTGTCGGCGTCCGATTTCAGGACGTAGGCGAGCGCGCCGCCCCGCAGCACCGCGCGTGCGAGTTCGTCGGAGAAGTGCATCGTCAGCACCAGGATGTCGGTCGAGGGCGAGTCCTTGCGCACCGCCTCCATCACGTCGAGGCCGTTCATGTCCGGAAGAGTCAGATCGAGTATCACCATGTCCGGCTTGTCCCGCCGGACCAGTTCCAGAGCTTCCGTGCCCGTTGACGCCTCCCCGCACACTTCGATATCCGGCTGAGAGGCAAGCAGAGCACGCAATCCGCGCCGTATCACGACGTGATCGTCCACCAGAAGCATTTGATAGCTTCGCTGTGACGCGCTTGCTCGGGTGTAGGCATGCGGCGGCAGTTGGACGGGCGCCGGCTTCGGCGGCGGGGGCTCCTCGTGAATCGCTTTGCGCGGCGGTTGTTCTTCGGGTTCGTTTGTTCGCTTCAGCTTGGGGATTTTCTGCATCAAACGCTCCCATGCGGCTCGCCGAACCTGGCTTGGATCACCGGCGCGGAAAGCGGCAGGATCGCGCGCACGGTGGTGCCGTGGCCGGGGTCGCTGAGGATTTTGAAGACGCCGTCCAGGTGCTTAACGCGCTCGCGCATGCCGGCAATGCCCACGCCGTACGGCACACGCCCGTTCAGATCGGGCGCCGACAGCACCAAGCCGCAGCCCTCGTCCCGCACCTCCACCACAATTTGGCGCTCTTCACGGCCCAGGTGAATCGTGGCCGTCCGGCTGCCGGAATAGCGATGCACGTTGGTCAGCGATTCCTGCACGATCCGGAATACGGTCGTTTCGATCTCTTGGGAGTGCCTCCCGAAATCGTCCGATACTTCGACGCGCACCGCGATCCCGCTGCGCTTGCTGAACCCCTCAGCGTACCATCGCAGCGCCGATCCGAGCCCGGCCTCGTCCAGCAGGGGCGGGTGCATCAGATAGGAAAGGGTCCGCACTTCTCGGATGACGCTCTCGGCAAGCTCGACCGAAGACTGCAATAGCTCCTGCGCCGGTTCGCTGTCTTCCGGCAGCGAGTCTCTCAGGCGCCCCAGGGTCATTTTCAGCGCCGCCAGGCTCTGCCCCGCCGACTCATGCAGGTCCCGCGCAACGTGCCGGCGGCCTTCATCGCTCGCGCGTATGAGTTCCTGCGAAAGGCGGCGAAGGTCTTCTTCCGCTCGCGCCTGGTCCGTGATGTCCTGCACGAAGCCGATGGCGCGCTCTGGTTTGCCATCCGCTCCGAGGATGGGAACGCCTCGGACAAAGTGAACCCGAACGTGGCCGTCGGGCGCGTGATACCGCGAAACGTACTCGTAAGGCTTGCACGCTGCCAGGGCGAGATCCGCGATCCGGCAGACCTGCTGGCGGTCTTTCGGATGCAGTCTCTCCCAATACATTTCTTCGGTCCACTCCGCCTCCGAGGCCATGCCATACATCTGGAGCAATTGCTTGGATAGGATCGGTTTTCGCGTCTTGAAATCGAATCCCCAGCTCCCGAAATTCGCGAGCTGTTCAGCCTCCGCCAACAGTGTTTCGCTTTTCTGCAGCCGTTCCTCCGCTTCTTTTCGATCGGTAATGTCCTGGGACATTCCCACGATGTGGATCGCGCAGCCAGACGAATCGGTCACCAACATGCAGCGCGTGTGCAGGGTCCGGATCCGGCCGTCCGGCAGAACGAATCGCACTTCCTGTTCGAACGGCTGCGGCTGGGCGATGAGCTGATCGAGTTCCTGGCGCACCCTCTCTCGATCCTCCGGGTGAACGAGTTGGTAAAAGCCTTCCGCGGTAATGGGCGTTCCGTCCGGGTCCAACCCTAATACGCGGTAAAGCTGCGCCGACCAGACCATTTCCCGTGTCCTTAAGTTGTAGCTCCCACTTCCCATGTTTGCGAGCTGCTCGGCCTGCGCCAGCAAAGCCACGCTTTCCCGGAGCCTTTCTTCCGCTTCCTTTCGATCGGTAATGTCCTGGGACATTCCCACCACGCGACTCACCCTGCCGGACGAATCGATGACGGGCACACCGCGCGTATGCAGAGTGCGGATCCGGCCATCCGTCCGAATCCACCGCCCTTCGTATTCGTAGGGTTGTGGCTGGGTCCTTTGCTCTTCCCAGTTTCGGCGGACCCCTTCCCGATCATCCGGATGAACGAGTTGCCATACGAGATCCTCGGTCAGAGGTGTTAGCCCGGGATCCAACTGCAACACACGGTAAAGTTGTGCCGACCACACTATTTCCCGGGTATCTAAATTGTGCTCCCAGCTTCCGAGGTTCGCGAGTTGTTCCGCCTGTGCCAACAGCGCTGCGCTCTTCTGCAGGTCTTCCGTTGCGCTCTTGCGGTGCGTGATGTCTCGCGCGAGCAGGCAAAGCGCCGTCGATCCTCCGGTCGCTGGCGCCACCGGCAACGCGCGCACAGAAAAATAATGCACGCCATCGGCAAGTTCTGCCGAATATTCGAGGTCTTGACTCCGGTCCGCATCGACCGCGCGCTGCGACAATTCCCGCAACTGTTCGCAGGTCCGCCGATCGAGGATGTCGCTGAGACGACGCCCAAGCAGGGAAACCTGGGGGTCGCCACGGGGGGCCTGACTCGATCTCCAGAAATCCTGAATCACGCCGTCGGAATCCAGAACAAGCAGAAATTCATGGAGTAATTGGAGCAGGCTTTCAAAAGGAAGTCGGGAGGGATCTTGCGACACGCACGCATCCGGGTGCGGGGAGTTGCCAGGATCGCGACCATCGCTGGGGCTGGCCGAGCTACAGCTCGCCACAAGGCCGCCTTGACAGGAAGCTGGGTTCCGCTTTGATCGTCTGGAGCCCGAGATCATAGGCGCTGCGAACACTCACTGGGAATGTCTACTTTGCTTTCCCGGCTGGCCGGCAATATACACTTGGCTGTCCCCGCAGGCAAGGCTCCAGTCTAGTTTTCGCTGCCGAGTGCTTCCCGGAGACTGACACTCCACTTCCGGTTTGCGAGTCGCGGAGATTGGATTGGCCGCTGGCGACGCCCAGCAAAGGCATCAAGGAAGATGGGGTCATCTCAAGCGCGGCGGTTGCTGGGCATCACTAGGGGCCACGTCAACAATATCACCAGGAACACGTCACCGCACTACAAAACATGCTGCGCTTGTGATCGGCTCAAGTATGTCGAGAGAAAAACAGCCCCGAAATGGGGCAATTCCTTGCACTCTTCTACTTGCAGCCCTGACTGTCTAGATTGGAGGGGAGCAGTACAAGCTAATCGTTCTGAATCCTTACTACCGGTTCTGTTGAAGCAAGGATGAAGAAGCACTTGGCGGAACGGAGGAAAAGTAAGGGACGGTGAAGCCTGTCGTGCAATTATAGTGCGACTTGAAAACTTCGCCATTCGGCTGCGACCTGCGGCCACTTCCCTTGAGGGAGCCTCTCAAGCGTTCTCGTGCAAGCGGACCTTAGCTGCCGGGCATCATTCCGAATGCCTACGACGATCCTGGTGAATGCGTACGGTCCCCAGAGCCAAACGGATACGCGGAGTACAGCCAGCAGAAATATCAATCCGAGCGACCGGCATGTCGCTGATAGCTCTTCACTCACTGTGTTCGACGCGCCCCGGCTGATCAGAAACCTTCGGAAACGCCACATCGTGATCACATCTCTCTGACATCCCCGCAACCACTTGAGTACAATGAGTCTGCGGTCTTGCCATAGTTCTCGCGCGAGCGACCGCAAGCGTGGCTCGGATGCGAGCACTCGATAGTCCGCATCAGAGAAGATGAGCCCAGGATCGCCGAACTCCAGGCTGGACAATCGGAGCACATTCGACAGCTTCGAATCAAAGGTCGACGAGTTCCCGCTCTTCTCCCTAACGGCGCGCACGAATATTGCAAGACAAAGAGCCAGAAGAAATAATCCGATGGCCAGCATCAACACAAGCTGGATCATGGCTTGATGACCTTCCATACGGCGTCCTGCAAGGCTGAGGACCGGTCTTGCCAGTGTGTGAGTGCCTGAGACCCTATGGATAATTCTGTGCTGGTGAGTTGGCGGTTGGGAGCGTAATCCCAGAGACTCCACAGCCAGACTGCCAACATGCACAGATAAGAAAACGGATGGACGTACCGCCAGATCGCCTCAAACCTCGGAGACAAATCGAGGGCAGCGAAATTGGCCATTTCGCTGGCGGCAAATGCCAGGAACCCGATAGCCATTCCCCCGATGTTTCGCGCTACTGGTATGCGGTAGAATCGCGCCAGCCCCATGACCAGGACGATCCACGCGGCCACGGAAAGGGCCATTTTTCGCATGAAATCAACTGAGACAGATGCGCCTGGGCTGGCGCCGCTCATCCAGAACCAAAAGGCTAGCAGCATCAGTGCACAGATGAGGACGCCGCCGGCAATACTCCGCAAAGCTGAGCCACGATGAAAAACATGGCAATAAATTTCCCACGCCACGGCAAATCTAAGAACCGCCGCAACCGCTTCACTCAACAAGTACATTGGGGCATAGCCGGGATATCTAAGTGAAGCAAGGAGAAGCTGTACCGACCCTGAGAAACATGTGTACACGAAGTAGCTGCAAAAGAACGGGTAAAAGCGCCACGCACGCGAGCGAAAAGCTCGCCAGATCAGGAGTCCTTGCAAGCTGTAACCAACCCCGTAGAAGACACACGTTAGGATGTTCATAGAGGGTTAGATTGTACATTGAGAAACAGCCCGCCCGTCCAGGGAACTTTACTGGTGATCTCCCTGGACGGGCGGAAGGGACGTGTGGAGCTAAGTCGGCTTGCCCCACAACCCGAGTCCTGTCTAGCGAGGCCAGGGCATGGGGCTATCCGTCGGCACAATTGACACAATGTATCTGCTTGAAGGCGCAGCGTGGCTGTTGGCGACCGGACCGCCGAATGCTTGCGATCCGGCGGCGAGAGAGAGCAAGAGAACTAGAACCGCCGTAATGCCCCCGATAAGTTTCATTGTAGTTCCTCCTTGTGAGCCAAACTGGGACGCACGGTATCAGCGGCAAGGCAGGGATGACGGGCCTATGCGAAATTGTTCAGTTGACTGAACAGCCCTTGTTTTAATTCGGACTCTTGTGTATAAACTGTGGCCATGATCTTGGAGGACGTTGAAAAGCAGCTAGAATTGACCTTTGCCCACCTCCCGACCCATTTATCGCGGCTGGAGTTCTTGGCTTCCGTCCGGGACGCTTACACAGGGAGGTACCTGCATGAAGGCTGGGTCCCGCTCGCATCTTGTGAGAAGGTGCATGACGTTTTGCAATGGGCACACAGGAAAGTTTTCGATCTCGTCCTCGAAATGCCTCTCGTAGATTTGTGCCGCGACTTGAAGCAGTCCCTGAAAGGTTCGGGGCGACAACCACCGAGATTGTGGCTTGAACTCGAAACCTACCGAGACATGATTCCAGAAGGTGCCTCTCAGCTGGCGAGAGAGTTTTTCGTTTCGCAGATGAAAACAGCCCTGAAGATTTTGCTCACGGCTCCCGACTGGCCCCTGATTCAGAAGAAATCCGCATCGCAACGCCGACCACTTGCCCTACCACTTCGGCATCATCTGGGAAACTGACGGTCTGAGCGCGTGCGGAAGACCCTGGATGCGGAATGAGAGTAAGTTTGCCCCCATTCAGTTCGCACCAGGACAGCCGGTATCCCTCCCGCAACTCTACAAAGTAGATCGGTCTGTCGTATTCGTTTTGCCAGTCGCCTTGAGCGATGCGGCGGCGTTTGTCGTCAATCATGACTAGAGCGCCGGGACGAATCAGAGGGAACATTGTGTGGTCGTCAAGCCCTACATAACCATACATGTATTTGCGAGGGTTGAATTGCGTGAGGAACGCCGCAGGGATATCTCCCCAAATTGCGACCATTCGGTTGACGAGTTGGGTGGTTTTCCACTCGAAGCGCGGGTCGATTCGCATCGGAATAGTGACTTTGGTATCCATGTCGTGCACGACGCTCGAAACGAGGCGCGTAAAGTGGCGGCCCACCTTCTTCCGGTACTCGTGGACACGATCCGGCTGCACTCCGTAGAGCTTGAGAAGAACCAAAAAATCGATGCCATAAATGGCGCTCAGGCTCAGAATCTTGAACACGCTCGGCACCGATGATTCGTTTTCGATTTGAGCCACCCTGGCGGCGGAGATATACAACTCTTGGTTTTCTTCCTCGGCGGCGAGGATCGCGCTGGCCTCTTGCACGTCTCGGTGAGCGAGGCCCAAGTGAGTGCGCACTTCCTTAAGGTACCGGCCTGCGGACATTTGGACCTCGGTGATTGAGTGGATTCGGGTCAGGGACATGTCGCGGATTATACGTCGCCTGCCACAACCGCAACGCTCGCAAATGCGGCGTGAAACTGTTCAGCCCACTGAACGAGAGTGCAGCCATCGCGCTGGCCCTTACATCGGGTTACTGGCGCTGGAGGAGATCCGACACTTTCACCTCGCTACGAAGATTGCAGCGCTTGACACCAGTTGAGGGATAGTTTTACGGTCGGCGGACGAACTCGGGCATGTCACGTCCTACGCCTACGTTTCGGCCAACAACGTGACCTCGGCGTCACAACATGCGGTATCAGGAGGGACGCCCACGACGACGTACACCTACAACGGCTTCGGCGAAGTGCTGACGATGACCGATCCGCAGAGCAACGTCACCAGCTACCAGTACGACGCGCGCGGCAACCGCACCGCCGTGACCGACGCGCTGAGCAATCAGACGACGTTCGCCTATGACGCTGGGGACCGGCTGACGAGCGTCACCGATGCGGCGGGGCATGTAGGCAGGAGACGAACACCGACAGATCGGATGGCCGAGCAACGCGCTTCCCGGAGACTGAGAGTCCACTTCCGGTTTGTTGGGGGTGGGAGGCTGGCCGGTGTTGGGTTCCGAAAACCCGTTCATCGCGACGGCTACAAGTTCAATAGATTCATACCCACAACTTCCCTTGATCCGGGTTTCGGAATCAGATGTTCTTGCCAAGTCCTGCGGACTATTTCTTCTGGCTCATCCGGTCCTTCTTGAACGCCTCACAAGCATCCTTCACTGCGTTTCCGAGGCTCGCCGTGGAATGAGTGAAAATCGCGTCCCCATCCCGAGTGAAGACGGCCACCTTGCGGGCCCCTGCTGCCTTTAGTCATGGAGAACCACATTCAGCAAGGAATTCCGGACTTCCATTCCCCCGTCGTACGTAATGAAACCCAACTTCTTGAATTTCTTCATCAAAGGGTTGACCTGCGTGCGAGTGCTACCAATCAGTGCCGCCAAGGTGTCTTGACTTACCCGAGGGACTGTGACCAGAGGTTTCCCCTTCTTGCCGAAGCGCGCAAGCAACAAGAGCGCGCGTGCGAGTCGTTTCTCCGTGGAATTAAACATTAGGTCAACGAGGTTTTCCTCGACTACCCTTTTACCTCGAAGCATGTAGTTGATGAAAAAGTCGGCGAAACTACGGTCAGCGTGAATGGCCGAGAGAACTTTTTTCTTTGCTACCTTCAAAAGCGTGCAATCCGTGACCGCCACAGCATTCGACAGCTGACGGACATGACCGCTTACGCACCATTCTCCGAATAGATCCCCGGGGCCAAGGAGACCGACCACCGCTTCTTTCCCCTGTTCGGATAGGACAAAGAGCTTCACATGCCCACTTCGGATGAAGAACACATGCTCAGCTCGACTTCCCTGAGAATAAACAGATTGGCTCTTGCGCAGCACCACCTTGCGGCCCTGCAAATTGCCAATGAAATTCACTGCATCAGGTTGATCTGATCTCGGCAACGATCGCTTGACATTCATGCTACTGCTTCCTCTCCCATAAAATAAGCCTTGTAGTCGAATCTCGTGCTGCTTTTGTCCACACCTCTACTGTCCGAATTCATACAGTTTCGCTTGACACCCCCACAAGGTGGACTTATTGTACGGATTCGGACAGTGTCTGGAAATGGACTTTGTTTGCGAGAGCGTGATTGTCGGCCCATTGAATCTTTGGAGGGGGTAACACTGTGGCGCATAGTTATCGAATCCAAGTCCATTGTCTGCAGCCTAGCTGTGATTTCTACCAGTGGATTGTGAAGGAGAACCTGGACGTCACCCTGTTGGAAGCTACACTGGGGTGCCAGGATTTCACTTGCCCGACCCATGGTCCGCAGAGTGCGAGACCATTCCAGGCGGAAGTGAAAAGAATTTTCACGAAGAGCAAGAGGAGGAGTACAAGCCGCAGTGCCCGGCATCGGACGGCCCAACGAGCCGTCGAACAGCTCGCACAATAGGTATTGGACCGTTGGAGTCGAGCCTCCTTCAGCTCATGGGGATGCGGACCAGCAAATTTTACCTCTACTGATTTAGACAATCAACCCTCTGCGCAACAATTCCATCCAGCTCCCATCTGATAGAGACGCCCGCACTTGTTTGTTCGGCTTCCCCGCCCCCGAAAACCCAGGAAGCCGGCTAGTCTGCCTTTCAATCTCTCCCGCTTCAGAATATGGTTTGCGGGGATCGAAAAGAAAGGCCCTTCATCAATCGTCTCTGGCTCATGGCTCGATATCCGCATCGGCCTTTGGTGATCACGAGCACACTGAGCCGGGTCATATCCGCATGCCCACGCGAGCGTCGATCCGAACCGGACTACTCAGTTCTTGGTGGCCGTGCTTGCCGGGCTGCAGATGCCTTTCCTTTGCAGCGAGATGCACGAGTTGGGGGAAAGAACTCGTGGGTTCGTATCTGTACCAGGTTCACCTCTACCAGTGGCTGGAGTCCCACGATTACGGCCGGTTTCTTCCAGACAACGATCTATAGACACGATGGAGTACGAACGTATGCTCGTCCTCCGGTCTACGTCATGTTCCGAAGGCCGGACAGAATTGTTGCGCAGCACAGCTATCAGTCAGACTGAGACTGCGCCTCGGCGTCGTACTGTTTAAGCTTGCGGTAGAGCGTGGTCTTGCCGATGCCGAGCAGGCGCGCGGCAGCCAGCTTGTCTCCGGCGGCGTCGCGCAGGGCGCGGAAGATGGCGCGGCGCTCGAGTTCTTCCAGGGGCAGCAGCTCGTCGCTCTGCGGCATGCGGTCTCCGGAGCCGTACTGCAGGTTGGAGGGCAGATCGCCGACGTGCAGGATGGGCCCGGAGCCCAGGGCCACGGCCCGCTCCATGGCATTTTCCAACTCCCGGACATTCCCCAGCCAATCGTAGGCCAGCAGGCACGTCATGGCATCTTCGGAGATGGTGCGCATGTTGTTGTTCACATCGAAGAACTTTTCGAGAAAGGCATTCACGAGCAAGGGAATGTCGCTCTTGCGCTCCCGCAGCGGAGGCAGCTTGATCTGCACGACGTTGAGCCGGAAGTAGAGGTCCTGCCGGAATTGTCCCTGGCGCACCCTGGCTTCCAGGTCGTGATTGGTCGCGGCGATGATGCGCGTCGAGATGGGGATGCGGTCGGTGGAACCCACCGGCTTAACTTCCTTTTCCTGCAACGCGCGCAGGAGCTTGGCCTGCAAGCCCACGGGTAGGTCGCCGATTTCGTCCAGAAACAGCGTGCCGCTGCCCGCTGATTCCATCAGGCCCATCTTCGACTGCACCGCTCCGGTAAACGCGCCCTTCACGTAGCCGAACAGCTCGGATTCAATCAGCGTGGGGACCAGGGTGGAGCAATCCACCGGGAC
>Ga0153916_10002117_pt1 | contig 14596 bp, 12 predicted proteins | sample Opewatmetagenome_FD_109642 | JGI IMG/M metagenome (GOLD analysis project Ga0153916, IMG submission 109642) | Freshwater wetland microbial communities from Ohio, USA - Open water 3 Core 3 Depth 4 metaG | ecosystem: Environmental > Aquatic > Freshwater > Wetlands | place: USA: Ohio, Lake Erie...
AGGAAGAGGACGGAAGAAAACTATTTTTATCCGGAAGCTAATCTCGATCAACCTATGGCTTAGCCTTCTTCTGTTGGCTCCTCAGTTAAGCCGGGCAGGTACGGCTTTGGGTGATCTTGCCGCTTCCATGTCTCCGGGAACGTTCGCCCAATTAACTGCAATTGGGGGCGATCCTTCCTATTGGGTAACGGTAACAGGGAGCGGTAGCCCTGTCAGTAGTTATGCAAACAAAGCAGTCTGGGATCCTATACATAAGATATTTTACTTCTTGGGTGCGCCTCATTATGACCCGTGGAAGTTCTGCATTTACACAGACTCAACTAATACTTGGACTACAGGTCCTCTTCCTATTCAATCTGATGCTGTGGGTCATGGATATGAGCATAACGCAATAGATCCAGCAACGGGAAATGTTTACCATAAACCATATAATTACAGAAATATATTTAAATATTCTTATGGTGGGAATTCATGGATTTTAGTTACAAGTTTTCCTGAGACTTGGAGTAACCGTATAACGGGAGGATTGACCTATTTTCCAGAAATGTCTGCTCTGATATGGACACAAGGCTCGAGTAATGGGACTCACGGAAATGGTGGAGTCTACAAGTATGTTCCCGCAACTAATCGATGGGCGGCTATTGCGACCAATCTTAATTTCGGAGAATATCATAGCCATGCAGAGTATGATCCAATCAATAAAGTAATTGTTTTTGGTGCTGGTAATGGTAATGAGAGGAAATGGTACAAACTCAATAGCTCAGGCAAAATTACTGCGCTGCAAGATTCCCTAGTTAATGCGGGCATCAATCGGACAAATTTCACCGTTGACCCCATTCGTGGCAAATTCATATTAACAACGTCAGATCAGGATATGTACGAACTTGATGCTACGGGAAGCGGTACCTGGACCAAACTTGGTATTTCAACCCCAATCGTTTTCGTAAAGGACCATTGGAACAACAGAGCAGTTGTCGCCCCCGTTAGCACCTATGGGGTGGTAATGTATGCTACCCATCGCTATGGGATTTACCTTTACAGGCATTCGCCACAACCCTAAATCACCGACCGGCTGCACGAAAAAGGTTTAGGATAACCGAGTGATTAGATGCCAGATTGATTCAGATCAAGCTGGTGGGTAGACGCCCCAGGGCCACTTTGGAGATAGCGGCAAGATCATGTGCTACGAACATTTTTGAGAGCCTGGGACTTTCTGGGAAAACTCTCCGCTTTGCAATTACCCGCCACCGATCGATTTTCACCTGTTTGTTGGTTAGGTTAAACTGATCAATTGCAAGTAACTCCCCAGCAAACTTATGGTTAAAAAAGAAATCGATATTATCGAAATACATCGGGACCCTTCGAAGCATCTTCCTTCTTGCAAGTAAGAAAATTCGTAATGCGTCCATCGCGGATAAGTAAAGGTCCAGATCCAATGCCACGAAGCCAGCATGTGAACGAATATTTCGTACGAATTCAAGAACCGTCTGAGCGACATTGCCAATCAAAAGAGTAGTGCGCCCAGACAGCCGCTTCCGCAGTAACTTCTCATCCATCAGATAATTTCCGACTCTCCATTGATCCGGGTGATCCCGGTAGTCCCCAGACATTAAGGGAATGCCCTTACCGGTGTCAAATCCATAAGCTGCAATTCTAACTCCTGTTTCCCTTTCGACCATAGCCGCGTACTTCTCAAGACAAAGGAGCTCATCACCTCGATCTACCCCAAACTCGAACGCTGCGATTTCAGAGGCGCCCTCCTGGTCAGCTTGATGCGCTGCTGTCAGTACCCGAGCAGGTAGTGAAGACGAAAAACAGTATTCCAATTGAACTTCGTTTGAATAGAAAAGGGAGTGGCCATTATTACGACTTGCACAAAAGTGCTGAATCACTCGCATTTACTTATTTTATTACCGTTACGCCTTTTGGTGGGGCCGGCGGCGTAACGTCTTGGTATTCCACAAAAGGATTACCCCCATTTTCAAACAGCAAATATGTGTACTGCAATTCCCCTTTGTTGTTGTCTAGATAGAAGTATCCAGTTGCAGAAGCAAACTGAGTATCAACAAAGTGATGAATTTGTCTATCGGATGCACTGCGCTGAGTACATGATCCGTACACTCCTTTGGTACCCCGATTAAAGAAATATCTAGCCCGATCATATAAATTACGTTCGCCCGTGTACTTATAGCCTAGAACAAGTGTATTTACGAGAGACGTGGAATAGACGGGATCGCAAAACGCGCCACCGTCGTAATTATGCCGTGCAGAGCCATTAACGATTCCAAATCGACGCCCAGTATATTGAGAAGAAGGGCTCAAACCATACTGGTCAACATAACGAGCCATTGCAATAAGTTTATTTTTCAACCCTGTCTGCCCTGTTGTCCTGTATGCTTGGTAAAATGCTTCTGCTAATACTCCTGTATGGTATGAGGACTGCTCTCTAGCTCCGTTTGCATACTTCCCTGCGCCTAAATCTGTATCAGTTTCATAGTCTCCAAGAAAGTACATTCCTCGGGAATCCCAGTCGGGTGATAGCAGCCACAGGTTGATTAGCCTATCGCGCAGAGTAATCCATCGTGCTTTCTGGGTAGCTTCAGCCACACGGGTGGCAAGTAGAAGATGCCGTGCTCCTTGGCGCATCCCATAGTAAGCCATGGAAAACTGACCCGGAACGGGCCAATGGCCATCTACCCGGACACTCCAATACCCCTCAACATCAGAGGCTAGATTCTCTGCCGCAGCAAGAGCCGCTGTGTCGCCAGTGTACTCATACCACGCCACTAATCCCCACCCGTACATGTGATCCCACAAGAACCTTCGGTCGTAACAGTAAGTCTGATCTCGAGTGCCCACACATTGTCGGTAATCATTCTTGAAGTACTTAGCCCATGCCGCAGCCCGGTTATAATACACCTTGTTTCCTGTGCGGCGATACATCATTAAGTAGCTCCAGAGATCATCGCCCTCTGTGTCGCCATGTATATCGGGATTGGAAACAGAGTAACCAGGTATCGGTTCCGTAACAGATCGAGGCTCTTTGTCTACTATCCCTCTCCACCCCCATCTTCGATAAGTATTTTTTTCATCTTCGAGAGATGGCGTAGGGAGACTGCCTCCCGATGTCTGTTGGGGTTCTGCTTGCGTTAAGAGGAAGCCAAATAGATAGAAGGAAATGAGTATTAGATACTTAGCCACGGCGTGGTTCTCCCCTTTGTTATTGGATCCCTAAATTTCGCGGCGCAGCAGGTAGTCAAGTGTCTGAATTCTTCGTGTAAAGAAACGCCCAAGTATGAGTCGCTTCCGCAGTTCCAGCAATTCCTACAGTTTCTAAATTTAAGAGAACCAATATTTGACAAGTAGAATCCTAAACGAGGGTGCCAAATCTCGCACCTTCATCCATGATACTTAGTTGTCCGGTTGGTGTGAGTTGCGACCACCGACCAGACTAATTATAAACCCATAGCTCCCCCCGGAGCTGCCTATCACCAGTACGACCTTGTTCAGCGGATCATAGGCCAATGACAGATCCCCATGCGCCCGCAGGCACGCTAGGTATACTACTCCAGGTGTCCACAACTGTATCGTAAAGCCCCATGCCACTTGAGCCTGGCACAATATGCTTCTTTCGACCTGAGTCGTATGTTTAGGGAACATTGCTATAAAGTACACCAGAAGGCATCCTTCCTCTTCAAGTTGGCTGTGAAGCTACTTGTGATAGATGAGCTTAACATAACCAACGATCATGTAAAAGTCGATCAGTGGCGGGTAATTGCAAAGCGGAGAGTTTTCCCAGAAAGTCCCAGGCTCTCAAAAATGTACGTAGCACATGATCTTGGAGCTATCTCTAAAGTGCCCCTGGGGCGTCCACCCACCAGCTTCATCTGTTTCGGAAGGGTGTTTCCTTGACTAATTGCACAAGGAATATGAGCAGTTTTTTTGGAATTCTGAAAATTTGCACAATTAGTTCAACTATCATTAGGTCCTCCCCAGAATCTGGTTGATACCTTCTTTTAACGCATCGAAACTACTTTTCCACTGCAGCCCTTTCGTTCACAATGAAAATCAACAGGGTGCCCCCTGCATCTTGCTACCACCGCATTGTTGATAGCAAAGCTGTGAGACGATCAACCGCCCACGTCAATATCTCCGTCGCTGAGTCGATCTTACTCTCGTCTCCCCCCTGGGCACGTTCCAGTTCGGCCATACAGGTAACGAGTTGCCAGCGCACTTCCCATATTTTTTCCAGATATAGTTTTAGTAACGGAGCCCTGGACTCAGACCTCCTCATCGCCAGGTCAATCCCCTGCGTTGCTGTCCGCAGCAGGGCATAGCCATCATTTACAACTTCGCGTGTAGCAGCCAAAGACTCTGGAGTTCCCGATTCGGATAATAATTGAATCGCACTCAGATAACGCACAATAGCAAACCGCACCTGACTAGTTACTATGTACGGATCATCGCTGATCCGGTAGTCCATTGATCCCGGAGGCTTTACTGTAAAATACTCTTTATAAACACGTGGGATACGAACTTCATCGGCCAGCAGAGTTGTGCTTGCAAATATTACGCAGAGAACTCCCACTAGAAGAAGTTTCCCAATGTGTCCTAATACCCGTGCTCTCTTGGTCACCCACCTTTCACAAGTGCCTACAACTCGCCCCACTCGGATCTCATGACATCTCATGGTCCCAATCACCCCTTTCCCGCTTGCATGCCGTGGTTTCATACATCCTTTCCTTGAGGCAGTATCCATCCTGGAACCTCGGCCTCCGCCCGGATTTCTGGAATTGCTCAACCGCTAATTTACAGAACCCATAACTGCAGCCTGTCCCTTCGTGCTCGGCTCCGGTTGAGGCTGTGCTACAGGCTCCTCCTCTAACGCCCTTTCTACCAACAGCCTGGTGAGAACGAGCATTGCCAAGAGATGATAATAAAGATCAAAATAGGCCAGACCCAAAAACGCTCCACCGGCAGCATATCCTACTAAAGACGCCTGGATCATGGCTGCGAGATTACTTGCCCAAGCCAATTCTGGCTTAGACTTTACGGTACGAATTATCCACGTCCCAGTCCGCCAGGCCAGAATACCTAAAGCCAAAAACAAACCGAGGCCAGGAAAACCGTGCTCACCAAGAACTTCAAAATAGATACTATGTGCATCATGGAAGTCATCTGGATTAGGTGCATAGTCCCAAAACAGATTCGGCTCAAATGTGTTAAACCCACCCCCCGTAAAGGGTCTATTCCGGGCTAAATTATAAGCGAACCACCAGGCATTTATGCGACCCATCGATGAGTCATCCTCTTTATATGTTCGGATTGTCTCCATCTTCTCACCCCATCGGGTGGGCATATAAGCTAATAATAGCACACTGACCAAAATTATAATCACTCCGCTGATCAGCTTCCGGGGACTCTTAAGCCACAGGAATAGACTCATTGCCGCACCCCCGAGAAGGGAGCCTCTCGAATAAGAACCAACAATAGCAATGGTTGTCAAAATCATAGAAATTCCAAGTCCTCTGCGTACCCATACGTTTTCTGTTTGCAGCTGTAAATAACGCATGAGGGGCATGATCATGATCAGCACCAAACCCATTCCTGTATTTCCTTCAAAAAAACTGTCCGGGGGACCAAGAACCATGTACTGTCCCCCCGTTAGGAGAACAAAAATACCCCCTTTAACTCCAAAAAAACCTAAAGAGATTACTATCATCCAAATTAGAGCATGGAGACGGTTTCTGTGCTGTATAAGTAGCATCGTCACAAAAGTCATAAACTGGATCTTCATCGCCCTTTCCCATTCCGGCCAAGCTTGGTCGGGAACGAGAGCAAAAAGAGTCGTTATGTTCATCCACAAAATAAACAGTAACCAAATGCCCGTTACTAAAGTCCAAGGGAAGCGCTTGGGTTCCTTGGACAACAAGAAGCCGATGACCGTTGTCACCCCTACAATTAGAGAAAAATGTAAAGAATATGCAAATCCCCAAGTGAACCGATGAGGATTCATATACGCAAGCCATGCCCACATCAGCACCCCAACATAGGGGCGCTTCAAGATGAATGGGACTGAGCCAAAAACTATAAGTGTTACAACAAGATCTCTCACGGCTGGACTCTAGACAAAAAGAATTTTGGACATGATTTTCGATTCAGAAGAAGGCAGCCCGGTAGACTTATCTTATTTCTAGGAATATTATATAGAATTAAATAGAATTAAGCAATTGAGCCAATTCTTTTGTTCTTGCCCTCCTAGAATAATGTCCAATCTCCTTATTTCTCCCCACGTACCCACCACCTTGCCGAATTTTAGATAAAAAACTAAGCAACCCATGGGCAATCTCCTCTTTCGAATCTAAAGGTACTACTGTATCGATTCCTGCTTCTTTTAATACACCAGCAGTGTCACCTGCCGGATCAGTCATCGCAAATATCGGGCGCTCTGCGCGCAAGTATTCATAAACTTTAGCCGGAATCTGATGGTTACAATTGGAGGCCTGAAAAACTAACAAACCGTCAGCATTCAACACTTCCAATAACGCCTCATGATGGGGTATGGATGGCTCAAGAAAAACTAAATCCTCGATACTGTTCTCACGGATCAGTTGGGAGTAGAACTTTTCATCACCACTCCCACGAAGGACGATCTTTAAATTCGATGAAGAAATTTTACCATCGCGACGTAGGCTGGCCAGTGCAGCGAAGAAAGCACCCGGATCCCGTTCCGATGGGTACAACAGTCCACTGTGCACAAGTATGACACGACCTTTGGACAATGAACGCTTAAAAGTGGTTTTTTCACATGCAATAAAATCTTCTTCGTCATAACCGTTACCAATGATTTCCCAACGGGACTTTGGTATTTTAGGATAGCGCTCAGCATACATGCGGAAGGTTCCAGATGTGGTAAATACTGCTCGATTGCAGTTCTTAACCGTAAGACGTTCTATCCATTGATACACCTTCCTTACAGCAGGGTCAGCGGGATACTCGTCTTCGGTCATTGAATCCCTAAAGTCAGCGATCCAGGGTATGCCCGTCCAAAGGTGAAGAGTTAACCCAATTAGATGAGCAGTCGCAATAGGGTATGTTGACCAAATTATTCTGGGCCGATACTTATTACACAAGTGAATTCCAATTGGTACTGCACTCAACCACCAACTGACCCAACGATCTGGCAGAGCAAAGTATTTAAGATAGCGCCCCCGGATGGAAAGATGCCGAGCGGTATCCAGTGCAAATGTCCTGGCTACCTTTGCACATGGTGGAATCTCGCTAAGTTGGCCGTTTCCAACCTGCGGATACGCAATTGGATTACATGTCAATACAATCGGTTGCCAATCGTAGTCTGGAAGATAACGGGAGAACTTGAGAGTGCGGTGTATACCGCTGCCTCCTCGAAATGGAGGATAATGAAAGCCAACCATTAGGATCTTTCTTCCGTTCTTAATCACCATGGAGAAACACGGTTTTTATGATCTCTATCAAAGTTCCAATCTCTCGTTCTCCAATACTCTGATGGACAGGGAGGAAGATAAGATTTTGATAGAGAAAGGCCGCTTCAGGATATTCTTCCAGCGGAAGGTTGGGATGGATGACGCCATCCCAAGTCACTGCAGGTATCCCTTTGGATCTGAGGATAGTATGGAAGCCTTTTTGTCCTTGCATAATGAGCGGGAATATCCACGGACAGGTGTCGCTTGACAAATGTGGGAAAAAAGGGGTGATCTCGGGAAACGAATCAACCGCCTTGAGCAAGAGTACATAATTTTGGCGCCGCTTTTCGATGATAGCAGAAATGTTCATATTTGCCATAAGATATTTTGAAATAACCGATATTCTCAAATTGACAAAAGAAGGATCAAAATCCAAGCTCGAATTATTTATCGTAAAAGCCCTTGAAGAGTCCTTACCCAGAAAGAAACAATCTTTTTTCAATACGTTTGGAAACCGGCAATATTGCAACAAGGTTTTAGAACTTCTCGTAGAAGAGCTATCCAACAACTTCTCTACCAGATTTTTGGCCACTTTTAAATTGAGGAGCAGACCACTTCTTTCCCATGGGACATCAATATGGAGTTTAGGATTGTTGATGACGAGATGGCCACCGTCATAAATGGGGAGTAACTTCCGCCAACTAAATATGCTGATATCTCCGAATGTGCCTAAAGGATCGCCTTCAATTCCTCCAGATAGTACGTGGGCACAATCCTCAATTAAATAGAGCGCATGCTCTTCACATACCTTCTTAAAGGTTTTGATGGGGCATGGAAACCCAAAGTAATGGATGGCAAGTACAGCACGGGTTTTCTTATCGATTTTTCTGCATAGGTCCTCAAAGTCTGGTGAACAGTCTCGGTGAATATTGTAAAATTTTACATTGGCGCCATACCTGAGGATTGGTTCAATAGCCATCGCGCAATGAAAGGACGGGACCAAAATAGTATCACCTGGAGACACTTCCATGGCGCTAAGGCCATGATAAATAGCATTTCTTGCCCAAAAGAAAAAATAGGTGGGCTTTCCGAAAAAGGAGGGAAAAACTGCCCAATCCCGACGTTTCGGATATATCATGGCCCAATGGAGACGGGGTTCTTTTGGAATAAGAAATTGCATTGGATTTTTGACATTTCTAAAAGTCAGGGAATATCCTTAAGCAAATCTTCATAGGTTCCTCGCCGGCGGATCAAACTCATCTCTCCATTATATATAAAGATCTCTGGAGGAGTCTGATGGCTTAAGAAACCTAAAGGACTGGAGGTTCGTGCATATGCGCCGGATTGGAATATTCCACCAAGATCACCAATACTGGCTTGAGGAAGATCAACCTCCCTCGCAAGGTTATCAAGCGGGGTACAGAGTGGCCCAACAATATCAACTTTCTCGGTTGGTTTTTCATTCAGTTTATTCAAGATGGCTATCGGGAAGTTCTTTTTAATAACTTGACCCAGATTCCCTGACGCAGCCAGATGATGGTTCATTCCCCCGTTAACAATAATAAATTTTTTTCCCCGTGACACTTTGATATCAATAACTCTTATGACATAAATTCCAGCTTCTCCTACCAAGAATCGACCCGGCTCTACGACAAATTGTGTGCCTTCAAAAAGTGCATCGTCCTTAACCTCATCCATTAAGATAACCAAATGCTTCCTTAAGTTCTCCATATCAAGTTCTTGGTCATTAGAAAAATAAGGGATACCAAACCCTCCACCAAAGTCAATGGTGTGAAGCGGTCCGCCTACTCTTTTTGCAACCAGTTTTGCAATCTCTAATGCCCTCTGGTATTGACTGACGAGAATGCTGAAATCCAAAATTTGTGTACCCATATAAAGATGAACTCCCCTGAATTCAATAAACCCAATTGATAAAAGATTATCTAACACTTTATCAAGGCTTTCTTCGTCGATCCCGAAAGGGGAGGGTTTCCCCCCCATGCGCATGGCGCCTCCCTGAGCATCTCCGCTCATATTGATACGTAAGGCCACTTTCGCTGGAACGTCCAGATTCCGGCATATTCCACTAACACGCCCAGCTTCAAAAAGCGATTCTATATGAATTTCACCAATACCATGAGTTAAGACCATCTTAAGTTCTTCTTCTGTCTTTCCAGGCCCTGCATATAAGATTTTTTCTGGCAAACAGCCAGCCCTGATAGCAAGTTCATACTCACCACCCGACGCAATCTCAAGACTGCATCCCTTTGCTAAGAAGTGTTTTAGAATGGTAACATTAGGGTTTGCCTTGACCGAATAGCTAATGGCAAAATTCGATGGAAGGGCTGCCTGCAGGAGGACAAATTTTTTATCCATCACGTTACCATCATAGACATAGATCGGTGTTCCATACCTTTCGACGATAGCGCTTACGGGTACTCCACCAATAAGTAGCTCTCTGTCACGTATACCGAAAAACTTGCTTATGATCCTATCAGTTTGATTCATAAATTTTCTTTTCTTCGCAGCGCGGGATAATCAATTTTACCACTTGTAGTCTTTGGTAGGTCATCAAAAATTTCTAAAGATTTAGGAACCATATAACGGGGCATTTTCCAAGCACAATAAGCGAGCAATGTTTCCGAATCAATGGTTTCACCGTCACGCGGTACCACAAACGCTTTGATAGATTGCCCCAACACCCCGTCGGGGATCCCAATGACCGCTGCCTCTCGTAATTTTCCGCTTTGAAACAGCACTTCCTCAACTTCTGTTGGGCTAATGCGGAAACCAGAAGACTTGATCGTTGTATCACGTCGCCCAATATAGTAAAGGAACCCTTCCTCGTCTATTTTGACCATGTCACCTGAATAGCACACCCTCTCTGTATGCTGAAGTTCTGGCGGCAATAAGGGATTGGGGCGGAGTACTCGATCTGTCGCTTCGGGTTGCCCCCAGTATCCTAAAGAGACCGTTGGTCCCCGATGGACCAATTCTCCAATCTCCCCTGGCTTGCAGAGTTCGTTTTTTTCGTTAACGACAAAAATCTCGGTATCCGGAATAGCTTTACCAAAAGATGTAGGCCGTCGGTCCAGTTCTTCGGGGGGGAGATATGTGGATCGGAAGGCTTCGGTTAAACCATACATAAGATAGATTTCCGTGGTGGGTAATGCCTTTTTAAGAGAATCCAAAACCGTTTGGGGCATCGCTCCCCCCGAATTTGTGATATAACGAAGATGAGGAAATTGGTGCCGGTGAAGAGAGGAGCTGGGCTGCGAGAGAAGGCTCCAGAGTGGTGGAACACCTGCGAGGCCAGTTATCTTTTCTTTGAGAAGAGTTTGGACAATCTCGTTCGGAAAACGGAAATTCAGCAGGACAATTGTGCCTCCTTTCTGGAAGGCGGTCAAGAGTTGGTTCAATCCATAGTCAAAGCTGAATGGTAGGATACTTAGAATCCTCTCATTTTCTCCTATGCGTAAATAAGTTGATACAATTCTTGATCCAGCCATTAGATTTGCATGGGATAGCATGACCCCTTTGGGCCGACCGGTGGATCCGGAGGTATATAGAATAGCGGCAAGGTCCTGACTGATACAGACATCCTTTGGAGCAGCATTCGAGCATTTAGCCACAATATCATTCAATGTTAACGTTGATCGAGGGGACTCTCTGGATTGACCACCATCAGTTATTATGACAAATTCAACTGATGGTACTTCCGAGAGTACGCCTCGAATCGAATCCAGCTTCGAGACAGAAGTAATGATTCCTCTTACCCCGCAATCATTCAGAATATGTTTTACCTGGTCAGGAAAGAGAAGATGGTTAATCGGAACAAAAACACCATCAGCTTTTATAATGGCGAATATTGAAAGAACCTCGTTTATACCTTTTTCAACAAAAATCCCAACTCGATCACCCCGCCGAAGCCCTGCATTTCTTAAACCATTTGCTAAACGATTTGTTAATTCTTCTACCTCTCCATAAGAAATTCGTTCATCTTTGTAAACAAGCGCTTCTTTGGAAGGAACCGTGCTTGCGCTTGATCTCAAGAAATGATGTACTAAAACATTCATATAAAAACCTCCATAGGGTAATTAAAAAATCATTTCCTCGTTAGCTTATTAATGGATCTTTTGTTTTTATTAAGATCTAAAGACATAACCTTCCTTAGAACGAAACATTTGTTTAAGCTTTCTGCCAATTGTTATGTTTTATCATTCCAAGTACACCATGCGGTTTCCTACGGTTGAACACCTGGATGCCCCACTCTACCCAGCGGTGTGACATCCAGTCTTTCCTGCAGCACCATCCCCTCTCAAATAATCAACTTCTTCTACTTTGTCTAAATCGCCAACATACTCCATAAGTCGTCATGCTAGAGTTATGTATTGAGTTGACTCTTCTGTCCAATTTGTTTTTTTTCAACAAAATTAGCCAAACTTTGAATTGATTCAAAATTTTCAGGAATAAGTTCCTCGTCAGTCATAGTAATTCTGAATTCACTTTCCAGGAATGCGACCACATCTAAAATCGCTAAAGAGTCCAAAAGATCATTCTCCAATAGATTTTCATTATTATTTAACTTTTGTACTCGTGGAAATTTTGTCACCAGAAATTCCCTGATCCGTAAGATTATTGTATCGATCTGCATGCTACTGATCCTCAGAAACTAACTATCGCGATCTCCATCCATTAAGAACCAATTCACACTTTGAAGTACGTTGCACTTTGAGGCAAGGGTTCTCGGTATATAGACAACTACCGGGCTTTCTTCTCGTTCCCTAAAGCCCAATTGGTGGAAGAACGGAATCCATGGATGTGATTTTGTGATTGACATGCTCACAGTAACAGCATTGCGTTTCCGGGCAAGAGTTACCACGCCGTAAACCAAACTGCTAATAATCTCGGGGTCCTTCACTCCAAACAAATCTATGAGGTTTAAATCCTGGCCGGTATGCGTGATCACAGCATAGGCTAACAAGGTATTACTTTGGCGGACGGTCAACAACTGATAATGCTGGAGTGGATTAGATAGGTATCGCCAATTTAAATATTGCGCTGAGCGATGACTACATACCCCATACTGTTTGCTAACGTCCCCCGCTAAAGCAGAAAACTCTTCACCACAAGCCCCTTCATGGAGTGCAATCGTTAGAAGTCCCATGTTCTTAGGTCTTCGATTGCTAATTGCTAACAAAAACTTGCTTGCTGCATTTAGTGTGTCCGTTATAACGGAAGCTTTGAGAAACTTGCCTATTATTCGATCAATTCTCAATGGCTTGGCTAAGCGCAGCATTTGTGTGAGTGGATTTATTCCTAGCCGTTTATAGACAGCCATCATATTCACACTGGGAAAATCAATGCAGAAAGATACTGTTCCGGAATCTATATCTTCAAGGCAGGCTCGCTGTAACTTTAATGCAGGGCCGAGACTACGGTATTGATCGGTGATACAAAAATCTCCAAGCACCCAGCCCAATTCTTCAGAACCGTCGAAACATACGCGCCGGGGAAAGGCACTTGCTATACCAACGACAGCACCCTTGTGTGTGTCAGTAGCAATCCAAACCCGAGCCTCCCCATGAGGATTATGTCGATAGAGCCAATCAAACCTGCGACCATCTGACAGAGGCGTCAGATACCGAAAGAAGGTATCGATGAGCAGTTTCTTATCCAGTGCAAGATCAGCTTGCCGAATTGTGATGCTCATTTTTTATCTTTGTTTTTAAATAGCTTAGACAGTGTCTTAAAAAATGTCCGCCCCGTTGCCACCCAGCCATACCGGTAAAAGTTTATGTGATACATCGTTCTCATCTCATCAGTCCACTTTGTGTGGAAATCACGGATGCGTCCATAAAATTCTACCACTCTAATTTTCCCTTCGGGGAATAAAGTTCCAAAAATCTCTTGATGAAGTAATAAACCTAATGAGAGGCCTTGAAAGCTTTCGTCATATGCGGTTTTTAGTATCACCATCATTCCGTTCCTCTCGATGCAGAGATCACTGGCGGCCGTTTTATCGTTTATTAGGAGTCGATATACCACCCCTTCCCCCCGATTGAAGAAATTTTCGAGTATTTCCCGATAAAATATGCCCTGTCGATTATCCTCACTGATGGGCGATCCCCTTTCAGCCTTCCATCCTGACCCTTCCAACCGGCCATAGTCCCGTATACAATCAGCCACCTGACCAGGATCTCGACTGACAGCCAGTTTTAGTTGAAAGCCTTGATCTATAAGGCGACGACGCTGTCTAGATAGATTGTGAACCAGATTTCTTCCCCGACTCTTCCAGTAATCTTCAAACGTTCCAGTCAAAGTAAGCCTTGATGTCTTGATATATTCAAGAATTTCGACTTTCTTGCATGGATTTAAATTCTTAAATACTGTAAAATCCGGATCTTGTTGAAAAATAGAAAAACCCAGAGCGTGGCCTGGCAGGTCACCAATCAACTTTTCTATTTGCTCTAATACGTCATTTTTATTCCCCAGCAGAATCAGTCCAATAGGCCCTTGAGAAGGCTGAAACGTCTGCCAACATCCATGCTTTGTTTTTTCAACAAGCACCATTCCGAGATTCTTAGAGTCTTTGGATATACCCAGCAATGTATTCTTGGAACCAAAATGGCGGATAAGCGCTTCTACGAATAAGGAATCCAACAGAATATGGTTCCCACAATTTCTATTGATTTCATCCCACATCTCACGATGCCTATTGAATGTCTCGAAGGCGCTTTCAAAATTCCAACCCATAGGCAATGCCCCCCTTTATCCAAACAACCTTTTAAATAATCCCTTCATAGCTCACAATACTCTTTCAACCGGGCAAAAAAATCAAAATATAACCTTTTGTAACTCTGACGCCTAATCCATGGCATCGTCGACCAATCAAGCCACACATCATCCATTTTGTCCAGAATATACGCCACGCGAAAAACGTTAAAAAGAGGTTCCTGAGAGTCGATCTTTCTTCCATAGCCACTTACGAATGCCCCCTGCAATTTTTCAACTGTCCTACTCAAAATAAGCGGGTTTGTTTTCATTAAATCAAGCTCGGACCAGAACTTGACATAATCACAGCAAGCTGGGCCATAATTGAACCCAGAAAAGTCCAACAGCACGAGCTTCTGGTTCGAAATAATCATGTTGCC
>Ga0153916_10002119_pt1 | contig 14592 bp, 14 predicted proteins | sample Opewatmetagenome_FD_109642 | JGI IMG/M metagenome (GOLD analysis project Ga0153916, IMG submission 109642) | Freshwater wetland microbial communities from Ohio, USA - Open water 3 Core 3 Depth 4 metaG | ecosystem: Environmental > Aquatic > Freshwater > Wetlands | place: USA: Ohio, Lake Erie...
CAGCCTCCACTTGAGAAAGAGCCTTCCTTATCTCCTCCCTCGGGAAGGGCCTGTACACCCTTATCCTCAGGAGCCCTATCGGCAGCCCCTTGGCGCGCAGGCTCTTGACAGCGGCCTTGGCTATCGAGCTGTTCGCTCCCATGCTCACGAGGCAGGCTTGCGCGCCTTCCATCATGAATCCCTCTGTCAGACCGTACTTCCTCCCGAATTTCTTCTCCCATTCCTTGTGGACCTCCTGTATCACTCCGAGCGCGTTCTTCTGGGCAAGGTAAACCTGCGAGCGGAAGTAGGGATACTCCTTCATCACCCCTATCCCCGCTGCCATGGGCTTCTTCGGGTCAAGGAGGATTTTTGGCCTGAATTTCGGAAGGAACGCGTCCACGGCCTTCTGCTCGGGAATCTGGGTGGGCTCCCTTGTGTAAGAGAGCACGAACCCTTCCATATTCACGAAAGCGGGCAGGAGAACGCGGTCGTCCTCGCACACCCTGTAAGCCTGGATGACCGTGTCCAGGACCTCCTGATTGCTCTCGCAGAAGAATATCAGCCAGCCAGAGTCCCTCTGATCGAGAATGTCCATATGATCCGGCCAAAGAGTTATGGGGGCCGAAAGCGCCCTTGAAACATTTATCATGACCACAGGCACCCTCATCCCTGAAGCCACGTACACCATCTCGTGCATGAGCATGAGGCCCTGAGAGGAGCTGCCTGAGAAGACTCGTGCGCCTGTGGCAGAGGCAGCTATGGCAGCGGAAAGCACGCTGTGCTCTGATTCCACAGGAAGGAACTCGCCCTTCCACTCGCCCTTGGACTTCCACTCCGCGAACTTCTCTATGAGCTCGGTCTGGGGCGTGACCGGGAAGTTCGGGACCACCTGCGCGCGGGAGAGCCTTCCTCCCCATGCAGCCGCGGCATTGCCGTCCAGCAGCGTGGATTTCATGAATTATAATTCGGCTAGCTTTGATATAAAGGATTTCAGGGGACAGGCGCACCCATCCCTTAAATCTCTTTCTTTCATTATTCTAAACATGGGTATTCTGGACATATTCAAGAGGAAAAAAGAGCCTGAGAAGCCTGCGGAGGAGACGGCTTCGACTGAGGTGCACATAGACGAGGTGCATGACTGGGTGAACGAGACCCTCGCGGGAAAGATAAAGGACAGGCACGATAAGGCGAACGAGCTTTATTCTGAGGTCATGAAAGGTTTCGCCAGGGTGAAGGGCTCCGCGGACAGCCTGGAGGCCTCGAGGTTTGAAGGTGATGAAAAGATAAGCGCTGTCGTGAACATGACAAAAGACCTGTTCGTCAGGAGGGTGCACAACCTCGTGGCAGGGCCCCAGGGCTTCCAGGGGAAGCACGTGGACCTGAAGGTTCTTAACGATTTCCAGGACACGGCAGCGGACGCGCTTGCGGACATGAACAGCATAACCCCCAAACAGGCGTTCCTGCTTTCCACATATTTCGCGAAGGAGAGCTCGGGCGTGATAGACAGCATAAAGGACACGCAGGAGAAGCTCTCAGTCCTGAAGGAGTTCCTCACGAACGAGGGCGAGACCATACAGCTCGCGCACAGCATAAAGTCCAGGAAGGACCAGCAGTCCCTGCTCAGGCTCAGGCTCACCACAGTGGAGAAAGAGGAGAGCGGGATAGAGATGCGCATAAGGGAGCTGAGGAACAGGACCGAGAAGAACCTCGCGGAGATAGAGGGCATAATCAAGGGTCACGAGTACGCGGAGTACAACAGCATAGTGGAGCAAATAGAGAAGAACAGGAAGAAGTCAGCGGCCATAAGGGAGAAGGTGACGGAGGAGTTCGCCTCGGTGGAGAGGCCGCTCAAGAAGCTTGAGTACCTGGTGAGCAAGAACTACCCGATTCTGAAGGGGCAGGAGGCGGTCCTGGAAGGGATGATAAACAGGCCCTTCGAGACCCTGGAGAAGGACGGGGGCGGGATAAAGGACGTGCTGCTGCTCGTGAGGAAGGCGGCTCTGGAAGAGAAGATGATGCTCAAGGACAGGGAGAGGGACAGGATAGACGAGATAATCTCCAATATGGACACTGACATGAGGGAGCTGAAGGAAAGCTTCCAGGACACGGAAGAGAGGCTCAGGGAGCTGGAGAGGGACAGGGGCCGTTACGAGTGGGTTATAGAGCGGAAGAGCCACCTTGAGAACAACATAAAGAGGGCGCTGGAGGAGATAGCCTCCCTGGAGAAGGTGATGGAGGCATCAGCCAAGGACAAGGAGGGCATACGCAAGGAGATGCAGAGGCAGAAAAAAGAGTTAGAGGACATAATATTCAAGACCAGCGGGAAGAAGGTGAGCATAGTGGTGCCCGAGAATGATTCTGATGGAAGGCGTCAGCTGACGCCTTCATACCAGAAAGAGGAGCAGCCTGATTCTTGAAAAGCGTTTATATTCCCGCGATTGAAACAATACCCATGATTTCGGAAACAGCGAAGGAGATACTGCAGAAGGGCTATGTCTGCGACAGCTGCCTGGGCCGCCAGTTCGGCCAGCTGCTCTCGGGTATGTCCAACATGGAGAGGGGCCGTGCAATCCGCACAGCTTTGGCTCTCGAGTATTCCATAAGGCCCTTTCCTGCGGACAAGGCGAATTTCCAGGGCATCAGGTTTCGGAAGGAGAAAATCCAGGCCAAGCCCTCTGAGAAAAAAGCTGTGTGCAGGATTTGCAGCGGCCTGTTTGACAGCTTGGGAAAATGGGCCGAGGAGGCCTCCAAGAAGCTTGAGCCCTTGGAATTCAGGACCTTCATGGTCACCAGCAGCCTGAGCAGGGAGCTCGTGCGCAGAGAGGAGAGCCTCTGGGAGGACGTGGGCATAGAGCACTGCGAGCCCATGAAGTCCGAGCTGAACAGGGAGCTCGGGAAGCTCGTGGCCCAGAGGACGGGGAAGGAGCCGGACGAGAAGAGCCCGGATGTGAGCATAATGCTTGACCTGGAGAAGGGCTCCGTGAGCGTGCACGCGAACCCTGTCTTCATCTACGGGAGATACCAGAAGCTGGCCAGGGGCATCCCCCAGACCAAGTGGGAGAAGTACAACGAGAGCGTGGAGGAGATAATAGCAAGGCCCTTCATGAAGGCCTCCGGTGGCAGGACCCATTCACTGCACGCGGCAGGGAGAGAAGACATAGACGCGAGATGCCTGGACTGGAGGCCCTTCGTGCTGGAGATAGCGTCCCCCCAGAAAAGGTCCTTTCCCCTGAAGAAGATGGAGAAAGAGATAGGCCACACGAAAAAGGTGAAGGTCTCAGGTCTCAGGTATTCTGACAGGAAAGAGGTCGTTAAGGTGAAGGCCCTCATGCCTGACAAGACCTACAGAGCCCTGGCCTCACTCGGGAAGCCTGTGGCAGAGGCAGAGCTCAGGAAGCTGAAGAGCATATCCCTTGTGAAGCAGAGGACGCCCTCAAGGGTGGCCCACAGGAGGGCGGACAAGACCAGGCCCAAGAGGGTCAAGTCAATATCCTGGAAGGCCCTTCCCAGGAACAGGGTGGAGTTTGTGATAAGGGGGGAGGCCGGGCTTTACGTCAAGGAGCTGCTGTCCGGGGATGGGGGCAGGACAAGGCCTTCCTTCTCAGAGGTCCTAGGAACAGAGGTCAAGACAGTGGAGCTTGACGTGGTCAAAATACACTTGCCTTCCCTCAAGAGCAAAGGATTTAAATAGGAAGCATACAATTAACCAGATAGTCGTTAGCTAGAAGGTGCCTGCTGGGCACCTTCTTTCCAGCATTTGGTGTGAGTTATGTCAAGATCAGGCAGAGGTTTCAGGGCAAGGACGAGAAGGAAGTTCAAGAAGCCGCACAGGGCGAAGTTCACGGTGGAGAAGTACCTAGTGACGTTCGAGCCCGGCCAGAGGGTCATGATAGACGTGGAGCCTTCCTCCACCAAGAACATCCCACACTACAGGTACAAGGGCAAGACGGGCGAGGTCGTGAGGAAGAGGGGCAATGCATACGTGGTGACCGTGAAGCTCGGGAACAAGGAGAAGACCCTGATGCTGAGGCCCGAGCATTTAAAGCCGGCAAAGTAATATTGTTGCAAGGCGCAAGTCTTGATTGAAGGTGGCGAAGCCGCCTTCTCCGTCAAAGTTTGTGAGGCGAGAGGCATGAAAGTAGAGAGCGAGAAGTTCGTTGCGTGGCCATTGATAAAGAAGACGCTGGAGAAGAAGGAGAAGGAAAAGGAGCTGAGCTACGAGCAGAAGAACGCTCTGGACCACCTGAGGAAGTTCACCAAGCTTTCCGAGAAGCAGGCCGCGGAGATGGCGGAGGAGCTGGGGAAGGTGGAGAGGCTCAAGGAGAAGCACATAGTCTCCATCATAAACCACATGCCCCAGGACCCCGAGGAGCTCAGGGTCCTCTTCGCCAATGAAGTAGCCAACCTCTCGGACGAGGACAAGAGGAAGATTATTTCTATAGTGAAGAAATACGCTTAGAAAGAAGGCGTCAAGAGACGCCTTCAATCAAAGGAGTGATTGTAACCAATTTAAAACCGCAATCCAATTTTATAAAATCAGATTGGTGGTTTAAAGACCGAAGGCGGATTTAAGAGGGAAGGCGTCAACAGACGCCTTCAGGCAAGTGGCCGCCTTCCAGCGGTGGATCATGATTCCCAAGGAGAAGCTCAAGAAGGATGAGTGGGCAGTCGTGCTGGACTTCCTTTCGCACGGCCGCTACAGCATGGAAAGGTCCCAGCCCGTGGGCCAGGTCATGGGAGACCTGTATTTCTCCCTCTTGGAAGTGATAGTGAGGGAGGGCTCGAGCCTGAAGGTGGGGGAGAGGGTATACATAGGCGACGGGAAGAGGGACAAGGTGAAGTACATAAGGGGAAGGATGGAGTTCGTGGAGCTCACTACAGCCGCGAAGGACGAGGTCCAGCCGGCCGTGGAGAAGGTAGTGAATGATAACCAGCAGAAGTTCCTTGAGTTCTTCAACAAGTCCGGCCAGCTCACCACAAGGATGCACCAGCTCGAGCTCCTGCCGGGAATAGGGAAGCGCCACCTGTGGGCCATAATAGAGGAGAGGAAGGGCAAGCCCTTCGAGACGTTCGCGGAGCTCAAGTCGCGCGTCCCGCTCCTGCCAGATCCGGAGAAGATGATAGTCAAGAGGATAATGGACGAGCTGAACGACAAGGACCGCTACCGCATTTTCGTCCCCAGGATGGAAGCCGGTAAGAAGGATACAAGAGGATTCTAATGCGAGTGAAAGAGATAATGACAACTGGCGTGAAGACCGTTTCCCCGAAATCCACCATCCAGGAGGCCGCCAAGCTGATGTCTGAGTTCAGGATAGGCTGCCTGCTGGTCACGGAGAAAAAAATCCTCGTGGGCATAATAACAGAGAGCGATATAATGAGGGAGGTCGTGTCCAAGAACCTGCTCCCTTCCAAGGTGAAGGTGGGGGAGTTCATGTCCAAGGAAGTGATAGCAGTGGGGCCTGACACCGAGCTGGAGGACGCCGCGGACGCCATGACCGAGAGGAAAGTCAAGAGGCTTCCCGTGATTTACAAGAACCAGCTTGTAGGGATAGTGTCCGCAGTGGACATAGTGGCGGCAGAGCCCAAGCTCATGGAGCAGATAGCCAAGCTCGTGCTCCTTCCGGTGAAGAAGAAGCTTTCGGCGGGCTGAGCCCGCAGGGTTCTCATCGTGTCCCTGAAGGGCTTAAAAAGCTAACTCCCATTTCTTAAACATGTCGCTCGAGAAGGCAAAAGGGCACCGTCAAAGGGCTGAAGATCATTTTGATGGAGCGTTCAGGCGCATGGGGGCCGGCTTGGATGAGTATATAAAAAATGCAACGTTATGTAATCCTTCATATGACCCTGACAATGACGCGATTGTGGTGCTAGGCAGGCGTTACAAAAAGGATATAGAGGATTACAAATCCATTATTCTGGCAGGAATGGATGAAAAGTTAAAAGACCTCAAACCTGGCAACAAATAAGCACATAGCAGAGCCTGATGCGATTCTTTCATAAAATAAAAAGAATGGGCTCGCTGGGATTCTCGTGGGAAGGCGTCTCTTGACGCCTTCAAGCTCACATCGAACCCAGGACCTTCGGCTTCTACGCCTTGCTGCGCTTCCAAAACGGAAGCGGGCCTTATAAGACCTGCGCGTGCGCGCACTGGAAAACCAGTGAGCGCGCTCGGCGCTCTACCGATTGAGCTACGAGCCCGGTTATGGAAAGAAGGCGTCCGCAGACGCCTTCAGCCACCAGCGTCTCCATAAAGAGGATGACGTTGGTTGTAGTTATATGGGCTAAATGGTTATATATTGCAAAATTCCGCAGAAAAAGCATTTATAAGTTAATTAGCTACATAAACTATGCGATTTGCCGCAGAGGCAGTCGCTCATATTGAGCTTTACGTGAGAGGTGATTTACATGGCAAACGGAGGATTTGCGCAGATAGGCGGTCAGCCGATTCTGATAGTTCCGGAAGGGACGTTTAGGAGCAAGGGCAGGGACGCCCAGCGCTCGAACATAGCCGCGGCAAAGGCCGTGGCGGACGCGGTCAGGACCACGCTCGGGCCCAAGGGCATGGACAAGATGCTCGTGGACAGCCTCGGGGACGTGGTGATAACGAATGACGGCGCTACCATACTGGAAGAGATGCACATAGAGCACCCGGCCGCGAAGATGATGGTGGAAGTGGCCAAGACACAGGACAAGTCAGTGGGCGACGGCACCACCACGGCAGCGGTCCTGGCAGGGGAGCTGCTCAAGAAGGCAGAAGACCTCCTGGACCAGGAGATACACCCCACTGTGATAACCAAGGGCTACAGGATGGCCAAGACGAAGGCTCTGGAAGTCCTGAACGCGATAGCCAGGAAGATTGACATAAATGATGATGAAGCGCTCGAGCAGATAGCCAACACTGCGATAACGGGCAAGTCCGCTGAGAAGGCTTCTGAAGAGCTTGCGGAGATAGCTGTGAAGGCCATAAAGAAGATAGCCGAGGTCAAAGGCACGGCCGTGAGCATAGACACGGACAACATAAAGCTTGAGAAGAAGGAAGGCGGCTCCATGAATGACAGCCAGCTCATAAACGGCGTGCTCATAGACAAAGAAGTCGTCCATTCTGCAATGCCCAAGAAGATAGAGAAGGCAAAAGTAGCTCTTATAGACTCCGCCCTTGAGGTGAAGGAGCTGGAGGGGGACGCCAAGATAAGCATAAACTCCCCGGAGAAGATGCAGGCCTTCATGGATCAGGAGGAGCGCATGCTCAGGGAGATGGTGGACAAGGTGGTGAAGTCCGGCGCGAACGCGGTGTTCTGCCAGAAGGGCATAGACGACGCAGCCCAGCACTTCATGGCGAAGGCTGGGATAATGGCAGCAAGGCGCGTGAAGAAGTCGGACATGGAAGCCCTTGCGCGTGCGACAGGCGCAAGCATAGTCTCGAACCTGAACGACCTTTCCAAGGCCGACCTGGGATACGCGGGCCGCGTGGAGGAGAGGAAGATAGCGGGAGACCAGATGATTTTCGTGGAAGAGTGTCACGAGCCCAAGGCCGTAACCATCCTCATAAGGGGAGGCACGGAGCACGTGATAGACGAGGTGCAGAGGGCCATGGAGGACGCCATAAAGGGGATAGCGGCAGCCTTGGAGCTCGGCAAGATAGTGGCAGGAGGCGGGGCCACGGAGATAGAGGTGGCCAAGGAGCTCAGGAGATACGCGGAGTCCTTCAAAGGCAGGGAGCAGCTTGCCATAAACGCTTTCGCGGACGCCATGGAAGTGATACCAAGGAGCCTTGCTGAGAACGCCGGCCTGGACCCGATAGACAAGATTGCGAACCTGAGGTCCCAGCACGACAAGAAAGGCGTGACGTTCGGCCTGGATGTGTTCACCGGAGAGGTCCAGGACATGGTCAAGCTCGGGGTGATAGAGCCGCTGAAGATAAAGACCCAGGCGATAAAGTCCGCGGCAGAGGCCGCAGAGATGATACTCAGGATAGATGACGTGATATCGGCATCAGGCTCCGGCGCGAAAGGCCCGCCAATGCCTCCGGGAGGCCCCGGGATGGGCGGCATGGAAGACTACTAAGGGACAGAAGGCGTCAAGAGACGCCTTCGGTCAAGAAAGCTGAGCAAAAGGCGCTTCTGAAGCCCCGGAAACTTGGCAAAAACCGTAAGCTTTAAATAGTACTACTATAAAATGGTAAAAGTATTTAAGCCTATTCTCAAAAAACCGAAAACTTTATAAATGGGTTAGTTTAAAATATAACATTCAATTTTCCCCTCATAATCACTGAAAGGGAGTAACAAAGTGATTCCATGATAGAGAAAAAGCAGAAGGCCGTCCCCACATGCCCTGAGTGTGGTTCTGAAAAGATAAGATATGATTACGAAAGGGGCGAGACCATCTGCACCGCCTGCGGGGCTGTAATAAGCGAGTCCATGGTGGACCTCACGCAGGAATGGCGCGCTTTTGACGAGGACCAGAGGTCCAGGAGAGTCAGGACAGGAGCAGCCCTCACGCCCATGAAGCACGACCAGGGAATCACAACCGAGATAGGGAAGGGCAAGGGCGAGCTGTTCAAGGTGTCCTCAAAGAAGAGGGCCCAGTACTACCGTCTCACGAAGTGGCACAAGAGGCTCATAAAGTCCAAGGACCGCAATCTTTCTTTCGCGTTTTCCGAACTACAGAGGCTTGTCTCTCAGCTGCATCTCTCAAGGGCAGTGCACGAGAAGGTGGCCAAGCTCTACCAGCAGGCCGTGAACAAGGGCCTTGTGAGGGGCCGCTCAACAGAATCGATAATCGCCGCTCTGCTTTATACCACATGCCGTGAGGAAGGCGCTCCCAGGACTCTGGACGAGATATCCAAGGCCTCTGGCATAAACCGCAGGGACATAGGCAAGACCTACAGGTACATAGCTCGAAAGTTGCATATCAGAATCCTTCCTGCGAAGGCGCAGGATTACGTGCCGCGCTTCGGCTCGCTTCTGAACCTTTCAGAGCGCGTGCAGGTGAGGGCCGTGGAGGTCCTGGACGAGGCAGGCAACTTCGACGTCACTTCAGGCAAGGGCCCGATAGGCGTGGCTGCTGCGGCTTTGTACATAGCAGCCGTCCTCGAGGGCGAGAAGAAGACCCAGAGAGAGGTCGCGGACGCGATAGGGGTCACGGAGGTCACCATCAGGAACAGGTACAAGGAGATGGTCGAGAGCCTGGGCATAAAGGACGAAGTGGAAGAGAAGGTCAGGGAAGAGGAAGAAAGAGAGAGCAGGTAAGCCTTTCTTCGAATTTTAAGGATAAACATACATTTCTAGCCTTGGCGTTCCCCACATCCATAACCTTATAAAATTGCGGTCATGAGTCTTATTGTGAGAGAATGGAAAAGGCAATTGAATACACCCTAAGCTATGATGCCAAAATGGATATGATCAAGATAGATGTAGGTGGCAGATTCATGAAGGTTCGCTATATCGAGAGTCCTCCTGGCATTGAAGTCCTGAATTTAAAGAATTATACATATGATTTCGTGCGCCATATTGCGCGCCTTACGCAAAATGACATCCCTATTTCCTGGGATGATATACAGTCAAAGAAGATGTCCGAAATAAAAAATTCTCTAGGGGGGCTCACATACACGATTCATCCGAAAAAGCTTCTGGCCCCTGCCCAGAAGGCGATGGATTAATCCTGTTCCGCCTTCATTCCCTTGAGCGTCTTGTGCATCCTGGCTTCCTTGTTCTTCGCTGACCAGAAATAGGCCTCGTCTCTTGTCCTTCTCGTTATCAGGAAGACCACTCTCCCGACCTTCTGCCTGCCCACTCTCCCACGCCTCTGGATTGAGCGGATTTCCGAAGGAACGGGCTCATAGAAAATAGCCAGGTCCATGGCAGGTATGTCCAGCCCCTCCTCCGAGACGCTCGTGCCCACAAGGACATTATAAACCCCTTCGCGGAAATCATGAATCCTCTGCATCTGCTCCTTCTGGGTGAGCCCCTCCTTCTGGCCCACGAACTGGACAGCCCGGACGCCGTCTATATTGTTCAGGCTGCTCTCTATCTCCTTGACAGAGTCCCTGTAGTTCGCGAAAACTATTATCTTGGAGTCCTGCTTCTCCCTGACCTGCCTGTCCACCACTTGGCAGAGCTTCCCCATCTTGGGGTGCTTTGAGCCCTGCTCGAAAAGCCCCCTGGAGAGGAACATGGCGTTCGCCACCCTCTGGTCCTTCATGAGGTTCTTTGCTGCGTTCGATTCGTCACCCCTGAGCTTCTTCCAGTATTTCTCCAGCACTGTTATCCCCTGGGTCTCCAGGAGGCCGGCCGCGTGCTCGAGCTTTATGGCCTGGGCAACTATGGAGGAGATGCCGAACGCGGACTTCTGGCCCCTCCTTATGTATTCCTGGGCTTTGGCCTGCAGCTCCAGGAAATCCCTCCTTGATGGCCTGGGCTTCTTGAGCATGCCCATCCCCTGTAGCCGCTTTGCCCTATCCTCTATGGCCTCGTCCAGATACCGCTTTATCTGGAGGAAGCTCTCCGGAAGCTCCACGTACACCCATTCTGACTGCTTCTCCATCACCCAGTCCTTCACGTCAGAGTCCTCATCCGTGCGTATCTCAACCGCATCTATTCCCAGGTTGTCCTTAATCTCCTTAATCTTCTCGGCCGTGCCTCCGGGGGAGGCCGTGAGCGCAAGAATCCTTGGGAAGCGGGACTGCTGGAGATAGAGCTTCGCGACAAAAGGGTAGGCATACCCTCCTATGGAGTGGTGGGCCTCGTCTATCACCAGGAGTGAGAATCGCTCCAAAGAGAGCAGGCCGTTCCTGAGATCATTCTCTATCACCTGCGGGGTCGCGAAGACCATTCTCCTCTGGTAGAGTCCCTCCCTCTCCACGGGATTTATGAATCCCGTGACAGCCACCATCTCCTCCTTCGGAAGGTTCATGCTCCTTCCGAAAACCTTGTAGTGCTGGTTCACGAGAGGCCTTGTAGGAGCCATCACAAGGATCCGGGAATCCGGATGCTTCTCCAGCCTGTGGGCGGCTAGGAGCATGGCCACATTCGTCTTCCCGAGCCCCGTGGGCAGCACGCATAGCGTGTGGCTCTTTATGGCTGTCCCCAGGATGGACTCCTGGTAGGCCCTGGACTCTATGGAGTTCTCCGCTATCAGTGGGTGCTTAACGTAGCCCATGGTATCACTAGCATTACATTTATACAAAAAACAACATAATAAAAGGTATGATTGAAGAGTCCCAGATGAAATACGAAGGGAAGAAGGGCATCCCCCACATGGAGGAGCCTGGGAACTCCGTGAAGGTCCGCACAGGAGACTGGCGGGTGTTCAAGCCTGTCTGGGACATGAAGAAATGCACGAGATGCAAGCAGTGCTGGCTCATGTGCCCGGATGATGCCATCCACTGGAAAGGCAAGCCCGCCTGGGATAAGCAGGTGTGCAAAGGTTGCCTGATCTGTGTGGAAGTGTGCCCCCAGAAGGCCATAACCTCTGTGAGGGACCTTCATGAATAGCGCTACAGCTATCCTGTTCTGATTCAGTTCAAAATGCAGCAGTTCTACTTGGACCTGGCCGCTACCTTTCCTATGTAGATCGTCGCGACGACAGCTATTATTGTCACGATTATCGCATAAAGCCATGGCCCGTATGCACTCAGCCCTAGGGAATCTATCGCGCTCTTTATCGCGTCGTTCCATGCAAGGGCTGCCACAAGCCCGAAGGCTGCTGTCATAAGCGCGGCAATCTTGTCTATCACATCTTTGCTTATTACCATGTGTGATAATTGAATCGACTATTTAAAAACCACACCCTTCCGCGGGCTTTTTAAACCTTTTTATCCCTTGGCCCGCCTTATATATTATGCCAGATTCCCCGGATTCCCACGAGATGTTCAAGGCTGTTGCAAAGAAAACGGATGACAGCGAGTTCTTCTCATCCTTCCCCAGGGGCTACCAGAAGGGCAAGACCAAATTCATAGTGATAACAGGCACTGTGATATCCGGGGTGGGCAAGGGCACGATATCATCCTCCATAGGGACCCTGCTCAAGCTGTTCCACGGCTTCCGCGTCTCGCCTGTGAAGTTTGATGGCTATCTTAACTATGATGCAGGGACCCTGAACCCGTACAGGCACGGGGAGGTGTTCGTTCTGGATGACGGGACGGAATGCGACCTTGACCTGGGGACCTACGAGCGCATGATGAACGCCTCATTCTCGAAGGATAATTACCTCACCTCGGGGAAGATATTCAAGATGATAATAGACAAGGAGCGCGCTGGAAAATACCTCGGGAGGGACGTCCAGTTCATCCCGCATGTGACAGGGGAGATAAAGGGCTTCCTGAGGAGCCTGGCAGCGGGCTCGAACGCGGACATAGTCATGGTGGAGGTTGGGGGGACTGTGGGCGACATAGAGAACTCCTACTTCCTGGAGGCCATGCGTGAACTGGCATATGAGGAAGGCAAGGAGAATGTGTGCTTCGTGACCGTGACCTACATACTCCAGCCGCACGCCCTGGGGGAACACAAGAGCAAGGCGGCCCAGCTCGGCCTCAAGGCGCTCATGGGGATAGGCATACAGCCGGACGTGGTGATATGCAGGAGCGAGACACCTGTGAGCGACAAGATAAGGGAGAAGATAAGCATATACTCGAACGTGCCCCTTGAGCGGGTGATAAACTGCTATGACATAGACAGCATCTACAGGATGCCGCTTTTCCTCCAGGAAAGGGGGCTTGATGAGGCTATAATCAAGATGCTCTCCCTCCCGAGGAAGGACGGGAACGACAGGGCCGAATACCACAAGTGGAAGGACTTCGTGGGGAGGATGGATTCTGCGAAAAAGGAAATCACGATAGGCATGATCGGGAAATACACGAACGTGCACGACTCCTACCTGAGCATACTCAAGGCAGTGGAGCACACAGCTCCCTATGTAGGCGCGAAACCCAAGATAAAATGGATAGAGGCTACGCACATCACTCATGATAACGTGAAGCAAAAGATGGAAGGAGTGGACGGGATAATAGTCCCCGGGGGTTTCGGGGAGAGGGGCACGGAAGGCAAGATAGAGTGCATAAGATACGCCCGCGAGAACAACATCCCCTACTTTGGCCTATGTTTTGGCTTCCAGATGGCTGTGATAGAGTTCGCGAGAAATGTGTGCGGCCTCAAGGGAGCGAATTCCACAGAAATAGATGGCGAGACCTCACATCCCGTGATCTGCATTCTCCCGGAGCAGGAGGAGATAAAGAGCCTGGGAGGCACCATGAGGCTCGGAGGGCTCAACCTCAAGATAGAGGAGGGTTCGCTCGCTCATAAGCTTTATGGGAAGGATCACGCACGCGAACGGTTCCGCCACAGGTGGAACGTGAACACGAAGTATATAGAGGATCTGGAAAAGCACGGGATGCTCTTCTCAGGCCGCGCGCCCGAGAAGAAGATCATGCAGATACTGGAACTGCCCGGCAAGAAGTTCTTCTTGGGGACACAGTTCCACCCTGAGCTCACCTCAAGGCCCATAAGCCCGCACCCCCTTTTCAGGGGATTTCTAGAGGCGTGCCTGAAGAAATAACGCTTAAACACCTTTGCCCTAACTATTTTTGTGGTAATATGGGATGGGCAGAAATTCTGAGTAAGATGTATGATTTAGAAGATTCTATGGAAGACCTTAGAGGCATATATTTCAGGACAAATGAAAAAGACAACGATGCAGTGGAAGATATCCTTTCTGATATAAGGGGAGGGCTTGGAGAGTTTATAACAGACCCTGAGCAAGTTGAAGCCGGACTCAAAAAACTAGAATCCTATGAAAAAGGGTTATCAGCAAAAGCCCCCTCAGAAGAAAAAACCTACCTAAATAGGACAGTTTCACTTCTTAAAGAAGGAATTAAAAACAGGAGTTCAGATAAAACAGCAGAAGGGATTTTCAGACTTGAATATTACGCAGGGTCCCTTTTGGGTGGGGATTAATCTTCCTTTTCCTCATACCCCGCGTTTATGAGCTCCCAAATCTTCTTCGCTTTTTCCTTGCCGATTCCCTCGACTTTCATTAGCTCCTCGGGAGTGGCGTCATAAACATCCCGCACAGTGCCGAAACGGTTGAGAAGTCGCTTGCTCAGGACGTTCGAGATGTTCGGGAGGCCTGCCACCAGGAACTCCTGGCTGTGGGAGAGCGTGTGCGTCCTTTTGCTGCACCTTATCTGCAGGCCCTTGCTCTCACCCACCTGCTCCCTGTAGGCCATCCAGTATATCTGGGCCGCGGTCTCCTTGGAATTGTGCGTCCAGATTATGGGAATCCTGTAGTCTATGGCAATGCTCGAGAGCACGCCCCTCACGGTATTCTCGTGCATGTTCCTCTCCAGGAACAGGCCTTCTGGATTGCCCTCCAGTATGAGCACGGGCTTTTCGTATGACTCGGAAAGCGACTCCATCTGCTTGAAGAGCCGCTGGTCTATTATGGACTGCAGGAAGTCCGGGACAGCCTTCCTCTCCACAGTCACCCTTTCGGAGACTATGTAATCTCCCACTTTCAGCTGGGTCTCCCTTATCTCGGCATCATGCTGCCTTAGGTGCCTGGTCACATTGGAGGCTATCTCTCTGTGGTCCGCCAGGATGACGATTCTCTTCCCTTTAA
>Ga0153916_10002120_pt1 | contig 14588 bp, 11 predicted proteins | sample Opewatmetagenome_FD_109642 | JGI IMG/M metagenome (GOLD analysis project Ga0153916, IMG submission 109642) | Freshwater wetland microbial communities from Ohio, USA - Open water 3 Core 3 Depth 4 metaG | ecosystem: Environmental > Aquatic > Freshwater > Wetlands | place: USA: Ohio, Lake Erie...
GCCACAAGAGGGTTGGTCGAGGCGATGGCCGGTCCCTCCCTCTCCCCGGTCCGGATTCGCAAGATCCCAACATCTTTATCTTCATAATAGAGAGTGAGAAATTCTTCATTCGAATTTATGAGCGCGGAGACTCGAATCCGGTCTTGGCCTTCTGTCCCTTCTTGATAGCTGACGGTTAGAAACTTGTCTTCGGTTATCACCTGGGTTTGAAGGTAGAAGTTCCGAAACGACGGGAACGTCCATTCGTTAACGAACCGCCCGTCCAGCGTGAACTTGGTAATCTTCAGCGGCCAGTTCCCGATGATCCAGGCCTGATTACCCGCAATCTGCAGGTCGCCAAACCTAGGGAATTCGCCCGGACCCTGTCCTTTGGCGAGGAATTGGGCCAAAAGCTTGCCATGGGAGTCGAACTTGTAGACCCTGACGTTCTGAACATCTGCTAGATACAGATTTCCGGAGTCGTCTTTCACAGCTATCTGGAAAAGAGGTGTATTATCCAGGTTTATCTCGTCCGGGTCGATTCTAAGAACCTCAGTGACTTCCAAAGACATTCTCCCCTTAAGGGGTTCTCCGGTGTTATAGACATGCTGTATCCCATCGATGAGTTCGGACCTGACGCCGGTACTATTATTATTCCCTTTGCAGTTCCCTATGAACAAGGCCAAGAGCACTATTAGGGATAGGTATCTGCTATTCTGCGACAGGCGCATGCCCCGGCTCTTAGGCTCCGAACCGATGACTCTCATCGCGAAATAAGGATATGTCCAGTCGCGGTCCGCTGTCAATGTGGCAAGAAAAGAGGAAAAATAGTGCCCGAAGTATACCCAAAAAGATATCGAAAACTGTCGAGAGACATCGAAATCCGGAGGGTCTTGAAAACGGGTATCTTAGAGAGGGAATCTCTTATCTTCTGCGTCTGCTGCTTACGATAATTCTATAATTAGCGATTTCGCCGCTTTGAGGTCGGGCCTCTCAAAACCTTCGGTGAACCAGCCGTATACTTCCTCGAGCAGCATTTTGGCTTCGCTCCCTTTGCCTTGCTTCTTAAGCAACCGGCCGAGGCTTATAGCTGTTCGTAACTCAAATGATCTGGCCATCTGCCTTCGGGCTACGTCCAGCGACTGCCGGAAGCAGACTTCCGCCTCTTTTTCCAGAGCGGCTTGATCTTTTGTCTCCGTTTGTCTGAGCAGGAGCTCTCCCTTGAGCCGGTATAGCTCCGCTTCATAATAGCGCTCGCCTCCCCTCTCGACCTCTGCCAGCGCCTGAGACATGAATTCCAGCCCTTTCTCTATCTGCCCCGCCATTCCGTAGGCTTCAGCAAGGCTGCCGAGCAACTCGGTAAGGGTAAATCGGACGCCCGTTGCCCGATAAATTTCCAAAGCTTGGTGCAGCTTGGCTATGCCTTCTTCTACCCGCCCTTGTTGGGCTGATACCCAGCCCAATTTGAATATGCCGACTCCGACCAAGAATAAAAAACCATTTTCTTCTGCGAGCCCGGCCACCTCCGCGCCTCTTTCCTCGAGCGCTCCGACATCTCGACGGAGCAGATGAAATAAGCTATCCAAAGCAAGAGCGGCACCTAAGCTAAACGGGTGGCCAACCTCGCGGGCGACAATGAGCATTTTCCGACTTTGCTCCAGGGCCTGGTCCTGAAACCCTAAACACCATAAAACACTCGCCGTGCTGCATAGACTGATTATGCCGGGGTCCTGTCCGTAGATGAAGGCCAAATGCGAGTGCTGCTGGGGGTTATAAAAAACATTCATTTTCTCAAGATGTTCCAAAGCGGACGGCCATTTTCCGATTATAAAGGAGAGAGTGCCATGCAAGCTATGGGTGACAGCCAAACTCAACTGATCATCCGCCTTCTGAGCCAGCCTCATCATTTGTTCGGTGAATTCAAGCGCCGCGTCATGTTCCGCCCGCATCCAATGATAATTGGCCAGAAAATAGAGCGCATAGATAATTTGCGGTGATCCCGCCATCTTTTCACAGAGCTCCTTAATCCTTTCGTAAATCAAAGAAACTTGGGGCGCTCCATATCCATAGATGGCCTGCTGCGAGGCAGCCAGGGGTATCTCCAAAGAGAGCTCCTGCTGGTCACGTTCTGGAGAGGGGGGAAAAGTCCTGAGGATATCCAAGGCTTTCCCGAAATGGGCTATCGCCTCCGCATAAGCCGATAGATGTAGGGCTCTGGTTCCTGCTTTGGCAAAATACCCCATAGCTTTGGGCGCAATTCCCGCTTCCTGGAAGTGCCTGGCCAGCTGGACCGAGATCTCGTCCGCCTGCTCCCCATAAAGGGTTTCCAGGATATTCCCCACTTCCTCGTGGAGATGAGTCCGCTCCACTTCATCCAAGCCATTGTAAAGATACCTCTGGAACAGGTTATTCTGGAAAATATACAGGGAAAGACGCTGATTCCCCAGATTCCGGACGCCCTTGGCGGACACCAGATGGTGGCGCTTTTCCAGCTCGCTGCTCAAATCCCGGATCAACTCCCGGACTTCCTCTTTCCGCAGCCGGGCGATTACCTCCGCCGTGAATTCCTGGCCCTCGACACTGGCCAGGGTTAAGACATCACGCATCTTTTCCGTCAACCGGCTGATCCGCTCCATGATGACGGCATCCACGCGGGAAGGGAGTTTGCGCCAGTCGAATGTCCGCCCCTCAACCCACCGGCCTTCCCGGTCCTTGACCAACATTCCCTGTTCTTGCATGGCCCGGAGCAGCTCGACGGTGAAAAGGGGCTGTCCTTTGGTCTGGGCAACGAGCGTCTGACGAAAGCTTTTGCCGAGTTTATTCGGCTCAGAATCGATAATGGCATCCACAAACTCGCGGCCCTCCGGTTTTTCCAGGTCCACTTCAACCTCTCCGAAGTCACGCTTGAACTCGTTGAGAACCGAGACGATAGGATGGCGCTTCTCCTCCCTGCCCATGGCGACCTCGGTCGGGCGGAAGGAACCGATAACCAGAACGCGGCTGCCCTTGACTTGGCGGCCGATGTGGAACAGCAGACTGGCCGATCCCTCGTCGACCCACTGCAAGTCGTCCAGGACGAGAAGCAGCGGCTTGTCCTTCGAGAGAGACTGAAGCACCCGCGTATATTGCTCAAAGAGATGGCTCTGCTGGAGAGTCAAATCCGCGGGAAGAGCGGATTTCCGTTCGACGAGCTTTTTCAACCGGATCAGCCAATCCGTCCGTCCGGAGGAAAAAGTGGCCGCCCGTGAGACAAGCGAGGCTCCCGGGACAAAAATATTGACCAGGTCCGGGCCATTTTCCAGGATGGCCTTGACCGAAGACGGGAGAAGATTCCACAGACGAAGGGTGTGTTCCCTCGAAATGACGCCGGCCATATATTTCGCTTCAATATCTCCGGTCAATTCGTTCAAAATCTCGATGAAAGGGAGGTAGGGATCGCCGACTCCTGTCTGGGCGTTGCACTTGCCGTCGGCCACGATGAGATCGGGTTGCGATTCTGGAGCCCGACGGCAGAACTCCTGGATGAGGGCCGTTTTACCGCTTCCGGCCTCGCCTGTCACAAAAAGCACTCGCCCTTGGCCGAGAAGGGCCGTCTTCAGGGAGTCGGTCAGCCTCTCAAGCTCTTTTTCGCGCGCCACAAAAACCGAGCGCGGCGATCCCGCTTCTTCTCCCCCCGCCTCTAGAAATGAGGGGAGATGCGGCCCTTCTGGAGCGGCTGCGATCCCAAAGCTTTTCTCTATGTCGCCGAGCCCGAGAAGGAGTCCCTCGAAATCCTGATATCTTTTTTCCCGATCTTTCTCCAGGCATTTCAGGATCAGGCGGTTCATTTCGCCGGAAATCTGGGGATTGATCTCTTGCGGGTCCACAGGAACTTGGGTGATGTGTTTCACGGCGATACTCATGGAGGAATCGCCCGCAAAGGGCGTCTGACCGGTCAACATCTCATAGAGGACGACACCCAAGGAATAAATGTCGGAGCGCGCGTCGGCCTCTTTGCCTTCCGCTTGTTCGGGGCTCATATAGTCAGGTGTCCCGATAATCATTCCGGCTTCGGTTTGGCTTTTTGTCTTCATCGAGCGGGCGATCCCGAAATCCATGACCCGGGCGTTCCCCTCCATGTCGATCATGATGTTCTGCGGCTTCAAATCGCGGTGAGTCACGCCCAAATGATGCGCCTCTCTGAGCCCCTCACAAACCTGTTTCGCGATGGCCACCACTTTTTCTTCGGGCAGCTTTCCTATTCTCTTGATAAGGCGGCTCAGGTTTTCACCGGGGACGAACTCCATGGTGATAAAAGAAGTCTCCCCATATTCCATCAGCTCATACATACGGGCGATATTCTTGTGGACGATCCGCCGGGCCAACTTCAGTTCGTTGGCGAACCGTTCGATCATTTTTCGGTCCGAAGCGATCTCTTTTCTGAGGAGCTTGATCGCCACTTCCTCATTCAATTTCTTGTCGATGGCCTTATAGACGCTTCCCATGCCGCCTGTGCCGAGTTCCTCGACAATTTCGTACCGCTCCGCGAAAAGAGCCCCCCGGCTCAGCCCTTCCCTCGGGGTTTCAAGTGTCCTGGTAAAGGCCGGCATCCCGGTTGAGGTGAGCGGCGCCGCGCATTCTCGACAATACTTGGAATCCGAGGGATTTTCAGTCTGGCAATTCGGGCACTTCATGGCTAACGACCTACTTGTTTATGATTTGATAACAAGATAAACATGTTCTCATAAATAGTCAATTTCAGCGCCTTGAATCTTTGTCTCCAAAAAACGGAGAATTCTTGCGTCCCCGGACCAGATTGTTTAAAATGGGAGCGAAAAAGATGTTTCATTTTCTCTATGACGCTTATAACGGCTACCGGTCGAGGCTCGACGATATCCTGCTCGTCCACGAATTCCTGGAGGAGGTCCCTCTCAAGCTCGGCCTCAAGACCGTCATGCCGCCGTTCGTCCTGCCCTATTACAACGGAGTCGTTCCTGAAGACTGCGGGATCAGCGCTTTCGTTTTCCTCGCCGGCGGCCACTTCACGCTTCACACCTTCTCCTACCGGGGCGCATTCTTCGTCGATTTTTTCTATCCTCAGGACTTCGACCACAAGCGATTGCACGCTCTCATCGATGACGTCTTTCCCGCGGAGAGAAAATTTGAAAACTATATCAACAGGACGGCGGGCGAGCGGCTGGTCCGTCCGGCCATGAACATCAAGCAAGATTTCGGCCCCCACCTATTCCTTGATATCGATGAGTATGCCGGTCCCGGCACCCTGGACGGAATCTTCGCCTATCTCGACGGCCTGCCCTCCAAGGTCGGCATGACGCCCATAATCCGCCCTTACGTGGTTAAAAACCGGCTGGACGGGCAAGAGGTCATCTCCGGCCTGACCATGATCGCCGAAAGCCACATCGCCCTGCACGTGTTCAAAGAGAGCCGGAAAGCCTGCTTTGATCTATTCTCCTGCACCTTCTTCGACACCGCGAAGGTCCCTCGAGAGATCAAAAAGGAGCTCAAGGGCCGGGTCGTTCGCGAAACACTCGTCTCCCGCGGCAGCAAGTACAAGAGATACGGTGAGACGGCCGCCCAGAAGCTTAAATTTTCTCGGGCCTGGCTGGACAACGTCTCCTCCAGCCGCAATAAGAATTAATCCCCTCCTCGGCTCTCCGCGGCCGTCGCCCCCCGTCTCGTTGGCAAAGCCGGCCCAATAACGATTGAGGAGCCGCCGGCCGGGAGGACCCGGGATGCCTAGAAAGTGGTCCCGATGGCGAACCGAAAATTGAGGTTGGTATCGCCGGAGTAAATCAGACGGTTATTATAAGCGAGAATCAGCCGGAAAGGAACACGCAGGGCTGGGACATAAACCCGGGCCTCGACGCCCACCGAGGTGTACATGTCGCCGAAGTCAACGTTCTGTTTCTGGGGATAGGAATTTCCGGCGTCACAAAAGAGAATCAGGTTGAGCGGATCGGCGAGACGGAGTTGATATTCGGCGTTGAAGATGAAGGCCTTCACCCCCCCCAGCAGCTGCCCATCGGATGACCGCGGCCCGATCGAATAAATATCATAGCCGCGGATGTCGCGTTCGCCCCCCAAGTAGAACCTCTCCCAGAAGGGGACTTGGGACCTTCCTGATTTCCTGATGAACTCGTACACAACGTGGAAGCCGAAAGCCTGCTTGGAGAGCGTGGGATGCCAGAAGGTGAACTCGAGCTTGGGCTTGATGAAATTGACTTCGCCCCCCAGCGGGCCGCCGGCGTATTTTAAGGAGGCCAGAATCATGGTGCCGCGGGTCGGCGTGAGGGGGCTGTCTACAGTGGATCGGTATATCGTCGGGATAATGGCGCTGACCGCATAATTGCCGTACCCATAGGCGGAACCGTAGTAGTAGCTCGAGTAGGAGCTGGATCCATAGTAATTATAATAGGAATAGTCATCTCCCTCGTAGCTGGATTCCTGTATGTCGATGAGTTCGTAGCTGTAGGTCAGGCCGCCACGGATATACCCCTTGAGCCGGGCGCCCACGGTCAAGTCGGCACCTTGGCTTTTTCGGTCATAAAGGTATGGGTAGATCAGGTCGCGGCTGTAGATATTGAAGCCGAGGGTTATGGGCAGGTCAAAGATGTAAGGTTCCGAGAAGCCAAAGACATAATTTTTAACCCTTTTCCCATATTGGGCTGAGATCTCGAGGTTCTCGCCTGCGCCAAGGAAATTCACGGTTGAGTAGCCCGCCATGACAAAGAAACCTTCATATCCGCTGTAGCCGGCCGAAAACTGGATGTTGTTCCTCTGCAGCTCTTTGAGGTTGACAACCGCATCGATCTTGTTGGGATCCTCAGGAGTGGGCTTGATGTCCGGCTCTTTTTCCAGGTCCACTAGACCGAGCTGCTTGACGCGAAGCATGCTGTCCTTAAACAGGGCCAGGCTGAACCGGTCCCCCTCCCGCAGCAGCATTTCGCGGCGGATGACCTTATCTTTGGTGACGTTGTTTCCCTTGAACTCGAGCCTATTAAGATAGGCCACCTCACCCTCCTGAATATTGTAGGTCACGTTGACGCGCTTATTCTTGGGGTCGAGGCTCTCGATGGGCATGACCTGGATGTAGAGATAGCCGACGTTGCGGTAGATTTCCCCTATCTGTTCGACGGCCCTCTCCCGGGCCTTGGTGCTGTAGAGTTGGCCTTTCTTGAGCTTGACCAGACTCTTGATATAGTCAAGGGAGACGGCCTTGCTGCCCTCCACATTGACCTCTCCGACGGAATAGCGCTCTCCGGCCTGGATGGGAATGATGATCCTCTTCATCTTCCTCTTCTTCAAAAGGACGGTCGTCTTGGTTATCTCATCGACAACAGGATCGCCGACCGACGCCTCCATGTATCCTTTCTCTTGCAGTTTTTTCTTCAGTTTCTCCAGGTCTCCGTTCAGCTTGTCTGGGGTGAAGGTGTCTTTCCCGGTCAGCCACGATAAAAAGCCGTGCGGCTTGGTCTCTTTCATGGCTCCGCTCAACTCACGGTCAGCCAGAGGAGGACTTCCAGCAAAAGCAATCTCGCCCACTTTGATCTTGGTTCCTTCTTTGATACGGAAGACGATGCCCAGCTCGTTATTCCCTTTTTTATTCAGATCAGCCCGTATTTCCCCCCCGGTCAAGCCTTTCTCCGTGAGGAGTTCCTCGATCGTCTGCTTGACGCTCTGAACCTTCGCCGGGCTGTAGTAAGAATAAGGGAGTAGGTAATTGTCCTTCTCCTTGAGCTTGTTGATGATATCGTCTTCCTTCAGCTTCTTCCCGGTTTTGTAGACGATCTCTTTGATGACCGGATTCTCCTCGACGATGACCTTGACGATTTTGCCGCTGCTGCCTGGCTCCGCTTCGATCCGGATGTTGGAAAAGAACCCCGTGGACCAGAGGACCCGGAAATCGCGCCGGAGAACGGCCTCGTCATAGAAATCCCCTTCTTTCATCGTCAGATAATAGAGGATCGTCTCCTTGGTCACTTTCTGGTTCCCGAGGACTTCAATCTTCTGGACCGTATCCTGGGCACCAAGAACGGCCGGCAAACAGACGAGAAGAACGAGAAGCCGGCAGTGTTTTATCCCTCTCCGGCCTCCGGTCTCTCCCCGGCACTCCATGGTACTGTTCCCTCTGCCCTTCGGCGTTTGCTACTTGCCGCCGAAGCTAAACGTAAACCCCAAACTTAATCCCAGGAAATCCTGCTGGGTGAAATCGTCTGTCCCGAACTTCCCGGGATTTCGGCTGAAGATATAGTGGTATTTAAGCTCAGCGAAAAGAGCGAGCTTGGAAGACAGGGGAGCGTCCACTCCCAGCCCAATGTTGATGGCCGGGCTGAGGTCGGAGAAGTTCTCCTCCGGTTTCGCGGGCCCCGGCCAAGGACTTCCCCAGATGGGAACCTGACTAAACTCCCAGGGGTATAGCCCAGCTCCCAAGGTCAGATAGGGCTCCAGCCTGTAGCCCGACATCAAGAAAAAAATCCCATTGACCGTAAGCATCTGAAGGTTGAGAGCCGGATTTTGCTCCTTGTAGGCGAACGGTTGACTATCTCCCTTGACCGAAAGCCAGCAGAAATCGTAGCCGAGTTCGAGGATAAAATCTTCGTTCATCTGATAGCGAAGCCCGAGGCTCAGGCCGGCCCCGAGGTTCACGACATTGCTGAGTTTCGCCGTATCACTATAGCTTCCTCCCAGGGCCATGATTCCCCCCGGAGCGAACCGGATGCTCAATCTCTTGCCCAAATCGGAGGCCGCAAGTCCCGAGACCAAGACGGGCACGGCCGCTATCGTCACCAGCCATCGCTTCATCCACAGTCTCGTGCAGTTGTTCTTACACATCCCGGCCCTGCCTTTTATTCAACCGTCCAAGAATAGTCCGTGTTCTCATCCACACGAATCGTGGTGGAGGCGATTTCCTGCCCATCACTCGCCCTGAAGGCCTTCAAGAACCGCTCTCCATAAGCCACGTCAATGATCCAGCGGTTCTCCTCGTTAGCAAGATCAAACTGGTAGTCTCCATCCATGGTGATCTTCAGGGTTTTCCCGAATTGATTGATCACCTTGATATCCGGAGGGTCATCGACCGTCCAATAGTAATCGGTGTACTCGACCACCTCGATCGTCTCCGAGTCGACCAAGGCGCCGGTCGCGTTCAGCTTGGCCTCCAGTGTGTGCTCTTCCAATGAGACGTTGTCGATCTCGATCGTGACCTTGAACCCGATTGAAAACTTGAACTCACCGTCCATGTAAATGTCGACGGTCTCCCCTTCCTCGTAGTCATTGGTGACGACGATATCGGCTTCCCCGGCTCCGTCCGGACTGGTCGGGCTCTTGCAGCCAACCCAGGAAAATGCCAAGATCGCCATCAAGGCGAGAAGCCAGAAGGCCGGAAAGGCCAGGTTGTCGGCTCTGGCGCCCTTAATCACTGGACATCCTCTTCTTCTTGGGCTGGAGATTTCTGGGGGCCGAAGGAATAGACGATTCCCAAGCGCAATCCAAGGAAACCCTGATTGTTGAAGCCTTCCGTTCCAAACCTCGCTCCATCCTTGGAGAAAAGAAGGTGATACTTGGCCTCGACCACGAAAGAAACCCGCGACCAAGGGATGATCTCGAGCCCCAAACCGGCGTTAAGAATCAGGCTGTTTTTAGAGAAGGTATCGTCCGAATCCAGGGGAGCCGGCCAGATATCCCCGCGGAACGCTTCGCTGGCGAAACGCCAAGGACAGAGGCCGCCGCCCAGAGTGAAGTAGGGCCGCAGGGATTCACTTAGCGACATCAGCACGGTCCCATTCAGCGTGTACATCGGAAGGACCAGGGCCGGCTTATCCGCGAGGTAGGCGGAGGGCCGCATGTCTTTCTTGATGAACATCCAGTTGTAGCTGTAGCCGACCTCGAGAAAGATGGCCGAATGAAGCCGATACCTCAGGCTTATTCCCAGGCCGGCTCCGGCGAGGACCATTTCCTTGAGGTCGTACGACGCGCTGTACCTCCCGTGGAGAGAAAAAAGCGTCCCCGGATCAAGACGGACGCTCAGCCTGTCGGGTAAATCGCCCGCTATTGATCCCGACGCCGCGGCCGCAACCAGCATAGCCAAACAGAGAAGTCGTTTGAACATCGGTTACCTCGCGTCCTAATCGATCGTCCATGTGTAGTCCTTATTGGCCTCAATATTCAGTGTCGTGGAGGCGACCTCTTTATCGTCGCTGGCCTTCAGCGCTTTCAGGAAATGTTCGCCGAAGGATACGTTCATGATCCAGCGGTCCTCTTCATCCACGACATCAAATTGATAGTTTCCGTCCATGAAGATCTTAAGAGTCACCCCATAATTGTTGATCACATTGATGTCCGGCGCATCGTCGATTGTCCAGGCATAATCCGTGTAGGTCGTGACGTCAAGAGTCTCGGAATCGACGACTGTCGAAGTGCCCGTCAGCTTGGCCTCCAGATCGTGTTCATCGAGAGTCACATTGCGTATCTTATCGCTCTCTTCATCCGGGAGGGCGAACTGGAACACTCCGTCCATGTAGATATCCAGGCTTTCATCATAGTTGTTGGTAACGACGATTCTGGCCTCTTCGTCATCATCACCATCGCCGCCGTCGGTGCTGGGTCCGAATAGGCTTTCGCAGCCGGTCAAGGCAAAGACCAGAATCCCGATTAAAATTAAGACGCCAATACCATACAGGTGATCCGCTTTCTTGGCTTTCATCTTGCTCATCGATAACCTCGCATAATACCGAACGTAATTAGACAATCCAGTTGCCCCATTCATTCCGGAGCTTAAGGTCAGTCGCTTTAGGGAATAAAATGGCGCGGAATCCCGTCTAATTTATGATTCTGGGCTCAGAGCCAGGAGGTGCATTCCCGCCCAGCGGCGAGGAGGGCCTCTTTTAAGGAGCTCGAGGACGATCTGGATTGACACGAAAACGGGATGAAACGCGTTCTAGATAGGAATGAGGCCGCTTGGAAAAATGAACCCGGTTGAAGACGAGATACTCCAGAGGGCGCGGCGCGGTGATGAGGACGCCTTTAGAGAAATCATCAGGCAACATGAACATCAAGTCGCGGCAACGGTCATCGGCATACTGGGCAACGGGCCGGAGGTCGATGATCTCGGCCAGGAAACATTCGTACAGTTCTACAGGTCCATGGACCGATTCCGGGGAGATTCCGAGCTGGGGACGTACCTGACCCGCATTGCCATCAACCTCTCGCTCAATGAGCTCAAAAGGCGGAAGAGGTTTACTCAATTCCTTGGGCCCGGTCCGCCTAGAAACAGGAATCCCGTCCACAATCAAAAGGAGCAGGAGACCGCGGCCGACGTCAAGGGCCTGGTCAGGCTCGGCCTGCAGAGGCTTCCGGCCGACTTCAGGTCCGTCATCGTCCTGCGCCTGATCGACGGCTATTCCACACGGGAGACGGCGGACATCCTGCGCCTTCCTCAAGGCACCGTGCTCTCGCGCCTGGCTCGAGGGCAGGCCAAACTGAAAGAGATCATCGACGGCATGAATGGCCATACATCATAAAAAGAGGAGAGAAATGGAGAAAAGAGTTTTGAAGCTTCTTTATCGGTCACTGGATTCCGAGCTGAAGAAAATGGATCAGGAGCGGCTCGATAAGGCGCTTGCTGAATCGGAGGAACTCCGGGAGTGCCGAGCCGACATCCTCTCCCTGCGTCAGATCCTCGCCCAGGGCGCCGCCCGCTCTTTCCAGCCGCAGTTTGATGAACGGGTAATGAGCCGGATCCGCTCGGTTCCGACTATCCCCCGCGGACACGAGGTGCTGCTTGATTCCTACCGGTGGGCTTTTAGGCGCCTAGCGGCTGTCAGCCTGTTGATCCTGATGTTCCTGCTCTCAGTGGCTGTTATTCAGGACGGCCTTTTCCCCCAAGATGCCATTTTTTATGTCTCGGACACGGCCATCAGCCGGATTCTTCAGGTGCCGGTATTTTGATGGAGGAGGTGAACTCGTGAACATCAAATGGAAAATTGCCATCCATATCGCCGCCACTCTCATCATCGGCATTCTTATCGGGGCCTTGCTCAACCGGGCCCTGGTTCATAAACGGATCCGAGGTATGCTGGAGATGAGGACTGCCGGCCTGCTCGCTCCCAGGCCGGAAAGAAATCTTAAGCCGGTTTCACCGGAGCAGGAGAAAAGGATCCAAGAAATCCTGGATTCGCACGCCGAACGATTGGCCGAAATCCACAAGCGTTTTGACGGGGAAATCCAGTCGGCCTTCAAGTCACTGAAACAAGAAATCGACCCCATCCTGACACCGGAACAAAGGGACCAGTTCAAGAGGATGATCCCCGGGCCGCCGCCCTTCCCCGGTCGTGGACGCCCCGGGTTTCCTCCAATGAGAAATCTAGGCTCGCCTCTGTTTGCGCTCGAGGCTCTCCAACAGGAGCTGAACCTGTCCGAGGACCAGAATAAAAAACTGAAGGCGATCTTGGACGAATTTCGGAATCAGGCGCCGCGCCCGGGGGAGAGTCCGGAGATGGCGGGGCCGGCGGATGCGCTTCGGCGAGTCCGTGAGAAACTAGACCAGGAAATCGAAAAAGTTCTGACCGATGATCAGAAAGAGAAGTTCCGGGAGATCATGAAAAGGCGCCCCCCGATGCGCGAACAAGGCCAACCTCTGGGGCCGCTATCCCCGCTCTAAACACATCGAGGCCTCGGCAGCACCGGGAATAATCCGGACCTGATGACTGTCTAATAATATAACGGAAGGCTATCTTCCTCCTTATCCGGATACCTTCTTAACCCCAAGGCCAGGCCAAACCTGGCCTTTTCCTTTTTTTGTCCCGCCTTCTTTCGAAAAGAGCCGACTCCCCAGGCCCACTTCAGGAATGAACAGAGGAGTCCCCTTGTCTAATGGATGGTATCGGTTTAAAATCCAGGACGATCGATCGGAGGAAAGGATGAGAATATCGAAAGAAAAGGCATTTGAGTTGGTCGCCTGGCTCCTGGTCTTGGGACTCGCCGGGTGCAGTTCCTACACGACTTATACGACGAAAAGCCTTCCAGCGGAACAGGAGATCAAGATCGACGGCAAGACCGAGGATTGGCTGGGCGCCCTGTCCATCATCGAAGACGGATCGGTCTCGGTGGGCTTCCGGAACGACCGGGAAAGCCTCTATGTCTGCTTGATGGTCGAGGAGGAGTTCCTGCAAGCTCAGATAATGGGACAGGGCCTGACGTTATGGCTTGATCCCCGGGGCGGGACAGCGAAAGCCCTGGGCATCAGATACCCCCTAGGGATGCCCCGGCGAGAAAGGCCGGAAGAACCGGGCGAGGAACCAGGCCCACCAGCCTCTGAGGGGATTCCGGAAGAGGCCATGTCGGAGCTTGAAATCATCAGATCGCAGAAAGCGGCTCCTCAGAGAATGGAGATTGCGGAAGCCCGTGGAATCGAAATAATCGCCGTCCCCACAAGAGGCCTTCTTGTCTACGAACTCAAGATACCACTTCTCCAGACAGAATCGCAGCCTATCGCGGTCGGTGCCCAGCCCGGGCAGACTGTCGGTATCGGGTTTGAAACACCCAAGCCCGACCGTAGCCAGAGGCCCGAGCCGCGCTCCGGAGGGATGCCCGGAGGAGGCGGCGGAAGACCTGGGGGCGGCGGGATCCCCCCGATGGGAGGAGGACGCGGGGCCGGACCAGGTGGAGGGCCCGGCCGCGGGATGATGGGTGAAATGCCTAACGGATTTAAAATCTGGGCCTTGGTTCATCTGTCCTTAGGCGACATCGACAAACCGGCCGAACTTCTTTCTACATCAAAGATCACTGAATAGCCTTCAAGGCCCGGGCGGTGCGTCTCTACTTTTCTTTGATAAGCTGGTTCAATTTTTCGACCGCGTTAGTGTTGTCCGGGTCGAGCTCCAGCGATTTGGCATAGTTCTTTATGGCCAGGGCCTTCTCGCCCTTGGCCGCATAGGCCTCGGCCAGGCTGTCATAGCTGTTCGCATCCGCGGGGTAGGCTTCAATATTCAACTGGAAGACCTTGATGGCGTCCTCGATTCTCTCGGCCTGGAGCAGCGCATAGCCCAGCTGATTCAGTTCTGCAGGCCGGAAATCAAAACCCTCCGGACTGGTCTTCTTGAGTTCACGATACTGGGATATGGCCGCCTCCAGACTCTTTTCGCGCATAGTCTTATAGAGCGTTCGGGCGATCGATTTCTTGGGCGGATCATAGGGCTCACCATAGATAATCTGGCCGATGGCGGTTCTCATTTCGCCCAGCTTAGTGCCGCCGGTGTTGTTCAGCAAAACGATCAGGTGTTTATCGTCAACATATCGTTCGATCAGGGTGTTAAAACCGTTGATCCCTCCGCCATGACCTACGAACGAGACCTCGCGCTTGGATTGGGGCAGCTTCCTCTTGCCCACCGCCCATCCATAGCCGTAGGTGCCGCCGGGATTTTGAACATGCGGCTTGAAGAGAAGCACTTTCATCTTGGCCGAGAGCAGTCGGTCGGTGTAGAGAGCCTGGTCCCAGATATACAGGTCTTCGACCGTCGAATACAGGGAGCCGGCGGCGTAAGGCAAGGACATATCCAGATAGGGAGCGTTTGTATAACCCTCCAACGACTGCTCGTACCCGGCGGCGCGGC
>Ga0153916_10002121_pt1 | contig 14587 bp, 10 predicted proteins | sample Opewatmetagenome_FD_109642 | JGI IMG/M metagenome (GOLD analysis project Ga0153916, IMG submission 109642) | Freshwater wetland microbial communities from Ohio, USA - Open water 3 Core 3 Depth 4 metaG | ecosystem: Environmental > Aquatic > Freshwater > Wetlands | place: USA: Ohio, Lake Erie...
CCGATCTGAGCAATCCGGCACGCGTTTTCCGGCGCGCCTTGGAGTACCTCAACAACTCGTCGTCTGGGACAGCCGGGGCGGAGCGGCCAGATTCGGGGCGGGACTGCGTCACGAATCCAATGGGTTTTGCCATCGTGTTTGCCGTCGGTATAATCGGGGCCAAGCGAGTCCGCCGACTGCCAAGAGTCACACGATTAGCCAGATGATGCGAAAAGGAATCCGCCAATGAATAGAAGAAGCAGACTCACCCTGACAGCCTACACCGCTACCTTGCTGGTGGCTCCGCTGGCCGTGCTGCACGCCGCTGAAGCATCCGCGACGAAACGCAACGTGCTCTTCATCATCACCGACCAGCAGTTTGCCGACGCCATGAGTTGCCGGATGGGCAACAAGTTCATCAACACGCCGGTCATGGACCGTCTGGCGCAAACCGGCCGGCTCTTCACGCGGGCTTACAGTTCCAATCCGCTCTGCATGCCTTGGCGGAACTCGGTCTTTTCGGGGCGCTATCCTCACGAAACCGGCGTCACCATGAATGCGGCGCCCCAGAACGGCTTTGACCCGAAGAGATTCCCTTGCATGGGCACTCACTTCCGCAACGCTGGTTACGACACCGCCTACAGCGGCAAGTGGCACCTGTGTTACAACGTGAGGGACCCCGGCGCGCACGGCTTTGAAATTCTCGTCGGCAATACCAAGGACAATCACGACGTCCACGTGACCGAGGGGGCGCTGAAGTTTCTGGCTCGCCCGCACGACAAGCCTTTCTTGCTCGTCGCAAGTTTCCTCAACCCACACAACATCTGCGAGTGGGCTCGCCGGCTCGCCGGTCGAACACAGCATTTGAACTGCGGCGAAATCGGCGAGCCGCCGCCGCTGGATCGGCTTCCGCCGGCGCCCTTCAACCTGGCGCCGCCAAAGAACGGGCCGGATGGCATGACCTTGATGCGACGCGCCTGTCAGTTGGATTCCGGCCCGTTCCCCGTCGGCAAGTTCACCACGGAGGACTGGCGCAAACATCGCTGGGGCTACTACCGGATGATCGAAAAGGTGGACGCCGAGGTCGGTAAGGTGCTCGCGGCGTTGCGCCAGGCCGGTGTCGAAGAGAACACCCTGATCGTTTTCACCTCCGACCACGGCGAATGCGCCGGCGCGCACGGCTTCAATCAGAAGACGGTTTTCTACGACGAGTCCGCCCGCGTGCCGCTGATCGTCGCCTGCAAAGGCGGGACCGGCGGCGGCACGACCGACAAACTGGTGAACACCGGCGTTGATCTGCTGCCCACCATGCTGGACTTCGCCGGCCTGCCGATTCCCAGGAATCTCCCCGGCCGCAGCCTCATGCCGCTGGTCCTCGGCAAGCCCGTCGCCGACTGGCGCGATCACGTCGTGGTGGAAAACAACATGGCCCAAGCCGGTGAACTCAACGGCTTCAAGCCCCGGATGGAAGGCCGGATGGTGCGCAGCGAGCGATATAAATACTGCGTCTTCAGCCGTGGCGAGCAGCGCGAATCGCTCATGGACATGGAAGCCGATCCGGGCGAAACGGTGAACCTCGCCGCGGACCCGCGGCATCGCGATGTGCTCGTGCAGCACCGCGGACTCCTCGCGCGGTTCGGCGAGGAGCACGCCGATCCTCTCGTCGGCGAACTCCTGGCCGACAATGTGAAGCCGATTCCTTTCCCGGCGGACGCCCCCGGGGAAGCTCCGCGGAAAAAATCAAAGAGAGCAAGAGTCAGATAATCTGCACGCCGACCCGGTACGGCGTGCTGACGGGCCGCTACCCGTGGCGCATCGGGCAGTATGGCGTGTTGACGACGTTCTCACCGCCGATCATCGAGGGTGAGCGACGCACCGTCGGTTCGCTGCTGAAGCAACACGGCTACCACACGGCCTGTATCGGCAAATGGCACCTGTGCATGAGGTGGGGCGAAATCGGTGGGAGAAAGGGCAGCGAATCCGCCCCGGCGGGCGCGGTCGCCGCCGAGGGGCCGACGGCGCGCGGCTTCGATTACTTCTGTGGTTACACCCATGCCCGCAACATCGGTAGGATCATGGAACAGGACAAGGTCGTGGCCAACGTCGCGCCCGTCGAAGCGCCGCCGCTGTTGGCGCAGAAGACGGTCGCCTCCATCGACCAACGCGCCGAAGCCGGCAGGCCGTTCTTCCTCTACGTGCCGCTCAGCCAGCCTCACGCGCCGATCGGGCCGGCGCCAAACCAGAATAGGAGAGAATCATGAAAACAATCATGCTCGCAGGGCTCGCTTTGTCTGCCGTCGCCGCACCGGTGGCCGGCAAGCCCAACATCGTCCTGGTGTTCATCGATGACCTGGGGTATGGCGACATCGGCCCGTTCGGCAATGCCAAGGTGAAGACGCCGCACCTCGACAAGCTGGCGGCCGAGGGGATGAAGTTCACCAGCTTCTACGCGACGCCGGTCTGCTCGATGTCCCGGGCCTGCCTGATGACCGGCTGCTACAACGCCCGCGTCTCCGTCCCGGGCGTGCTCTTTCCCCGCCACTCGATCGGCCTGCATCCCAACGAGGTCACGCTGGCGGAGATCGTGAAGCCGATGGGATACGCCACCACGTGCATCGGCAAGTGGCATTTGGGCCATCGCGAGCCATTCCTGCCCACCAGGCAAGGGTTCGACTCGTATTTCGGCATTCCCTACAGCAACGACATGACGATAGACCCGGAACACGCCCGTTTTGCCCGGGACTGCGTGTTTCGCGAGGGGATGACGCAATCCAAGGCTCGCGCCGGGGCACTGCGCAATACGGTGCCCTTGATGCGCGGCGAGGAAATCGTGGAGTATCCCGCCGACCAGTCGACGCTCACCAAGCGCTACACGGAGGAGGCGATCAAGTTCATCCGCGAGAACCGGGCACGACCGTTCTTTGTTTACCTGCCGCACACGATGGTACACGTGCCGCTGGCCGCGTCCGACGCTTTTCTTGGCAAGAGCGGCAACGGTTTATTCGGCGACGCCGTCGAGGAGGTGGACTGGTCGGTCGGCCAGATCATGCGAACGCTCGAAGAGCTTCAGCTCGACTCGAAGACGCTGGTGATCTTCACGTCCGACAACGGAGCAGCGTCCGGGTCCTCCTCGCCCTGGCGCGGAAAGAAGGGGAGCATCTTCGAGGGCGGAGTGCGCGAGCCTTGCATCATGCGTTGGCCCGGCCGGATTCCCGCCGGCGCCACCTGCCCGCACCTCGCGGGCAACATCGACCTGTTGCCCACCTTTGCCAGGCTGGTTGGCGCCGCGTTGCCCAAAGACCGCGAGATCGACGGCCGCGACATCACGTCCTTGATGTTCCAAGCCAACGCGCCGCCCGTGCGCGACACGCACTTGTACTTTACCGGCGGCAGCGTCTTGGGCGCCATCCGCCAGGGACACTGGAAGCTCTTCCTGACCGAACCGACCAGACCCCAGGGCAAGCCGGGCAAGGCGGCCAAGCGCGAGAAGAAGGACACTGCTGCCTCTGTGCCCGCGCTGTACAATCTGGCGAAAGACCCGACCGAATCCACGAATGTGGCCGCAGAGCACCCCGACGTTGTCGCCAAGCTCCGCGCCGAGGCCCAGCGACGCGAGCAGGAAATCAGAGATCACCGCCGGCCTGCGGGCGAAGTGCAGGCAAGCACCGAATAGCACCGAAAACGCCCCGGAGAAGAAAACGCCATGAAACATGCCCTCACATCCGTCACTCTCCTCCTGCTGACTCCTCTGGCCGCGCTGCACGCTGGCGACGCGCCGCGGAAGCCAAACTTCCTGTTCATCTACACGGACGACCAACGCTATGACGCGTTGAGCGTCGTGCAGAAGGAACAGGGCAAGAACGGCCGGTTCCCGTGGCTCAAGACGCCGAACCTCGACCGGATTGCCGCCGAGGGTGTGCGGTTTCGGAACGCCTTCGTCGTCAACTCCCTGTGTTCCCCCAGCCGGGCAAGTTTCCTGACGGGCTGCTATGGTCACGTCAACGGCGTCGTCAACAATCACACGCCGTTCCCCGAGAACAACGTCACGCACGCGTCGCAACTGCGGCAGGCCGGCTATGTCACCGGCTACGTCGGCAAGTGGCACATGGGCCCGCAATCCGGCCGGCGGCCGGGATTTGACTACTCGGCCAGCTTCATCGGACAGGGCAGGTATTTCGACTGCTCCTTCGAGGTGAACGGCCAGGCGACACCGACCGTGGGCTGGATCGACGATGTCTCGACGGACTATGCGGAAGGTTTCATCCGCGACCACCAGACTCAACCGTTCCTACTGGTGCTGGGCTTCAAGACGTGTCACGGCCCCTTCGAACCGCCGCCGCGCCACGCCGCAACTTACACCGGCGAACAGGCCCGCGCCGTGCCGAATCTGGCCGTGCCGGCGATCTACCGCCAGGGCGAGGCGCCCGGCAAACGAGCCGCGTCCAACGAGCCTGCCGCGACGGGCCGCGCGAAGACCAACCTCGGCATGTTCCGCGGCATTACGGCGATCGACGAGAACGTCGGCCGGCTGCTCAAGCTGCTCGATGAGCTGCAGCTCGCCAACGACACGATGGTCGTGTTCGCCAGCGACAACGGCTACTACCTCGGCGAGCACGGCCTGGGCGACAAGCGGTCCGCGTATGAAGAGAGCCTGCGCATCCCGCTGCTCGTGCGCTACCCCAGGCTTGGGAAAAAGGGCCGGCTCGTGGACCAGATCGCGCTGAACATCGACTTGGCGCCGACGCTGCGCGATTTCGCTGGCGTGACCGTGCCCAAGGAGATGCACGGCCGGAGTTGGCGGCCCCTGCTGGAGGGCCGAACGCCCGCGGATTGGCGGCGGTCGTTCTTCTATGCCTACTTCTTCGAGCGGAGCTTTGCGGTCCCGACGGTGACCGCCGTCCGCACCGAAACGGCGAAACTCATCAAGTACCCCGGCCACGACGAGTGGACCGAGGTTTTCGACTTGAAGAACGACCCCTTCGAGATGAGGAACCTGGCCAACGATCCGGCGTCCGCGGCACTCCAGTCGCAACTGGAGGACGAATACCAGCGGCAGTCGGCGGCAATCTCGTTCCACATCCCTCCCTTCGCCGACGATCCGCGGCAGGCTGGGAAGGAAGCGAAGGCGAAGAAAAAGAGGAAACCAAAGTCGTGACTGGTCGCCGCGACGGCCGTGCGCTGGCGAGGCCAAACGACGTGCCCCTTCACCGGCATCCCATCTGCACCATCATTCGAAAGAGCCTCATGAATCATCGGCACAGAACACTGGCTTTCATCGCCGCTATGTCTTATGCCGCGTCGTGTTTCGGCGCGGCGGCGCCGGAGCCGCTCAAGATATTCATCCTCGTTGGACAGTCCAACATGGAAGGTCAGGCCGTCGCCGACCTCGAGGGAAAAGACTACAACGATGGCAGAGGCACGCTGAACTTTCTGATGCGTGACCCGGCCAAGGCGCCGTTGCTGAAGCATCTCAAGGACGACCAGGGCCGGTGGACGGTGCGGGAGGATGTGTGGGTGCGCTACAAGCCGGAGAATGGCCCGCTGAAAGCCGGCCCTCTCGCGCTCGGCTTCACCGTCTACGGCGGACGGCATCACTTTGGGCCGGAGCTACAATTTGGCCACGTCATGGGCGATCACTTCGACAACCAGGTGCTGCTCATCAAGACGGCGTGGGGCGGCAAGAGCCTATATAGGGATTTTCGTCCGCCGTCTTCCGGCGGCGCAGTCGGGCCCTACTACACGAAGATGCTGACCGACATTCGGGGGGCGTTGGCAAATCTGAGAACCGACTTCCCTAGCTACGGCGGCAGCTATGAGCTGGCGGGCTGCGTGTGGTACCAGGGCTGGAACGACGGCTGCGAACCTAAGACTGCCGTGCCGGAATACGAGCAGAACCTGGTGAACCTCATCCACGACGTGCGCAAGGACTTGAATGCGCCGCGCCTGCCGTTTGTCATTGGCGAGCTGACCGGCCCGTGGGTGCAGGCCCCAGGCGAGTGGGCCACGCTGCGCAAGGCCCAAGCCGCCGCGGCGGCGCGGCCGGAGTTCCAAGGCACGGTGCTGTTCGTTGAGACACACGACTTTGTCCGCAAGCCCGAAGATTCGCCGAACCCCGGCCACGGCCATCACGAGTTCGGTAACGCGGAGACGTATTTCCTGGTCGGCGATGCGTTGGGCAATGGGATGAAACAATTGCTTCAAGCGGCTCCGGACAAGCGGGACCTGCACGGTTGCACGCCAACCTCAGCTTGCTCTGACGGGGCGACTCCCAAGCCGAACATCATCCTGTGCATGACGGATGACGAGGGATGGGGAGACGTGAGCTACAACGGCCTGAAGCAGATCCAGACTCCGGTACTGGACTCCATGGCCGCCTCGGGCCTGCGTTTCAACCGTTTCTATGCGCAGCAGAGTTGCTCGCCGACGCGAGCCAGCGTGATGACGGGTCGCCATCCGAATCGCATGGGCGTCTTCTGGCCCGGCATGCCGCTGCGCCGACAGGAAGTCGCGATCGCCCAGGCCGTGAAGACCACTGGCTATGTGACCGGTCATTTCGGGAAATGGCACTTGAACGGGGTGGCCGGACCGGGCAAGCCGATTGCCGCGTCCGATCCGCTTGGTCCCGGCCCTTTCGGTTTCGACGAGTGGTTCTCGGTCTCCAACTACTTTGATCTGGACTGGACCTTCAGCCATAATGGCAGGAACGCGAAAGTCACCGGCGATGGCTCGGAGGCCATCGTCGCGCAGGCCCTCAAGTTCATCAGCCAAGTCGCGGGGCAGAGGAAGCCTTTCTTCGCGTGCATCTGGTTCGGCAATCCACACGCTCCGCACAAGCCCCTGCCCGAGGACCTCAAGGCGGCAGGCGGCTCGGCGTACTTTGGCGAGATCGTGGCGATTGACCGCAGCATGGGCACACTGCGCGCCGGGCTGCGCAAGCTCGGCATCGCCGACAATACGCTCGTCTGGTTCTGCAGCGACAATGGCGGGTGGATCGACCCTGCCCGTCCGGACGCCAACGGCATCAGCGGCGGGCTGCGCGGCCGCAAGGGCGACATGTGGGAGGGTGGCATCCGCGTGCCCGCCGTGATCGAGTGGCCCGCGCGGATCAGGCACCCCATGGTTACCGAAATGCCTGCCGGCGTGATCGACATCTACCCGACTATCGTGGACATTATGAAGGTGGAGGTTCCCAACCAGGTGGAACCACTCGACGGCGTCAGCCTGTTGCCGCTGATGGAAGGCCAGATTCGGGAGAGGCCGAAACCGATGGGGTTCTGGCAGTATCAGGGCAGTGCGAACATCAACACGAACTCCGGTCCTTCGGCTTGGAGCGACAACCGCTACAAGCTCGTCAAGCTCGGTCCTGACAAGTGGGAACTCTACGACCTGACGGTTGATCTGGCGGAGACAACCGACCTGGCCGCCCAGCACCCGGAGATTGTCAACCGGATGAAGGCCGAGTTGGAAAACTGGCAGCAGTCCGTCCTGCGGAGTTACCGCGGCGAGGACTACCCAGGCGAGTCGTCCACACAGTCGAAATAATCAAGCGTCTGATCAGGGGGCCTGAGCAAGGAATTCAAGCCGACGCGCTCGTATTCGGGGAGATGTGTCTTCAACTCAACCGTCTTCCCGGATTCCCAACAAACCACCCATTTTGGAATGCCCGTCACCCTGATATCCTTTGCACCGGCCGCGGCGTGCGTCGGCCACATCGACCTGGGTGCGGTTCTGGCGAATAGTGCATATACACGAGACTACACGCGCCTGAAGAAAGCAATGGCCGAATTCTGGAAGATCGAAGAGGACTTGCCGGGCAATTCCTGTCCCTTGGCCTCAGCCATGTTGCCAAGAAGGCCACTCCCAGAACGATGGCTGCCCCGATGACCGCCCGCTTGGCGACACAAAGCATTCTCTCCAGGGCATCTCTCCCGCAAGACAACTGATGACGCGTTCTACTTCTTGCTCGTGCGATAGATACAGCCCGGGCTGATTCTCTCTGCGCACGAGACCATCACAAACAGCGCCAACTGGTCGCGCTGGTTTGAGGGAGGTGACTGTGCGAGGACACCGGAGATGTGCCGCAGTTCACGATCGGCCAAAGCTACCGCCTCTTCGTTACCCGGTACGTGTTGCGCGTAGACATAGAGGTGGAATGGCACACCGCCGAACTTGCTGCCCCATTGATAGTAGGCGCCTTGGGGAGTCATGCCTTCCTGAAACTCGATCATGTGGTCCGACCAGAGCTTGCAGGCATCCAGATATTCCTGCTTGCCGGTCATCTCGCAGGCCACGGCCAGTCCGCGGACGGCGTAGGAGTCCCAGTAGAACGCCCGGCCTTTTCGCTCAAAGGCTTTTGCCTGCTCCAGCACGTCCCTTCGCGCGGCATCGCAGTACTGGAAAAACTCGGCTTTGAGAGGGGGCTTGTCGGCCTCTGCCGCTGATGCCAGGAGGGCAGATCCGATCACAATGATTCCCCCAACAGCGGCTGAACGGATCGCCCGAAGGATTCCCCGCATGATGCATCTCCTACAGGAAAGGACCAGTAATCGCGCCCTGAGTCTAATGCGCTGGCGGTGGCAAGTCCATCAGGCGGCTGGCCACGTAAAGCGGAATTCATTCCGCTGGTGTCGAGGCCCAGGGTCCGAATAGAAGCAGCCATTTTGGCCGTGTGCCTGTCGACGGGCCAAGCTCGGCATTTGCCGAATGAGCGATCAAGATGTTCCTGAGAGGTTCCATCAAACTACCGTCATGACACAGTCAACCGCCCGATGGCGGGCGAACGGTTTGGGGGCTGATTTCAGCAGGTCGGGACACGTTTTCGGGGATCTCCAAAGCGCCTCGTCTACCCGTGGCGCGGGACAGCCCGGGCAGCCCGGGCAGATTCGGGCGGGAAATGCTTCATCAACCCAGCGGTTTTCGACATACGTGAGAGCCCGGACCCAGATACTTGACTGTAGCCCGCCAAAGGACTCCAATCTGGATACACGTCTCTCCCCCCCGCTGAAAAGGAATCGCCCATGAACGCGAGTCCTGAAGAAATCCGAGCATCGATCAGGGAGCGATATGCCAGACTTGCCCGCTCACCCGGCTCGGAGCAAGGATTTCCTGTGGGCCCGAAGAGTGCTAAGGCGCTCGGATATCCTGCGAACGAGATTGATGAGCTGCCTGGCTCGGCCACCGCATCCTTTGCTGGAGTGGGCAATCCGTTCTCACTCGGCGAGATCGAGCTTGGCCAGACGGTGCTCGACCTCGGGTGCGGGGCGGGCATGGACAGCATCCTTGCGGCCCGCAAAGTCGGCCCGTCCGGCAAGGTAATCGGCGTGGACGCAACGGAAGAGATGATCGTCAAGGCGAAGAGAAATGCTGAGGAGTCGAACTTGACAAACGTGGAGTTCCATCACGGCGAAGCGGAATTTCTTCCCGCGGCAAGCGAAACGGTCGATACGGTGATCTCCAACGGTGTTTTCAATCTTTGTCTTGACAAGCCACGAGTGTTGCGAGAAGTGTTCCGAGTCCTTCGGCCCCGTGGGCGCTTATTCATGGCCGACATGATTCTGGAGGATCATGTGACTCCAGAGAAGGTCCAACTCATGGGATCATGGTCGGGTTGAATTGCGGGCGCTGTCTGGAGCGTGTCGCTCCTCTCGATGCTAAATGATGCCGGCTTTGTTGAAGCCGCGTTCCACGGGTGGACGGGGTACCGCACGTCAACCTGCACACAAGGGGGACAGCTTAGCGCTCGAAAACCGGCAGGAGGTTAACATGAAACGAGTCGGCGCGGTATTGCTGGTGATCGTCCTCCAGGCCTCGGTCTCCGGCCAACAAGCTCCCGGCGATCCGACATATTGACTATGAAGCGTGGGGACGCCCCCGAGGTCAGCAACCGACGGACCCTGACTTGGGCCCGCCAGGGCGACCGCTGGCGCCTCATGCATGACCAGTGGTCGCTGGTGGGCGACGCGCGGGAGGCCGAGTATTGGAGCGACTCCTTCCACGGGAAAAACCAAAACTTCAATCGGAAGCCGAATCTGCTGCTCGTCCAGGCTGCCGAGGGGATCCGGCCGGGCAAAGCGCTCGACGTGGGCATGGGTGAGGGGCGGAACGCGATCTGCCTCGCCCAGCGGCGCTGGGAGGTGACAGGGATCGATCGTGCCGAGGGCGCTCTCGCCGTGGCTCACTGTTGGCTGACCTTTGCGACGATCTCGAAACCGCTGGCCGAAATCAGCCCGCCCGCCGATGCCCGGGCGCCGCAAACGCACCGGAAGGTAATTGGAATCTCCGGCGGGTCGGGTACAATGGATAACATCTTCTACCCCCAGAAAGGAGGGTGCACCCTATGCACGAGGTCACCCGAATCCTTTCTGCCATCGAGCAAGGCGACCCCTGGGCCGCCGAGCAGCTCCTGCCGCTGGTCTATGACGAGCTGCGTCGGCTGGCGGCTGAGAAGATGGCGCAGGAGAAGCCCGGTCAGACGCTCCAGGCCACGGCCCTGGTCCACGAGGCGTACATCCGCCTGGTGGACACCGAGAAGGCCCAGCACTGGAACAGCCGTGGGCACTTTTTCACAGCTGCGGCCGAGGCCATGCGGCGGATCCTGGTCGACCAAGCCCGAAAGAGGCGCACTCAGAGGCGGGGCGGCGGATTGCAGAAACAGCCGATCGAGGACATCGAGATTGCCTCCCTGGAGCCCTCTGCTGACCTGCTAGCCCTCCATGAGGCGCTGGAGCGGTTTGGGCAGGCTGACCGAGTCTCAGCCGATCTCGTGAAACTCCGCTACTTCGCCGGCCTGACGATTCCCCAGGCGGCAGAGGCCCTCGGGATCTCTTCCACAACTGCTGACCGCTATTGGGCTTACGCTCGCGCCTGGCTTCACACCGAGCTGAAAAAGGGCGACCAGGGCACGGTCCCGTAGAATAATCTCGCCAACTCGCCCGATTTTGTGGGGTGATCTGCCACGCGATTCCGCACTGTTCTTTGGAGGCAGTGATGACCGGGCAAACCAGAGACGAAAAGGCCATCTTCTTGGCCGCCCTGGAAAAAGGTACGCCGCAGGAGCGCAGCGCGTTTCTCGAAGAAGCCTGCGCCGGTGATCCTGCCCTGCTGGACCGGGTCAAGGAGTTGCTGGCAACCCACGAGCAGTCCAGAGGTCCGCTTGACTCCCCACCTCCCGGCATTAGCGCCTACCCGAGCATCGACCCGCCCGTCACCGAGACGCCCGGCACCCAGATCGGCCCCTACAAGCTCCTCCAGCAGATCGGCGAAGGGGGGATGGGCGTCGTCTACATGGCCGAGCAGTCCGAGCCGGTCGAGCGGCGGGTGGCCCTGAAGATCATTAAGCCGGGCATGGACTCCCGGCAGGTCATCGCCCGGTTCGAGGCTGAAAAGCAGGCCCTGGCGATGATGGACCATCCCAACATCGCCAAGGTGTTCGACGCCGGGACGACGGAACCTCCCCTCTCCCCTGGCGGGAGAGGGGCTGGGGGTGAGGGCTCTGGCCGGCCCTACTTCGTCATGGAGCTGGTCAAAGGCGTCCCCATCACCCAGTATTGCGACGAGCACCACCTCACCCCCCAACAGCGGCTGGAGCTGTTCGTGCCGGTCTGCCATGCCGTCCAGCACGCCCACCAGAAGGGGATCATCCACCGCGACCTCAAGCCCACCAACGTGCTGGTAGCCGAGTACGACGACCGGCCGGTGCCCAAGATCATCGACTTCGGCGTGGCCAAGGCGATCGACCAGCGGCTCGCTGAGCGGACGATGTTCACCGCGCTCGGCCAGGTGGTGGGCACGATCGACTACATGAGCCCCGAGCAGACCAAGCTCAACCAGCTCGACATCGACACCCGCACCGACATCTACTCGCTGGGCGTGTTGCTCTACGAGTTGTTGACGGGCGAGACCCCGCTGGACCGCCAGCGGCTGCGGTCGGCGGCGTTCGACGAGATGCTGCGGATCATCCGCGAGGAGGAGCCGCCGAAGCCCAGTCTCCGCCTCAGCTCCAGCGACTCACTGCCGTCGATTGCCGCCAACCGGCAGATCGAGCCCAAAAAGCTGAGCACGCTGGTCCGCGGCGAGTTGGACTGGATCGTGATGAAGGCGCTGGAGAAGGATCGCACCCGCCGCTACGAGACGGCCAATGGTTTTGCCGCCGATATCGAGCGTTACTTGAGCGACGAGCCGGTGCTGGCCTGCCCGCCGTCGGCGGGGTACCGGCTGCGGAAGTTTGCGCGGCGGAACAAGGGGCCGGTGCTGGCGGTCAGCCTGCTGCTGTTGGCGTTGGTAGGCGGCATCATCGGCACGACCTGGGGCTTGGTCTGCGCCGAGAAGGCCCGCCGGGATGCCGTCGCCGCCCAACTCGCGGAAGCCGAACGCGCCGAAGGCGAACGCCGGGCCAGAGACGAAGCCCAAAAGGCCTTTGAGGCGGAGCGGAAGGCGAAGGAAGGCGAGAACACTCAGCGCCTGCGAGCGGAAGAGAACGTCAACCTCGCTATCGCGATCCTGGACGAGATCTTCATCAAGGAGGTGGGACAACGGCTGGCCCTCTCCATCCAGGACGAGGCGAAGGGATTGGCCAAGAACCCGGAGCGGGAAAAGTCGGAACGCGAATTCTTGGAGAAAGGCCTGAAGTTCTACGAGAGGCTCGCGGAAACCAACGCGACGGACTGGTCAGCGCGGCGGTCGCGGGCGAAGGCTTATGCCAAGGTCGGCCTAGTTGAACGACGTCTGAAGGATTTTACTGCATCCGAGAAGGCCTATCGCCAAGCGGTTCACCTCATGGAGGAACTGGCGGAGGAAAGGCCGAAGGACTTTGACAACCGCTTCGACCTCGCGTACACGTACCACTGGTTGTCTGGGCCGTACCTGGAAAGCGGCCGCGTACAGCCGGCGGAGGAGGCCACGCGCCACGCCCTCGCCCTGTTTGAGAAGCTCGCCGCCGACTTCCCCGAACACCGATCGCAATGGGAGGGATACGGAGCATCCTGCCAGCGGACCTTGGCCGAGGTGCTGCAGAAGGCCGGGAAGCTGCCGGAGGCGGAGAAGGCGTATCGCGCGGCCTTGACGTATTGGGAGAATCGGACCGCCGAGACTCCAGCAGTCGTCGTCGCCTACCGCTGGCTGGTGTCTGCGACGTACGAAGGGCTGTTCCACACGCTGCTGGAACAGGGGAAGCATCGAGAGGCAGCCGAAATCACGGAGAAACTGCAGAAGCTGGCCGTGGCCCATCCTGACGTGCCGGAACTCTGGCTCGTGCTGGCCCGCAATCACTGTTACCACGCCCAAGTGCTGGCGAACTCCGGCCAGGTGGACGAAGCCGAGAAGGCGTATCGCCAGGCCTTGCCCATTTGGGAGAAGCTGGGCACGGACCTGCCTGACAGGCAAGAATACCGCCAGCATGCGAGCGATACCCGTATTGATATGGCCCATCTGGACTGGAAACGGGGAGAACGGCTTAAGGGCGCTGGCAAACCAAAAGAGGCGGAGGAATGCTACCGCCGCGCACTCGGACTCATCGAGAAGTCGGTCGCCGATTGCCCCGGCGAACGCTTCTATCGCAAAGAGCAGGCGTACACCTACTGGCTATTGGGCGGGTTGCTCAAGGACACGGGCCGAGCCCAACAAGCGGAGAATGCCTACCGGCAGGCCGTGGCCATCGGCGAGAAGCTGGTTGCCGACTTCCCCGACAAGGGACGACTATACAGCGGGCGGTTGTCCGCCCAGCTTGCCGAATTGGCCGAGAACTTGCTTCAGCAGGGAAAGCACACCGAGGCGGCTAGGGTCGCAGAGAAGATGCCCAGCGTCATACCAGAGGATGCCAACGGATACCGGCGCGCCGCAGACTTCTTCTCGCGCTGCGTGCCGCTGGCGGAGAAGGACGCCAAGCTCTCCGAAACGGAGCGCAGGACCGCGGCCAAGGCATACGCAGACCGGTCCAGGGCCCTGCTGGAAATCAGCCAGAAGCCGCCAGCAGGAAAGGAGAAGACCGAGAAAGCACCATAGCTGCCGAATGCAGATTCACCACGGAGACGGGGAAACGATGAATGATGAACGATGAGTGATGAATTCCCCATTCATCCTTCATCATTCTGCATTCAGCATTCAGACAAAGTGGCCGGGGAGGCCCAAGGCGCCAACCAAGATCCTCCCCGGCCGGACCAACCCCCGGGCGGCTCGTTCTGCGCGCCTGGGGGCACGGCTCGTTGCATTGTACCGCAGACCGCGCTCTTGGCCAAGGAGAGCATGCCATGGCCACAATCGCCCTGCTCTGTGGTCTGGTTCGCCGCGTTTGCCATACCGTCGGTGTGGCCGGGAGCATCGTTGTCCTGGTGGCCATGGTCTGGCTGCTCGGACTGGCTATCCACGAGCTGATGAAAGCAACCGACTATCTCGGAACGGACCCGCTCAGGGACTACCTCTACCTCGAAGGGGCCGAAGGATCGATCGAAGACCTGTCGGACTTCCCACCGAACGAGAGGCGGGTAACGAACAGTCTCGGCATGGAGCTGGTCTTGATCCCACCCGGCCGGTTCGTCATGGGTTCGCCGCGGTGGGAGGCTGCTCGGGACGCGGGCGAACTGCTGCACCGCGTGCGGATCACCAAGCCCTTCTA
>Ga0153916_10002122_pt1 | contig 14586 bp, 10 predicted proteins | sample Opewatmetagenome_FD_109642 | JGI IMG/M metagenome (GOLD analysis project Ga0153916, IMG submission 109642) | Freshwater wetland microbial communities from Ohio, USA - Open water 3 Core 3 Depth 4 metaG | ecosystem: Environmental > Aquatic > Freshwater > Wetlands | place: USA: Ohio, Lake Erie...
GGCGGGGCCGTTGTGGCCATTGGTGAAATAGCTGCGGAACCACTCGCAGTAGAGGCGCCGCACGCCCTTCTGCCCAACCCAGACACCGTTCAGAAACTTGAGCCGCGCGTCGCGCGAGAACAGCGCGGCGGCTTCATCGTAGAGGCATTTGTCGATGTAATAGCCATAGGCGTGCTGGAGGGTGCGGATGGCCTGGGTGTCCTCAAGCGTGCCGATGCGGTGCTCGAGCTGGGCGAAGCGCGCCTCGAGGGCGGTGTCGGTGGTCATGAGACTAAACTCTCCTAAGCATTGGAAGCGTCACCCCGGCCAAAGCGGCGGAGCGAGTAGGGAAAGGGATCAGGTGCGCGCCTCGATCTTGGGCTGCGCGTCCTGGCCGCCCGTCCTGGCCGCCCGTCGGCGCCCGGCGACGATCTCCTTGATCGACTTGCTCTTGACGAAATACTTGCGCCGGATCGGCGCCACCGTCTCCACGACCAGCATCTCCCCAAGTCGCCCCGCGCAAAGCGCAGACGCCTGAACCCTATCCGTTCAGGGGGTCAATCTTGCACGCCGATCGGCCCCGAACGGGGTCAACCGTCAGCAGGCCAGGCGACCTTGCGCAACCTGCGCATTGATCCTAGGCAAAGTGTTCCGACGAAGCCTTGATCAAGCTAGCGTGGTGAGTTGCCGCAGATGGAAACCCCCAGCCTGAACGAGGCGCCCGTCCTGCTCGACCTGAGCACGGTGGAGGAGGCGCGCCGCGCCGCGGTGTGGTCCGGCGCCGCGCCGTCGCTCTTCCCCGGGCTGACTGTCAGCCATCCCATCGCCGGCCCGCCGGCGGGAAACATCCGCTGCGTTCAGATGGGCGGGGGCTCGCTCTGGGCGGTCCGCTCATCCCCGGCCGTGGTGGATTATGCACCCTCCAACGGCAGCGAAACCTATTTCACGCTGGCGATGCAGATCGAGGGCGTGACGCGGATCGGCCAGCGTAGCCGCACCGCGGAACTTAGGGCCGGCGATATCGTGCTGCTCGACGAACGCCTGCCCTTCCGGCTCGAGGGACGCAGCTTCAGCGAGATCGCATTCCTGCGGATGCCGCGGCGGATCGCGCTCGGCCGCAACCCGCATCTGGAACATATCACCGCCACGCCGCTGCGCGGCGCCGAAGCCGGCGCAAGCCTGGTCGGAGACACGCTGACGAGCGCAATCCACACCGTCCCCTTCATGCAGGAGAGCCAGCGTAGCGCGGTGATGATCGCCATCATCCATCTCCTGGGCGCGATGGATTCGTCTACGCCGGAAGCGTCGCCCGGCTGGCGCGTGCAGGCGGCGCTGGCGTTCGTCGAACTCAATTTCGCGATTCCGGGGCTCAGGGCGGACGACGTCGCCCGCTCGCAGCGGATCAGCCGGCGGCGGCTCGATCAGCTGCTGCTCGAATCCATCGGCGTTTCGATCACCGGCCATATCTGGAACCGCCGGCTCGAACAGGCCGCCGCTGATCTGCGGGACCCGGCGTGCGCCCGCCGCACCGCCTCAGACATCGGCTTCTCCAACGGTTTCGAGGATCCGGCGCATTTCACCCGCGCGTTCAAGCGCCACCATGGCTATTCGCCGCTGCAGTGGCGCAACCTCGCCGCCGGGTCCGCGCACTAGACCATTTTCCGCCGAAGCGGACACCGGTTCGGCGTCGCGAGCGCAGACCCGCGCCTGCCTCAGCGCGGCGCCCAGCAGCCATGGACGGCGCCTCGCAGGCGCAGCGGCATTCGGATCACGGCGACCGGCCCCTGCCCGATCGCGCCGGCGGCAAAGACGCCGACGTCGGAAAGCTGGCTGTCGTGCCGCTCGATCACGGACAACACATAACCGTCGAGTTCCCCCGTCCCGGTCGGAACGAACTGCGGCTCCTGGTAGGAATCGTCGTCGGCGCCATACCAGGTGTCGCTCTCCCCCGTTTCCGTATCCAGGCGCCCGACCATGTTGAAACCCGCGCCGACCGGACCGGACGCCCGCATCGCGCGCATGGGATCGACCATGCCCATGTAGCTGTGGCGGTAGCGTTGGCCGACCAGCCGGTCGTCGACGCGCGGGACGTCGCCGGGCCAGCGACCGATCACGCGCTCCTCGATCGTGTCGTCATTGCTCGAAAGGTCGATGACCCAGCGGCTCGGCAGCGCCGAGGCCCGCTGCGGATCATAGGGGGCGCCGGACACATCCGGGATGAAGGGGAAGCTGTTGGTCTCCGAGACGCATAGATCCAGGGTGATGCGGTCGCCGTCGTTCCATGCGTTGATGACGTGGAACGACTGGCCGCCGGGCCGGCGGAACCAGCGGATGCCGGCGACGCCGCCGCGTCGCGGCACGACGCCCACCCAGGCGTCTTGCGAAACGTCGCTCATCCAGTGCGGCCCGCCCGCCCGGAGCCGCTCGAGGTCGACGATCGTGGGGAAGATCGGGAAGACCGCGAAATCCGTGGTGATCGCAAAATCGTGCACCATCGCCGGATAGGGAGCCTCGAACCATTCCTCGCTGATCAGCTCGCCCTGCGCATTCACCACCGCCAGGGCCATATCGCGCGAGGCGTCGCCAGAGGATTCGTAGCCGTAGAGGAGCAGCTCGCCGGTACGGGGATCGACCTTGGAATGCGCGGACGCCGTCTTGGTGCGCAGCTTGCCGTTCCAGTCGCAGCGGCCGAGCGTGTCCAGCGTTTCGGGATCGATTTCGTAGAAGAGCCCGTCCTCCTTGCTGGCGAACAAGCGGCCGGCGTGAAAGATCGGGGAGGTATTGGCGACGGTGCGATCCAGGCCCTCGACCGAGGGATCGTCGGTGAAACGGTTGCGATAGGCTCCGAACAGCGCGCGGCGCGCCTTGCGCTCGGCGAGGAAGCGCTCGGTGCGGACATAGCGGCTCTTGTAGTCGACATGCCCGTTCTCGAAGCGGAAACATGAGAGCATGCCGTCGCCCGAGATGTAGAAGTCGTCGCCGAGCCGCGGCGGATATTGCGGGTCGGGGGTCATGCGATACCAGCTGCCGCTGATTCCGGCCGGAAGCTCGCCTTCGACGACCAGGTCATAAATGTCCGCTTCGACGCGAGAAGGGGCGTTATAGCCGGAAAAAGCGGGCGTGTTGGGGAACGGGCCGGTCAAGGGAATCCTCCAGATGCAATGTCGCGGTCGGCGCGGCGCACCGACCGCGATTTGCCCGAAAACTAGCGGTGGCGGCTGCCGGCGTCCTTGCCCCCGCTGGTGGCGGGCCTTGCCGCAGATGGAAGTCCACCAGTCTTCCCACGGCGGGTGCGGGACCATTTGCCTCTCGACTGCACCCGCCGTTTTGCAGTTAGACTGCCCCCGACGGCCGCAGGACCTTTGACAACGCGGGGCGCGCGGGCGAATTCGCGGGATTCCATCGGGGAACAACAGCTTGGTGCAACGCGTCCTCCTGGCAGATGACCACCCGCTGTTCCGGGAGGCGCTGGGTACGACCATCCGCCACATCTGGCCCGACGTCGCCGTGGACGAGGTCGACTGCCTGCGCGACGCCATGGCCGCGCTCGATGTGGCGGCGAGCTACGAGCTGGTGCTGCTCGACCTGAAACTGCCCGACTGCGACGGTTTCGGCGGCCTGCTCGCACTGCGCAGCACCCACCCCGATACGGCCATCGCCATCGTCTCGGCGCGCGAAGATTCCGCCACCATCAGCAACGCCATCGCCTGCGGCGCGGCGGGGTTCATCCCCAAGTCGGCGACCGCCGCCAGGCTTCGCGAGGCGCTCGAGGCGATTCTTGCCGGCGACGTCTGGACGCCGGATGACCACGGTCCGCCGCCCACCGACGCGGTCCGGGCCATCGCCTCGCTCAGCCCGGCCCAGTTGCGCATCCTCTCCGGCCTTCGTCGCGGCCTGCTCAACAAGCAGATCGCCTACGAGATCAGCGTCACCGAGGCGACCGTGAAGGCGCATATGACGGCCCTGTTCCGGAAGCTGGGCGTCACCAGCCGCACCCAGGCGCTGATCTTGGCGCAGGCCCTCGACGTCGAGGCTCCGACCTCGGCCTGACCTACTCCGCCGCCGGACGTTGCGCCGAAGCGTGGGTCAGGAAAGCGCGCAGGGAGGCCGGGGCCACCGGCTTGCGCAGAACTGCGATGTCCTGCGCCGCCGCTCGGGCCAGAAGCCCCTCGTCCGGACTGGCGGTGATCAGGGCGCGGACCGGCGCGCGCAGCTCGAACGTCTCCAGGAGCGTCAGGCCGTCCGCCCCGCCGCCCAGGTGGTAATCGGCGAGGACGACGTCCCAGGGCCCTGCCAGCGCCGCCGCCTCCTCGGCTGAGGCGGCGACGTCGACCGCCGCGCCCCAGCGGCTCAGCAGGATCTCCAGCGCCTGGAGGATGAAGGGCTCGTTCTCCACGCACAGCACGCTGAGGCGCCTGGGCAGGGCGCCGGACGCGCGCGACGGTCGGCCGACGCTGCCGTGGTCGGCGCGCGGCGCGGTCACGCTGAAGGTGCTGCCTACGCCGGGCTGCGAACGCACGGACAGCGCATGGCCTAGCGCCCCGCAGATCCGTTCGACAATGGCCAGGCCCAGGCCTGCTCCCGGGGCGGCCGTGGCCCCCGCGTGAAGCCGCCGGAACTCCTGGAAGATCACCGGCAGTTCGTCTTCGGCGATGCCGGGGCCGCTGTCGCGCACCTCGAAGCGCACACCGTCCGGGTCGCGGCGGCAGCCGATCACCACCCCGCCAGCGCCCGTGTAGCGCACCGCGTTGCCGATCAGGTTCTGCAACACCGAGCGCAGGAGGTCGGGGTCGGACTGCACCCAGAGGTCCGTGGGCGCGACCCGCAGCGCGATCCCCTTCTCAGCCGCCAGCGGCTCGAACTCCCGGCATAGGGCCTGCAGCAGCGGTCCGGCGGCGACCGGCGAGAAGGCCGGCCTCACGCCGTCGACCTCCAGCCGCGAGAGGTTCAGGAGTGCGCGCAGCAGGCGGTCGGCCGCGTCGATCGACAGGTCGGCCTTGCGCAGCAGCTCGCGGGTGGAGGATCGCGCCGGCGCCTCCTCGGCCACGGCCCCGACGAACAGCCGCGCCGCGTTCAGCGGCTGCAGCAGGTCGTGGCTGGCGGCGGCGACGAAGCGGGCCTGGGAGTTGGTCGCCTTCTCGGCCAGGGCGTTGGCTGCGGCCAGGGCCTCGTTCGCCGCGGTGAGCTCCTGGGTGCGCGCGCCGACGCGGTCCTCGAGTTCCTCATTGGCCTCGCGCAGCGCCCGCGCCGTGGCGCGCAACTCGGTGACGTCGGTGAAGCTGGTCACATACTCGCCTGTGCTGAGCGGTTGGCCCACCACCTTCAAGGTCAGGTTCGGCGCCCAGTCCCGCTCGAAGTCCTGCGGCTCGTGCCGGCGCATGGGGCCCAGCCGGATCTCCAGCAGCTCAGCCACCTCGGCCTCGGCCCCGCGGGTGTTCGCCCGGATCAGCTCCTCGATCGACTTGCCGACATAGATGTAGTCCGGCGGGATGTCGAACAGCGCGAGGTAGGGCTTGTTCCAGGCGATCAGGCGCAGCTCGGAATCCACCACCACCACCGCCTGGCTGAGGCTGTCGAGCGTGGTCTGCAGCAGCTCCCGGCTGAACTGCACCGCCTGGGCCGCTTCGTCGAGGATGCGGCCCACGTCCGCCGGCTCGCGGCCGGCGTCGGCCAGCGCCCACTGGATGACGCTGCGCGCGGAGGAGCCGCCGATCGCTCCGGCCAGCATCCGCTCCGCAGCGCGCGCCGCGATGGGATCGACCGGATCGCCGTCCCGCATCTGCCGGCCGCGACTGCGCCGAAAGTCTTCGAAGGCCCTGTGCGCGTCCTCGCGGCCCAGGAACTGTTCGACCAGGGCCCTCAGGTCGCCGATCGTGCCGCGCATGGCCCCCAGCCCGGCCACGGTGGCCGGGGACTGCTGGCTGACGAAGGCGTGCGCCTGGATGCGGTCCACAAGGCGGGGCTTGGCCATCAAGGAGAGGCCCACATAGAGGCCGACGTTGAGCGCCAGGCTGGCCAGCACGCCCACTTCGAACGGCGTCTGGCGGGCAAGGGCGCCCAGGGTCCAGTCCGGCGCAAGCTGCGGGGTGGCCACCGCATAGGCCCAGACCGCGATGCCCCCCAGGATGCCGGCGATCGCGCCCCGCGCGTGGCCCTGGCGCCAGACGACGGCGCCGACCAGCGCCGGGACCAGCTGGGCCGAGGCCGCCAAAGAGGTGAAACCCAACCGAGCCAGGCCGTTGCTGCGGTCCATAGTCTGGAAGTAGGCCCAGGCCAGCAGCAGGATGCCGACGATCGCGGCCCGGCGAATGTTGACGATGGTCCTGCCGATGTCGAGCGATGGGTGCGCTGGTCCGCGCAACCGGGTCATCAGCGGCAGGACCAGCTCGTTGGAGATCATGGCCGACAGCGCGACCGTCTCGACCATCACCATCGAGGCGCAGGCCGAGAATCCACCCACCAACACGAAGGCGGTGAGCGCCGGCCCTGCGAAACGCATGGGCAGGCCCAGGACGTACATGTCCGGATCGCCCGCCAGCAGATGCCGGCCGGCGGCCACGATCGGGGGCACGGCGAGCGCGGTCAGCACCAGGTAAAGCGGGAACAGCCAGCGAGCGGTCTTCAAATCGTCAAGGCGCTCCAGCTCGACGAAGCTCAGGTGGAACTGCCGCGGGAGGGTGATGGCGGTGACCATGCAGAGCAGGGTGGCGGTCAGGAAGCCGAGATCGAGCTGCGGCGGCCGGGCCAGATCGCCGAGCGTGGCGACGCTCGGCCGCCAGCCGGTCTGACCGGCGATGATGGCCGCGCCCAGCGCGGCCACCACGGCGAGTGCGGCGAGCTTCAGGACAGATTCGATGGCCACCACCCGCACCAACCCGCGGCTGTGCGCCGTCAGCGTCGGCCGGCGGGCGCCGAACAGGATCGCGAATCCGGCCAGAGCGCCGACGATAACCGGCAGGGCGAAGGCTGGCGGATCGGGCCGGCCCGCCACCATCGCCCAGGCCTTGGAGAGCGAGGTGAGCTGCAGGGCGATGTAGGGCAAGGCGCCGATCATGGCGACGAGGGCGATCAGCGTGCCAAGGGCCCGGCTCTTGCCGTAGCGCGAGGAGAGAAAGTCGGCGATCGAGCCGACGTTCTCGCGTTTCGCCGCTGCGGCGATGCGCAACCAGATGGGGAAGAACAGGCCGATGGCCAGGATCGGCCCCAATGTGTTCGGCAGGTAGCTCCAGCCGTCGCGCGTCGCTGTCCCGACGGCGGCGAAATATGTCCACGAGCTGCAAAGCACCGCCACGGACAGGCTGTAGACGAGCTTTCGCCGGGCCGGCCCCTCCTTGGCGGCGGGCGTGCGGTCGGCGCGCCAGGCGACCGCGAACAGCCCCAGCATGTAGAGCAGCAGCAGCGCCAGAATATATGGGCCGGTCATGCCGAAGCGTACTCCCCAAGGCACAGCATCAAGACCGCACGCGTGCGGCTTGCCAATGAGACAAGATGGATCGTCTCCCGACCCGCGCCGACCTGCACTTCGACCTTCGTCTAAAGGCGGCGGCCTAAAGTCGCGGCTAGGATGGCGCGCCGGTCAGGATTCGCACCGGCCAAGAACGCAGAGCCGATAGCTGCGCCCACCAAATTAGGCAGCAGGTCTGCCGAGAACACCCGGGGGAGGATTCCAGATGGACAGCCAAACAACCATTCGCCTGCGCCTGTTGAGCGCCGCAGCGATCTCGGCCCTGCTGGTAGGCGCGCCCGCCTACGCGCAGACCGCCCAATCGACAGGCGGCGCCGCGAGCACTGAAGTGACCGAGGTCATCGTCACCGCGAACAAGCGCGTCGAACGACTGCATGATGTGCCCGCAAGTGTGAGCGTCGTCACCGCGGAGGCCATGGAGAGGAACCAGATCATCGACGCGAGAGACTTCCCTCAATTCGCGCCGACGCTGAACTTCCAGGCCGCTGACGAAGCTCGCCTGTTCAACTTCTCGATCCGCGGGATCGGCACCGAGTCGTTCTCGGTGGGCGTCGAGCCCAGCGTCGCGGTGATCGTCGACGGGGTGGTCTACACCCGGCCCGGCGCGGCCTTCGACGGACTGACAGATCTTGAACGGGTCGAAGTGCTGAGCGGGCCGCAAGGCACATTGCAGGGCAAGAACGCCTCGGCCGGCGCGGTCAGCATCATCACCAAGGGACCGAACCGCGACCGATTCGAGGCGCGCGCCGAGGGGACTATCGCCGAGGACAACGAGTATCGCGCCAACCTGATGCTCACCGGCCCGATCAGCGACAGTCTGGCTGTTCGCGCCTACGGCTACTATGCCGAGCGTGACGGCAAGGTAATCAACGTCGCCACCGGCGACACGGTGAACAACGTCCAAAGCTACGGGTTCCGCGGCAAGGTCGAGTGGCGACCCAACGACAATATGACCTTCCTCCTGGCCGGCGACATAGCGCGGCGGGACGCGGACTGCTGCGGCGAGCCGATCCGGCTCCCTGCGGCGTCCGGTAACGTCACGGCCGCCTTCACCCACACCCCCGTGGGCCCGGACAATCGATATGTGAACTTCAACACCGTCCAGGAGGGCGAGCAGAAGAACGAGGGGATATCGCTTCAGGGCGACTTCGATCTCGGCGAGTTCAGGCTCACGTCACTGACGTCCTACCGACACTACAGCGACTTTGCGATCCGCGACCGCGACGGCACCAATGCGCCGTTCACCGGCGTGACGCCGCAGCAACTCTTCTCCGCGGCCTTCCCGGGGATCAGCGCCGCCGATGCGCTCGTCAGGCTGGACGGGCTGCTTGCGAACAAGGTCAGCTTCTCTTCGCGCAACGGCGTGATCGGCGAAAGCAACAGCTTCGAAAAGAACGGCACGTTCTCACAGGAAATCCGGCTCACCTCGCCCGTCGGCGAGCGGCTGGACTACATCCTCGGGCTCTATTTCTACGACAGCCTCGTCCAGCGCAATCTGACGATCGCCGGGGTTCGCTCCAACATCGCCGGAAACGTCTCGTTCCCGACGCCCACCACCGTGACGGTGAACCGGGCTACGGCCTATGTGCTCGCCGACACGGTCACCAAGGTGCGGACCACGAACGAGGCGGTGTTCGGCAATCTCAACTTCCGTCCCGTCGACAAGCTCACGCTGACGGCTGGCTTCCGGTATCTGCACGAGGAGCTGGACTGGACCCACGTGAAGGTCACTGGTCCGAACGGCGACCATATCGGTCCGCCCGACCCGGCGAGGCCGGGCGCCAACTTCGGCACCCCCAATTTCAACGCGAGCCGGAACTTCAGCGACAGCGCCCTGATCGGCAAGCTGGTGGCCAAGTACGAGTTCACCCCGGACATTCTGGTCTACGGTTCCTGGGCGAAAGGGTACAAGGGTCAGGCTGTCGACGCCGACATCTACGTGAGCCAGGCGGGCTTCAACTCCAGCCCTGTCGCCCCCGAGAAATCGAGGTCGTGGGAGGCGGGCTTCAAGGGCCGCTTCTGGGATCGTCGCGCCGAGCTCAATGTGACCTTCTACGATACGGAGTTCACGGGCTACCAGACGGCCTCCCAGGGCGTCGACGGCTCAGGCCCGCCGGTCCTGCGCTCGGCCGGGAAGCTGTTGACCCAGGGTGTTGAGGGCGACATCACCGTCAGGCCTGTCGAGGGCCTGACGCTCTCGGGGAATTTCCTGGTCGCGGACAACGAGTTCGGGGACCTGTTCGTCGACGCCACGCACAACGTGAAGGGGGGCCGTCCGCTGAACGCGCCGGACACCAGATACGGTTTCGCCGGATCGTACGAGACGGTCATCGGCGACTGGCCGGTGTCGTTCAACGCGAACTACACCCATACGTCCAAGACGCTGTTCACCAACCTCACCGACGCCACCAATCCGAACTCGGTCTGGCTGCGGCCCGCCTACGGCGTCGCCAACGCCAGTATCACGGTGCGCAACCCCGACGATCGGTACCGGGTGATCCTGTTCGTGAAGAACATCGGCGACGAGCACTACGTCGACAGCCTGCGCCGGATTTCCGGCTCGGTGGGCGGCGCCGGCGCCGTCGCCCAGTCCCTGCCGAGGGATTTCGATCGATATGTCGGAGCGACCTTCGTGGCGCAGTTCTGAGCCCGGGCCGCCGGAGCGGTCAAACTCCGGCGGCGATCCTCCATAAGTCCCGCTTCGCGTCCACGCCTGTCAGGCCTGAATGTGGAGCGGGAGCGGCGAGGTTGCAGGCTGAGAGCCGGCGATTTGGCCGCCGAAAAGGCGCCGGGGGCGGCGCAGGCCTGCAGTCCCGGCCGCCTATCGACAGACCGCGAAATCCTGAAGGAGAGCCGCTGTGATTTATGATCGTGAAGCAGCGAAGGTCGGCGTTGTCGGCGGACTGGTTGGCGGGGTCGTTATCTGGATCTATGAGGCCATTGTCTGGGTCGGCGTGCAGCACCTGTTGCCGCTCTCAGGAATCCCGGCCAACGCCACAGGCCTGGTCTTCGGCAAGGACGTTCAGGCCTCGCTGGGGCCGGCCGCCTATCTTCTGGGCACGGCGATCCATTTCTCGTTCGCCATGGGCTGGGGCGTGCTGTTTGCGCTCATCTGGCCCTTCTTTCGCCGCCGCGGCTTCGAGGCGACGCTCGTGGCGCTGGCCTATGCCGTCGTGGCCTGGGTCGTCATGCACGTCGCCATCATGGTCGTTTCAGACGACCATCCGAACTATGCCGATCCGGCGGTGATCATCGGCGGATTCATGTCTCACTTCTTTTTCACCGTGCCGATGGCTTTGCTTGTGAAGCGCTATCTGAAGGTCCGGTAAAGGCCAGGCCGCGCTTGGGATCGGGCCGGCGTCGTCAGGTGAGCGGGCGCGAGCCGGGTGGCCCCCTGCCCGGGCCTGGCGGTCATTCCGCGCGGTCGCCATGCCCACGGGTCGGCCCCGCTCAGATGAGAATGGCCGCGTCACTAGATTTCAAAGGACAGTCGATGGTTAGCGATGTCGGACGGCCAGCCGCCGCGCCCGCGCAGAAGGGGCCCGGCGAGCCCAGTTGGAGCCGCCTGCAGATTCTTGTGGTGGGGTTGTGCTTCCTGATCAACATGATCGACGGCATGGACATTCTGATCCTGTCCTATGTGGCGCCGGCATTGTCCAAGGCGTGGAACATCGCCCCCGACCGGTTGGCGATATTGTTCAGCGCCGGCCTGGCCGGAATGGCCATCGGCGGCTTGGTCGTGGCCCCGCTCGCCGACCGGTTCGGACGCCGCCCGATCATCCTGTTGGCCCTGGCGCTGATGACGTCGGGCATGGTCGCCAGCGGGTTCGTCACCAACGTCTCACAGTTGCTGGCCATGCGCGTGGTGGTCGGCGTCGGCATCGGGACCGTGCTGGCCAGCATGGCGGCGATTGTGGCGGAGTACGCGCCCGACCGGCACCGCAATTTCGCCGTAGGCCTTCTGCAGGGCGGCTATCCCGTGGGCGCGACCTTGACAGGCTTCGCCGCCGCCACGGCCATTCCGCACTATGGATGGCAGGCTGTGTTGCTGGCTGCCGGCGTCGTCTCCGCGACGGTCTTCCCCATCGTGTACCTTGTCCTGCCAGAGTCAGTGCAGTTCCTCGCGCGGCGCAGGCCGCCAGGCGGCCTGGAGCGCGCAAACAAGATCCTTGCCCGCATGAGTGCGCCGCAGCTGACGAGCTGGCCTGACCTCACTGGCCAGACGCCGCCGAAGTTCGGCGTCCGGGGCCTGTTCGCCGACGGGCGGGGCGCGTCCACCCTCCTGCTATGGGCCGCCACGGTGTCGAGCTTCATGACGCTCTACTTCATCCAGAGCTGGATCCCGAAGCTGGCGGTCCTCTCAGGTCTTGGCGAGGCCAACAGCATCTATGCCGGCGCGATCCTCAATGCCGGGTCCTTCCTGGGCACCTTCGCGATCGGCTGGCTGTCCTCGCGCTATCGGCTGCAGCGACTGGTGATCGGGTTCTTTGTTCCGGCCGCTGTCGCCCTGGCGGTGTTCGGTTCGATCCCTATGCCGCTTGTCGCTATCCTCAGCGTCGCCTTCCTGATCGGATTTTTCCTCCAAGGCGGCTTCAACGGCCTCTACCCGCTCGTGGCGTCCACCTATCCGCCGGAAGCCCGCAGCACCGGCCTGGGATGCGCCATGGGCGTTGGGCGGATCGGCGCCGTAGCCGGGCCGCTGATCGGCGGCGCCCTGCTGGCGGCCAACACGCCGCTCCCGATCGTGTTCACGGTGTTTGGAGTTCCGATCCTGGTTGCAGGCGCTTGCGCGTTCTTCGTGGTCACACCGAGGCTGTCAGACAGCGCGGGCTGAGCTGGCCGGAGCGCCGGGAACCATGCGGGGTTTCCGTTTGTCTAGGCCGAGCGAAAGCCGGCCGTTCGCGCGGGACCGCGGCGTCACTCGCCGTTCGCCTTACCCTTTTCGCGCGGCGCGAGACGATCACCCACAGATATGGCACATAAGGCGAAGTCATAACCGCGTTCGCCGAACGTGAGCATCCGATCGCCGAACCAGACCATCGGGAGGCCAGTGATGGCCCAGTCGCAGCCGGTGTGGCCGCAGAAGACCCGCGAGTTCCACAACCACCATATGAATTCCGAAATCTGGAACGACTTCGTCTTCCGGGACGACGACGTCATCGTGGCGACCTACGCCAAGTCGGGCACGACCTGGACCCAGCAGATCGTCGGCCAGCTGGTCTTCGCCGGCGCCCCGGCCACCGCGCGGGCGTTCCAGGCCGAGGCCGATCAGGCGCGGCAGTAGAGATAGTCCGGCGGCAGGCCCATGCGCACGCTGGCCTGCGCCGGCGGCGCGGTCTTCACCACCAGGCGGTCGGCGGCGCGACCGGCCAGCGCGATCAGCCGCCGTTCCCAGGCGCGCAGACCGTAGCGGGCGTCGAGGCCCAGGGTGTCGCGGATCGCTCGCGGGACCAGCTCGACCCCGGCTCGGATGAACAGGTTCTGCAGCGGCCGTAGCGGCGCGGGCAGCGCGGCGGTCCTGCGCATGATGTCGAGGAACTCGAAGACGATGGCCGAGCGCTCCAGCTTCGGCGCCATGGCTTGGAACAGCCGCTCCTGTTGCGCCTCCGAGATGGGCGCGCCCAGAGCGCCGTAGAGGCGCGCGGCCGGCGCCGCCTCGGCGTAGAAGCAGTCGCGCTCGGTCCGCGGCAGGGGCCGGACGAAGGCGTGATAGGCCTGCAGGAAGCCGAAGGAGGCTGTGGCCTGCACCCAGTCCAGCAGCTCCGGATCGGCGGCGTGATAGGCCGCGCCGGCCGGCGTCTCGCCCTTGACCCGGTCGTGCATGCGCCCGACGCCGGCGATCATCCGCTCGGCCACGCTTTTCGCCCCGTAGACCGTGACCATGGCCGCCAGCCCGGTGCGCTTCATCCTGGGCAGGGGATCGGTGCGGAAGGTGGTGTGGTCCCAGACGCCGGACCGCACCCGGGGCTCGGCCAATTCGAGGATCACCGCGGTGATCCCGCCGATGAACAGGGCGACCGGGTTCTTGAACACCCGCCAGGACACCGAATCCGGCGCGGCGAGCGCCGGCTCGCCGCGGGGCTGCGTGAAGTCGACCTTGGGCATCCCCTGGAGCGTCACATAGGCCTGCGCGGCGGCCTCGAGGCGATCCTGGAGCGGTCCGGGTAGCGATGCGGCATCCATGGGGTGATAAGGCCCTTCCCGGCCGGATTGTTCCGCACGCCCTGCGCGCGACGTCCGACAATCGGCGCCGCAGCCGACAACCCATCCGATACAATAGCTTAAGCAGCCGGTCCGCAGGGCGAGGCCGCTCGCCGCCTCACCCCGCCGCCGGATCAGAATCCATGCGCGTCCAGCCAGCCGCCCACGGCGGCCACAGCCTGGGGCAGCAGGTCGGGGCGCTCGATGTAGTAGTGGTCGGCGTCCTTCACATCGACGTACGACTTGTCCTTCGACGCCACCGCCTCGAACAGGCGCGCGGCGTGGCTGGGAGTGCAGGCCAGGTCGGCGGTGTTGTTGATCACCAGCACCGGGCAGCTGATATTGGCGGCGTTCTTGACGCCGTTGGCGCGGCTTTCGTCGTAGCTCCACTGCGACAGCCAGGACCGAAGCGTGGTGAAGCGCCCGAGGCCCACGGGACCGTCGTTGGCGATGCGCGGCTCGCCCAGGTAACAGGTGTAGGGCCGCCGGTCGGAGGGGTCCTGCGTCGGGTCGGTCCAGCGCACGTCGCTCATGGTGCCGTAGACGACGAAGGGCCGTTCCATGTCGGGGTCGCCGGCGGCCTTGAGGTCGGCGAGCGTCTGCTTCACCCGCGTGGTGATGCGCCGGTTGCGGGCGATCTGGGCCGCGCGGAACTTGGCCACGAATTCCGCGGTGTAGGGCGGCTGGTTCAGGCACTTGGGGTCGTAGATGTTGAGCTCGACGTCCCGCTCGAACGGCTTGTCCTCGTCCAGGATCGAGGGGTCCATCCATTCGGTCATGGTGACGGAGCGGCTGATGTGGGCGGCCAGCAGCATGATCCCGTCCGCCGGCTGGAGGTTCGCGCCCACCAGGTCGACGGGATCGCCCGCCGGGGTCGCCGTGATCGTCGGATGCTCGGCCTGGTCCTGGTAGAACAGCGACAGCGAGCCGCCGCCCGACCA
>Ga0153916_10002123_pt1 | contig 14582 bp, 16 predicted proteins | sample Opewatmetagenome_FD_109642 | JGI IMG/M metagenome (GOLD analysis project Ga0153916, IMG submission 109642) | Freshwater wetland microbial communities from Ohio, USA - Open water 3 Core 3 Depth 4 metaG | ecosystem: Environmental > Aquatic > Freshwater > Wetlands | place: USA: Ohio, Lake Erie...
ACGCGCCCTTGCTCGAATTGTTCCGGGCTGAGGATGCCGTTGGCGAGATCGGCCTCCATTTCCTGCAACTGATCTTTATAGATCTCCAGATTGGAACGGTCGCGCTGCACGCCTTGGCGATCGCGGCGGCGCCACAGGGGAGGGACGATAAACAACAACGCCGCGGCGATCAATAATGCCGCGACCACGGAAAATATGATCATGCCTTGCTATCGCCCTCATTCAATAAATTTTTGACCCGTGCCTGTTCTTCTTCCGACAAGGGCGCCTCCGTTACCCGCGTCCGCCGGCGCCGCAGATTGAAGATCAGCAAACCTGCGCCCGCGACAAACAAAATCAAGGGACCGAACCACACCAAGGCGGTCATGGACGTCAAAGGCGGACGATAGAGAATGAAATCACCGTAGCGCTGCACCAGATAATCCTTCACCTCTTGGTCGCTCTTGCCCTGCTCGATGAGTTCCCGGATCTTGCGCAGCATATCCGCGGCGAAATCGGAGTGCGACTCCGCCAGGGACTCGCCCTGGCACACCAGGCAGCGCAACTCGCCGGCCAGTTTCATGACCCGTTCTTGCAGCACGGGGTCGCCCATCACCGGCGCGGCCTCCTTGGCGCCGGCGGCCAGCGACCACGACAGCAAGAGCAACATAAGGGCTATGGTTCGCTTCATCCCTTCAACTTCCTCACCAGGGGCACAATCTCGTCCTGCAACACCTGGACGGTGATCGGGCCGATGTGTTTATGGCGGATCACGCCGTTGCCGTCGATAATATAGGTCTCGGGCACGCCGTACACGCCGTAGTCTATCCCCACCTGGCCGTCGCCATCGAAGCCGCTCGCCACATAGGGATTGCCGAACTGCTGCAACCAGCGCGAGGCGTCTTCGCGGCTGTCCTTATAATCCAAACCGTAGATGGGCACCTCGCCGGTCTTGGCGAACTGCAACAGCACGGGATGTTCCGCGCGGCACGATTCGCACCACGAGGCCCATACGTTCAACAGCCACACCTTGCCGCGCAGGTCCGCCGTCGCAAGCTTTTGAGTCTGATCGCCGAGCTGCGGCAGGCTGAAGGCGGGCGCCGGCTTGTCGATCAAGGGCGACGGCACTTCGCCGGGATTGAGTTGCAGGCCCTTCCACAAAAATCCCACCAGCACCACAAACACCGCCAGGGGTACTAAATAACGCATCATCAGGATTTCACCTCCGCACGGGTCAACACCGGAGCCGATGGCAAAGCGACGTTCGCCGTCCCCGACTGCTCCTGCAACGACTCCCGCTGTTTGCGCGCCAAGGTCCGATAGCGGCGATCGCTGATGGCCAGCAGACCGCCCAGCGCCATCATGACGCAGCCCAGCCAGATCCAGCTGACCAGCGGCTTGTAATAGACGCGCACGCTCCAGGCCCCGTTACCCACCGGCTCGCCCAGGGCCACGAACAAATGGCGCAGAAAACCGCCGTCGATCGCCGCGATGGTCATGGGCTGACGCTGCACGCGGTACACACGCTTCTCGGGATTGAGTTCCATCACCGGCGTGCCGTTCTTGAACACCGAGATGATGCCGCGCGAGGCCTCATAATTCGGCCCCGTGGCATCTATCACGCCGTCGAAGCGGAAGGTATAGCCGCCCACCTCCACGGTATCGCCGACCTCCATGCGCACATCTTTCCCGTTTTCATATCCCCCGATCACCGTGACGCCGAGAATGAACACCGCCACGCCCAAATGCGCCAACTGCATGCCGAGGAAACTCTTGGGCAGGCTCAGCAAGCGCTCCGACCACGGGCGATCGCCGTGCACGCGCAAACGCTCCATCATCCCTTGCGCGACGGTGACGATGATCCAAAACGCCATCAGGATGCCCAGGCTCACCAGCCACGACCAATGCCCCAGGATAAAAGGCATGATCGCCGCAACGATGAGCGCAACGGCGCCGCCCCAGCGGATGCGCACGGCCAATTCCGGCACACTGGCCTTTTTCCATTTGGCCACCGGCCCCACGCCCATCAGGAACACCGCAAACACCATGATGGGCACGAACACCGTATTGAAATAGGGAGCCCCCACGGAGATCTTATTGGATTGCCCCAGCACCCCTACCGCCACCAAGGCATCCACCAAGAGCGGCGCCAAGGTTCCCAGCAATACGGACCCGGCCGCCACGGCGAACAACACATTATTGGCGAGCAGCAGCGATTCGCGGGAGATCAGGGCAAAGCTGCCGCCCAAGCCTACCTTAGGCGCGCGCCAGGCATAGAGCAGCAAGGAACTGCCGACGACGATGACCAAGAAAATCAAAATAAACAAACCGCGCTTGGGATCGCTGGCAAAGGAATGCACCGAGGTCAGCACCCCGGAACGCACCAGGAAGGTCCCGAGCAGGCTCAGCGAAAAGGCAAAGATCGCCAACAACACGGTCCAGCTCTTGAAGCTGCCGCGCTTCTCCGTCACCGCCAGGGAATGTATGAGCGCGGTCCCCACCAGCCACGGCATGAACGAGGCGTTTTCCACCGGGTCCCAAAACCACCAACCGCCCCAACCCAAAACGTAATAGGACCACCAGCTGCCCAGGGCGATGCCGCAGGTGAGAAACATCCACGCCACCGTGGTCCAGGGACGGGACCAGCGCGCCCAGGTAGCGTCCAATTTACCGCCCAGCAGCGCGGCGATGGCAAAGGCGAAGGCCACCGAGAATCCCACGTAGCCCATGTACAGCATGGGCGGATGGATGGCGAGGCCGGGATCCTGCAACAGCGGATTGAGGTCTTGTCCGTCCGGCGCCGCGGGCAGCAAACGCTCGAAAGGATTGGAGGTGAACAGGATGAACGACAGGAAACCCACCGCCACCAGGCCCATCACCCCCAACACCCGGGCCACCATTTCTTCCGGCAGATGGCGGCTGAACACGGTCACCGCCAGCATCCAGATCACCAGCATGAGAATCCACAGCAGCAGCGAGCCTTCGTGGCCGCCCCATACCCCGGCGATGCGATAGATCAAAGGCAGGGCCGAATTGGAATGCTCCGCCACATACAGCACGGAAAAATCGCTATGGATAAAGGCGTAGGTCAAACAGGCATAGGCGATGACCACAAACACAAATTGACCCTGCGCCACCGGTCGCGCCAAGGCCATCCACCGCGGAATCCCGCGGGCGGCGCCGATGATAGGTAAGGTCCCCTGCACCAGGGCCATGCACAGCGCTACGATCAGCGCGAAATGTCCGATCTCTGGAATCATTGCTTGCTCCCTCCTTCATTCACGGTCGCCGGCATACCCTTGGCCTTCTTCGCCTCTTCCAAGGCCTTGGCCACTTCCGGCGGCATGTATTTTTCATCGTGCTTGGCCAGCACTTCCTCGGCATAGAACACGCCGTCGGACCCCATCTTGCCGAGGCTCACGGCACTCTGGCCTTCCTTGAACAAATCGGGAAGGATGCCTTTGTAGGTCACCTTCATGGTCTGGGCGAGATCGGTGACCACGAAGTGCACGGTCAGCCCATCGTTTTCCCGCTGCACGCTGCCCTTTTCCACCAAGCCCCCCAAACGGAAACTGCGATCCTGCGGCGCCTTGCCGGAGACCACCTCGGAAGGGCTGAAGGCAAACACGATATTGCTGCGAAACGCATTCAAGATCAGCGCCGCGGCCACCGCCAGGCCCGCCACGCCGACCAGGATAAACGCCAGCCGTTTATGTCTGGGCTTCATTATTCACCTCGCTACGCATCCGGATCCTACGACCCAGGCGCTGGGTAATAGTTCTCTTCCGCATCAGCACCAGCACTACCTCCACGAGCAAACACCAGGCCGTGACCCCATAGGAGCCCCACACATAAAAGGCGTAGCCGCCCATCGCAAAAAAATCGCCGGCGCTGCCCCAGTTCATCGTCTTTTACCCAATTCCGCGGCCACCCATTCGGTGTCGCGCTCGGCCTCGAGGATCTCGCAGCGCACCCGCGTCAATACTACCGCGATGGCGTACATCCAAAATGCCAAGCTCATCACCAGCAGCGTAGTCAGCATGGTGGCCTCCATGGATGTGCCGCTGCTGACGGTGATGGAGGCGCCCTGATGCAGGGTGTTCCACCACTCCACGGATTTATAAATGATGGGTACGTTGATCGCGCCGATGATGGCCAGCAGGCCGCTGGCGCGGGCGGCGCGGCGCGGATCGTCGATGGCCGCCTTCAGGGACATGAAACCGATGTACAGAAACAGCAGGATCAACTCCGAGGTGAGCCGCGCGTCCCACACCCACCAGGTCCCCCACATCGGCTTGCCCCACAAGGAGCCCGTCCATAATGCCAGGAAAGTGAACAAGGCCCCCGTCGGCGCCAGCGCCGAGGCCATCAACGAAGACAGCCGGGTATTAAACACCAGCCCCATGCCGGCATAAACGGCCATCACCAAATAGATGAACATGGACATCCACGCCGCCGGCACATGGATGAACATGATGCGGTAACCTTCGCCCTGCTTGTAATCCGTCGGCGCCACGAAAAAACCCAAATAGAGGCCGACCGCGGTCAGCACCACCGCGAGCGCCGCGAAGTAAGGGATCAACTTCCCGGCCAGCGGATAAAAACTCGCCGGTGAAGAATACTTGAACCAATTGATCGTCCGTTGCGCCATACCCAATCTATCCAAATCTTCTCACCAACTCCCCCTCTCCCTCCGGGAGAGGGGTAGGGTGAGGGATGCTCACCTTAACCACCCAAGCCGAAAAATACCTTCTCAGACTCCGCCTCTCCCCCCGGAAGAGGACTAGGGGTGAGGGATGCTCACCTTAACCAGCCAAACCAAAAAACACCTTCTCACCCCTAGCCCCTCTCCCCCCGGAAGAGGACTAGGGGTGAGGGATGCTCAACTCAACCACTAAGTCAAAAAATCATTCCATCGATATCTTCAGCGCCCAACCCGTAGCCCATGGCGCGAATATCAAGGCCGGCACCAAAAACGCCCCGAGCAGTGATAAATGGGCCTCGGCGCCCAGGCCGGTGACGCCCGCCTCCACCGCCCCCGCGCCGAAGATCAGCACCGGGATATACAAAGGCAACACCAGCAGCGACACCAACACACCGCCGCCGCGCAGGCCCAGGGTAAGCGCCGCCCCCACCGCGCCGATCAGGCTCAACACCGGAGTGCCTAATAATAAGGTCACCACCAATATCTCCAGTGCCTGGGCGGAGAGGCCGTACTGCACACCCAGCAGCGGCGCGATCAACACCAGCGGCACGCCGCTCACCAGCCAGTGGGCCGCTATTTTACCCAGCACCAACACCGCCAGGGGTTGCGGCGCCAGCACCATCTGCTCCAGCGTGCCGTCGCTATAGTCGGCGGAGAACAGCCGTCCCAGGGACAACATCGAGGCCAGCAGCGCCGCCACCCACACCACCCCCGGCCCCATCAGCCGCAGCGTGTTCATATCCGGCCCGACACCGAGCGGGAACAGGCTCACCACGATCACGAAGAAGAACAAGGTGGTGAGCACATCGGCGCGGCGCCGCATCGCCAGCGTCAGATCGCGCATCACTACACACCGCAACGCCGCCCACATGGATGATGCACTCACGAACCGAGGTGAATATGCCGCGCGCGGCGATTGATGATCTCCACCTCCTGGTGCGTGGTGAGCACCACCATCCCGCCGCCATCGAGGTGCTCGCTCAGCATAGTCTGGATCATCTCCACGGCCTTCACGTCCAAGGCGTTAAACGGCTCATCCATAATCCATAAAGCCATGGGCGCCAGCAACAGACGCGCCAGGGCCGCCCGCCGCTTCTGTCCTTGGGACAGGGCCTTGCCGGGCAGCTCCACGCAGGCGCTCAATCCCATCCGCCGCAGGGCCGCCACGGCCCGCTCCCCGCTATCGCTCACCCCGGCCAGTTGCCCGACCACCTGCAAATTCTCGAAGGCGGTCAGTTCATCCTTCACGCCGTTGAGATGCCCCACATAGGCCATCTCCCGGTGATAGTCCTCGCCCAAGCGGCGGATGTTCTGGCCGCGCCAGCGGATCTCGCCCGCCTCGGGCAGGGCCAAGCCGCACAGGGTCCTGAGCAGCGTGGTCTTGCCGCTGCCGTTGGGCCCGTGCACATAGAGCAGCTCGCCCTTATCCAGCGTGAAATTTAAACCTTGGAACAAGCGGCGCTCACCGCGCACGCATTCGAGATCGACGACCTCCAACATCCCCGCCGGGCCTTCCTGCCGCAAAAGAGCGGGTGAGTATAACAAGTCGGCCCGAGCCTGTCCTTACCCTCCGCTCCCGCCCTTTCATCCGCTTAGGGACGGTCTGATTAATTGCTTTGATGTCATTCCGGCGAAAGCCGGAATCCAGTAACCTACTGAGTTAAAAGCACTGGATTCCGGGTCTCCGCTGCGCTACGCCCGGAATGACGAATTATTCAGAGCTTCCTTATCGGCTGCGGGCGACGCGGAAACCGTCGGCCGGGTCGTTCATCTGCGGTGCATAACTCCCGCGCACCGCCGAGCGGGCATACGCGGCCGGGCTGTTCCAGCCGCCGCCGCGCAACATGCGCAGACTGCAATCGCCGCCGCTCCATATCGTCCCCTCCCGGGGCGCGCCGTCGTAATTGTCGTGCCAGCAATCCTGCACCCATTCCCAGACATTGCCGTACATGTCGAACAGGCCCCAGGGATTGGGCATGCCCCGGCCCACCGGCCGGGTGCCGATATCGCCCTGCTGGCCAAACCAGGCGAAGCGCCCGAGTTGGGACGCGTCATCGCCGAATGACCATTTCGCCGTCGTCCCGGCGCGGGCGGCATATTCCCACTCCGCCTCCGAAGGCAAGCGGTATAACGCGGTCCCTTCCAAACGATTCAAACGCTCGATGAAGGACTGCGCCTGCATCCAGGTCACCTGATCCACCGGGCGCTGCGGATGCTTATAGGAACTGGGGTTATCACCCATCACCGCCTGCCACTGGGCCTGGGTGACTTCGAATTTGCCGAGATAAAACGGCGCGACTTGCACGGTATGGGGCGGCAACTCGCTCGCCACGCCGCCGGCCGAATCGCCGCCCATGGTAAAGCTGCCGCCGGGTATGGGCACCAGCTCCATGCCGACGGAGTTGGTGAATATCTGCGGCCCGTCGGCGGCGGCCTTATCACTCTGTCTGCCGGTCATCAGCGTCAAGAGCAGCGCCAGCGCAATCACCAACAGCACGGGTAAAACCAGAGCGATAACGCCGGGACGCGCGCTCATGATTTCACCCGCGCCCTAATCACACTCACCCGAATCCTCCTACAACTTAATACCCCTCTCCCCCCGGGAGAGGGGCAGGGGTGAGGGAAGCTGCGTTTGCAACAACATCCGTTCATTACTGCATGATGCCCTAAAAATCCCGCGCCACTATCCACTCCGGGACATCGGCTACCGGCCCAAAGAATGCGCTATGATAACCGCCACTATTTCCAATCGCCAGCAACGTTTACGATGCAACAGACCAGCAGCCGCCACCCCATCGCGAATCTCAAGACGCACCTGCAACGTACCATCGTCGGCCAACAGCGCCTGGTGGAGCGTCTGCTCATTACCATTCTTACCGAGGGGCATTTATTAGTGGAAGGTGTGCCGGGCCTGGCGAAGACCACCGCGGTGCGCACCCTCGCCGCCGGCATGGCGCTGCGCTTTCAGCGCATCCAATTCACGCCGGACATGATCCCCGGCGACATCACCGGCACCGACATCTTCGTCCCGGCGGACGGCCACTTCCGTTTCATCGAAGGCCCGATCTTCCACGAGATCGTCCTTGCCGACGAGATCAACCGCGCTCCTCCTAAGGTGCAGAGCGCCCTGCTGGAGGCCATGCAGGAACACCAGGTCACCGTGACCGGCACCACCCGCAAGCTGCCCGATGTGTTCCTGGTGATGGCCACCCAAAACCCCATCGAACAGGAAGGCACCTACCCGCTCCCCGAGGCGCAGCTCGACCGCTTCATCATGAAGGTGGAACTGGATTACCCCAACGCCGACGAAGAACTGGAAATCCTCAAGCGCGAAACCGCGCGCCTGCGCGGCGGCGACAACGCGCCGACACACGCGGCGCTCAGCGCGAATGAGATACTGGCGGCGCGCCACGCCGTCAATCAACTCTATATAGACCCCATGCTGGAGCGTTACATCGTCACCCTGGTGGGCGCCACCCGTGACCCCAAACGCTGGGACGACGAACTCGCTACGTGGCTCTCCCGCGGCGCCTCGCCGCGCGCCACCCTGGCCCTGGCGCGCTGCGCCCGCGCCCGCGCCTACCTCGCCGACCGCGACTTCGTGGAACCGGCGGACATCCTCGATGTCGCCGCCGACGTGCTCAATCATCGCATCGGGATGAGCTTCACCGCGCGCGCCGAGGGAATAAGGCCGGCGCAGGCGATTGCGCGGATTTTGGAGAGGGTGCCGATTCCGTAGGAAGCTTTCAGCTATTAGCTGTCAGCGGTCAGCGGTCAGCTTTGGGTGCACTGTGCGCACGGTTTTAATTTCAAACAAGACCGGCGAGTGCGAAAAGACGATGAAAACGAATTGTGATTCTCCGAACCTATTTAATCGTGCGCACAGCGCACCCTACGTTTACTGATAATTAGCAATACATTGTGTCTAGGGGGGTATATGAGGTTAATTCCTAGTCGTGCCTTCTTGGTTCTATTACTAGTGTTTCCACTCTACGCATGGTCGCAGCTCGAAGGCGAGAATCTTATCCAGGACGCGCCGCCTGGCTACAGGGTAGATTTTCAAACGAAGAAAGATAATATGGTCATGACTGAGATGGTGCCCAATGGCGAAAGCGTAAATGATTGGACCGAGATGCTCACCACTCAGGTTTTTCTCGGCATGAAGGACGCATCGCTAGAGAAATTTCAGTCTTTAATGCGCTTAAGCTGGTTAATTGCCTGTAAAGATGGACAAGTTACACCCGTAACCAACGGTGAAGTAAACGGCTACCCGTATGTAACTTGGAAACAGTCCTGCCCACTCAACTCAAGAACAGGGAAACCGGAAATCACTTGGTTCAAAGCCATCAAAGGTAATGACAGCTTTTATTTTGTCCAAAAAGCCTTTAAATTTGAACCGTCGAAAGAACAGCTAGCACCGTGGATGCAACATCTTGAGTCCGTCTCGGTTTGTGATACCCGCCTGCCCGACCGAGGATGTCCGAAACTCGAAGAGATAAAGACTCCAATGGATGCGACGCGCGCGCTACTTGGTAAGAACTACACGACTCTCAAGGGATTCCGGGAAGGTGTCTCGACCGCGGAGCAAGTCGAAAGTGCGTTGGGCAAAGCAGATTATGTTGATCACAATCCGGATGGACGGTTTGTGTACCTATACGATGTGACGACTGCTATCTCAAATGATCCAAGGGCAAAAGAGGACTTTGGTAATCCAGAATCAATAAAGGCCATCTTTTTATTCGGATCGGACGCGAAGCTTATTAAGCTAAATTATTTCAAGAAATAACAGCACGCGTAGCACGCGTAGGGCGCATTAGGCGTTAGCAGGTGTAGCCCGGATGGAATGAAATGGAATCCGGGAGATGATGGCGGCGATGAAAACAGGGGTTGATGTGAATGTAAATGACTTTGTGTTGTGCCGTAACGATTTCCCGGATTCCGCTACGCTGCATCCGGGCTACATTTGCTGAATGCTGACAGCACGCGTATGGCGCATTAGGCGTTAGCCGTAATGCGCTGGATGGGGACGAGAACGATGATTGGTGGATTATGAAAGTAGCAATGGTGAAAGTAACCTCACATTCGGCGCAAGGCCCTTCGGTTATTGCGCCCTACGTAAGCTGATAGCTGAACGCTGACAGCTGATAGCTTATGACACAGACAACAAACACCCCCCTCCTCACCATCGCCGAACTGGAACGCCTGCAACGCCAGACCTTGCAGTTTCAGGCGCGGCATCGGCGGCCGGTGGCGAGCCGCTTTGCCGGGCCGGTGTTGTCGCTGTTTCGCGGGCGCGGCATGGAGCTGGAGGATCTGCGCGCCTATCAGGCGGGCGACGATGTGCGCCACATGGAGTGGCGCGCCACGGCGCGCAGCGGGCGGCCCATTACCAAGGTGTTTCGCGAGGAGCGGCAACGGCTGGTGTATCTCGTCATCGATCGCGGCCCCACCATGGCCTTCGGCACCCGCCGCGAGATCAAGGCGGCCACCGCAGCGCGTGCGGCGGCGCTGCTGGCATTCTCCGCCGTGGCGCGCCAGGAACGGGTGTCGGGGCTGGTGTTGAACGGCGATGGCGAACAATCGTTTCCGGCGATGCGCAGCTTGGACGGCGTGCTGCGCTTATTGCGCGCAGTCATCGCGCCGATGGCGATGACGCCCACAGCGGGCTTTACGCTTACTTCATTACAACGCCTGGATCGCGCCGCGGAGCGCGGCAGCAGCATTTATATCATCAGCGACTTTCACCACTTTGCTGAACGAGAACAAACGGTGTTGCGCCATCTCGCCGAGCGCTGCGAGATCAGCGCCATCCAGGTCATCGATCCCGCCGAGGAACAACTCAGCAGCGTCGGACGCATGCGCTTCCGCTCCCCCGGCGGGCAGCTTTATGTGGTGGATACCGATGATGCCCGCTTGAGGGAACGCTACGCCGCCGCGATGGCGGAGCGCAGTGCAGCGCTGCAACAGCACCTGCACGGCGCGGGCGTTGCCCTGGTGCGCATCCATACTCATGACGATGTCCTCAGCCGCTTGGATAGTGTGTTATGAACGAAGAGGAGGCACTGCAAAAACTCGCCGACATCCTGCCGCCGCCGGCCCCCGGCGGCGCGAACTGGATGTGGCTTGTCGGCGCCATCGTTATCGTTGCAGCGCTCGGCCTCGTTTGGTTTGTGAAAAGGCATCGCCCGCGCAAACCGGCCTTACCCGCCCGTGAGGCACGGCAACGGCTCGTGGCGCTGCGCGCCGCGTGGCAGTCCCATACGGTCTCCGATCGCGAGGCGGCCTATCGCCTCGCCACTTTATTGCGCCTGGGCCTCTCTCTCCCGCAGCTCACGCCGCAAGCGCGCCCGACTGTGGTAGAGGATGATGCACTGTGGCACGAGATGCTCACGCAACTGCATGCGCTGCGCTACCGCGATCACGCATCATCCGCCTTTTCACCGCAGCTCTTCGACCACGCCGAGCGCTGGCTCGCCTCCGCGCAACGGGAGGCGCGCTGAGCCATGTTCGAGTTCGCCTCCTTGGCGTGGTTAGTGGCCCTGCCGCTGCCGGTCCTGATCTGGCGCCGGCTGCGACGCCGCCCGCCGCGCAGGCAAGCCGCCTTGTTCCATCCCCATGCGGAACTGCTCGCGCAATTGGCGGCGGAATTGCCCACACACGCGCGCCGTTTGCCGTGGCTGTGGCTGGCGGGTTGCATGTTGCTGATCCTGGCCCTGGCGCGTCCGCAGTGGGTCACGCTCCATCCCGACGATTATCCCGGCCGCGATCTGATGTTCGCCATCGATGTCTCGGGCTCGATGCGCGCCGAGGATTTCATCGTCAACGAGAGCCGCATCAACCGTCTGGACATGGTGAAGGCCGTCGTCGACCGCCTGCTCGCCCAGCGCCAAGGCGATCGCGCCGGCCTGATCGTGTTCGGCGACGATGCCTTCACCCTGGCGCCGGTGACCCATGACCTCGCCCTGCTGCGCACGCTGCTGCACGACATCAAAAACGGCATCGCCGGCGAAAAGACCGCCCTGGGCGACGCGCTGGCGCTGGCGGTGAAACGGCTGCGCGATCGGCCGCCGCAGTCGCGCATCCTGTTCCTGTTCACCGACGGCACCAACACCGCCGGCGAATTCAGCCCCGCCGACGCCCTGGCGCTGGCCAAACACTATAAGGTGCGCATCTACGCGGTGGGCATCGGCAAGGCCGGCAAGGTCGCGTATCCCGGCGGCCCCAGCGGCGGCACCATCGCCGCCGAATTGCCGCTGGATGAAACCCTGTTGCAGCAATTCGCCACGGAGACCGGCGGACATTATTACCGCATCGAGAGCAGCGAAGACGTGAAACCGATCATCGCCGATATCGACAAACTGGAAACCGTAGCCATTCATTTTGAAAATATCGGCGAACACGCGGACTGGTACTGGTTGCCGCTGTTGCTGGGGCTGGTCATGTTGTTCATCGCGCAACGCCGCGGCATGACGGAGGTGTTGCCGTGAGCGCCTGGCTGCAACACGTGCACTGGCGCGAACCACTGTGGCTGTTGCCGGCCTTGCTGCCTTTGCTGAGTTTGTTTTGGCGTAAGCGCCGCGCACGCAACAGCAAGCTGGAAGGCTTCGCCGATCCGCCGCTGTTGCAGTGGCTGTTGATCGGCGATGCACAGCGCCCGCTGCGCTCGCTCGCACTCGTTGCCGCCTGGACCTTGGCGGCGCTAGCCGCCGCCGGACCTTACTGGCAACCCGACACCGCCGCCCCAAGCGAACAGCGCGGCGCCGACATCGCCGTGATCGTGGATATCTCGCCGTCCATGGCCGCCGCCGACATCGCGCCGACGCGTCTGCAACGCGCTAAACGGGAACTGCACGATTTCGCCAATCTGCTGGGCAACGATCGTTTGGGATTGGTGGCGTTCTCCGCCAACGCCTACAGCGTGCTGCCGCTCAGCAGCGATCACGATGCCTTCCTGCGCTTCGCCGATCTGCTCGACACTAGCCTCACCGCCCTGCCCGGCTCCAATCTGGCGCGGGCCTTGGAGGTCTCGGAGAAATTATTGAGCGCCAGCGCCAAAGATAGCCGCGCCATCGTGCTTTTAAGCGACGGCGAATATCACGATCCGGAGACCGCGGCGGCGGCCCGGCACCTGGGTGCAAGCAACATTCCCCTGTTCGTGATCGGCGTCGGCACCGAGAGCGGCGGCCCGGTCCCCGACAGTAACGGCCACTTCATGCAATACCAAGGTCAACCCGTCATCTCCCGTCTCGCGCGCGGCGAATTACAATCCCTCGCCAAGGCCGGCCGGGGCGCTTATTTCGACCTCAGCGAAGATGATAGTGAGTGGCGCGAACTGATCGCGCAATTGCGCAGCCGCACCCGTGCGGCGGCCCATGCCGCGTCGCCACCGCTGATGCAAGGCATCGCGCTTTATCCGTGGCTGCTGGCCGCAAGCCTGATATTGTTCCTGTGGAACGGCGCGCGGCGGCGCGAGGGCTTGGCGTTGGCAATACTGCCCGTGCTCTTAATCCATCCAGCGCCCGGCGAGGCCGCGCCGTGGACCGAGCAACGCGCCTATGAGGCCTTGCAACAAGGCGATTTTGCCAACGCACAAACATGGTATAGCGAAGTGGACAATTACAGCGGCCAACTGGGCCTGGGTACCGCGGCCTATCGCCGCCAAGACTGGCAAACCGCCTTGACCGCCTTTAATCGCGCTGCGCAGCGCGCCGGTGATGATGAGCAAAAGGCCCGCGCCCTCTACGATGCCGGCAACGCCCTGGCGCAATTGCGCCGCTTCGCGGAGGCCGGCGATTCCTATCGGGCAGCACTGCGCTTGGCACCCAATCTCTCCAAAGCGGCGCTCAATCTCAACCTGGTGAATCAATTTCTCGACGCCCGGCGCGGCGAACAACAGCGTAAAGACGCGAAACAGCCGCCGCTGCCCAATACCGGCGCCACCCGCGCCGATGCCGAGCAATTGGATCCTCAACGCAGCGGCGCTGACCGCAGCGCTCAAAGCGCCACACCCGATAGATCACGTAACAGATCAACCATACAGGCGCAGCCCGGCCCGCAAGCAGGACAACAGGCCGGCGGCTCGACCCCGCCGCGCGATACAACAAGCGAGCGCCTGCAACAAACCTTGGCGCTGTGGCGCACCAGCGCCGCTCGCGGCAGCGGCTCGCCCGAACTGGAATCCTTGCAGGACAATTCCGCCGATTTCCTGCGCCGCCGCTTCCGCGAGGCGGATTACGGCCCCCATGTCATGATCATTGAAGGGAAACCCTGGTGATGCGTCTTATAGTTGTTCATTTGCCACTATTAACCCGGCAATCAAATAGATCGTCCTTGTCCCCTCTCCCTCCGGGAGAGGGTTAGGGTGAGGGGGTATAGTAAACATGAAATTATTTTCTTACCTTCCCTCACCCCGGCCCTCTACCCTAAAGGGCATAAATCCCGGAGGGAGAGGGGGGATATATTTCTTTGCCGGGTTAATAACCTTGCTCGCGTTATTGAGCCTCGCCTCGGCGCAGGCCGCCGAACTGACGGCCACTGTGGACCGCACCGAAGCGGCGTTGAACGAACATGTGGTATTGACCCTCTCGCTCATCAACAGCGACACAAGGTTGCGCGCCGAAGGCATCTCGCCCAATGTCGACCTCAGCGTGCTCACCAAGGACTTCGATATCGGCACGCCCCGTGTCGAAAATCGCTACAACATCTATCGCGGCCGCGGCCGCTCCACCTCGGCGCTGAGCGTCGATCTGTTTCCGCGCCATGACGGGCGCTTGCTCATCCCCGCCTTCAGCGTCGACGGTCTCAGCACCGCGCCGATCGCCATCGCCGTGCGCAAGTTGCCGCCCGGCGCCCTGCCGGAAATCTTCAGCAAGGCAGGCGTGAGCAAACAAACCGTGTG
>Ga0153916_10002124_pt1 | contig 14579 bp, 11 predicted proteins | sample Opewatmetagenome_FD_109642 | JGI IMG/M metagenome (GOLD analysis project Ga0153916, IMG submission 109642) | Freshwater wetland microbial communities from Ohio, USA - Open water 3 Core 3 Depth 4 metaG | ecosystem: Environmental > Aquatic > Freshwater > Wetlands | place: USA: Ohio, Lake Erie...
CCGCTCTATCTGGCCAATGAGGGAAAGTTAGTGGCAATCGTGGAAAGAGAAGCAGCAAGCCTCATCATACAGGCCATGAAGAATAATCCTCTCGGAAAGGATGCGGATATTATTGGAGAGGTAGTCGAAGATCCGAAGGGAATGGTGCTCCTGAAAACGAACATTGGGGGAACTCGAGTGGTGGATATGCTCATCGGAGAGGCACTACCTCGCATCTGTTGACGTTCAAATTCCTACGGGAATCTCCTTCTGGAAGGAGGCCGAAGCTCCCTTCCTGCTCTGGACTAAGATATTGACGACGAACGTGCCCTCCGGCACTCCTGTGAAGGTGATACGAAATCGGCCCTCCTCATCGGTCGTGATCGATGTCTTGTTGATGGATACGGAAGCGAATTGCTCGGTAGTCCCCTGGATGTAGAGGGTATTCCCGGAACGCCCCCTCAAGACCAGTAAGTTATCGATTTTAAAAGGAATTCCTTCGGCTTCGTATTTCAATTGAAAGATCTCGGGTTCGGAAAAATCCCCCTCTGAACCCAGGCTGTTGAGACTGCTTATTCTCCAGAAATAGACGCCTGCCTCCAGTCTCTCCGCTTCATAGAGAACCGTGGTGAGAGGTCTTAGATCCAGGATCGGATCGAAGAAGAACTGGTCTTGCGGGATCTCGAGGTGATAGGCTTTGGCCCCCAAACTCTCCGACCAGGCAAGGGTCACCTTTCCCTGTTGGAGATTGGGAAAAGTAAGCTGCTTCATATTGGTGGGGGAAATGAGTACGGGGGCTGCCACTAAGGGGACGGAGGCAGAGATAATCTGGTTCTCCTTTGTAACCGTCACTTGCTGGTTATTGCTTACCCTTACCAGCTTCCCTCCGCTGCTGACATCGGCAGAGCCGGAGAAAACCCTGATCTGGCTTTCCTTCTCGGGCGTGACTTTGACCGCCAGATCGGCCCTCTCCACCCGCGCTACGGCTGTGGGCGTTTCGATCCTGAATTCTGAAGCCTTGGCGGAGGACCTCTTGATCTTCGCCTCGATATCCGAAGTCATTAAGCGGATCGAAGATTTCTTGGTCCTGGTGACTATATCCTCCGACAGATTCCCCATCACGATGAGGGAATTGGGCTTTACGCGCAGGATATTGGCGTCATCGAAGGTAATCTGAAGCTGAGAACTGGAGAAAGTCCGTATCTGATCATCTGAGGAAAGCTTCATGCCCGGGCTTGCAGGTTGCCAGGACAGATCTTTGGGCCGCTTGATTTCCACCTTGCCGGAGAGGGCAGAGATGGTGGCAAATCTTGTGGTGGCGATGTTTTGTTCCACCAGTTCGACTTCCATTCTACGGGCCAACGATTCTGCCTTGACTGCATAATCATAGGCGGTCTTGAAGTCTCCCCCATCGAAGGATTTCTTCGCTTTCGAGAGTTCGTGGCATGCTTGCGAGTATTTGCTGTAGGCGAATACCTCCGCTCCGACGCTGGCAGCCTTGCTGATGGCCTTCTCCGCGGAGACGATTGCCTGTCTTGCCCTCTCCTCCATGCTGAATCCCCTGAGGTAAAAGAGCAAAAATCCTGTGACGAGCAGCAGGATAAAGGCAACACCTATCCAGGTGTAGAGCGCCTTTCGGCGGATCACCAGCACCTTCCAATCCAAGAACCTTCGGCGGCGGCGAGCCTGTTGGGGGGGGGCAGTTGGGCGAGCCATGGTTTCCTCGCTAATTGTTCTTTATGATGCGGCCACTCTTGAAGCAACTGAGAAAGGCGTTTACCACTTTAGGATCGAAGCGAGTCCCGGACCAGCCGGTGATCTGGCCTACCACGTGGTTCACTTCAATCGCCTTCTGATAGGAGCGATCGGAGGTCATGGCATCGAAGGTGTCAGCGACGCAGAGAATCCGGGCTCCCAGAGGGATCCGATCACCGTGAATCTTGTCCGGAAAACCGGTCCCGTCATAAAATTCATGATGATGACGCATGAGCGGAACGATCTCCGTTAACTGCTTGATGGGCGCCATGATATTCGCACCCAAAACCGGATGCTGCTTAATCAGGGAATATTCCTGCTCGGAAAGCGTGCCCGGCTTTCGCAGAATTCCCGTATCGATCCCGATCTTTCCCACATCGTGCAGCAGGGCTGCAATATTGATCTTCTCTTTCTCCCGCGAGGTGAGTTTCATCTCTTCGGCAATGACCAAGCTATATTGGGTAACTCTCTCCGAATGGCCTCTCGTATAGGGGTCTTTTGCGTCGATGGCAGCGGCCAGGGACCTTACAGTGCTCAAGAACATATCCCGCATATTCTTATCGTAAATCTCCAGTTGGCGGGTCATGTAATTGAAGGTCTCCGCCAACTGTCCGATCTCATTCTTGGTCCTTACCTCGATACGGCTGTTAAAATTGCCTGCAGCGATGGAAAGGGCGCTTTGGGCAAATTCCTTGATGGGATTGCTCAGATGGCGCGCAAAGCCGATTCCGACTGCAGCGGCGACGATAGCTGCCACGAGCCCCCAAATGATGGTTTGGCGTTTCATCTCAAATAAGGAGAGGTAAGCATCTTCTCTTGGCTCTTGGATTACTACACCCCATCCCATTTGTTTCACGGTGGCATAAGCGCCCAGCATTTCTCGATCATCCTTGTCTCGGAAGGGAATGGTCCCCCCCGTCTTACCCAGCAAGAGATAGTTCTTTATGATTTCGACCTCTTTCATGTTCTCTTCCTGCAGGACCCTGACCCGGTTGGGATGGGCAATGAGTTTTCCCTGGCTATCGACGAGATAGGCATAACCCTGACGGCGAATACGAACGCGAGAGATGATATCATTGATGTCCTCTAAAGTGACGCACGCAGAAAGGACTCCCAGGGTCTGGCCCGCGTTGTTCTTGACGGGCTGGTACACCAGCAAGACGGGGGTCTTGGGTGAAGCGGCGATGAAGGTGGAACTGAACACCCTTTTCCCTTGCAGGGCCTCACGAAGCAAAGCTTCATTCGATCCCTGATTAATCGGAAAAAGGGGAGAAACCCGATCTACCCGATGAGCGGATTCCACCTGCCTTCCCGCCGAATCCATCAGGGAGAAGCGGAGGACGCTCGGGTACTGCTCTAGGAAGAAGAGGAGTAACCTCTCGCGTTCCCCGGTCTTCAATGGAACGTCGAGAAGCTGAGTCCTCGCGACGATCTCCAACTCGTCGAAGATACGAGCCATGAAATTGGAGATCTGTCTTGCCGTGTCCGTGGCCAATTGAGTGTGAAGGAGAAGGAGGTCGTTTTCCAGGACATTTTGGTTGATTCGGATGAGGGTGTAGGCAGAAATGAGAAGGGGAACGACCGCAATGATCACCAACACGGTCAGGAGGTGGTACAAAATCTGGTACCTTTTCGGAGTCTTCTTATGCACTGGATTCTCCTGCGTGAAAGATCTTCTTCTTATTGCTCGCCTTCGCTTGGTACATGGACTGGTCCGCCAAACGGATGAGGTCTTCCTTGGTTTTGGCATGGGAAGGATAGGAAGATACCCCGAAGCTGGCGCTTAATCTGATTTGGAGTCCTTTTTCCGCCAAAAAGCAGTGATTGGAGATCAGGGCGGAGAGCCTTGTCGCCAATTTACACGCGGTTCGGGTGTCCGTTTCCGGAAGGATAACAACGAACTCATCCCCGCCATATCTGGCGACCAGATCTACTTCTCTCAGATTCGTCTTCAAGAGAATCGCGACTTCCCGCAGGACTGCACTTCCCATCAGGTGCCCATAAGTATCATTCACCGGCTTGAAGTGATCCAAATCCATGAAGAGAAGGGAAAGGACAGAATGGTATCGATCCTGGAACCGATCCACCCTCTTGATCTCTCGGTCTAAGATCTGATAGAAATACCGGGCATTGTGGACGCTCGTTACGTCATCGGTGATGGAGAGTTCCTCCGTTCTTTGATAAAGTCGGGCATTTTCAATGGCGATGGCCGCGAAATCGGCGAGCGTGGAGAGGAGATCGAGATCTCTCTTGTCAAAAGGGTCCCCCCCCACCTTGTTGATCAACTCGATAACCCCCAGCACCTTTCCTTTACTGATGAGGGGGACACAGAGAATGCTTTTCGTCTCGAAGGACGGACTTTCCTCCAGGGCCTTGAGGAAACGGAGGTCCTTCGCTACATCGGGGATAATGATCGGCTTGGCCTCCTTTGCCACCCATCCTGCTATCCCTTGCCCCATCTTTAGCTGTACATCTTTGGCGCGATCGGCGGCCTTGTCCCCCACACCAGCCTCGAATATTAAATTATTCGTCCTTTCATCGACCAAAAAGAGGGACCATGCCTCTGAATGGATAACATTCGTCATGTTATTCACAATGAGATTAAGCACCCTCTTCAGCTGGAGCGTAGAGGTAATAGTCTTTCCAATCTCGTTGAAGATCGTTAACTCCAGATCCTTCATTTGTAGCAACGAGCTTAGATCCCGACCCCTGCTCTTCAGCTGATAGAACTCCGAGGCGAGCCTCACCATCGCAAGCAGCTCCCGTTCCTCTAAGGGCATGGCATGCCACCAGAATAAGCCCTCTAGCTCCGGATGGAACTCTTTGGGTGGTTGCCCGTGAAGGAGAAAGAGGATTGGGAGGTGGTTATTCAATTCGATGATCCGATGGAGGATTTCCCGTAGAGAATTATCAAAGATCGAGGAGACAACCAGTGCCATCTGAATCTCATCATTGCCGGGAAGGACAGTCTGTTCGGAGAGATCCAGTACCAGAAGGGGACGGAATCCATCCCGAGCCAAGGATTCTAAGATCGCAGAATCGATTATTTCTGAGGAATCCACTACCAGTATGCTCTTGACTGGCTCCATTGTCCCTCCAGACGAGGACATATTAGCAAAATATCTGAAAATCTCAATAAAATATTTCTTGTTGATAATGGAGGAGGGCTCTGATATTTTTCGCTCCGAATCTGCTGGGCATGCCGCGAGGCTCCTGGCTTCATGGAGGCGGGAAGGCGCTGCAATCCGGATTCGCTTTGGGGAGGGTTCAAGATGGAGAGGCTTTTCGTCCGCGACCTAAAGGTAGGTGATACGATCACGCAACTCTTCTTGGTGAAAGGGAAATATCAGCGTCAGAAGAAAACGGGAGACCCATTTCTTGCATTCTTGTTGGGGGACAGGACCGGGGAGATCCCGGGAAATCTCTGGGAAGACTTCGGAGAGGCGGAGCGTACGATTGAACCGGGAGATTTCGTGAGGGTCAGGGCATTTGTGACTTCCTACCAGGGATCTCCCCAGCTTAATATCCAGAGGATGCAAAGGTTGAACCCAGAAGAGGTTGAAGCCGAGGAATTCTTGCCTTCTACGCCCAAGGATGTGAAGGAAATGATGGGTTATCTGTGGAGGACTGCCAATTCATTGGAAGATTCAAACCTCAGGGATCTGGTGAAGAGTTTTCTGGAGGATGAGACCTTTGGGGCAGCCTTCAAAAGGTCGCCTGCCGCCAAAGGCCTCCACCACGTCTATCTGGGTGGGCTGCTTGAACATACCGCCTCTGTCGTCAGGATTTGTGAAGCCATTCTAACTCAATATGAGGGGATCAACCGGGATCTCCTGTTGGCAGGGGCTATCCTTCATGATGTAGGCAAGATTCAGGAATTGGGGTTTGAGAAGGGGGTCCTGGATTATACGGATCGAGGAAGGTTGTTGGGTCACATCGTGATCGGATCCGAAATGGTAGGGGAAAGAATCCGTTCCCTTCCTGGCTTCCCTCCGCGATTAGAATTGGAGCTTCTGCACATCCTGATCAGTCATCATGGCGAGCACGCGTGGGGTTCGCCAAAGAGGCCGAAGACCATAGAGGCTCTCTTAGTTCATTATGTGGAGGACTTGGATGCGAAGGTCGCAGGATTCCAAGATTTTATGCGCCATTCCAAGGACCCTCTCCGTCCACACTGGACCTCCTACCATAAGGTTTTCGAACGTTATCTTTACCTGAGGGACACGGGGGAAGAAAACCTGCAAGGAGGCGAAAAAGATGCACCTGGATGATTGGCTCGATTTTTTTCGTGGGATCGGCTCCCGGTTGCGAGAGGAGGTATCAACCCTCTCCGGCCAGCCGGAGGCGCGCAGAGAGATTCGGAGGGGGGCGGGAGGGGATACCACCACCTATATCGATCAATGGGCCGAAGGAATTATCCTGGACCAGCTCCACCGTCTTCACGCGAGGGGCGAGAGTTTTACCTTGGTATCCGAAGAATTGGGATGGAAGGAGTTTGGAAAAGGCGGGTACCATCTGCTCGTGGATCCTATCGATGGAAGCCTTAACGCCAAGAAGGGAGTTCCCTTCTTCTCCACCTCTCTGGCCCTTATCGAAGGAAGAGAACTCTCGGGAACGAAGTTAGGCTTCGTGGTCAACCTGGCGAATGGAGATGAGTTTTGGGCGCGACAGGGAGCAGGTGCCTTTTTTAATGGACGACGGCTCCAGGCGAGCCATTCGGAAAGAATAGAGATCTTGGCCTATGAAGCCAACAGTCCCGCAAATGACGTATCCGCCATTCTCCCCCTCCTTCCGTATGTAAGTCGGACCCGTTGTCTCGGGTCCACGGCCTTAGACCTTTGTTATACGACATGCGGATTCATCGATCTATTTCTCATTCCCGGATCTTCGAGGTGTTTTGATTTTGCCGCCGGCAAACTCATTTTGGAAGAGGCTCAGGGAATTATTACCGACTCACAAGGAAAAGATCTGGGGGGTCTGCCCATTGACTTGCAGTATAAGACGAGTCTGGTTGCATCTGCCAGCCGCAAGATCCATCAGCAAGCGCTCGATGCCCTAAGACGGACTTAATCTTGAATGCAGGCGGATCTCAATCCCCGGGGGTTTGGTTCGTATGAGTTCTCGAGGTGCAGAAGGAGGATGATGCCCCTTTCCAAGGGAGGCGTGGAGCTTGCCTTTAGGCTCTGAGGTCCGTAAAGCCAAGAGAAGGGGGTCTGCCCCCTAATTTGCCTTTTTTTGGTAAATGATGCCTGTCAGACGGGAGAGCTCCAAGGCAAAGGAAGCCAGGTTCGCTAATATCATAAGGGCGTCTATATTCCGACATGGCGGGGAGTTTGGGCCGACGTCGCCATAGAGAAACGCCACTACGATCTGCTGGACAATGATCGGAATGATGATCACTTGCTTGGGAACAAAGCCGCCCAACTGCTTGTGCAGGAGTCCGATATCTGGACCTTCGGGCAGCCTCCCCCGGAAGGCCTGTTTTCCGAAGACCACGTCCCTGAAGAGGCTGATCTGTCCCGGGGGGAATTTTACGCCTACGATTCTTTCCGATAAACCTCCCTCTTTCTGGGTCCGATCGATGGCCCGATACCCTGAAATCTCTTCCTTTTTTGCAAAGAAGAGAGCGACTCGATCCAGATTCTTGGAGGCGAAGTCGAGCATGGTATCGGCGACATTGCTGATCTTTCGATCTTTGAGGATGAGATCGCTGGTATTCCTCAGGAAGCTTAGATCCCAGGCATCCTGCTCTACCTCTTTTCCCACCTCCTTCAGTTCTATCTTGGCTTGAAGCAACTCAGAAACGAGCTCTTCCCGAATGATCCCTAAATGTTCCTTTTCGAAAGCGATTTCTCGTCTCTGGAAGAGGTTATCGATATAGAAACTTAGCTCCTCGATGAAGAGGCTCATCTGTGCTTCCAACTCGCCGAGGGAGATCTGACGTGGGTCTGGTTTATAAAGGTAATGAGAGACGCCCAAAAACAGGCCCTTTCTCCGCAAGTTAACGTCTGGGTAAGCGGTGGTCATGATGATAGGGATGTGGGGATAATTATTCCGAAGGTACTCCACCAGCTCCAGCCCCCCCAGTACGCCCTTTCCACTGATGGTGGGAAGTACGAGGTCCGTCACCACTACTGAATAGAAGCCCTCCGTGTCAAGCCTCTCCAGTTCCGCAATGGCCGATTGTGCAGATTCAACCGCCGAAACGTTAAAGCCAAAATCCTCGAGTTTATCCTTGAATATCGTTCGGAGTAACGTCTCGTCCTCAACCAGTACGACGGCCTGTTTTGGTTCCATCGACCTAAGTCTGTCCGTAACCCGGGTGATCATAGACTGGATCTCTTGCTTGAGTTTTTCCGTTTTGCCATCCGGCTGGGTGTCGGGAACGGAAAGGGAAGGAGCTTCGGGGGATATCTCCTGTTCGCTAATGGTCTCCTCTGGAGACAGGCTCTTGGCGTAACTGGCGGACTCTGCGATGATGTCATGCGGGCTCAACAGGATGCCGCGGTTGGAAAAGACATCTTGCTCTTCGAAACGGAAGACGGCCTCCCGCCAATCCAGCATACTCATCACGGATTCGATGATCTGCAGCCTGATGATCTCCTGAAGCTTTGAAGGATCGACGAATCCCAAACGGGTCAAGATCTCCTCCAACGGCTTCGTCTTCCCGTCCTCCTCTTGTGTCTTGAGAGCCTGTTGGAGCTGCTTTTCGGTTAAGACCCCGGTGTCGATGAGGATTCTGCCAATTCGGCGTGGCATGATCGGGGATTCTGCCTGGGTGATCATTCCCTTTTCAAATCCGATGGATCCAATTCCCTGTGGGCTGCGGATGAAAAGAATGCCGGTTTTCTGGGCTTGCTCGATGCTGCTGAGCAGTTTCGGTAATCCGACCTTCTTGAGATTGCCGGTTTGTAACATGAGTCCTCCTTATGTTTAGTCCTCATCCCTCTTCTTTCAGGACTTCGAGAAAAGGAGGGATCAATTGGGGGTCAAAGAGAGTCCCTTGGCCTTCCGTTAGACGTAGGATTGCTTCCGAGCGCGAAACAGCTTTTTGGGGAGGACGGTTCGCGACCATCATCTCATACGCCTCGGCAATTGCCAGAATACGAGCGCCCAAAGGTATCTCTTCCCCCTTCAGTTTCGAAGGATAGCCACTCCCGTCGAAATGTTCATGGTGACAGAGAATAGTAGGTTTTGGGTCCCAGGGGAAAATCACCGATTCCAGGATTTTTGCACCAATAGCCGGATGCCTTTGCATCTTTCGATCCTCTTCCGGAGATAAACTCTCCGTCTTACTCAAGATCGACTCTGGAATCCCGATGATGCCAACATCATGAAGGAGAGAGGCCAAGGTGATCTCGTCGACTTTCTCCTTAGGAAGACCAAGCCGTTGCGCCAATGCCTTGGCATACTTGGCCGTATAAAAGGAATGATCTTTGGAGTAAGGGTCTTTTGATTCTACTGCGGCAGAGAGGGCATGTACAGTTGATAAGTAGTTGTCCCGGGCCCCCGCATATAACTGCTGGTTATCGAGGGCTAATGAGATGATGTGGGAAATGGTGTTGATCGTCTTGAGAGTACTTTGATCGAAGGTTTCCTCTTTGGCCCGAGCAAGGCAGAGGATTCCCGAGGGTTGTTCCTTCGTGGGCAGAGGGAGGAGCAATAAGGATCCGAAGCCGGTCAAGGGAGGAGTTGATGGCGAGGGACTCGGAGAAAAAGAGACCATCTCAAAATCCTCGCTTTCGACCATTCCCTTGCCATGCTTGCAGAAATCCTGGATCATTTTCTCCTTCAGCTTGTACCTCAACTGGTCGGTTAATGGTTGAAAGGCATAAATACTCACCTTGCCTCCTCGGGGTGAAGGCAAAAGGAAGGCGCAGATATCAAAGGCAATAAGGCCTTTCAGAGACTGGACCAATGATGAAAGAAAGTGCGGGTCGCTCGGGCAAGACTCAAGTAGCATGGTAATCTCATTGATCTTCGTTAGCTCCTCAATGCTCCTTTGGTGAGCTTCCAGGAGGCGGGCGTTCTCGATCGCCATCGCTGCCTGGCAAGCCATGATCGAAATGGCCCTCTCATCAGAGGGACTGAAATCCTTTCCGTCGTCTCTTGGATAAAGCAAAAGACCCCCGATAATCTTACCCCTGGTGACCAGGGGAGCGCAGAGCAGACCCTTGGGATTCTCGCCCTTGGCTGAAAGCGTCAAGAAAAGCGGATCGTTATCGTCTTCTTCCAGAAGGGAGGGTTTTCCCCGGTTCAGAGCCTCACCAAAGCTGCCCTCCTTCAGGCCCATGCGTAATCCTCCGTATTCTTCGTTCGGGAGACCCTTGCATCCCGCGACGCGGAGATTTTCGCCATTGTCTTCCATGAGGAAAAGTAAGGCCTTCGAACTCATGAGAAGAGGGGTTGTCAGGTTCAGAAGCAGGGTCACGATTTCATTCAGGAAAATGCAGGAATGCAGGGCCGCGCTCAGATCATGGATTCCCACCACTTCCTGTAATTCCGCTCTCTCCTCAGCCAATTGCCGTCGTTTTCTACATGCTTGCACCACCATCTGAAGCTCATCCGCACTGAAAGGCTTGCGGACATAATCGACGGCCCCCTCTTTCAGGGCCTCAATTGCATTTTCCAGTGTCGCGTATCCAGTAACGACAATGACATCCGTCATGGGGCTGATCTTTTTGATGGATTTCAGGAGCTGAATTCCGTCCAGATCGGGCATGCGGAGATCTGTTATGACGATTTCAAAAGGCTGTTCCTCTACCGCCTTGAGGGCTTCCAGTCCGCGCGATATCGTTAGAGTTTGATACCCCAGGCCTTGCATTATCCGACCACAAAGCCTTCTAACTACCGGTTCGTCATCTACCACTAAAGCTCTCGGCTCCTGCATGGGTCCATCTATCTCCCGGCCACCATAGGAAGGGTAATGGAAATAGTAAAACCTCCTTGGGGAGGATGTTCGACCATCAAAGCACCACCTGATTGTTTGGCGGCGCGTTGAGCGAGGTAAGCCGCCAAATCTACAACTTTCTTTCGCGGAGATTGGAGGGAAATGAAGGGACGGACCGCCATACCCTTCTGAACCCTCGTTTCCGAACCCTCGATCACGACTTGAAAGGCCTCTCCTGCTCCTTTCTGGGAGGTAATGATCTTGAGTATGCCCTTCTGTCCGGCAGCATGAACTGCCCTCAGTAAGAGGCCTATCAGCACAATACGCCACTCCTGGAGGCTACCTCGGAAATAGAGGTCCTCCGGGGAAAACTCCTTTATGAGGTCGATGTGCAAGAATTGCCATTGGTTCTGGAGGGGGAATAAAAGGTGTTCCAATAGGGAATTCATCTCTAAGGGACCTTCCACTTCCTGATATTGCTGAAAAAGATGCATAAAGGATTGAATCATCTTTCTGGATCGTAGCACCTCTTCTTCGATTGCTTTCAGGTCTTGGTTCTCGTCATCTCTGTCGTGAGGGGAAATGATGAGCAGTTGCGTAAACCCCAGGATAGCGGTGAGGGAGTTATTGATCTCGTGAATAAGCCCTCCTGTCAGCTCGGCTTGACAAGAAAACCTTTCGATCTCCAGAAGCTTTTTTGCGTTAAGCTCCATGTCCGCTTCCCATATAGCCAGGAGCGACTTCTTTAGGCCACGTCAACAATTTTGCTGAATTTCCCGAAGGGGATGTTCCTTCCAGTTGCCGTTCAAGTTCTTCGCGACTCCGTATATGATCCGTTCTGTCTCAGCCATGCAGGATGCGCGTTGAGCCCTTTTCGGCTTCGCCACCCCATTTCTCAGCTTGCGGGCGATGCATCTCTGAATGCGCCGGAGGGGGTAGATCTCCCGGAGCACTCGGAGGAGAGCAGGGTTTCCATCCACGATGATCAGCTCCAGGTACTGGCCCTTCAATCCCCGGCCCTTCAGATCCACCAGAAACCCTTTCCAATTTTCCTTCTCCTCCGCATCGACCAGCCGGAACGAGAGCGGCTCCCGGTTCCATCGGCATGGATGCCAAAGGCACAGAGCATCACCTTTCCCTCCACTCCGATCCTTTGACCTTCTGGCTGATCCCATCCAAGAAGAGGAACACGAAATCATCTACCAAGGGCTTGGTCTGGTAGGCCTGGAGGTCGGCATCGATAAGTGGGGCAATGATCGAACCGCCGCCGCGCCCAGAGAGGCACCAAACAGGTCCCTGGCGATAAATTTGAGCCTGCGGATGCTGAGGCCCTCCAGGAGAAGTTGCCCGATGGCGGCATCCACCGATCCTTGGCGGCGTTGTTATCGATCAAAGCAGGTAAGGGTGGTTTGGTCACTTCCCTGAAGGGATACACCCCCTTCGAATTTCTACAAGATATTATGCGTGACCCTTCGCTATTCGATGTAGCTCATTCAGGTAGGAAAATCAGCAAAGCTAAAGAAGAAAATCATGGAATTTATGAGAAAAAAGGGCCCCCGCATTCCAATTCCTGCCGATTCCAGTTTGTTAAGAAGGAATGGCCCATTGCCCATGGTTTGATCCGATAATCCGCAATCGCTTGCCAATTGCCCTGGCCCAAAAACCTTTTGCTCATGGGGCAGGCCAATCTTTGGGAGAAATCTTAACCTCCCCACTCTCGTTTGTCAATAGGGAATATTGCAAAAAATCCTTTATTGGAGACCATTTACCGTTCTTACCCCATTGAGTGTGAGTTCCCTTCCGATTTCGCGGCCAGCCTTCGTACATATACCGACCCGACTGGGCATTCCAAAAAAGCCTTGAAAAAGATCCGGTAATCTGATACTTCTTGCTCAGCTATGATCGTACTTTCGAGGGACTTTGGAGGTCGTTACTTCTTCAGATCTCGGGGTGTTCCTACCGTAGTATGAGAGGTCTTGCTTGGATCTGCATAGCATCCTGTCTCCTTTTGATCGCTCTGGCTTTTTGGCTTTGGATCTTGAAGCCTGAGAATGGCACCTCGTCTCCCGCCAAGGCATCGGTTCAGGAAATCCCTCAAGCAAAGCTCCAGGATATTCATTTAGTGGAGATGGAAGGCAGTCGGCGAATGTGGGAGGCTGATGCCGATCAGATCGAAGTCTTTGAAGAGAAGAATGTGACTCGAATCTCGAAATTGCAGAAGCAGATCGAGGTAATCCTTTACAGGGACGATGATATGTTGACCTGCTATGCGGATGAAGCCCAGATCGACAATGAAACCAAGAGGATAGATCTGCTGGGGAACTTGACGGCTCGGTCCCAGCAGGGGATTACCATACAGACAGATTCTGTTACATACTTGCCAAGAGAAAAGAGGCTCCTTACCGATAAGCCGGTGACCATAATGCGACAAGGTTTCATCCTCCAAGGGTTGGGGATGGAGGCCGACCTCGCGTTGGAAGAGGTCAGGATCTTGTCTGACATCGTTTCAAAATTCCAAGCAACCGATCAATTGAAAACGGGAGGATTGAAAAAAGTTCGTTGAAAAGCAAAGGCTGCAGTTCGCTTGTGATCGTGATGAGTTTCTCCTTACTTCTGTCTCTCGCCGGGGGGACTTGGGCGGAGAGTAACAAGAGGGCGGCGGATGCTTCGAAGCCAACCGACAATAGAGAAGCGGATGCTTCCAAGCAAGTCAATAAGAGGGCGGCAGATACACCCAAACTTGGGGACCAGAAAAAAGGGGGGGCTCCTAAGCAGGACAACAAGAAAGAGGCAGGGCCTCCGAAGCCGGTCACGATTACTGCGAATCGAATGGAAGCAAACCGAAAACTCCACATTGTAATCTACATTGACGACGTCATTGTGAAGAAGGAAGATCTTACCATCTATGCTCAAAAGGTAGAGTTTCTGTTTGATGAGAAAATGGAAAAGATCCAACAGATGATGGCGGAAGGCGGCGTCCGGATTGTGGACCTCGACAAGACAGCGACTGCTGAGAAGGCAGTATACCTGAATGATCAAGACATACTTGTCCTTACCGGTAACCCGAAGGTGTGGCAAGGGGAAAATGTAATCACAGGCTCCAAGATGACCCTTCTCCGCAAGGAAGATCGCAGTATTGTCGAGGGAAATGGAAAAGAGCGGATAACCTCAGTCTTTTACCCAAGTAAGGAGGGAGGGGGGCCCAAAGTTGGGGCGGGGACCTTGCAGAGGGGCAAGACCGATGAGGAGAAGTCCCCGAAAAGCAAAGAATAACTAATGAAACAAACAGTTAAGGCATGCGATCTGATAAAATGTTTTAAGAATAGGGAGGTCGTTTCTGGATTAAGCTTACAACTCGGCGCAGGAGAAGTAGTAGGCCTGTTGGGTCCCAATGGAGCAGGGAAGACGACCACTTTCTACATGATCCTTGGATTGCTTCGGCCAAATGGTGGAAAGGTGTTCATTGGCGGAGAGGAAGTCACGAACTTGCCGGTATACCTGAGAGCGAGAAAGGGAGTCGGCTACTTGCCCCAAGAGCCCTCTGTCTTTCGGAAGTTGACGGTAGAAGAGAACCTATCGGCCATACTGGAAATTAAAGGGGTGGAGGAAGGGGAAAGACAGGAGAGGGTGGAAACTCTCTTGGCGGAGTTGAACATCTCTCACCTGGCCAAAGCAAGAGCGTACACCCTTTCTGGAGGAGAAAGGCGAAGGGTGGAGATCGCTCGTTCCTTGGCCAGCTCCCCTTCGTTCATTTTGTTGGATGAGCCCTTTGCCGGGATGGATCCCCTGGCCATTCTGGACATTCAGGAAATCGTCGCTAAGCTAAAGAAGAGGGGAATTGGCGTGCTGGTAACAGATCATAATGTGAGAGAGACTTTGACTGCAGTTGATCGAGCCTATCTCATCTACGACGGAAAAATCCTTTTTGAAGGGACAGCCGAGGAACTGGCGAAGA
>Ga0153916_10002125_pt1 | contig 14579 bp, 13 predicted proteins | sample Opewatmetagenome_FD_109642 | JGI IMG/M metagenome (GOLD analysis project Ga0153916, IMG submission 109642) | Freshwater wetland microbial communities from Ohio, USA - Open water 3 Core 3 Depth 4 metaG | ecosystem: Environmental > Aquatic > Freshwater > Wetlands | place: USA: Ohio, Lake Erie...
AATTTAGAAAAAATAGACTAAATGGGAAATGCGGCGGCAAAAGGATGATGTAAAGAAGTAATGAGAGACGACAGAAAATTTACTGCTAAAGGAAGGAGAAGCATAATGGGTAAAGGTCATTTTGCATCGAAGCCAGGGAAAGAGTTTGATTGGAAAGGGTTCCAGAAACACATGGGTTATTCGGATGCGGAACTAAAGGCCCTGCAGAAGGATCCCGTGAGATCGAAATATGTTCAACAAATATGTAATCCCGATATGCAGGACAAATACCTTATCGCTGAAGTTGTCGAGTCACACGGATGCGTAGCGGGAATGAAGCCGGGCGATCGCATATACTTCAAAGGGATGAGTGTGCTGGATCCTAAGAGAAGCGACCCATGGTGTCCCTACATAGTGAATACATTTTGGTTTACGGCCGGGGCTCGCAACATGTTCAGGCAAGGTCTCGATCCCAATAGCTTCTATGTCAATTACTCGGGATGTATGGATGTCGGCCCGGAAAACGGTTTGGGGCGGGTTGTATATAAGGTCTTTGTGGTGGATAAAAGTAAGCTGGATAGATAAACTAGACTAAAGATTAACACTTCCACCCCGCCCTGTGAATCGAGAGCGAGGAAAGGTACTACCTCGTCAGACGGCAATAGGACAAACGGTCCCCCTTACATGATAAGGGGGACGCAGTACTGTATTACTTTAGCCCCGCCCCAGCTTTAGCGGGATTTTCAAAAAGTGGAGTTTTAACATTCCTGGGGGCGCATAACGTAACGATCACATAGGAGTTATAACGATGGATTTTTCTTTTACTGAAGAGCAAAAGCAAATTAAGGCACTGGCCAAAGTTTTTTGTCAAAGGGAAGCGGATCTGAAGCGCTTTGAGGAGATCGGGGCGAAGACGTGTGCGGCGCGGACTGTCGAAGAGCAGAGAGCTGTTTTCCCTTATGACCTGTTGGAGAAACTGCATAAGGTAGGACTGCGCCAGCTCTCGGTGCCACAGAAATATGGAGGTACAGCTCCCGAAACGGATGTTAACGTAACCCTGACCATGGCGGCTGAGGAAGTGGGTTACTGGGGGGGCAGGATAGTAGACCCGCTCATGATACCCTGGCTTTTTCTGCGAGGCATTGCGACCAATATGTACGTAACCGAGGAACAAAGGAAATGGATTTTTTCAAAATTCATCGAAAACCCCAGGCTGGTGATAGCCACTTCAGTCGGTGAGCCGGCGGGCGGTACCGACATACATCTGCCCTATGATGAGGGAGGCGGCTCAATTTTGAAAGTCACCGCGTATAAAGACCGAAACGAGTGGGTTATTAATGGCGACAAAACGTTCTGCAGTAACGGGGGAACAGCCGATCTTATTATGCTTGCGGCCAGAACCGATAAGAAGGCACCGGTGTCTCGGGCAATGACGTTTTTCTGGGTACCGACCGATGCACCGGGGATAAGCCTGACTCCCAATAGGATGCTGACCTTGGAGTTCGGGGGAAACTGCCAAACGCACTATGATAATGTCAGAGTTCCTGAAAGCAACCTGATAGGGGAGGTGAACAAGGGGTTTTCCATCATCGAGAGTTTTTTTGAGGCCCATCTTCCCGGTGTTTCCGGCTCCGTTGGCCTGATGCAGAGGATCTATGAGCAGATGCGAGAGTACGCCAAACAGAGGATTGGAGGTGGTAAACCCATTGTCGAACATACCAGTATTGCGTCTAAGCTGGGTGAAATGGCGGTCAATCTGGAAGCACTGAGAAGCTTGTTGTATCGGGCTGCCTGGGAAATCGACCAGGTGGAAAGGGCCGGAGGTCGAGCCCTCGGCGAAAGCAACTTGTTTTGGTTTGCGGCAGGCTATGCGTTTTTCAAACAAGTGTCCTGGCGATTTTGCGAGCTGGCAACTGACATCTACGGGGGCATGAGCGCATCAGTCGATTTGCCCCTGGGAGACTTCCTGAAACACATATTTTATATACGGGCTGCCGGGCTGACCGTCGACGTGGAATTGATCAGGGCGTGCAGGGACTATGATACGCGATACCGGGAGGGATAGGAGATTACTACCCTTCGTTCGCTAGCTAAACGGACCCGATAAATCTTTGTCTTTTGCTTTTTTGAGCTGACAATAAAGCCATACGGAGACATTCGTGGTGAATATGATTGTCTGCTGCAAACAAATCCCCGACCCCGAAGCGCCGCCTGTTAGCTTCAAAATCGATCCATCCTCCCACAAGGTAATTCCGCCGCAAGGCTTCCCTCCCGTCGTTAGTCCTTTTGATTTAAATGCCGTAGAGGCTGCCCTTCGTATTAAGGACGCATTGGGAGGCAAAATTACTGTCCTCAGCTTAGGTAACAATCTATTGTCGGATGTGGTGAAGAAACCTTTATCCATGGGTGCTGATGAACTCGTCCTCTTAGAGGATGAGGCTTTTGAAGGGGGTGACAGTTGGTCCACTGCCGGTGCCCTGGCAATGGCTGTTAAAAAAATAGGCGCCTATGACATCATTTTCTGCGGCAGGCAAGCCGCTGACTGGGATTCTGGACAAGTTGGTTCTGGTATCGCCGAAATTCTTGAAATTCCGAGCATCACACTGGCAAAGGATGTAGAGATTGTTGATGGCACGGTACGGGTGGTCAGGGTCTTGGATGACTGGTATGAGATCGTTGAAACAACATTGCCGGCCCTCATTACGGTGAGTAACGAACTGGGAGAACCCCGCTACCAGACCATCAGTGGGATTAAGACGGCGACCAAGAAACAGCCTGTAAGGTGGAAACCGGTTGATATCGGTCTTGAACCTGGCAAAATCGGTGCTTCCGGTAGGTGTACACGAGTCCTCAAGCTCTTCCAGCCCGCCAGGGAAACCACATGCGAGATCGTATCTGGTGATTCACCCGATGAAGTAGGTGCCAATCTGGCTACAAAGCTGAAAGAAGCAAAGGTGTTTAAGTTTTAATTGAATCTTAACAAAACGGCCGGAGACTGTGGATAACTACAAAGGTGTCATGGTTTTTGGGGAAACCACTGACGGGAAACTGTCATCTATCACGACGGATCTGCTCGGCGGCGGTCGAAGATTAGCTGACCAGCTACAAGAGGAATTATCCTGTCTCTTATGTGGCCATAAGGTAGGCGACTTTGCCCGTGAAGCCATTGCCTACGGTGCTAATACAGTGTATGTGGTGGAAGATGCCCAACTTAAGGACTATCAGACAGACACCTACACGCCAGCTGTCGCAGGGATACTGAAAAAGATCCTGCCGAGAATCGTATTATTCGGCCAGAATGATATCGGCCGCGACCTTGCGCCTCGTTTGGCGTTCCGACTGCAAACGGGGCTATCCACAGATTGTATCGACCTGAGGATTGATCCTGAGAGCAAATTACTACAGCAAACCCGCCCCGTTTATGGGGGTAATGCCCTCGCCACTGTTGTGTGTCAAACGTTACCGCAGATGGCAACGGTGAGACGAAAGACGATGTCATCGCTCGTACGTGACGATGCAAGAAAGGGTTCAATCATAACGTTCACCGTTACCTTCAACTTCAGCGCGGTAAGAACCAAGATAGTAAACAGGATCAAACAAGAGACGCCCGGCATCAACCTTGAGGATGCTCACGTAATAGTGAGCGGAGGCAGAGGCATAGGCGGCCTCGATGGGTTCAAACGCCTCGAAGAGATTGCCAAGCTCTTGAGAGGTGCTATCGGAGCCACACGACCACCATGCGAGAACGGTTGGGTACCCGCCACTGTCCAAATCGGGCTCACTGGAAAAGTCGTCACCCCTGAGCTCTACATTGCCATTGCCATCTCTGGCGCTAGTCAGCATTTAGCTGGGTGCTTTGGCGCTAAAACCATAGTTGCTATTAATCGTGACCCCGAAGCCAATATATTCAACGTAGCCCATTTCGGAGCCGTGGGGGACTGGAAACAGATTCTGCCGTCATTTATTGAGAAGGTTAAAGAGTTCAGGGCCAAATGATGAGGAAACATCTCTCACCATATCCTGAATGATGACACAGGCTGTTTACAGGGAGCAGCGAAGTGATATCGTAGGGAATCTAACCAATTGACAGTTTTGTGATGGTACTGTAATAAAGTAATGAATGCAGTGAAGAACCCACGAGCTACCGAAGCAGAGGTCTTGACCGAAATGAAGGGGTTAAGACCAATCGTCGCATGATGAAAGGAGGTGCAGCAAATTAGAAGAGAAAAGGATGTAAAGATAGTGTTTTCTTAGGCAGGTGAGAACCGATGTGAGATTTCATTTTACAGGACCTAATAGAGCTTGAAGACGTTTCAGAAAGGGGGAGAAGAAAATGAAAAAAAAGGTATTCATTGGTCTGATACTCTTAACACTAGTCACGTTGCCTCTGTTCGTTCGTTATGCTGAGTCAGCTGCTCCGGCTGAAATTGTTGTCGGTAACCCTGCCTCGTTAACCGGCATGTTTGCCGGTCTCGGCCAGGGCCAGGTATTTGGGATGAAGGCAGCCGTTGATGACATTAACAAACAAGGTGGGGTAAATGTCAAAGAGTACGGGAAGAAATTGCCTATTAAGCTTGTGATCGTTAACAGCGAGAGCGATCCGCTAAAGGCAGGAACTCTTGCCGAAAGCCTGATTGTTAGCGATAAGGTAAACTTTCTTTGCCAAGGGGGTGAAACACCGATCATGCCCCCTCAAATATCTACTGCAGCCGACCGTTTTAAGGTCCCATACGTTACTGCGGCTGGCCCAATGGAGCCCTGGATGGCAATGCGGCAGACAGTTGAAGGGCGCTGGAAATACACTTGGGCCTTTGGATTTCCCATAGCCACACCAGCTCCACCGGGGTCTCCCTGGGCTAAGCCCGGATATACCGTCATGGAGAATTGGAAGAGTATGCTGGACTTGTTCGGAAACAAGACGAACAAGAAAGTGGCCATCTTCGCCTCCCATGACCCCGACGGCGTTGGATGGTATGGCTTGTTCTCCGGAGCACTAAAAAACTGGGGTTATGATGTAATCGGGGCAGACAAAAAGTTGGGCCTCGTGCCTATGGAAACGACGGACTTCACGTCTATCATCAAACAGTGGAAAGACAATAAGTGCGAGATCCTGTGGGGGAATGCCCCTGGCCCCTTTATCGGAACAATACTGAAACAAGGTTCGGCAATGGGGTTTAAGCCGAAGATGGTTTCCATTGGCAGAGGAGCAATGTTCTATGAAGACGTGACCTCTTGGGGGGGTGATCTACCACTTGGCATCGGTATGGAGATATGGGGTGATCCATCACTTCAAGTTTCCAAGGGCATTGGTGGCGCAACTCTACAATCACTCGCCAATAAATGGACTAAAGAGACAGGCAAACCATTAAACCGCACTCTCGGATCAGGCTATCGCTCAATTCAAGTCTTGATTGACGCTATTGAAAGAGCCGGTACACTGGACAGTGAGAAAGTTAATGCTGCCCTGGCTCAAGCCGATTTAATAACAATTATGCATCGTGCCAAATTTGACGAGAACCACTTTAGTTATGAGCCGCTCGCCTTTGGCCAGTGGCGGAAGACCAACAAGCCATGGGTATGGGAATGCCCTGTCGTCTTCTCCCACCTTGACTTCATAAAGGTGGGCGGTAAACCAATATTCCCCATTCCGTACCAATAAACAAGGGGACATGGATGAAGCTCTTGTTCCCGGCGCATTGTACGCGCCGGGAACAGTGGGTTGATGCAATTGAAAAAGTAATCAGATTGTGGACGCGAGCTTAGCTGAGGCAAAAGGAGGTGATGCTTGCGCTGGCCTGGGGAAGCAGATAGGGAAAACGTTTTAATAATTTAAACATGATGGAGGGAGGGACCATGAAAAAGTTTCTAGTAATGGCCTTGATGATCTTGGCAGGATGCGCGTTGATTTTCAGCGGTCATGCGCAGGCTAAAGAAGCTCCAAAAGAAATTCTTATAGGTTGCTGTGCACCGTTAACGGGCATGCACGCAGGTTTTGGCGAAGGCAATGTGTACGGGGAAAAAGCGGCAGTTGCGGATATCAACAAACAAGGCGGAATATTTGTAAAAGAGTATGGTCGAAAACTGCCGGTCAAACTTATTGTCATTGATAACGAGAGCGATCCGACAAAGGCGATGAGCCTTGAAGAAAGTCTCGTTACCCGGGATAAGGTGCACTTTCTTGTACCACCCAATCAACCCATTCCACTCCAGATCCCATCGGCCACTATAGCTGAGCGGTATAAGATACCCCGTGTGAGCGGAGGTACTCCTATGGAACCCTGGTTGGCGGTTCGGAAAGATGCTTCGCCTCCTTGGGAACATAGCTGGACCTATACGTTTGCTATAGTTGTGCCAGCTCCGAAGGGGTCTATTTGGGATAAGCCCGGATATACCATAAAAGATACATGGCAGGGTATGATTGATCTGTTTGGTCCTAAGACGAACAAGAAAGTGGGAGTCTTGGCCTCAGATGAACCGGATGGCAGAGGGTGGTATGCAGCATTTCCGCCAATGCTGCAGGAATGGGGTTATGACGTTGTGGGTATAAAAAGAAATGTAGGACTGTTTCCCGTTGAGACGACAGATTTTAGCTCAATCATAAGGGAATGGATGAATAACAACGTCGAAATAGTTTGGGGGAATTGTCCCGGCCCCCTTTTTGGGGCCATGTGGAGACAAGCTCGGCCAATGGGCTTTAAGCCTAAGATAGTCTATATTGGAAGAGCAGCCCTTTACTACGAGGATGTTTCAGCCTGGGGTGGCGATCTGCCTTGGGGCATCGGCACCGAGATATGGTGGGATCCATCGTATAAAAATTGTCCTGGTATTGGTGGAACAACTCCAGAATCGCTCTTTAAAAGGTGGGTTAAAGATACAGGGAGACCACTCAATCCGGGCATAGGGTGGGGCTACAACGGAATTCAAATCTTAGCGGATGCTATACAGAGAGCTGGCTCGCTTGATTCTGAGAAGGTTAATAAAGCCCTCAGCCAAACCGATATGAAGACGATTGCCTCGCCTCGCGTGAAATTTGACGAAAACCACAGTGCCCGGATGCCGATCGTCTTCGGCCAGTGGCATAAGACTAACAAACCCTGGGTGTGGGAATGCCCGGTAGTTTATTCCAAGCATGACTTTGTAAAAGCGACGGCTAACCCGATATTCCCCATTCCTTATAAATGAGGCCAAGGCGGATACTAGGCAAAAATGGTGATGGTAAGAGTTCAAGAGGGCTTCAAATCCAAGTTGATCGGGCTACGTATTTTCGGGCTTGATGGTGTGATCGTTTCATAGAGAGAGGGATGAATCGGCAAGCGGCCGGGTTGAGCGAAGTTTCGTATAACGAAGCCAAATTGTTCGCACATGTTATGAGGATGTCCTTCCTACGTTTTTGCTCGTCACAAAGGTGCGAGCAAGGTGTCTCAGCACAAGCTCAGCTCGGCCACTTACTTCAGCCGTTGGCCATTTTTTTATTTGGAATAAGGAGGTGAAGAATGATGTCAGGAGATTTAAAGATAATATTGGCCGATTTGAAGGAAAAAGATGCCCTGGAAATTGTCAAGAATAGACTGGATACCGGGGGTGACCCACTGAGTATCTTAGACGATGCCAGACGAGGCATGGAGATTATTGGTAAGCGTTTTGCCGATGGGGAATATTTCATCCCAGACCTCGTATACTCAGGGGAAATATTGAAGCAGATAACTGGCATGGTGAAGCCAAAACTGGCTAAAGCTGCACCAGTGAAACGATTTGGCAAGGTTGTGCTTGGAACTGTTGCTGGGGATATACATGACATAGGCTTGAATATCGTTGACTTTGTGCTCGATGTAAACGGTTTCGAGGTCCTCAATCTTGGCGTGGATGTTCCTGCCCAGAAATTCATTGATAAAATAAAGGAAACAGAGGCCAGTATTGTCGGGTTAAGCGGCTTCTTAACACTGGCTTTTGACTCTATGAAGAAGACAGTAGATGCCATAAAAACTGCTGGTCTGCGTGGTAAGGTGAAAATCATGATTGGAGGTGGCCAGATTGATGAGGAGATCAGAAACTATACTGGCGCAGACGCCTATGGCAAAGATGCAATGGCAGGCGTGTCCCTTGCCAAAAAATGGGTAGGAGGTGTGTAACTATGGGAAAAACACCTAAGGAACTTTATCAAGAAAGGGAAAAGAGAGTCAACGATGCCATCCAGTTGAAGGTGCCGGACAGAGTTCCATTCTGGTTCCAAGATATAAGCTTTTTTCCTGCCAAGTATACGGGGACAACTTCTCAGGCATTGATGTATGATGATTCCGTATTTATAGCTGCGTATAAGAAAACGCTTACTGATTTTGAGCCGGATATGTACTTTAATCCAGGCCATGCTCTCCATACACCTGGAGACGCCCTTGACATAATTGACTCCAAGCAAGTGAAGGTACCTGGTCGTGAAATTTCCCCTGACCATACCTTTCAGTTCATTGAAGGGGAGTACATGAAGGCTGATGAATACGATGCGTTTCTTAATGATCCGACGGGTTATACCATTAGCACGTATATACCCCGAACCTTTGGAGCCATGGCACCCCTTGCCACGCTTCCTCCGATATCAGGTCTTCTGCTTGGCTATTTTGGGCTGCCTATGGCTTCAGCATTTACCACACCGGAAGTGACTGCTGCGTTTGAATCTTTTTACAAAGCAGGGCTGGCAATATCGAGGCATAATTCTGCCGTTGGTTCACTCAATCAAGAATTAAAAGCGGCGGGGATCCCATTAGCATGCGGGCAGATTACGCTGGCCCCTTTTGATGTTCTTTCCGATACGCTGAGGGGAATGCGCGGCTTAATGCTGGATATGTACCGGCAGCCTGAGAAGGTTCTCGCCGCTATAGAGAAATTATTGCCGATGTTGATCGGCCTGGGCGTATCTGGAGCAAAAATGAGCGGAACGCTGCGGGTATTTATACCCCTCCATAGAGGAGCCCATGGTTTTATGTCCTTGAAACAGTTTGAAACTTTCTATTGGCCCAGTTTGAAGAAGCTGATGCTGACTCTTATCGACGAGGGAATCACCCCTTGCCCATTCTTCGAGGGAGACTACACATCGCGTCTGGAGTATCTAGCCGACCTGCCTAAAGGAAAAGTACTTGGCCTCTTTGATGCGACTGATATTTTTAAGGCTAAGGAAATCTTGGGCGGCACGATGTGTATCTCAGGGATGATGCCTCTCTCATTGTTGCAGGTAGGTACCCCTCAGAAGATTAAGGATTACGCCAAAAAGCTTATTGATGTTGTCGGTAAGGGGGGAGGTTTTATTATGGGCCCCAGAAGTGCGATGGATGAGTGTGACCCTAACCTTGTAAAAGTTTGGGTTGAGTTTACAAAAGAATATGGCGTATACCGCTCATAAAATAGATGAGCCTGCCTTAATTCCGGCAAAGGTGATCACATGGAAGCACCGATTCTTTCAGTCGTTGGGATAAATAAGCATTTTGGAGGACTCGTTGCTATTAAAGGCCTCAGTTTTGATGTGCAGGCCGGTGAAGTGATCGGATTGATGGGCCCAAACGGTGCCGGTAAGACCACATTACTCAATGTCATTGCTGGCGAGTATAAGCCTGACTCCGGAACAATAACGTTTAAAGGCAATAACATCACAGGCCTTCCGCCGCATAAAATGTGCCACCATGGGATTGCAAGAACCTATCAGATTCCACAGCCTTTTGCCAAATTAACAGTTCTTCAAAATATAGCGGTAGCAGCAATATTTGGAAGAGGTTTTGGCAGATCTGCAGCTGAGCAGGAGGCTGTTCATGTGCTTGACCTTGTAGGTCTTTCAGAGAAGAAGGATAGGCTTGCTGGCGATCTAGAAGAGATATCGCTCAAAAGACTCGAATTAGCCCGGAGCTTAGCTACCCATCCAACACTCCTGATGATTGACGAACTGGCTGCAGGTTTAACCGAGACGGAAATTCCACCGGTATTAGACCTCCTAAAAAAAATAAGCGGACTGGGCATAACCATGATCCTAATAGAACATGTTATGAAAGTAATGATAAGAGCGGTTGACAGGATTATAGTGATGGATGAAGGCGCAAAAATCGCCGAAGGAAAGCCGAACGAGGTAATGGAAAATAGAAAGGTGATCGAAGCGTATTTCGGTTAATGAGTGTCAGTCAAAGATTCGATAGAACGCAAGGTGGAAAAGCGCGGAAATGTCTCCCAAAACATTGCTAAAGGTTAGCAATATAGATACATTTTATGGCGGCATTCAAGCCCTATGGAATGTATCATTAGAAGTTGAAGCCAAGGAAATTGTGGCTCTTGTCGGCGCCAATGGTTCGGGCAAGTCCACCTTATTGGATACCATATCGGGTTTAGTTCGGCCTACTCAGGGCGGTATCGAGTTTGAGGGAGAGAACATCACCACTCTGAATCCCTTTCAAATAGTTGCCCTCGGCATTTCCCACGTTCCGGAAGGAAGAAGGGTTTTCCCCAATATGAGCGTGCTCGACAATCTCATATTAGGTTCATACAATCGTACGTCGAGACTCAAGAAAGAACAAAACCTTAACATGGTGCAGGAACTCTTTCCCGTATTAAGAGACAGGAGGAATCAACTGGCGAAAACACTCAGCGGGGGGGAACAGCAAATGCTCGCCTTAGGGCGGGGTCTCATGTCAAACCCAAAGCTGATGCTCCTTGATGAGATGTCTCTTGGCCTAGCCCCCATCGTTATTAATAACGTGTATAAGGCTTTGAGAAAAATTAGAGAAAAAGGTATTACGCTCCTTTTCGTTGAGCAGAATGTCAGGCGAAGCCTCGAAGAGGCTGAAAGGGCATATATCATGGAAGCGGGACGTGTCGTCTTGAGCGGGGACGTAGCGGATCTTCGGGAAGAAGAGGAGATTAAGAAAGCATACTTTGGGATATGAAATGTGTAACCGTTTAGCCAAATTGGGTTTTCCCCGCCGGCGAACCTGGACCTACCGCTCTTCAAGGCTTCGGATGGCGGTTTTTAGATTGGAGGGGAAACTGGGCGATTTCATCCGTATCATCCCCTGAACCAGGGCGAAGGCCAGTGCTTATTCGTCAAAAGGTGCGCCACGAAGCCTTTCCGAACGGCACGCCCAGGTCTGATATACGATTTTGTCCTTGATTTGACTAAACGGTTATTGAATTTTTGGGAGATTGTAGAGATGCCCTTAGAATTGTTGACTGATTTGTCCACCCCGATCATGATGGGTATTCTTTTGGGCGGATTATATGCACTCATTGCCTTAGGGCTTTCTCTTGTCTTCGGGGTAATGAAACTGATGAACGTTGCTCACGGAGATCTCGTCCTATTCAGCAGCTACTTCGCTTATGCCGCAATGACTAAGTTAGGAATGGACCCGATGATCAGTTTAGTCATCGGCGTGCCCCTTTTGTTTGTGATGGGTTTCGCTATACAAAAATATCTCCTGGGCAGGGCTTTCGCCATATCTATGGAAGCTCCGTTGATCATCGCTTTTGGAATCTCTCTGATCCTTCAAAATTTTCAACAGATCGTTTGGTCTCCGATGTCAAGGGGTTTAACCACTTCTTATACGCTTGCAAGTTTTGGTGTTGGCAGCATTCGTGTTCCAGTTGCCTATCTGCTCGATTTTGTCGCCGCTTTAGTCGTGATGCTTCTTCTCCGTGAATTCCTCAATAGGACGTATTTGGGCAAGGCGATTAATGCCGCTTCTCAGGATAGAAGGGCCGCTCAGCTGATGGGAATTAATACGGACCGTGTGTATGCCTTCGCCTTCGCCATCTCCATGGCAACCGCTGCGCTCGCCGGTGTGTTCCTTGGATTGACTTTTCCCTTTACTCCACAATCAGGGGTCTCTTTTCTCATCATTGCCTTCGGCGTGGTGATCGTAGGAGGGCTAGGAAGTATGTTGGGGACCTTTATCGGTGGGATGGTCTTGGGTTTAGCACAAACGCTTGGTGGCTATTTCCTGGGTGCTGCTGCTCAGATGCTTTTTGCCTACGGCATCGTGCTTCTCGTATTAGCCGTAAGACCCCAAGGGATATTCGGCCGTTAGGAGAAACAGGAAGGATATGATGCATCGATTGAGAGGAGGATGGATACCCTTCGTAGCGGTCATGGTCATGCTCGCGGTGCTTCCGATCGCAGGGATGCCCCGTAGTTGGTCACTGTACCTCTTCCTTTTTTTTATATACCTGGCTATGGCCAATATGTGGAATTTGCTCGCTGGCTACTCCGGCCTAATTTCGCTGTGCCAGCCGGCGTTTATTGGGCTGGCAGGGTACACGCTGGTCATAGGCACATGGATCGGATTGCCTTTCTATGTCGGAATAATAGCTGGAGCCATCGTCGCTGCAGCATTCGCCCTACTCATATCTATTCCTGTATTCAGACTAAGCGGCATCTATTTCGCCATCGGGACACTCGTTATACCTGAAGCGTTGAGGATCGCATTTTTTCTCTGGAGACCTGTCGGAGGCGAAATGCACGGTGGGGGTGCGGGCTATATGGTCAAAGGTGTCACGGGGGTTTCCATGGCGGAGTTCTACTGGCTTGCTCTCGTCATCGGGATGGCATCGATTTTCTTAATGCGGTTGATTTTGCGTTCAACACTGGGATTGGGTCTTGCGTCGATTCGTGATAATGATAGGGCTGCCGCCAGTTGCGGGATAGATGTCTTCAGACTAAAACTGTATTCTTTCGTCATCGGCGCCTTCGTCACAGGAATAGCTGGAGGCATCTTTTACATTTATCAAGGATATATAGAGCCGGCAAGTGCCTTCAATATACGGTGGACAATGATTGTCATGCTTGCTACTGTCATAGGGGGTTTGGGGACGGAAGAGGGGCCGATGATTGGAACGGCGATCGTTGTATTTTTACACTTCCTGCTCGCGAGATATGCTGGAATCAGTCTGCTCATACAAGGTATCATACTGGTCGGCATCATGTTACTCGCACCGCAAGGTATTTTGGGTTTCATCCGGAAGACCCAAACGTATCGCTCGATGTCACAATTAATTACGAGGCGATGAATGAATGGCACGAGCCACAAAATACTTAAGAAAAGCACTAGGATCGTCCGAAGAAGGAAGGAATTAATGGAGAAACACTAAGTGCAGAATACTTTAGTCAAGAGCCGCTCGCCTTTGATCGTTGCGGCAAGAGAAGGGCAGGAATGTTTATGGATGGATGGATGGGCAAGATATTGCACGTAAACTTGACTAACTCGAAAATCGACCATTTATCAATACAACCCTATACCGATCAATACCTCGGTGGACGAGGGATCGCCTCAAGAATCTACTGGGAGACAGTCGTACCCGAAGTCAAAGCCTTTGACCCGGAGAACCGGCTGATCTTCATGACTGGCCCGCTGGTGACTACCGGGACACAAGCAGCCAACCGGATGTCAGTAGTAGGCAAATCCCCAATGGCCTTTCCAGAAGGATACTGCTACGCCAATATCGGCGGGTTCATCGGAGCCGAGCTGAAGAGGGCGGGGTTTGACGGGGTTGTGATCGAAGGCCGTGCACCCAAACCGGTGTACTTATGGATTCACGATAATGAAGCTGAGATCAGGGATGCATCATCGCTGTGGGGACAGAACGGTTACCGATGCGGAGAGATGCTCCAGCAGGTCCACGGGAAAAGGGCGCATTTTCTGACCACCGGTGTCGCCGGTGAAAAATTAGTTAGAAGCGCGGTCATTGTCGGCTCTCACCACTCCGTTGCCTCCTCGGGCTTCGGAGCAATCATGGGTGCCAAGAACCTCAAGGCACTCATCGTGAGAGGGACCGGGAAGCCCTCTGTGGCAAACCCGGACAAGCTTAAGGAGCTTAACCGTTACACCACTAAAATCAGCAAACGTTTAAGGCTATCCATGCCACCGGCTTTCGTATCGAGCAATCATGGCCATTTGTTAGAAGTGATTGGCAAGGGCGGCTGCTATCAATGCGGAATGGAATGCATCAGGGGGCTGTACCGGTATGGCCAGCGGCTGGAGGGATACCGCAAATGTCAAGCCATGCAATATTACCTTCCGTGGAAATACTCCCGGGAAGATGAACCGGTAGACACACTCTTCGATGCGCCGACATTAGCCAATGACTACTCCATAGAAACCTGGGAGCTCGAAAGTATAACGGACTGGCTCTATGCCTGCTATCAATCAGGAAGCCTTACTGAGCTGGAAACGGGCCTGCCGCTTTCCAAGATAGGTACCAGGGAATTTCTTGAAAAGCTGCTCCAATCAATGACCTACCGGGAGGGTTTTGGCGATATCCTTGCGGAGGGACTGGTGAGGGCCGGTGAAAAGGTATCCGATAAGGCGTGCGCGATGTTCACTCCAACCATTACGCCTATTGGTATCAGTGACCTGTTCCCATCTCGAGCATTTGTTTCCACCGCTTTACTCTACCCCATGGAGCCCAGGGTACATCATGCCTTTTTGCACGAAATTTCCTTCTCCAATGCCGCTTGGTTCTTTAATCAAATCCAGCCAGGTTCTTCACCGGTCACGACCAAGGTATTTCATGATATCGCCAAGGTCTTCTGGGGCAGTGATGAAGCCGGAGATCTATCCAGCTACGAGGGAAAAGCA
>Ga0153916_10002126_pt1 | contig 14572 bp, 13 predicted proteins | sample Opewatmetagenome_FD_109642 | JGI IMG/M metagenome (GOLD analysis project Ga0153916, IMG submission 109642) | Freshwater wetland microbial communities from Ohio, USA - Open water 3 Core 3 Depth 4 metaG | ecosystem: Environmental > Aquatic > Freshwater > Wetlands | place: USA: Ohio, Lake Erie...
CCCTTGTCGTGGATCTCATGGATCACCCGCATCGCTTCCATGTGGTCGATGCCGGGGTCGAGGCCCAGTTCGTTCAGGATGATGATGCCGGCCTTCCGGGCGTCGGCGTCGAGCTTCTTCATGGCATCGCTCACGTACGAGGTGGTGACCATCTGCTTCTTGTGGGCAATGCAGAGCTCGGCGACCTTGGGGTGGAAGGCATAAGGGACCATGCTGATGACAAGGTCGGCACCTACCACCTCGTTCTTGAGCGCTTCCTCGCTCTTCAGGTTGAGCTCCTTGGCCACGCCCCGAGGATGGCCGTCAATGAGCTTCTCCGCCTTGCTTACAGTCCGGCTTGCAACTTCAACCCGAAAGTCGGGCTGATCGAGGAGATACTTGACCAAGGGTTTGGCCACTAGGCCCGCGCCCAGGATTAATATTTTCTTCATGTATGACTCCTTTTTTGGGGGGAAATGAATTCGCGCATGTATTCGTAATCCGGGGTGAGTTCACCCCGGAAAAGAATCGTCGCCTTTTTAAGCTCTGGAGGGAGACCGCAGCTGTCGAACTTATTATTATAGTCGGCCCGGACTAGGCCGGGGATGAAGGGCATCAGCGTCTGGCTGAAAAAGGCGGAGGACTCGAGCGAAATCTCGGCGGGGAGGTTATCCACGGCCATCACAACCGGACCCCTGCCGGCGAAACCGTCCGCGGCCTCGTCTTTCTCTACATCGTAGGTGAAGACCGGATGGGCGGGATCGGTGCTCCGGACCGTGCATTCGATGCTCCCATCGATATCGCAGGTGATGTCCCCGATGACCCTGAGCCGCGGAGCTGACGGCCCTGTCCACAGCTTCCGGAGGGTCTTCTTGGTGACAAAGCGGGGATACTGCGGAGCCCAGTAGATAGCGTTGACAAGGACCGTCAGAAAGGGGAGAAAACTTCCCAGGACGGGACGGTAATTTTGGGGGTTATGATAGTAGTCCTGGAGGTCGAACCCAGGCCGTCCGGGCTTGGGCACGACAAGGTGCTCTTCTTTGAAGACGGTTTTATAGATTTTTTTCTCGGAATAGTGCTTTTTCCTGACGAGGTCTTTGACCTCGCCCGGCAGGATTTCTTGAAACGGGAGGAGGTTGAAGATCTCCTGGGCCCCCTGGGATACGTGACCGTAGCCCGTGAAACCGAACACCAGGGGCACCAAGGAGGCATCCAACCCGCGGTTGTGGACCTCCCAGCCCGCCTTCTGGATCGCTTCCCGGGCCTCAACGAGGCTGGCGTAATGGATGGTCTGACGGATATCCGCAAACGGGCTCTTGATGCCCTCCAGGCTGAGGCGCCGACCCAGTGCCCAGAGCGTATCGATCATCCCGGCCTGACCGGCCTGCCGGCCGAAAAAGACCAGCCGGCGGCCCTTCTCGTCGAGTATCTTTTCATAATCGATCAGGGTAGCCCGGCACTCGATCATCCTCCTCAGCATGGGCATGTTGTGGGGCTGCCCCTTGATCGTATGGGAGAAAAAGACATAGACCCGCCCTTCCCGGAAGAAGTCTTCCGGGATCTCTTTGACGGCCAGAACGATCGAGCATGCGGACAGATCTTCTGAAACGACGACGCCTTCCCTCCGGAAGTCCTCATCGGCGAAGACCCGGATCGGGGAAGGCTGGATTGTGATCTCCAAGGGAAGCTGCCGCAGCAACTCGCGAGTATGGACGGGGATTAGGGGAACGCGCCGCTCCCATGGGTTCTTATCCTCGCGGCGGATGCCAAGACCTATCTTTGAGGGCAATTTTCCTCCGTGTAAGCATTGAATTATGACATAAACAGGAGGGCCTGGTCAATCACCCGGAGAACCCCGCTGGTCTCCCCGATTTCGGCCCACGGCCCTCATCACGCACGCTCTTTCTCGACCCACTCATGAGAAATATTGACTCCCGGGGACGTTCCTAATAATATTCTGCCGTGATCCATTTTTTCAACACACTGACCGGAAAGAAAGAGGCGTTTGTCCCCATTGATCCCGGGGAGGTCAAGCTCTACACCTGCGGCCCGACGGTCTACGATTTCGCTCACATAGGGAACTTCCGCGCCTACATCTTCGAGGACCTTCTGAAGAGGTCACTCCAGTTCATGGGCTACAAAGTCTTTCACGTCATGAACATTACCGACATCGATGACAAAACCATCCGGGGAGCCAATGCCCAAGGGGTTGATCTCAACACCTACACTCAGAAGTATATTGACGCCTTTTTCAAGGATATCGACACGCTGAAGATCCTCAGGGCAGACAAGTACCCTCGGGCGACCGAGCACATCCCGGAGATGGTAGGCATCGTCAAGCGGCTCATTCAAAAAGGCTATGCCTACAAGAAGGATGGCTCCTATTACTTCAGCATCGCCAAGTTTCCGGCTTACGGCCGGCTTTCTAAAATCAGCCTCGACGAGCTTCAGCCGGGGCAGCGGGCGGACGCGGACGAATACGACAAGGAGAGCGTCCACGACTTTGCCTTGTGGAAGGCCAAAAAAGAGGGAGAGCCTTTCTGGGAGACCGAGATCGGGCCCGGCCGACCGGGATGGCACATCGAATGCTCGGCTATGAGCTCCAAGTACCTGGGTGAAACATTCGACATCCACTGTGGCGGCGTAGACAACATCTTTCCCCATCACGAAAACGAGATCGCCCAATCGGAGGCCTCTAGCGGAAAAAAATTCGTCAACATCTGGCTCCATTGCCATCACCTCATCCGGGACGCAGAGAAGATGTCGAAGTCCAGGGGAAATACGATCACGATTCCGGAAATTCTAAAGATCAAGAACAATCCCAGGGCCCTCCGTCTCCTGCTCCTTTCCACCCATTATCGAAAGACACTAAATTTTACCTTTGAAGCACTCGACCAAGCGGAAACGGCGCTCGCGCGGATTAATGAGTTCGCCGGCGAAATCAGATATGGCCTCTACCCTGAAGGAGAAACGCCTCAGGTAGTCCGTATCCTCGCTGAATCCGAGCTGAGGTTTCGGGCCGGGTTGAGCGATGATCTCAACATCTCTAAAGCGATGACCGCCCTGTTCGGTCTGATCAAGAAAGTCAACATCTTGATTACCGAGGCGAAGATTAAGAAAAAGGACGCTGAAAAAATCGATCGGCTCCTGAGCTCATTCGACTCCGTGCTCGGGATCATGAACCCAATTCATAAAATTATCGAAATCAAAGCCTCAGAAGAAATCCACGTCGGCGATAGAGCCTCTGCGGAACCTGGGCCTCAGCTGACCGTCGAACAGCAGGATAAAATCAGGCGACGCGAAAAGGCCAGGGCCGAGAAGAATTTCGCCGAGGCCGATAAAATCCGCGCTGAGCTCGCCGCCGCGGGCATCCTCCTCGAAGATACAAAAGACGGGGTTCGCTGGAAGGCTGTGCCGGTCCCGCCGAAGCCGGCATGAGCGATAACCGCGCCGTCGGCCGTTCGGGCGAGGAGGCGGCGGTCGCCTATCTCCAAAAGAAGAAATTCAAGGTCGTCAGCCGCGGCTTCCGTTTCCAAAGGGGAGAGATAGACATCATCGCTTATGACGGGGACGTCCTCGTCTTCGTCGAGGTCAAGACCCGGCGAAGTCCTGATTTCGGTCCGCCCGAGGAATCCGTCACTCCCCTTAAGCAACGCCAAATCCGGAGGCTGGCCGAGGCCTATCTGATGCTGAACGGACTCGGTGATGTCCCCTGCCGCTTCGACATTCTTTCGCTCTTCTCAGACGGCCGACAGGGTTACCGCGTCCACCATATCACGGACGCCTTCTGATCCCGGCCGCTCCATCCCCCGCTTTCCCTAATATTTTTAAGATTTTGGGTAATCAATCAACGAGACTGACTTGGCCGGAATCCAGGAAAGCCGGAAACCTAAAAGGCGTAGGATACGCCGAACTGAAAATTGCGGCCGGGTTCCTCGACCGACTCCGGGTCGGGCTTGGCCAGGTAGGACTTGTCGAAGACATTGGAGACGAGAAGATAGAACCGGAGGGCGGGCCCAAGGAAGTAGGACGCCTCGAAATCAGCATACCGGGCCGAGGGAATGCCGATTTCGGCCGGCCCCGGGTTTGCCTTCTTCTGTTGCCAGGTCCCTTCGACCTCCAAGGACAGTCGGCCGACCCAAGCGCGGCCGCCGAGGTGCAGCCGCGGCGCCGGGATGTCATTCAAAGGGGCGTCGGTCTTTAGGCTCTTCCCGGCAAGCATGGCCAGGTTTCCGAAAAGACTGAATCCGGGCCAGGGAAAATACTCCCACTCCAGCTCGAGCCCGCGGATTCTGCCTTTCTCGATGTTCCCGTATGTATAAGTCTTCTCCGCAACCCGGTAGCGCTCGATCATGTCCTTGATCTCGTAAGAAAAACCATAGAGCCCGATAAATACTCTCCGTTCGATGAGCTTGAGGCCTCCGTCAAAGTTCAGGCTTGATTCCGGAGTGAGGCCGGGGTTGGCGATGATGAACCCGCGGCCCGTGATGCCGGAGTAGAAGAGCTCATTCAGGTCCGGCGCCCGAAAGGCCCGGGAGACGTTCGCGAACAGGACGAGCGTATCGGTGAGCTTGACCGAGGCCGCCGCAAAACCGGTCAGAGCCCGGTCGTCATACCGGTTGATTTCGGCCAGGCCGCCCGGATTCGCCCGGCTGCGCAGGAAATCCAAACGGAGGCCGGCCACGAGGTCGAGACCCTTCAGCCCGTTGTAGTCGCCGGAGACAAAAAGGCCGATGTCCCTCCTGCTGCCCTTTGTGTAGGGGCGTTCTTCGAATGTTTTAACCACTTCTCCAAAAGCATCGAATGACTTATCCGAGTTAGCGGCCTCTGCGCCGGTCCGGCCGTACCAGTCCAGCCCCGTAGTGAATTGGAAGTGTGAGGCCATCCGTTTAGCAAAAGACAGTTGAACACCGTAATCCGCGCTTTCGGTTTTACTATAGGACTCCTTAGATTTGTAAGAGGCGACCGTATCGGTCCGGGTCTCCAAGAAGTTGGGATTGGCAAAAACATGGACGAAGAGATCGCCATCTTTCCAGATCTTTTTTTCCAGCCAGTGGAGCTGCACCAAGTTCTGGTTTTCTCGTGGATACCAGGTCGGCTTGGCCTGGCCGTCCAGGTTGGGTTTGCCGATGTTGCGTCCTCTGGCCAGGAGGAAACTCCCCGTTATATCCCTTTTTTCCGTCTGGTGCCGGATCTTCCCGAGGATACTCGCCTGAGTGTACCGGGACTGAAGGACCCGGGCGGAAGGAGTGCGATAGTCTTCGGCATCGACTCCCTGAAAGGAAAGATAATACCCGAGGGACTGCTGTCCACCGGCTAGAGCCAGTCCCCCGCCTTTTTCCTGGTTGACCGTGCCGAACCGGGTATTGATCCTTCCCTGCAGTGTTTCTCCGCCGCCCGGCTCCCGGGTCAAAATATGAACCACTCCCCCGATCGCATCGGAGCCGTAAAAAACCGAAGACGGGCTGCGCAGGACCTCGATGCGGCCGACATCCTCCGGGCTGATGAAAGAGCCGCTCGGGCCGGTGCGGCGGTCGCTCGACAGCCGGGCGTTGTCCACCATGAGGAGCACGCGCCGGCGAGCCAGGCCCCGGATGGAGGGAACGAGAGAGAAACCGCCCGACCCGAGCTCAGTCACTCCCGGCAGTCTGTCCAGCGCTTCAGCGATATTGGGCGCCATTTTCCGCTGGATTGTCTCCGCCGAAACGACGGTGCTCGCAGCGGGCACATCGGCGGCCGGCTCAGGATGTCGCATCGCCGTCACCACGACCTCTTCCCGCTGTTGAATATAGGGGACGAGCGTGATGATCACCGGTCGACTCATCGCCTTGGCCCCAAAGTTAACCTCCTCCTCCATATAGTCCGGATGGACGATCTTGAGGCTCACTTTCTCCGTCTCAGGAAGGACGAGCAAAAACCAGCCGTCAGCGTCCGTCACGGCTTTGAGGCCGCTCGCCCGGTGAAAAACCACAGCCGCGGCCACGGGCTTCCCCTCGGCGCTCACCACCCGTCCCTTCAATTCCGATCCAAAGCAGCCAAAAGCGAGCGCGGCCAGGACAAAAATGAAAAGAGGGACCCTTTTCATGACGGCCTTGCTTCCTTGGAGGAGGACAGGCCTACCTTATCGGGTATCTTGATTACGGCCGACTTGTCCTGCGAACTTTTGTGGAGCTCGGATATCTTCTTCTTAAGCAGCGGATGGATGGCTGTCGGCGCGATCTCGAGAAGAGGGACGAGGACAAAATTCCGCTGCGCCATCCGGGGATGAGGAACTGTCAACTGTTTTGTGGCGACAACCCGGTCCTCCGCGATGAGGATGTCGATGTCGATCGTCCTTGGCCGATTTCTTGAGGCGGGTCGGCGCCCCAGGTCCTTTTCCACCGTCTTGATCAGGGCAAGGAGCTCGGCGGGTTCCAGGTCCGTGCTCACTTCGGCCGCCTGGTTGTAGAACCAAGGCTGGTCGGTGTGGCCGACCCCGGCCGGCTGGGTGCGATAAACCGAAGAGGAACGGAGGACCTTGACGCGTGCCTTTTTCAGCGCAGCCAGAGCGCGTGCCAGATGATTCCGTCTGTCGCCGAGATTGCTGCCGAGGCTCAAGTAGTAGCGCATCGTCCTCTGCTTCAACGCGATTCTCCATAATAGCACGCTCCCTTGTCCATATCAAAGAAGCGGGGCGCTTAAATGGAATGGATGTAGTAGAAGTACTTGAGGTTCTCGATCTCTGCCGCGTCCTTCCGGAATTTCATCGGGCCGGCTTCCCCAAACTGCTTGGCCAGCCGGATGGCATGGCGGAAATAAGCAGCCCGGAAAGCCGCCTTCTTGGAAAGGTCGGCGGCCCGGGTCCGGAAATCGCTCTCCAGGGAGAGGTTTGGCCTTTCCTCATGGAATTCCAGGTGCCGCCATTCCCCTGTCTGCCAGTCGAACGCGTAGTCGCTCAGAAAAAGATGCCCCTTTCTCGCCGCGAAATCGATCGCCTTGACCAGGAAATCGATATCCCTTTTATCAAAGGTGTAATGGATGTTGACTCTCACCCAGCCCGGCTTTATCCCCTGAAGCCCCCGTCCGATCAGCCTCCGGAAGCGCTCCGACGTCTCCACGTCAATGCCGAGGAGACGGTGGCCGTATGGGCCCGCGCAACTGCATCCGGCCCTTGACTGGATGCCGAACAGGTCGTTGAGCAGTCTGGTGACAAATTTCGGGTGGAGGATCCTGTCCTGGTGAGTGATATTGAAAGATACGATCGGAGTGAGGTCGGGCGCGGTGTAGCGGCCGACAAGCCGGATGTTTGGGATTTCCCGGAGCCTCTCCAAGAAGCGGCCAAGATTCTCCTTTTCGATCTTCTCGATTTCGGCCGCTCCGATCCTTTCTTTGACTTCCATGGCCAGGGCGGCCTTGATGGTCTGCAGTATGGGCGGCGTCCCGGCCATCTCCCGGGTCTCGATGTCCTCGGCATAGTCCTGGCTGTCGAAGCCGACATAGACGACTGTGCCCCCGCCGGCCGTCGTGGGCGGGAGATCCCTCCTGTAAAGGCGTTCATGGACCACGAGGATCCCGCTGCTCCCGGGTCCTCCCAGAAACTTGTGCGGAGAGAAAAAGACGGCGTCAAAGTAGGATTTGCCGTCCTTGTTCATATCGATTTCGGCATAGGGGGCGACGGCGGCGAAATCGAAGAACACCTCGACGTTATGCCGATGACAGATCCGAGCGACATCATAGACGGGCGTCTTGACGCCGGTGATGTTCGATCCGGCCGAAAAAGACCCGAACTTGACTCGGCCACTGAACCGGGAAGCCGAAGCTTTCTCTTCCAAATCGGCAAGGTCCATTCCGCCGCGGCCGCTCAACCGGACGACCACGACTTCGGCGAAGGCCTCCCGCCACATCAGCTCGTTGGTATGGTGCTCATAGGGGCCGATGAAGACAACGGGGGTTTTGGCCCCGAGGAGGCGGCGGACCTCCTCGCCCCGCTCCCCGACTTCGGAACAGGATTGATACAGCCTTTCTTTTGTCAGGGGGGGAACGTAAACACCGATGATCTCCTGGAGCTTCTTCAGCGCCCCTGTTGAACCGGAGCCCACGGGAAAGACTTTTCCGGACTCCCCGGCGTTGACCATCTTCTTGATCCGCGTTTCGGCCTGGTGGAATAGACTTGTCAGATACTTTCCGGAGTAGTCGTCCTCGGTGTGGGTATTCGCGTAGGATTTTTGAATTTGAAGGAGTTTTTCCTCGATGAACCTCAGCCCGCGTCCGGAAGCGGTGTAATCCGCATAGAGCATGTTCCGGAGCCCGTAGGGGGTCCTGAACACCAGGTCGTTGCCGAGAATTTGGTTCCTGACGAAGTCGAGATAGCGTTTTCCCATGCCGGCTCCGTTTTCTTAGGCCCGAGATGCAGACAGGTCCGCGGCGCCGCAGGACCTGTGCGGCAAAGGTTCATTCTACCACGTTTGTTGAGTATCGAGGTCCTCTGATATAATCGGATGACCACCTATGAGCCCGTTTCTCCATCTCCTTGAGAATGAGGTCCAGGTCATCGCCCTCCTCTTCCTGGCGACCGTCTACATCTTCCGGATCCTCTGGATACTGCGCTTCGTTCCAACCCCGGAGAGAACCCAGCCTGCCGGCAGAGAAAGAGAGGGGGTCGCCTATTCCCTCCTCAACATTGCCATGCCCTGGTCGATGGCGGCGACGCGCCGGAAACCGGGTTTCTACATCCAGTTCGTCATCTTCCATCTCGGTGTGGCCGCTGCCATCGCCGCCACGTTCATCATCCCCTACCGGCCGGAGTTCTTCCGGACAAAAGCAGTCGTTTGGCTGTTCCAGGCCGTCCTAGGCGCGGCCTTCGTGGTCGGCCTGATGAGGCTCCGCCGCCGCCTTCGAACTCCCGCTGTCCGCTTGATCAGCACTCCGGATGACTATTTCTCAATACTGCTGATGATCCTCTATTTCGCTTCGGCCGTGCTGGCCGTCCCGAACCGCTACCAAAAGGCCGAATGGCCGCTCGTCCTGTTCTTCGGACTAACCGCTTTATTCCTCTTCTATGTACCTTTCAGTAAGATATCGCATTACCTGTATTATCCGTTCGCCCGTTATGTCCTGGGAAAGACAATGGGACACCGGGGTATTTCTCCCATAAGGAAAGCCAATGAGGAGACAGTCTTTGGGCCGCCGGAAGAATGAGCCTCCGCCGGCCTTGAAGTCGCCTTTGGAGACGAATTCTCAGCAGAAAGCGGGCGCGGCCAACCTGAGGTCGGTCGCTGAAGGACGGTTAAAACTCTATAACGCCCAGGCCGACAACGTCCGGAGATTCCTCGATCTCCTCGGACAGAAAATCAATCGTCCCCTGGCTTTGTCTTTCGCCGCCTGCGTCCACTGCGGCCTCTGCGCCGATACTTGTCACTATGCCCTCGCCCGGCCCGACGATCCAACAATGACCCCCGCCTACAAAGCCGACGAGATCCGCTGTATCTTTAAGCGCCACAAGGACTGGACCGGCCGGATCATCCCGTGGTGGGTTCACGCCCGCTATCCCCGGGACGATGAGGACCTCAACCGGCTCAAGAACATTGTCTTCGGAACGTGCAGCGCCTGCCGCCGCTGCACGTTTAACTGCCCGATGGGCGTGGATACAGCGGCTCTGGTCCGTTTCGCCCGTGGGCTGCTTACCGAGTTGGGCATCGTCCCCGAGGGCATCTTCAACGTCAACCGAGACCAGTGGGAGACCGGAAACCAGATGGCGGTCACGGAGCAAGATTACCTTGAGACCATCGCCTGGGTCCGGGACGAGTTGGAGGCCGAAACCGGGATCCGGGGGATCGAGATTCCGGTCGACCGGACGGACTGTGACTTTATGTATGTCATCAATCCCAGGGAGATCAAGTTCGACCCCCGCTCGCTCGGCGACGCTGCCCGGATCTTCCACTTCGCCGGGGAAAAGTGGACCCTGCCGAAGTGGGGTTGGGACATGACCAATTATGGTCTTTTCTCCGGAGACGACCGCCTCGGCGCTTATGTCGCAGAGAACGTCTACCAGGCCGCCGCCCGGCTTCGTTCCGGACGGATCGTCATCTCCGAGTGCGGTCATGGCTACCGTTCCACGCGCTGGGAAGGCTACAACTGGGCCGGACGCGCCCAGGCGGTGCCGACCGAGTCTGTGGTCATTACGCTAATCCGGTATCTCCGGCAGAGACGGATCGAGGTCGATCCATCCAGGAACCCCGAACCTGTCACCTTCCATGACTCGTGCAATATCGCCCGCTCCGGCGACCTTGTCGAGGAACCCCGCTGGGTCCTGCACCGTGTCTGCGCCGATTTCCGGGAGATGGAGCCGCACGGCCGGGAAAACTTCTGCTGCACGGGAGGAGGTCTCCTTTCCACACCGGAGTACCGGTCGCTTCGCCTCGAGGCGGCCAAGATCAAGGCCGAGCAGCTTCGGGCAACAGGCGCCAAGCTCGTCTGCACGATGTGCCACAACTGCGTCGACGGCTTGGCCGGCGTGATCAAACACTACAAGCTGAGCCTCAAAGTCGTCCAGATCCTGGAACTCGTTTCGAGGGCGCTGGCCAACTGAAATGTCCAACGTTGAGCCGTGGCGTCTCAAGGAGCTGGCCATTCTGCTGGAGGAGCTCGTCCTCGTCCTGAAATCAGGAAATAATCCCGAATGGGCCGGGGTATTCGCTCACTACGGCCATGAATTGACTGCCCTCGGTCCGGCGGGGCTGGGCCGTCAGGGCGAATTGAGGAGACTGATCGGCTGCATCCGACTGTGCCTGGATGCCGGAGGCGGCTTCTCCCGGCTCGTCCTCGAGGTCCCGGAGTCAGACGAAGGGGCCGCGCTCACCCTTAGGTTTAGCCAACTCAGAGTGGCCTTGGGCGTGGCTGTGAAGGACATCGAAGAGAGGCAAATCGAATTTGTCAGCTAGCGTTCAGGTGCAGAAAAGCTCAAACCGCTTGAGGGCCCGCAGCACCGCTAAAGTCACCCAAAGATGGTCCTCCAGAGTGGCCTTCTTGGTGCCGCATTCCCAGAATCCCTGGCTGTTCTGCCTTTTCACCAGCCAGGCGAGCCCCCTTTGAATGGTCTCATTTTCAGCGCTAAAACCGACTTTGGAGAGAGAATCGAGGCTGCCCAGAATATCGGTATTCCAGAAGGGATAACAGATATTTTCCCAATCGGAAGGAAAGGTCCGGTCTTCCAAGACTTCGTCGCAGAAGAAGCATCTCAGCAGTTTCTCCCCGGCCTGCCAGGCCTCTTTGCTGCCCTTCCAGGTGGGAGACTCGGCAAACGCTCTCAGGACCATCCCCGTGACATGGTGGGAAAAGGGCTGCGACTTGCGCGGTTTAAAGGGCTGGCCCCTTGGGTTGGACCAGCCGGAAGCGGCGGTGCGGCCGGCAGTTTGAGATGGCCGCGGATGATAGAGCGCCCAGCCTCCATCGTTCTGCCGGTTGGCCAATATCCAACGAAATCCCTTCTGCACCCGACGGTCCTTATCCAACCCGTAGAGGCAGAGCACCTCCAAGGTGAGGGCATGGAAGGTCGGCGTGTAGATGTTGAGCACCGTCCCGCGGAAGTCCCCCTCTTTTGACTGGAGGGAGAACAGAAAATCGAGGGATCGCTGGATGCCCTCCTCTTTGGCCGTGCAGCCATAATCATAAAGCCGGTACAGATTTCTCAGGGTATCAACACGGTAGAGAGTCCGCTCCCAATAGATGGGCGTATCCGAGCGCTTCTCCCACCAGCTCCCGTCCGGCTTCTGGGTTTCCAGGATGCGTACGCGGGCCGCGAACTTGCGCATGTTCTTGTTCTCGCGATCGATGGGGACGTTCAGAATATCCCTTTTCAGCCAGAAAAGAATCGGGAGATTGCCCCTGGCCAGAAGAAACTCGATCGCCTTGGCGGTGTTGAATCTCATCGTCGTCGACCAGCACCGGGCTCCCGCAGAAAAACCCTCGTCCAAGAAATGCTCAGTCGAGAGGAGCGGGGAGAGAAAATGAAGCCCAACCGGGCTTTGGGTGTAAACATATCCACGGGCGCAGGTTCTTATATTAGCCCAAAATAGCCGCTTCTGTCAATTTCTTTGGCTTTTCAGCGGAGGCGCGGGAAAATAGCCCGGTTGATTTCGTCAAACTGTTTAATTAGTATTAAGCATCTACTCGAGTACTGATAGTTTGTTCGCAGCCAATGGAGTTCGATCATGGACAAACTGATCTACCTGGATAACGGCGCGACTTCCTTTCCTAAGCCTCAAGAAGTCTACGAGTTCATGGACCGCTTTTATCGCAACTTCGGAGTCAACCCCGGGCGTTCCGGGTATGACCTCTGCCTGGAGGCGGGAGCCGTCATCGAAGAGACCCGGAAGATGCTGACGCGGCTGTTCAACGGCGCCGACCCCAACCGTTTGTGCTTTTCTTATAACTCTACGGATGCCCTCAACCTCATCATCTTCGGCCTGCTCCAGAAGGGCGACCACGCCATCACCACCACCATCGAGCACAACTCGGTCCTGAGGCCGCTCTACCATCTCTGGAAATACGAGGGTGTGGAGGTCGATCATGTCCCTTTCGACGGCCGAGGTTTCCTCGATCCCGACGATTTCCCCAAGAAGTTTAAATCAAACACAAGGCTGGTCGTCGTCAATCATGCTTCGAACGTCATTGGCACGGTCCAGCCCATCAAGGAGATAGGCCGCTTTTGCCGCGAAAGCGGCATTCCGCTGGCCATCGATACTTCTCAATCGGCCGGAAAGATCCCGATCGATATCGAGGAGATGAACGTCGACGTAGTGGCCTTCACAGGACACAAGTCTCTGCTTGGCCCGACGGGAATCGGCGGATTGTATGTCAGGGAAGGCATCGAGGTCCGGCACACCCGGGCCGGCGGGACGGGGGTCCGCTCGGCGCAGCGCACCCATCTCGATGAATACCCCTATCGTCTCGAGTACGGCACGCCGAACACGATCGGCATCGCCGGCCTCCAAGCCGGCCTGAAATGGATCGAAAAACAAGGCCTCCACTCCATCCATGAGCACGAGATGCGGCTTACGGCTAAGCTCCGGGACGGCCTCAAGGGACTAGACGGAGTAACGCTTTATGCCCAGGATGACTTGACCGATCACATCTCCGTTTTTCTCTTTAATGTAGACGGGCTGGAAGCGTCGGACACGGCCACCATGTTGGACGTAGACCATAACATCGCTTGCCGGTCAGGGCTCCACTGCGCCCCCCTTGTCCATGAACAGCTGGGGACCGATAAGATCCATGGGGCGGTCCGGTTCGGCATCGGACCCTTCAACACGGAGGACCATATAAAGACAGCTATCCAGGCTGTCCGGGAAATCGCTGAATTCCAGAAAAAAAAGAAGGTCCGGACCTAGCCAGGAATCAAACACACCCGTCGGGCTTGGGCAGCCCGGCGACCTTGCAGGCGCCCTTGGCGGGCCCCGAGGGGAACAGCTCGTAGATGTGCTTCAGGGGAAAACCCGTGGTCTGGCAAACCTTCCGGACCATCGGGGCAAGGTTATTCTCGAGAAAATACTGGCGGATATAGGTGATGACAGCCCAGTGCTCTGCGGTCAGCTGCTCAATCCCCTCTTCGGCGCTCGCCAGTGCCGCGGCGATATCTTTGTTCCATTCTTCCGGATGGGCCAGGAATCCCTCCTCGCTGAGATCGTAGGCTTTGCCGTCGACTTCTATCCGGGACACGGTCATCTCCTTGTCATGCGAGATCAGAATGGCACGGGCGAATCATCATCGCCGCCAAAAGAGCCCGTTATTATAGCACAAGCCGGCGTCCGGCAAATGCTTCAAAAAAGAGAGAGAAGATCCGGACGGAAGGAACACGCGGAAGGTCGAACCCGCGCCGGAGGTGCTGTTCAATTCGATCTGTCTGCCGTAGTGCAAGACGATGTGTTTGACGATCGAGAACCCGAGGCCGGTGCCCCCGGACTGGCGGGGGAGCGACTGGTCGATCACATAAAACCTTTTAAAAACGCGGCCCTGGTCTTCCTCGGGAATCCCAACCCCCGTATCAACCATCTCTATGGCCACCCCACCCGGCTCCTGCTTCAACCGGACCTGGACGCTGCCCTTCTCGGTATACCTCACGGCGTCGGCGATAGGGTGACGGCCACTCCATCCTGGGCGGGGAGGAACGAGGCCCGGCAGAGAAGGCGATTCTCGCCGAACAGAATCTCCTCTGTCAGGCTCTTTTTTTCTTCCTTCACCCGGCGGACAAGGTCCACGAAGGGAGTCATCCTCACCATTTCCCAGAAGTATTTCCCTTCCAGGGCTTCCTGACCGATGATGCTCTTGGCGCTCCGGTTGCAGAGAATGATCTTGCCGGCCCTGTCGAGGACGAGCAGCCCCTCCTGTATGGACTCCATTATATTGTCCAGCTCTTCTTTGCGTTTCCGGAGATCGTCGAATAGGGTTTTGATATCGGAGGTCATGGCGTTGAAACTCATCGCCAGGTCCTTCCATTCGTCGGAGCTCCGGACCCGGACACTGGCTGAAAAATCCCCGGCGGCGACCTGCCTCGAGGCCCGAATCAACTGGCGCATCGGACGGGTCAAGCTCCAGGAGAAAAGGAAGGCGCCGAAGA
>Ga0153916_10002127_pt1 | contig 14567 bp, 10 predicted proteins | sample Opewatmetagenome_FD_109642 | JGI IMG/M metagenome (GOLD analysis project Ga0153916, IMG submission 109642) | Freshwater wetland microbial communities from Ohio, USA - Open water 3 Core 3 Depth 4 metaG | ecosystem: Environmental > Aquatic > Freshwater > Wetlands | place: USA: Ohio, Lake Erie...
GCAATACGAGTTTCCCTTTAAAATCGTTTTTCCCCCAGCTCTCGACGCCGGAAGCCTGCGAGCGGCCTATGATGTTCTGATTTTTGTGAGCGGGGCCATCCCGCGTGAAGACAGAAAGCCGGAGGAAGAATTCCGGTTTTTTGCGCCGCCTAAGCCGGAAGATGTGCCTGAGGAGTACCGCGGCCGTCTGGGGCGCGTGACCGTCGCCACGACCGTCCCTTTATTGCGTCAATTTCTTGAAGAAGGAGGGACCATCTTAGCTATCGGCGGTTCGACGTCCATCGGCTTTCATGCCGGTCTCCCTATCTCCGACCCCCTTCTCGAACGGCGTCCGGATGGGACAGAGATCCGTCTGCCGAAAGAGAAATACTATGTCCCGGGTTCGATCCTCCAGGCCAAGGTGGATACTCACCATCCTCTCGCTTTCGGCCTGAACGAGAGGACCGATTTCTATTTTAACAACAGTCCCGTGTTCTCCTTGAATCCCGAAGCCGCCGCGCTGGGAGTCCGGCCTGTGGCCTGGTTTGATAATCCGGCACCGCTCCGCAGCGGCTGGGCCTGGGGTCAAAACTATCTGGATAAGACGGTCGCCATCCTGGAAGCGACGGTAGGCCGAGGCAAACTGTTTCTCTACGGTCCCGAGATCATCTTCCGGGGACAGCCCCACGGGACCTTCAAGCTCCTGTTCAACGGCATCTACTGCGGAGCGGCCGAGGCCGCTAATCTGTGACGCCAGCCAGGTCGAGCAGGAAAGCAAATTCCAGGGCCGTTTCCCGGAAGCGCCGGAAGCGCCCGGACTGACCGCCGTGACCGGCGCCCATATTAGTAAGAAGCAAAAGGCGGTTCTTGTCCGTTTTTAGGGAGCGGAGCTTGGCCACCCACTTAGCCGGCTCCCAATACTGGACCTGGGAGTCATGCAAGCCCGTCGTGACCAGGATGGCCGGATAGTCCTTAGCTTCGACATTGTCATAGGGGGAATAAGAAAGCATGTAATCATAGTATTCTTTTGTGTTGGGATTTCCCCATTCGTCGAATTCTTGCGCCGTCAGGGGGATGCTCGGGTCGAGCATGGTGGTGATGACATCAACATAGGGGACGCCGGCGATAACGCCCTTGAACAGGTCGGGCCTCATGTTCAGCACGGCGCCCATCAGCAACCCACCTGCGCTTGCCCCCGCCGCGAAGAGTTTTTCCGGTCTTGTATATTTTTCGGCAATCATGTATTCCGCGCAAGCGATAAAATCGGTGAACGTGTTCTTTTTCTTCAGGAGCTTTCCGTCCTCATACCAGGCTCGCCCCATCTCCGAGCCGCCCCTTATATGGACGAGGGCATAGATAAACCCGCGGTCGAGCAGGCTGAGGATGGAAGAATCGAAGTAGGGATCTTCACTCGCACCATAGGACCCGTAGCCGTATTGGAGGAGCGGATTATCTCCATTTTTCTCCATCCCCTTGCGGTAGACCAAGGAGATCGGGATTTTGACCCCGTCTGAAGCCGTTGCGTAGAGTCTCTCGGCTTGGTAGTCTACCGGGCTGAAGCCGCCCAGGACCTCCTGCTGTTTGCGCAATTTCTTCTCGCGCGTCTTCAGGTTGTAGTCGAAAACCGAATTCGGCGTTGTCAAGGACGAGTAGTCATACCGGAGCCAATCGGTGTCGAATTCGGGGTTGATGCCAATCGCTGCGGCGTAGGTCGCTTCGCCGAAATCCAGGCTGTGCTCGGCCTTGTCCTTCCAGCCGATGGCCCGAATTTGGGTCAGCCCGGACTTACGCTCCTCGACGACCAAATAATCATTAAATAGCTCGAAGCCTTCGAGGAGGACATCGGTCCGATGCGGGATGAGCTCGACCCAATTTTCCTTCGTTGTTTTGTCTAAAGGGGTCTCCATCAGCCGGAAGTTCTTAGCCTGATAGTTCGTCAGGATGTAGAGCCTGTCCCGGAATGGCTCGACGTGGTATTCCAGGTCGTGCTCTCGCGGTTGGACAACCGTGAACTGGCTGTCGGGATGGTCGGCGTCGAGGATCCAGTATTCCGTCGACAGTGTGCTCTCGGTTGCAATGATGACATACTTTTTGGATTTGGACTTATAAACGGATGTGTTGAAGGCCTCGTCGGATTCGCGAAAAACCTGCTCGTCCTCCAGTATGGGAGTCCCGAGAACGTGTCTCATTACCCTGTAGGGCCGGAGCGTTGCGATATCCTTCATGACATAGAATAAAGTCTTGTTGTCATTGGCCCAGGCCGACATCCCGAGGGTGTTCGGGATCTCGTCGGAAAGCGTCTCGCCACTGAGCAGGTTCTTGAAGCGCTGAATATAGAGCCGGCGGCTGACCGTGTCGACAGCGTAGGCCAAAAGACTATTGTCGGAACTGACTTCAAGCCCCATGAGCGAAAAAAAAGGTTGTCCCTCGGCCATCGCAGGCCCGCTCAGCATGATCTCTTCAGCCGCATCAAGCCCATCCTTCTTCCGGCAGTAGACAGGGTACTCCTTCCCTTCCTCAAACCGCGTGTAGTAAAAATACCCGTTATCGCGGTAAGGGACCGACATGTCGGTCGGCTTGATCCGGCCGACGATCTCCTGGTAGAGTTTTTCCTGGAGCGCTTCAGTTGGCTTCAGCACAGCCCTGAGGTATTCATTCTCGGCAGTGAGATAGGCGACGACCTTGGGGTTTTCGCGTTCCTTGAGCCAGTAGTAATTATCCACTCGGACTGTTTCGAATTCCCGGAACTCCTTGCTGATCTTTTCGGCAACGGGCGGCTGAGGTCCGGGCTCGGCCTTTCTGCAGGCATCGCCGACCAGCGAGAGAACGGCAGCCAAGCAGACAATGGCCAGAAAAATGGACGATGATTTGCGGCGGTTCATGAGGTCCTCCTCTAGGCGATTTGGGCGGGCTTAGCTCGAGCGGCCTTTCAGCTCCCTCGCGAAAATATTACGGAAATAAACCGGCGCGACGCTGTCATGGTTCTGGAGGCCGATGTACCCTTCGGCTGCGAAATCCTTGATCTTTCCGCTCGGCTCCATCTCCCAATCGATAACTTGGACGCCGTTGAGATCGATGCGGACCCTCTTTCCCTGACACGTGATCTTCAAGTGGTTCCATTCGCCGGTCGGTTTCGAGACATCCTTGACCGGGGCGACGGCGTCATAGATTCCGGCCGTCTTGTGAATTCCCTCGCCCGCGTCGTAGATCTGGACCTCGAAGGAATGATAGATATAGTCGTCGCTCGTCGGCAGGTCGGGGACCCGGTAGAAAATTCCCGAATTGGTGTTTTTCTGAGCGCACTGGAATTCGAGTTCTAGGATAAAGTCCCGCCATTTCCTCACGCTGTACCAGAGGAGCCCCATTCCGCCCTGGGATTTCAACACGCCCGTCTTCTCGTCCAGCTCGAAGTGCCCGGGGCCGTAATGGTTCCAGCCGTGCTTTGAGTATCTCCCATTCCAGCGGGAAAGGAGCGCGGTGTAATCCTCGTAGTAGGTCAGGGCCTTGATGTTCTCGAGGCCTTTTCGAGTGGCCGGCTCGGGAGTCAGGACCTCTGCCTCATTCTCGTATTCAATGGTCAAATAACCGTCATAGTCCTGGAGGGTCAGCTCAGCCAGGATGTCCCTCAGCCCCGCCTTGCCCTCTCCGATGGCGACATCATCAACCTTCGTGTCCGTGCCGAAATCGCTCCGGTCCTTGATGTGAACGTCGGTGATCCTTCCTTTGAGCATTCTTAGGGCGTCCAGCGGCCGGATGCCTCCTCTCATCCAGTGCCCGGGGTCGGCACAGGAGCCGATGCGCTCGTCCAGCCCTTTGATGCGGTCGAGCACGGTCTGCGGCTTGGCATACTTGGACGGCTCAGGATGGTTGTGGACGGCGATCCGGATGTCGTATTCTTTGACCAGCTTGTCAAGGACTGGGAAGTCGGCGTCCTCGGGCTCTGTGGCGATCACCTGGATCCCCATTTTCCGGGCGAACTCAAAAGCCTTGCGCATCTCCGCTTCGGTGCGCCCGATGTCCACGACTCCATAGCCGACGACTTCCACGCCGGATTCGGCCAGCTTCTTGCGGACCGCTTCTATCTGAGGGTCGGTCATCAGGTGGCTGAAGACGACTCCCTTGTCCTCGGTCGAGAGCGGCTGGCCAGGAAAGGCCTGAACGCACTTGAGTCCCAACGCCTTGGTCTTCGCGACGGCTTCGTAGAAGGTGTATTTCCGGTAGGTCCAACACTGTATGGCCACAGGAAACTTTTTGATCCGCACCTGGCTCAGGTCATCTTCCGCGGCCGGACCGAACGGCCGAGCCGACGCCATGATCGAAACCAAAATGATCAAGGTCAGAAGAATCAACCCATTCCTCTTCATTTTTTCTCCTCCTCCCGGAGCCCGGCCGGTGCCGGGATCGTCCGGACGATGTCAAGATCTAGGCTTGAGCCTCCTGGGATCCCCTTATCTCCCTGAAGAAAACCAGGAAGACGAAGGCACAGAGGACAGTCAGGAAGCAGGGCACGAGAAAGACATTGGTCCAGTTTGTCACTTCATTCTTGGTGAACAGATCATGCACCCAGCCGGCGAACAGGCTGCCGAGGTAGTTGCCCAGCCCGTAAGTGACCAGGGTGATCAGGCTCTGAGCGGAATGCCGGATATCCCGCGGGGCGATAGTGTCCACGTAGATAAAGGCCGCGGTGAAGAAAAAGACAAAACAAAATCCATGGAGGGCGAGCGAAGCGATGACCAGCCAGGCGGGCTGTCCGATGGCGAAGATAATATAGCGCAGCGGCCAGGCGAGGATGCCCAGGACGAGGATCTTGCGGATTCCGATTCGGGTGATGAGGTAGGGCAGAAGAAAAGCGAGGACGAAGATCTCCGCCACCTGGGCGATCGTCATGACCCAGGGCAGGATCGTGCTCGAGACACCGATCTTTTCCGAGGTCAGGAACGGCGCAGTGAGGATATAGTAAAACATCAGCTCCGTGGCCACGATGAAGGCGATGATGATAAAGACCAGGAAATTCCGGTCTTTCAGCATCTTCAGGGCTTCAAGGAAGGCCCAGGGCTTCGCGCCTTCTTTCCGGGGCGGCGTATGAGGCAGCGAGAATGACTGGACGCCCATGATCAGGGAAAAGACGCCGGCCAGGAGCAGCATGTCGCCCTTGAAGGCAAGACCGTTCGCCGACTGGGCGAGAATCCGCCAGAGGGTCAGCAGGTAACCGGCGGCAATCCAGCCGATCGTTCCCCAAACGCGGATCTTGCCGAACTCCTGTTCCGAGTTCTGGAGGTTGATGAAGGCGATGGAGTTGGTCAGGGCAAGCGTTGGAGCATAGAGAAGGCAGTAAACAAGCATCAGCCAGACCATTGTCCCGTAGGAGGTGGTCGTGGCGATCAGGATCAAAAACACCCCGCCGGCGAGTTGCAGCCCGGCGACGACTTTCTGGCTGGGCAGATAGCGGTCAGCCACCTGGCCGCCGATAAACGGAGCGATGATCGTGGCCAGGGGGAGCAGGCTGTAGATCAGGCTGAATTGGGCACCGCTGAACCCGAGCGTGTTCTTGAGATAATCGGAAAGGACGGGGGTCCAGGCCCCCCAAATGGCATATTGCAGGAACATCATGACGCCGAGGCGAAAACGGACGCTCATGGGCCACTCTCCTTGCGGTTATTTGGTATTTCTTACTGGAATTCGAAAAGGCTGTCAAGCCGTGGGTTCAGGATTTGTAAATGTGCTCCAGGAGGTCCATGATGCTCCGGACCGACGTCTCGGCAAACTCCAGGCCGATCTCAAAGCTCTGGCCGTCGGCGTTCGGGGTGACCCACTTCACTTCGCCAGACGCCTGGATGAGCCGGCGGGTCCTGGGCGATTGCAGCTTGATAGAGAGAATGGACCCCACCGGAAATTCCACGTCGCAATCGATCTTCAGGCCGCTCGGGGAGGCATTCTTGGTCCGGCCGTAGTAGAGGGTCTTCTCTCCCCGGCCGCCGGAGCTGTAGCGCGGACTCAGGGTGATGGTGCACCCATCCTCCGAACGCGGCTCCCTGCGGCGGTCGAGGTCGGGAACACTTTCCTTTTTTTTCCTTTTTCTCCAAAACATGGCTTAACGTTTTTAGTCCATTTCCCGCAAAAATTCAATATCTTTTTTCTTCGCCCTTCGCCCGTCTCTTCTTGACATCATTTTTTTTCAACGATAAGATGGCCGCGAGTTATTCTCCATGTATACGCAAATAGGAATTATTCTGGGGGTCATGGTTCTTGCCTACGCCGTCGCCAAAGCCGCGCGGCTGACAGTAGAGATCAGCATGTTCTTGGCCGCGCTGGCCGGGGGACTGGCCGGTATCATTTTCCGCACTCCGCCACCCGGAGAGCTCGTCCGGCATCTTGTCGAGGGGTCCGCCACCTACCTGGACGTCATCCTGGTCTTCTCTACAGCCACGATCTTCATGGCCATCGTCAATGAATCCGGAGGCGTGAACTATGTGGTCCGGGCGACTATCCGGGCGTTTCACAACAAGCGACTGGCCGCGCTGATCGTCCTGATGGTCATCGTGCTCATCCCGGGAGCCCTGACCGGGGCGGGGAGCATCTCTCTTCTTGTTGTGGGCGCTCCCGTGGCTATGGCCTTGAAACTTCTCGGCATCTCTCCGAAACGCGCGGCGGCCATTCTGTTCATCATCGCCGGGCTGAGCGCTGCCGCTCCACCGGTCAATATCTGGGCTATGATCCTCTGCGCGGGGACGGCCATCCCCTATGTCGGGTTCGAACTCCCCCTTGCCGTACCTGTCTTGATTTGTGGAATCTTTACCATGCTCGTGCTGGGCTGGAGGAAGGAAAGGTCCATCGACCTGGCCACCGCCCTGAAGGAGATGCCCCAAGTGCCTGCCGGAATGACCTGGTGGCGGGTCCTTCTCCCCTTCTTGGTTTTTTTCGGGACGGTAGCCGCCTATCGCATCTTTCCATTCGAGACGCCGATTTTGGGGCTGCCTCTGCAGTTCACGCTCTCCGCCTTGGTCGCCTGGTGGGTCAGCCCCCATAAGATCAGGATCCTGTCCCTGTCCAGGGATACGGTCAAACGCCTTTTGCCCCTCATCTCCACCGTCGTTGTCGTCGGGATGCTTCAGCAGATCATGACCGCGACCGGGGTTCGCGGCCTGCTGTCCTACGCCGTGATCAGCATCCCGCTCGTCTTCCTGCTCGTCTCCCTGACGATCATCATTCCCGTCTCCGAGGGTGTCCTGACCTACGGAGCCGCCGCGGTCCTGGGCATCCCGCTGATTTGGTACTTGGATTCCATCGGCTTCCACGCGACTGTGGCCATCGCCGGACTGACCTTGCTCTGGCCGCTGGGTGACGGGCTCCCGCCCACCGCCCTGATCGGTCGGCTCAGCGTCATGGTTTCTGAGTACAAGGGTTCATATTGGGAGTTCCTCAGGACCACCTGGCTGCCCTGGCTTTTCATCACCATCGTCGGCATTCTCATGGTCGTCTACAGCGCCAAGCTCTCGTTCCTGGTCCGATGGAGCATGTAGGAAAGGGGGTGTCATGCCATTCATCATGATTCTTTATTATGTCATTACGGTCTATCTCGCTTTCCTGCTGGTCTGGAATTTCGTCCATGAAAAGAAAAAGATTGAAGACCTGGCCCAATATCTCCTGGTCCTCATCCCGCTCGTTCTGAGGATCCTGCGCATTAAGTAAAAAGGAGGATAATCTGCCATGAAGCGGCCCGGCATCATTAAAGCCGTTCTGATATTTATATTTCTCATCTTTCTCGTCGACGGCGGCCTCCGGCTCTACCGCCACCGCCACTTCGATGTTCCGGTTGTGGCCGGCCCTGGAGTCACCCGGGTCGCCCGCCTTTCCGATTTCGGCCCGGGTCTCAAGGGAACGATGGCCGATACGCCTGTCTACTTCCTGGAGGGAACAGAGCCCGGGGGAAAGGCCGTCTTGATGTCCAACACTCACGCCAACGAGCCGGAGGGTTTCCTGGCTGCCCTCCTGATGCTCGAGAACGCAGTGGTCGAAAAAGGAACGCTGATCATCATTCCGGAGTTCAACAACAGCGCGAGCCGGAACACCAGGCCTGGGGATGGCTATCCGCTCTACTTCGAGATCCCCACTGACTGGGGCCGGAAGAAATTCCGGATGGGCAACCGCGACGCCTCGCCCCTCGACCAATGGCCAGACCCCGACGTCTATATCCATTATCCGGATCGACAGCTCCTTTCTTACATCGATGTCCGTAATGTCAACCGGACCTGGCCGGGACGCCCGAACGGCCCCTTAATGGAAAAGGTTACCTTCGCGGCCATGGAAATCATGCGCCGGGAGAAGGTCGATGTCGCCATCGATATCCACGGCGCGGAAACCATGTTCCCCGTGACGAACTGTATCGTCGCGCCGGAGAAATCGAACCGGATCGCCACCATGGCGTCGCTAACAGTCAAGGCCAAAGAGGGTTTTGACAGCCACGTCGAGCCCTCGCCCATCGGCTTCCGCGGTCTTTCTCATCGTGAGATCGGAGATTTTTCGGACACTCTCCCTTTCCTCCTCGAAGCGCCCATCCCCTTCCTCGACCAACCGACCGGTCCCAAAACCGTAAAATTTCTCCTCGACGGCAAGGATCCGTTTTTGCTGAACTTGGCCCAGAAGAAAAAACTGTTCGTCTCCTATGATGAGTCGGGCTGGCCGCTGGAAAAGCGGGTGGGCCAGCACTGTTCAGTCACCTTGGAAATCCTCAGCCAGTATTCCAAGAAGAAACCCGAGCGTTCCATCCTGGTCCGGAATGTCCCCCGCTACGCCGAAATCGTCCAAAAAGGGGTGGGCTATTATTTCCATGATCCCTCCGAGGCGGAAAAGGACAGGGTTTATCCGAATTGAATAGGCCAGTTAAGAAAGACCAGTCCCTCAGGCCGGCTGAACGGCGTTCATTTTAGAAAATTGGAAGGGAAAGGCGGGAGATCCACGATGAAACCAAAGCCCATCGCCTTGCGGAATGGCGTCGCCATCCTCGCTCTGTTCATTATGGCGGGCTTTCTGACGATGCGCCGGAATCATCCGGCCACGGTCTCGCCGTCGGACGCCGAACCCGAAGGCTGCACCGTCATCATGGTCGGGAAAGAGGCCTCGACCGACGGGTCGGTCATGACCACACATGCCGCCGACTGCGGCGTCTGCGACTGGACTTGGCGTCATGTGCCGGCGGCCGACTACAAGTCCGGGGAGACCCGGAAGATCTATCACATCAACCAGATCCGGACCTGGCCGCCCTCCGAAGGGAACAAGTGGGACCTCTATAAAAACGATTTCACGGGCCTTGAGATCCCCCAGGCCCCGCGCACCTATGCCTTTCATCATGGCGTTTTCGGCTACCTGAACGAACACCAGCTGGCGATCGGTGAAGCGACCATCGGCAATGCCCGCAAAATCTCCAACCCCACGCCTGCGGCCAAGATCGACATCACGATGCTTACGCTCCTGGCCATGGAGAGATGCCGGACGGCCCGCGAGGCCATCCAGTTTATGGGCGGGCTGGCGGAGAAGCATGGTTTCGGCTTCCATGACGGCGGTGAGATGCTGGCTGTGGGCGATCCCAACGAGGTCTGGGTCTTCGAGATCATGCCCGTCGGTCCCCTCTGGACTCCTAAGATCGGCAAGCCCGGAGCCGTCTGGTGCGCCCAGAGGGTTCCGGACGACCATGTCTCGGTCTGCCCAAATGAGAGCCGGATCGGAGAAATCGACCTCAAAAACAAGGACTATTTCCTGGCTTCGCCCAACGTCATCTCCTTTGCCATCGAGCAGGGCCTTTACGACCCCAAGAGCGGGCGGCCGTTCAGTTGGAAGCGCGCCTATTGCCCGGCTGAAGGAAGCGCCAAGAGCAACCCGCGCCGGGCCCGGCTCTGGCGCTTCTTCGATTTGGCCGCGCCTTCTCTAAAGCTCTCGGCAGACACGGCCAACATGGAGTTCCCGTTCTCCGTAAAGCCGGACCGCAAGCTCTCGCTCCAGGACGTTATGACGATGATGCGGGACAAGTGCGCCGGCACCGAGTTCGACCCGTTGCGGGGGATGCGCGGCGGCCCGTTCGGCAATCCCTATTATGACACCTCCACTCGGACGATCGGTACTAACCACGCCGAATACACGACGGTGACTCAGTCCAGGAGCGGTTTCCCCGGACCGATCGGCGGGATTGTCTGGCTGGCGCTCGGCTCCCAGGACACGTCCTGTTTTGTCCCGTTTTATGCCGGGATCGGCGCTATGCCTGACTCCTATCGGGTGGGGGACCACTGGGTTTTCAGCCGGGATTCGGCGCGCTGGGCGTTCGATTATACCGATTACCATGTCCAGGTAGTCTACGGAGCGGCCATCGAAGACGTCAAAGAAGCGCGGGTCAAGTGGGAGGATTCCGCAATCGCCCGGACGCCGGAGATTGACAAACAGGCCCAAGGGCTCTACGCCCAGGACCCGGTCAAGGCCGTCGAGTTCCTGACCGGGTACTGCCTGGACAATGCCCGCAGCGTCGTGACGGCCTGGTGGGAACTCGGCGACCGTCTGCTGGTCAAGTACAACAAGCTCGGCACTTATAACGCCGATAAACGGACAGCCGAGAGGTCGAAGGTGCAGACCGCCCCGGACTGGTGGAAAAAAATGGTCAGGGTTTATGACGCCTTTTTCGATCCGGAGGGCCGGTAGGCCCGCCGGGCTCGTCCTTTATAAATAGAAAACAAGGAGGTTCAACGCATGAGAAAAAAGCTAATGATCGCTTCCGTAACAGCGCTGGCCATGCTGCTCTTGGGGATGACCATCTCGCCGCGGGGCCAACAGTCCCGGCCGGCTGATCGAAGCGCTGAAGTCGAAGTCCCAGACGGCTGCACGGTCATCATGGTGGCCAAGGGGGCCTCGACCGACGGTTCGACTATGGCCACTCACACTTGTGACTGCGGTGTCTGCGACTGGACCTGGCGTCATATCCCCGCCGCCGATCATAAGCCGGGAGAGATGCGCAAGATCTATCACATCAGCCAGTATAAGACTTGGCCTCCCGAGCAGGGGCTCAAGTGGGACCTCTACAAGAATGACTTCACCGGGCTGGAGATCCCCGAGGCGCCGCACACCTACGGCTACCATCATGGGATGTTCGGGTACATGAACGACCAGCAGGTGGGCATCGGCGAGTCAACGATCGGCTGCTCGCGCAAACTCTACAACAACACCCCCACTCCGGCTTTCGACATCACTATGCTCACTCTCATCGCCATGGAGCGCTCGAAGACGGCCCGGGAAGCCATCCAGCTCATGGGATCTCTGGCCGAGAAGTACGGCTACGGCTTCAACGACGGCGGTGAGATGCTGGCCGTCCACGACCCCAACGAACTCTGGGTCTTCGAGATCATGCCGGCCGGGCCGCTGTGGACCCCAAAGACGGGAAAGCCCGGGGCCGTCTGGTGCGCCCAGCGGGTCCCGGACGACCAGGTCTGCGTCTGTCCAAATGAGTCACGGATTGGAGAGGTCGATCTCAAGAACAAGGATTATTTCCTGGGTTCAGCCCACATGGTTTCCTTTGCTGTTGAGCAGGGACTTTATGATCCCAAGGCCGGAAAGCCATTCAGCTGGAAGAAAGCCTATTCTCCGGCGGAAGGAAGCGCCGTCAGCAGCGACGGCCGAAGGGCCAGGCTGTGGCGCTTTTTCAACCTGGTGGCCCCATCCCTCAACCTCAGCCCCGAGATGCAGAACATGGACTTTCCCTTCTCGGTCAAGCCCGACAAGCCCATCTCGGTCCAGGACGTGATGAACATGACGAGAGACCGGTCCCAGGGGTCGCGATTCGACCGGGTCAAAGGGCTGCGAGGGGGTCCGTTCAGCAACCCGAATTACTACGGCACGACGCGGACGATCGGCACGCCGAGCGTCGAATACACCACTATCACCCAATGCCGCGGTTGGCTGCCCGCTCCGATCGGCGGGATCGTCTGGCTGAGCTTCGGGCTGCAGGAGACTTCCTGCTACATGCCGCTTTATGCCGGGATCAGCGACGTGCCCGCCTCCTTCAAAATCGGAGACCACTGGGCCTTAAACCGGGATTCTGCCCGCTGGGCCTTCGATTATGTCGATTTTCACACCCAGGTGGTTTACAACGCCGCTTTGGAGGAAGTCAAGAAAGCTCAGGCCGAGTGGGAGGCAAAGACCGTGTCCAGGATCCCTGAGATCGACAAAGAGGCCCTTGATCGCTTCAACCGGGCCCCGCTCGAAGGCATCGGCTACCTCGACGGCTTTTGCCTGAGCCACGCGGACAGTGTCGTCAAAGCCTGGTGGACGCTGGGCGACGACCTCTTTGTCCGCTTCAACAAGCACGGCTACTACGATTCCGAGAAAAGGGCCTATGACAGGAACAGGATTGCCTATCCGGAGTGGTGGAAGCGGGCGATTAAGGTCTGGGACGCGATCTCTGAGCCCGCCGATAAATAAAAAAGAAGAGGCGTCCTTCTTCGGCCCTACCCCTCGGCTTGACCGAGGAGATGAAAAGTGAATAAAATGAGGGGAAAGGAGATACTCAGATGAAAAAAAACCCGATCATCCCAGTCGCCTGCTTTATTTTGTTTTGTGTCTTTGCTCTTTCGCCAAGCTTTGGCCAGACTAATGTTCCCAAGGCCAAGCTTCCGATCCTGACCACATCGGCCGGCCAGAGCAATGATGTCACGACCATCAACATCGTCCTTGAAGAGGCCGGCCTCGGATTCGACTATTGCGATGTTCCGGATGTGGACATGATGAAGGCGGGCGTCGGCCTGGCTGACAAGGAGTCGGGGCCCGGTTTCCATGCCGAGGTCTATACCGACCTGACCAAATTCCCCAAAGGGACGCCTTACAGCACCATCATCTTCGCCATCGGGGCAAGCCTTAAAGGAATGGGCGCGTCTGGACTGACCATCGAGACTGAGGAAGCCCGCCTCAAGCGTGTTCTCGATTACTGCAAGCAGAACAAGGTTTTTGTCGTCGCCGTCCACGTCGGCGGAACAGCGCTGCGGGGCGCTCCGGGGAGCGACAACGAGAAAATGATCGACGCCGTCGCTCCATTCGCCGACTACATCATCGTGACCAAAGAGAGCAACAAGGACGCGCGTTTCACCAAGATCGCCCAGAGCCGGAAGATCCCCCTGACCGAAGTTGACTATGCCCTTGACCTCGTCGGCATCCTGAAGCAGGTCTTCCTATAAGCCGGCGGTCGGCCGGCCCGATAGGCTTCGGGCGCCGAAGCGCCAAAGAGGAGCAAACCCGATGGGCAAGACAGGTCTTGGACTATCAGTCGTCATGCTGGTTTCCATCCTCCTGGCCGCGTCCTTGATCGGGCCGAGGATCGCCGCCGAGACCCGGCCTGAGCAGGGATTCGTACCCATGATCCAGTATCGGGACTTCGCCCGCGCTTCCGCTGACTGGGTCTTCTTCCATCAGGACGAGATCATCTCCCAGTGGCGGAAAAATCTCGACCCGGAGAACGTTTTCGGCTACCGGCCGCCCGGCGGGCTTATCGAAATGGCCGTGATCTCTGCCACCCTGTTTGAAATTGATAAAAAGCGGGAGTACGCGAACAGGGCAAAGCAAGTGCTGTTGACCTATGGCGACTATCGGTCCGCCTATCCCGATTGGGCCAAGGCAAAGCGGGCCGATTATGCCGAAGGAGTGCCGGCCCTGCCGGATTTTTTCACCGTCATGAGATATATCAGGGCTTATGAGATCCTTCACCGCGGCGCCGTGTTGAGCGAGGCCGAGAGAGCCGAAATCGAGGCTGAGATTGCTCACAGCCTGGAATACCTCCTGCGCAGCCAGGAATGGGGACCGATGAACCGCTCCGCCCTTCGGGCCGAATCCCTGGCCTGGGCGGTCCGGGCCCTCCCGGATCATCCTCGACGGAAGGTTTGGGAGATGCAGCGCCGGGCGCTCGGGGACGACAATTGGGGAAACTGGCAGATCGAAGACGCCACCATCTATAACGGCGTCTGGCTGTATTCGCTCTTGGGATACGCCGATGCCCTGGGAAAGCGAGAGGATCTTTTTAAAACGCCGGAGATGTATTACTACGGCCAATACTATCTTCATCTCCTGAGCCCGGCGGGGATGGTCCCCGATTTCGGAGACGCCCACTGGGAAGCCAATTGGGCCCACTACCTGGTTTTTTTCGAGGCGGCGGCGGCGGCCTATCGCAACCCACAGCTCAAATGGGCTGCGGCCACGATCGCCCGGAAGTTCGTCGATTTCGGGAATCCCAGCAATATCGGGCTTGCCTATATGCTCCTGGACTGTTTCCGGTGGGGGACGGATGGCCTGGCAGCCGCGCCCCCGAGCTCTCTTTCCGAGGAGGTAATGGAGGATGTCCAGGGCAAGAAAATCGTCTTCCGCAACGGTTGGTCGCCGCAGAGCACCTATCTGCTCCTGAATTACCGGGATGAAGGCGACGGCGCGCTGAATTTCCGGGATTACCTGCGCGACACGATCCCGGTCGAGGAAGAAAAAATGACCCACGGCCATGCCGATGAGAACAGCCTTGTGCTCCTCATGTCCGGCGGGGCCGTTCTTCTCCATGATGCCGGATACAGGGATTA
>Ga0153916_10002128_pt1 | contig 14565 bp, 12 predicted proteins | sample Opewatmetagenome_FD_109642 | JGI IMG/M metagenome (GOLD analysis project Ga0153916, IMG submission 109642) | Freshwater wetland microbial communities from Ohio, USA - Open water 3 Core 3 Depth 4 metaG | ecosystem: Environmental > Aquatic > Freshwater > Wetlands | place: USA: Ohio, Lake Erie...
CGAGCCGCTGCTCGAGATCGAGACGGACAAGGTCACGGTCGAGGTCGAGGCGCCCGCCGACGGGACGCTCGGCGCGCTGCAGGCGGCCGAGGGCGAGGAGGTGCCGGTCGGCCGTCCCGTGGCGTTCGTCCTCGCCCCCGGCGAGGCGGCTCCCGAGCCGGTCGGCGCGACGGCGGGCGCGGCCGGCACGACGCTTGCGACGGCGGCCCCGGCGGCGACCGCCGCCGCGCCGCTGGTCGCTGAGCCCCCGGTCGGGCCCCCGGCGGGGCGGCGGCAGCTCGCGTCGCCGAAGGCCCGGCGCATCGCCGTCGAGCGGGGCATCGACATCGGAACGCTTCGCGGAAGCGGGGCGAGCGGCGCCGTGCTCGCGGCGGACGTGGAGGCGGCGGCCGCGCCGTCGGCCGGGGCGTCCGCCTTCGAGGCGGTCGGGACGGTCTGGCGCGTGATGGCGGAGCGCACGACACGGAGCTGGCAGACCGTGCCGCACTTCACGCTCCGCCGCTCGGTGGACGCGTCGCGGCTGCAGAGCTGGCGCGCCGCCGCGCAGGCGAAGCCGGACGGCGAGCGAATCACCCACACGGACCTGCTCGTCCGGGTCGCGGCGGAGGCGCTGCGCCGGCACCCGCGCGTGAACGCCTCCTGGCATGACGGGACGATCGCGCCCGGCGAGCGGGTCAACGTCGCGATCGCCGTTGGACTCGACGGGGGCCTGATCGCGCCCGTGATCCACGACGCCGACCGGCTGGAGCTGCCGGCGATCGCGGCGCGGCGGCTCGAGCTCGTCGAGAGCGGGCGCACGGGGAGGCTGCGGCCCGAGGACGTGGCAGGCGGCACCTTCACGATCTCGAATCTCGGCATGTACGGCGTCGACTCCTTCGACGCGATCGTCAACGCCCCGCAGGCGGCGATTCTCGCCGTGGGCCGGATCGCCGACCGCGTCGTGCCGATCGACGGGCGGCCGGCCGTGAGGCCGGAGCTGGAGCTGAGCGTCTCCTTCGACCACCGCGTCGTCGACGGCGTGCGCGGGGCGGAGTTCCTCGACACGCTGGCCTCCCTCGTGGAGGAGCCGGCGGGGCTGGTGACCTGAGGCGATGGCGCTCGTCGAGACGCAGCTGGGGGAGCACGCCGCGAACGTCGGCGGCGAGCGGGTCGCGACCGGCGACACGTACGACGTCGCCGGTCCGTACGACGGCTCGCCGGTCGCCGTCGTCCACCGCGCGGGACCCGCGGAGGTGGAGCGGGCGATCGCGGGGGCCGTCGAGGCGTTCCGGGAGACGCGGGCGCTGCCGTCGTGGCGGCGCTCAGAGGTGCTGGAGGCGGTAGCGGCCGGGATCGCGGCGCGGCACGAGGAGCTTGCGCGGACGATCGCGCTCGAGGCCGGCAAGCCGCTCCGGACGGCGCGCGTCGAGGTCGATCGCGGCGCGTTCACGTTCTCCGTCGCCGCCGAGGAGGCGCGGCGGATCTACGGGGAGATCGTCCCGCTCGACTGGCTGCCCGGCAACGAGGGCCGCGTCGCGCACGTGCGGCGCGTGCCGCTCGGCCCGATCGCCGGGATCACGCCGTTCAACTTCCCGCTCAACCTCGTCGCGCACAAGGTCGCGCCGGCGCTCGCGGCCGGGAACCCGATCGTGATCCGGCCCGCCTCGCAGACTCCGGTGACGGCGCTGAAGCTGGCCGAGATCGTGCTCGAGGCGGGCTGGCCCGCAGACGGGTTCGCCGTCGTGCCCTGCTCGACCGAGACGGCCAGGCCGCTCGTCGAGGACGACCGGATCAAGCTGCTCACCTTCACGGGCAGCCCGGCCGTCGGCTGGGCGCTGAAGGAGCGTGCCGGCCGCAAGCGGGTCACGCTCGAGCTGGGCGGCAACGCCGCGGTGATCGTCAACGAGGACGCCGACGTCGACTACGCGCTCGAGCGGATCGTCTGGGGCGGCTTCGCGTACGCCGGCCAGACCTGCATCTCCGTGCAGCGGGTCTACGTCCACGAGGCGCTCTACGACCGCTTCGCGGACGGCCTCGTCCGGCGTGTGGAGACGCTGCGGGTGGGCGACCCGCTCGACGAGGAGACCGACGTCGGGCCGCTGATCGACGCGGCGGCGCTCGACCGCGTCGAGGCGTGGGTCGAGGAGGCGCGGGCGGGCGGCGCGCGGGTGCTGACTGGCGGCGAGCGCGAGGGCTCGTGCTGGCGGCCCACCGTGCTCGCCGGGCTCCACGAGGAGATGCGCGTCTCCTGCGACGAGGTCTTCGCGCCGATCGTCGGCCTGACGCCCTTCGCGGACGTGGACGACGCGATCGACGCGGCCGGGCGGAGCGAGTTCGGCCTCCAGGCGGGACTGTTCACGCACGACATGCGCGTCGTCGCGGCTGCCTTCGACCGGGTCGAGGTCGGCGGGCTGATGGTCAACGACGTCTCGACGTACCGCATCGATCACATGCCGTACGGCGGCGTCCGCAGCTCCGGCTTCGGCCGCGAGGGGATCCGCTACGCCGTCGAGGAGATGACCGAGCTGAAGCTGCTCACGTTCAACGCGCGGCCCGGGGCATGACGGTGCCGGGCGAGAGGTTGGGGGAAGAGAGGACGGAGCGTCCTCACAACCAAGAGGGAGGTCGGTACATGCGAAGTGCGCTGTCGAAGGTGCTCGTGACCATGATCGCCGTGCTCGCACTCGTCGCCGCTGGCTGCGGCGGCGACGGCGGCGGCGGTGAGGCGAGCGGCGAACCGATCAAGGTCGGCGCCTCGCTTCCGCTCACGGGCGACTTCTCGGAGCCAGGTGTTGCGGCACAGCAGGGCTACACGATCTGGCAGGAGACGATCAACGCGAACGGCGGCCTGCTCGGCCGGCCGGTCGAGGTCGTGATCAAGGACGACCAGTCCGACCAGAACGTCGTCGTCACCGACTACAACGCGCTGATCCAGCAGGACAAGGTCGACCTGCTGCTCGGGACGTTCTCGTCGCTCCTCAACCTGCCGGCGTCGGCGGTCGCGGAGAAGAACAAGATGCTCTACGTCGAGCCCGCGGGCGGGTCCCCCGAGATGTTCAGCCGCGGCTTCGAGTACCTGTTCTTCGCGCAGCAGGCGACGGCGCCGCACCAGGCCGACCTGTTCGTCGAATGGGTGAACAGCCTGCCGGACGACCAGAAGCCGAAGACCGGCGCCTACGTGATCGCGGACGATCCGTTCGGCGGTCCGGTCGCGGAGGGGATCCAGAAGGGCCTCGAGGCGGCCGGCGTGAAGACCGTCTACAGCGAGGTCTACCCGCCGGAGACGAAGAACTTCGACGCGATCGCCACGGCCGTCGCGGGGCAGAAGCCTGACGTGATCGCGCAGGGCTCGGCCGGTCTCGAGGACGGCGTGAACCTGATCCGGTCGTTGAAGAAGGTCGGCTACAGCCCGCAACAGTTCTTCCAGGCGTCGACGCCGTCGTTCGCCGACCAGTTCTCGAACGCGGTCGGGATCGACAACACCGAGGGCATCTTCTACGCGGTCAGCTACGACCCCGCCGCGAAGACGCCCGGGAACGAGGAGTTCCTCGCCGCGTACAGGGCGAAGTACGACACCGACCCGCCGGAGGACGCCGCCGACGGGTACGCGGCAGCACAGGTGCTCCAGGCGGCGGCCGAGGGGGTCGGCTCGATCGACGACCAGAAGGCGCTCGCCGACTGGCTGCACGAGAACTCCGTGGAGACGATCCTCGGAACGCTCAGCTGGGACGAGACCGGGGCGCCGCAGCAGGCGTTCCTGCTCGCTCAGTGGCAGAGCGGCGACGAGGAGATCGTCCGGCCGGAGGACTCGGCCACGAGCGACACGATCGTCAACCCGAAGCCGGCTTGGAGCAAGTAGCGGCGACGGCGTCGGGGCGGGGGAGCGTGCTTCCCCGCCCCGCGCACGCCGGGAGGATGGAGCGGTGACGCAGCTCGTCCAGGTCCTGATCCTCGGCCTCCTGATCGGCGGCGTCTACGCGCTGCTCGCCTCCGGGCTGACGCTGATCTTCGGCGTCATGAACGTGATCAACGTCGCCCAGGGGGCGCTGTTCATCTTTGCCGCGTTCCTCTCGTGGACGCTCTGGAAGGAGGCGGGCATCGACCCGCTGCTCTCGGCACTCGTGACGACGCCGATCATGTTCGCGGTCGGCTGGCTGATGTACGTCGGGACGATCCAGTGGATCTCCGGCAAGCCGGCGTCGATGTCGGTGCTGCTCACGTTCGCGCTCGCGCTCGTGATCGAGGGCGTGAGCGGCATGGTCTGGTCGACGACCTCGCACTCCGCGACGCCGGGCTACTTCGCGTCGTCCTACCGGATCGGCGACTTCTACTTCCCCAAGGCCCAGGTCTACGGGTGCGGGATCGCCGTGATCGTGCTGCTGGCGCTGTACGCGCTCCTCCGGGGGACGTGGCTCGGACGCGCGATCCGCGCCGTCTCCGAGAACGTCTCGTCGGCGCGTCTCGTCGGCGTCAACGCCCACAACGTCGCGGCGCTGACCTTCGCCGTCGGCGTCGCGACGACCGGCGCGGGCGGCGCCATCGCCAGCGTCCTCTACCCGTTCGTGCCCGGCTCCCACTACGTGTGGATCTCCCGCCTGCTCGGGATCATCGTGCTCGGCGGGATGGGCAGCCTCCCCGGCGCCGTGATCGGCGCGCTCGCGATGGGCGTGTCCGAGACGATGACGGCGACGTACGTCTCGCCGCGGTGGGCGACGCTCGTGCCCTACGTCGTGATCATGGTCGTGCTCCTCGCGCGCCCGCAGGGGATCATGGGCGCGAAGCTCCGCGAGGACGTGGTCGTCTGATGGAGCGCGCCGGCGAGCTCGCGCTGCGGCACGGCTTCGCGGCGGCCGTCGCGATCGGCGCGCTCGGGCTACTCGCGTACCCGCTCATCTCGGACAACCTCTACTACCAGAACATGATCATCCTCTCCACGCTGCTCGCGATCATGGCGAGCGGGTGGAACATCATCTCGGGCTTCACCGGCTACGTGTCGCTCGGGCACAGCGTGTTCCTCGGGATCGGCGCGTACACGACGGCGCTGCTCTCGATCCGGGTGTTCGAGGGCGCCAGCCCGTTCTGGTTCGTGCCGGTGTCCGCGGTCGTCGCCGGGGTCTTCGCGGCGGTGGTCGGCGCGATCCTGATGCGCACGCGCGGCCACGCGTTCGTGATCCTCACGATCGCGTTCCTGTTCGTGATGCAGATCGTGACGCTGAACTGGTCCGACCTCACGAACGGGAACCACGGCGTCACGCTGCCGCTGCCGCGGTGGGACGCCGCCTACCAGGACTGGCCCTTCTACTACTCGCTGCTCGGCCTGCTCGCGCTCTCGGTCGCGCTCTCGTGGTGGATCAGGCGCACGAAGTTCGGCATGGGCCTGATCGCGATCCGCGAGGACGAGAGCAAGGCGGCGGGCGTCGGCATCAACACGCGGGTCTACAAGGTGCTCGCGTACATCGCGAGCGCCGTCTTCGTCGGGGCCGCCGGCGGCGTCTACGCCTACTACCTCACGTTCATCGACCCGCGCGGCATGTTCCGGATCATCGTCAGCGTCCAGATCGTCCTTGCGGCCCTGCTCGGCGGGCGGGGCACGATCATGGGGCCGGTGATCGGCGCGTTCATCTTCGAGCCGCTGAACGAGGTCACGAACAACGTGGAGCTGCTCGCCGGGCCGCGGCGCCTCGTCTTCTACGGCGCGTTCCTCGCCGCGATCGTGCTCCTGCTCCCGCGCGGGATCATCCCCAGCCTCGCCGAGATCAGGACCCGGCGGCGGGAGCAGCGCACGGCGGCGACCGTGGGGCAGCGGCTCGAGCGGCCCCTCGTCCGCGTGGCGGAGCGGGCCCCGGCGGCAGCAGATCCGAGCGGACGGCCGCTGCTCGAGGTGCGAGGCGTCGGGAAGCGGTTCGGCGGGCTCGCCGCGCTCGACGACTGCACGCTCGCCGTCCCCGAGGGGTCGATCACCGCGCTGATCGGCCCGAACGGCTCGGGCAAGACCACGCTGTTCAACGTCGTCGACGGCACGATGCCGCACGATCACGGCGAGGTGTGGTTCGACGGCAGGCGGATCGACGGCCTCAGCCCGTGGGCGCGCGCCCACGCGGGCATCGGGCGCACGTTCCAGATAACCAGGCTGTTTCGCGAGATGACGGTGCTCGAGAACGTCGTCACGCCGCTGCGCTCGTTCTCGTGGCGCCAGCTCGGCGCCGACGCCGTAAGCGGGCCCGAGGCCGAGCGGGCGGAGGAGCTGCTCGAGTTCGTCGGCATGCGGCGCTTTGCGCCGATGCGGGCCGGGGCGCTCTCCTACGGCCAGCAGAAGCTCGTCGAGCTCGCACAGGTGCTGATGCTCGACCCGAAGCTGATCATGCTCGACGAGCCCGCGGGCGGGATCAACCCGACGCTGATCGAGCACATGGCGGAGATGATCCGCGAGCTCAACCGCCGGGGGACGACCTTCGTGATCGTCGAGCACAACGTGCCGCTCGTGCTCGGCCTCTGCAACCCCGTGCACGTGCTCGCTCGGGGCTCGTGCCTCTGCTCCGGTCCGCCGGACACCGTGCAGCACGACCCCGCCGTGCTCGACGCGTATCTCGGCGAGGACTACCTGGCGGGGGTCGGCTGACCGTGCTCTCGCTCAGCGACGTGTACGCCGGCTACGGCGGCGGCGACGTGCTGCAGGGGCTCGACCTCGACGTCGAGCGCGGCGCCGTGACCTGCATCGTCGGGCCGAACGGCGCCGGCAAGTCGACGGTGCTGCGCGTCGTCAGCGGGCTCCTCACGCCGCGCCGGGGCGAGGTGACGCTCGACGGCCAGCCGATCGGCGGCCGCGATCCGGCGGAGATCCTCACGCGCGGCGTCGTCCAGGTGCCGCAGTCGCAGGGTCTCTTCCCGGGTCTCACGATCCGCGAGAACGTGCTCATGGGCGCGTACGTGATCCGCCGCGAGCGCGCCCTCGTGCGCGAGCGCTACGCGCGCGTCGCGGAGCTGTTCCCGCTCGTCGGCGAGCGCAGCGACGAGAAGGCCGGCAACCTCTCCGGCGGCCAGCGGCGCATGGTCGAGTTCGCGCGCACGATGATGCTCGACCCGTCGCTCGTGCTCCTGGACGAGCCGTCGCTCGGCCTCGACCCGAAGGCGCTCCGGAACGTCTCCGACGCGATCGCTCTGATGCGGGAGGCCGGCAAGACGGTGCTGCTCGTCGAGCAGAACGTGCGCTTCGGGCTGCGCATGGCGACCCACGGTGTCGTGATGGAGAGCGGGCGCGTGCTGATGGCGGGCACCGCGTCGGACGTCCTCGACCACCCCGAGATGGCCGACCTCTTCCTCGGCGGCTCCGCGGCGCACCGCGGTGGCGCCGTCGCGGTCGGCGGCGGAGGAGAGCCCTCCGGCGAGAGCACGTGACGGGGCCGGTGGCAGCGTGACGACCGTCGTCGACGCGCACGCGCACGTCGTCGTCCCGGGTCTCGGGGCCGATGTCTCCTGGCGCGACGGCGCGCAGGTCGTCTCCTTCACGGGGCGCGAGATCCGCTCGGCGCTCCGCGAGTTCGTCGACCTCGGGCGCATCCTCGAGGAGCAGGACCGCGCCGGCGTCGACCGCGTCGTGCTCTGCCCGTGGGTGAACCTGCTCGGCCGGGAGCCGGAGCGCCAGAACGAAGCCCTCGCCGCAATGGTGGGCGACCGCGTCGCCGCGCTCGGGACGGTCGACATCGAGCGGCCGGGGCGGCTCGTGGAGCTGATGCGCGACGGGCGCCTCTCCGGGGTCGAGGTGCCGGCGAGCGTGGGCGGGGACTACCTGGGGCACGACCGCTTCGACGATTTCTGGGCCGCGGCCGAGGAGACCGGGGCGCTCGTCTTCGTGCACCCGACGACACGCGGGTTCGAGCTCCCGGTGTTCGACGACTTCTACCTCTGGAACTCGGTCGCGAACCCGCTGGAGACGACGGTCACCGCTGCGCACATGGTCTTCGCGGGGGTGCTCGAGCGGTACCCCGGCCTGCGCGTGCTGCTCGCGCACGGCGGCGGCGCGGTGCTCGCACTGCGCGGGCGCCTCCGGCACGCGCACTCGTTCCAGCCGCAGGCCCGGGCCGCCCTGCGCGAGGAGCCGGAGGCGTCACTGCGCCGCTTCCACTACGACACGGTCACGCACGACGTCGAGCTCCTGCGGGAGCTCGTCGGCTTCGCCGGCCCCGAGCGGGTGCTCTGCGGCTCCGACTACCCCTTCGACATGGGCGTCGAGCGGCCGGCCGAGATCGTGCGCGAGCTCGGGCTGCCGCCGGAGCAGGAGGCGGCGATCCTCGGCGGGAACGCGCTCCGCCTGCTCGGTCAGGAGGCTGAGTCCTGATCCCTGACGGGCAGCCCGACGGTCCGGCGCCAGTGCTGCTTATCGAGCTCGAACCCGATCGCGCAGCCGAGCTCGACGAGCTCCGGCTCTTCGAAGTGCGCCCTGAGGCCCGACCAGAGCTCGTCGTGGGTTTGCGAGGAGTCCCAGGCGATGGCATGCGCCGAGCGGAGCGCGAGCCGCTCGCGGTCGCCGAGCAGCCGCAAGTGCTCGGGATCCGCAATCAGCTCCGGATCGGTGAGCGACGCCGGGTCGACGTAGCTGACCCTGGCCACGACGGGGAGGCTAGCCGGTGAGCGAAGCCTTCGACGTCGTCGTCGCGGGCGGCGGCCACAATGCGCTCGTCGCCGCGGCCTACCTCGCGCGCTCCGGCCTGGAGTGCTGCGTCCTCGACGCCCGGCCGGTGCTCGGCGGCGACACGGCGACCGAGGAGCTGACGCTGCCGGGCTTCCGGCACGACACCTGCTCGACCGCGCACAACCTCATCCAGGCGAGCCCGCTGCTGCGCGACGACGAGCTGCAGCTCGGGGAGTACGGCCTCGAGTACCTCAGGCCCGATCCGGTCGTGCACCTCCCGTTCCCGGACGGGACGTCGCTGACGCAGTGGCGCGACCTCGACCGCACCTGCGCCGAGTTCGCCCGGTTCTCGCGCCGCGACGCGGAGGCGTTCCGCCGGCTGATCGGGGACTACGACCGCGTCAAGGGCGCCTACGGCGCGTACCGCTACACGCCGATCGGGTGGGGGCCGTCGCTGCCCGAGCGCCTCGCCGCGCTCCCCGATGGGAACCGCTGGCTTCGGCGCGCGGCCGACAGCGCCTGGAACGTCGTCCATCGCGAGTTCGAGCACCCCCACACGCGCGCGTTCATGCTCTGGATGGCGTTCATGACGCTGCAGCCGCTCGACAACGCGGGCACGGGGCTGCTCGCGTACTCGCTCCCCTACGGGCGCCAGCAGCACAGCTGGACGCTGCCGCGCGGCGGCTCGGGCGCGCTTCCCGAGGCCCTCTGCCGGCTGCTCGAGGACGCCGGCGCTACGCTTCTGCCGGGACGACGCGTGACCGCGCTCGTGCTCGAGCGCGGGCGGTGCGTCGGCGTCGAGACCGCGGACGGCGAGCGCTTCCGTGCGCGCCGCGCGGTCCTCTCCTCGATCCACGTGAAGCACCTGCCGCAGCTCGCGCCCGCCGAGGCGTGGGGCGAGGACTTCCTCGCCGGCGTGGAGGAATGGGAACCGGGGGTGTCGATGTTCGTCACGCACTACGCGACGAGCGAGGCGCCCCGCTTCGCCGTCGACGGCGGCGAGCTCGAGGCGGTCGCCTCCGGGACGGCCGACTCGACCGAGCGGCTGCTGCGGATCGGATACGACGTCCGCCGCCGCGGCCTGGCCGTCGACGATCCGCCGCTCCTCGTCCTGTGCCCCACGGTGGCGGATCCCGGGCGTGCGCCCGAGGGACACCACACGCTGAAGATCGTCGGCTTCCACCCGTACGACCTCGGTGAGGGCGACCCGGCGAGGTGGGAGGCGGTCGGGAACGAGGTGTCGCGTGCCAACCTCGAGCACCTTCGCCGCTACGCGCCGAACCTCACGGACGAGGCGATCCTCGCCACGCTGGTCAAGAGCCCGGTCGCGCTCGAGGCGCTGAACGAGCACAACTGGCACGGCTCGTGCCACGGCGGCGAGATGAGCCAGGCGCAGAGCGGCGGCCTGCGGCCCGCGCCCGGCTGGGCCGGTCACCGGCTCCCGATCGACGGCCTCTACCAGACGGGCTCCACGACGCATCCGGGTGCGTCCGTCTCGGCCGGCCCGGGGCGCAACGCGGCGATGGTGATGCTGAAGGACTTCGGAACCTCGATCGAGGAGGTGGTGGCTCGTGGCCGATGAGCGGATCCGGGCGGCGATCGCCAACTGGGCGCCGCGCTTCGTCTCACAGGGCGTCGACTTCAACGACTTCCAGCGCGTGACGGCCCCGCTCGAGACCTGGCCCGAGTGGCTGCCGGCGTGGGAAGCGAACGGCGACCTCCACGCGGAGCTCGCTCGAGCTGCCGAGGCGGCCGGTCGGACGCTGACGGCTGGGCAGGCCTGGAACCGCGCCGCCCTCTCGTACCACTTCGGCAAGTTCGTCTGGATGGTCGACATGGAGCGCTACCGGCAGGCCGCCGACAAGGCGGTCGCGGCCCTGCGCGAGGCGCACCGGCTGCTCGACCCGACCGCGGAGCGCGTCGAGATCCCGTTCGAGGGCACGCGGATGGTCGGCAACCTTCGGCGCCCGGCGGGTACGGCGCGGCCGCCGCTCGTCGTGCTCCTGCCGGGCCTCGACTCGACGAAGGAGGAGTTCTTCGAGTGGGAGAACGTCTTCCTGCAGCGCGGCCTGGCGACGTTCTCGCTCGACGGCCCCGGCCAGGGCGAGACCGGCTACGAGACGCACATCCACCCGAACTACGAGGTCGCCGTCACGGCGGCGCTCGACCGGCTCGCCTGGGAGGGGGCGGTCGGCCTCGCCGGCGTCAGCCTGGGCGGCTACTACGCCCCGCGCGCGGCCGCCTTCGAGCCGCGCGTCCGCGCCGCCGCCGGCGTCAGCGGCCCGTGGTGCTTCGGCGAGGTCTGGGACGGTAGGCCGTCGTTGACGAAGGAGACGTTCCAGCACCACTCGGGCGCGGCGACGCCCGAGGAGGCGCGCGAGAAGGCGTTCGAGCTGACCCTGGAGGGCGTGGCCGGGCGCATCGAGCAGCCGCTCCTCGTCGTCACCGGGAAGCAGGACCGGCTCGTGCTCTGGGAGGAGACGAAGAAGATCGCGGACGCCGCCCCGAACGCGACGTGGGTGCTGTTCGAGGAGGGCAACCACGTCTGCAACAACATCCCCTACCGGTACCGGCCGCTCGTCGCGGACTGGCTGCGGGAGCAGCTCGTCCCGTGAGGCACGGCGTCGGGAGGGTGGGGCGGTGACGGGGGTCGAGGCGCCGGTGCGGCCGTGGGTCGGCCGGCCGCTGCCGCGCTTCGAGGACGAGCGCTTCACGAGGGGCGAGGCGCGCTTCGTGGACGACCTGCGGCTGCCCGGCATGCTTCACGCGGCGTTCGTTCGCTCACCGTATGCGCACGCGCGGCTCCTCGCGATCGACGCGGAGGCGGCCTGCTCGCTGCCCGGCGTCGCGCTCGTGCTGACGGCGGCCGACGTCGCAGGCGAGGTGAGCCCGTTCCCGATCAACCCGTTCGAGGACGCGGAGATCGCGGCGCTGCCGCATCCGGTGCTGGCCGAAGGGCGGGTGCGCTACGTGGGCCAGGCCGTCGCGGTCGCCGTCGCCGACTCGCCCGCGAGGGCGGTCGAGGCCGCGGAGGCGGTGGCGATCGAGTACGAGGAGCTCGAGCCGGTGCTCGAGCCCGGCGACGCCTCTACGCCGCTGCACGAGCAGGCGCCGGACAACGTCCTCCTTCGCTGGAGCCGCACCGAAGGCGACGTCGACGCCGTGTTCGCGGCGGCGCACACGGTCGTGTCCGCGCGCGTGCGCATGCCGCGCCTGATCGCGTCCCCGCTCGAGCCCCGCGGCGCGGTCGCCGACTACGACGCCGGCTCCGACCTGCTCACGATCTGGATCTCGGCGCAGGACCAGCACCGGCAGCTGAACGGCCTCTCGGCGGTACTGCGCCGCGACCGCGACCGGATGCGGGTGGTGGTGCCGGACGTCGGCGGCGCCTTCGGGAGCAAGGGCGTCCCCTCCGCCGAGACGGCCGCGGTCGCGCTCTGCGCCCTCCGCCTGCGACGGCCGGTGAAGTGGACGGAGACGCGGACCGAGAACGGCCTCGCCGCGTACCAGGGTCGCGGGGCCGACGTCGATGCCTCGCTGGCGCTCGACGCGGACGGCACGATGCTCGCCCTGCGCGCCCGCTACCTCGGCGACCTCGGCGCGTACCTCTACGCGACGACGCCGGTCGCTCCGCTGACGGGCGGCAAGCTCCTGACGGGCTGCTACGCGATCCCGGTGGCGGACGTGGAGGTGGTCGGCGCGGCGACGACGAAGGTGCCGACGGGCCCGTACCGCGGCGCCGGCCGGCCGGAGGCCGCGCTCGTCGTCGAGCGGCTCGTCGATCTCACCGCCCGCGAGCTCGGGCTCGACCCGGTGGAGCTCCGGCGCCGCAACCTCGTCCCGCCCGAGGCCTTCCCCTATCGGACGCCGCTCGGGTACACGTACGACTCCGGCGACTACGAGGGCGCTCTCGACCTCGCGCTCGAGCTGGCGGACGTGGACGCGGCGCGCGCCGAGCAGCGCGCGGGCGCCGCGGTCGGGGTCGGCGTCGCGCTGTACGTCGAGCGCGTCGGGCCCGGCTGGGAGAGCGGCGCCGTTCGCCTCGACGAGAACGGACGCGTCGTCTGCCGCACGGGCTCCGTCCCCAACGGGCAGGGCCACGAGACCACCTTCGCGCAGATCGTCGCCGACGAGCTGGGCGTCGGGCCGCAGGAGGTCGAGGTTCGCTTCGGCGACAGCGCCGAGATCCCGGCCGGCATGGGCACCTTCGCGAGCCGCTCGGTGGCGGTGGGCGGGTCGGCGCTCCTGCTCGCCGCCCGGGAGGTGCGCGAGCGGCTCGCACGCGGGGAGGAGCCGCCGCTCGAGGCGGAGGCGCGCTTCGAGCTGCCAGGCCCGGCGTTCTCCTTCGGCGCGTACGTCGCCGTCGTCGAGGTCGATCTCGAGACGGGCGAGGTACGCCTGCGGCGGCTGGTCGCGGTCGACGACTGCGGCCGGGTGGTCAACCCGCTCCTCGCCGAGGGACAGGTGGTCGGCGCGGCCGTGCAGGCGATCGGCGAGTGCCTCTTCGAGCAGGTCGGCTACGACGACGCCGGACAGCCGCTCGCCGTCAACCTCTACGACTACCACCTCCCGCGGCCGCAGTCCGTGCCCGAGATCGTGAGCGCGCTGCGCGAGACGCCCTCGCCGCTCAACCCGCTCGGGGCGAAGGGCGTCGGCGAGGGCGGCTCGATCGGCACACCGGCGGCGATCGCGAACGCGGTCTGCGACGCGCTCGCCCCGCTCGGCGTCCGGCACCTCGACCCGCCGTTCACGGCCCCGCGGGTGTGGGAGGCGATCCGGGCGACGCCCGCCCGCGGCGCGGGCGCCGCCGATCGGAGGCCGGCGAGATGAGCGCCGTCCTCGTCGCCGCGGGGGCAGCCCGGCACGTGCCGGCCGCCCCCGCGCATCTCGGCGTACACCGCCTCGGGCCGTTCGTCGAGGTGGTCAGGCTGCAGGGCAGCTCACGCGTGGGTTCCAGTCGTCGAACATGCCGCGTGGGTTGTGCTTCCAGATCCATGCGTGGAGCTCGTAGAACGGGGGCAAGCCGTAGCGGTTGCCGGCCGGGATCAGCTCGAACTCCTGGCCGAAGAGCGACGGCGGCGCGCTGTGCGCTTCGTCCCAGGCGGCCTGGAAAACCACGTACTCGACGGCGACGAGGCGCAGCCGGCCGTTCGGCTCGGGCTCGTAGACGAGCACCTCGGGTGTGGCTGCGTCGACGGCGGCGTCGCCGACGAGGGCGCCGTTGGCGTAGTGGATGCCCATCCCGCCGGCGCCGGGCTTGTCGATGCAGGCGATGCCCGCCGCGTCCGTGAGTAGCCCGTAGCCCGCGTCTGCGGCGACGGTGAGCCTGTGGTAGCCGGCAGTCGCGGCGCGGGCCGTGCTCAGGCCATCGGGCTCGGCGCCGGCGGCAGCCGCGGATCCGAGCATCCCCAGCGCAAGCGTGACGAGTACGAGCACGTGCTTTCTGGTCATTTCTCCTCCTTCGTGTCTCAGCGGTAGAAGTACGGGTCAGTTCAGGCCGTGACTGCGGCGGGGTCTGGTCGGACGATCACGGTGTCGGCGACGGCGACGATCTCGTCGACGGGCAGGCCGGCGCGGTAGGCGTGCGAGCGGATCGCCTCCGGGCTGGAGGCCTGGTAGACGCACACCGTGCCGAGGCTGCCGTCGGTCTCGGAGAGCACGTAACTGCGGATCCAGCGGATGTCCTCCGGTGTGCGGTCGCCTTCCGCGGTCGAGCGGGCGGCCGCCTCTTGCAGTTCGTCCGGGGTGCGCCAGCCGCCGCGGCGCAGGATCACGTACGTCTCCATCGATCCTCCTTGGTCGTCGATGAAGTGACGCTACGACGCCGGCCGCACCTCACAGATCTGCAGAACTACCGGGGTTGGCGCAGCACGCTACTGGTCTTCGAGGAGGTCGAGGCGCCGTGCCGCGGCGACGGCTTCGCCGCGTGTGTGGGCGTTGAGCTTGCGCAGGAGCGC
>Ga0153916_10002130_pt1 | contig 14555 bp, 18 predicted proteins | sample Opewatmetagenome_FD_109642 | JGI IMG/M metagenome (GOLD analysis project Ga0153916, IMG submission 109642) | Freshwater wetland microbial communities from Ohio, USA - Open water 3 Core 3 Depth 4 metaG | ecosystem: Environmental > Aquatic > Freshwater > Wetlands | place: USA: Ohio, Lake Erie...
CGTCACGGTCTTGTTTCAGAAGAAATAGCTTGTGTATTCGCTAGCGGGCGGGTTAGGGTTCCCAAGCCTTGCGGTCTGTGTGTTACCGGTGTCAACCCCAGCCAGGACGGCTTCCGCTTCGCGGACGTGTACAGGCATGATGAGTTCGGCTTGGTCCCGGACTGCAAAGTCTCCGGCTACTCTGATCAGTCCTCCCAGTTCTCGCAGCCTCAGTGTCAAGGCTTCTCTCTGTCCGTCTAGTCTGTAGGCCATGTCTTCAGAGACCTTCAGGACCGATTGCACTGATTCGGCGGTCAGGTGGGGTATCCGGCCGTCTTCTTGCACAGTCTGTGCTATGAAGCGAACCATCCTGTCGATGTTCTCAGGAGTCTTGGGGGTATATGATGAGAGCATCACTTCGTAACCGTAGCCTCTAATCCGTGAACGAAGCGCTGGGAGGATTTGAGAGAGGTCCTCAGGGTTGCATGATGCAAAGAGGAGGAAGTCACAGGGCACATCGTCAACTCGCACTGCCGCACCGGAACTCTGTGGGTTATGTCCTGATATGGAGTACTTCTTGTCCTGCATGGCCGTGAGTAGGTGTTTCTGATATGGTCCAAGAGACGCAATCTCGTCAAGGTAGAGAATGCCTTCATGTGCTTCGTGAATGGCTCCGGGCACCACTCTCATGTGTGCAGGCATACCCAATGACTCTGCACTACCGTAAGGGTCGTGCTTGACATCCCCAAGGAGTTCTGTCTCACTCGCCCCAGTTGCCTGAATGAAATTGTTCCTTTTTAATGGAACGATAACTTTCCTATTCTTCCTCCTTTCGCTTTCAATGGTTTTGGATTGACGCTGCATATAGCAACGTATTTTGGTATCATCTGCTCTTTCATAAACTGTTGTCTCCTCTCTTCCATTTTGATATTTTTTTGTTATTTCCACCTTATCTTTTCTAAATTCACCCGGAAAACCCATAACCAAATCATCGAATGGGGATAAGCTTTTTTTGTACTTGCTTGAGCCACAAGTTGGGCATATATGTGCACTAAATCTGCTTAATCCGCCACAGGATTTACATCTGTAACCCAACTTCTCAGCAACATGCTTGGGTACCTCGCTTGCATAAAGTAGCTTTTCATTTTTTTTATCAATATACTCTCTGTAGTGCTTTTTCTCTCTTATTTCAAGAATCGGCCTCTCCGGGTTGTCTGGATTGTGCAAAACACATATCTCTTGAGTTGCTGATCTCAGCAGGCAGGTTATCGACTGTGCAATCATGCTTTTGCCAGTTCCTGGCGGTCCAACTAAAAGTAGATTTCTTCTCTGCTTTGCAACTACCCTTGCTATCGCAACTGCCTCATCCTGCCCTATCACCATGTCTAGAGGATTTTTAGGGATAGAGGCTTCGTTTGTTGTGTCTGGCAGGTCCATGTTATTATTTTAACAAAAAAAATTAATAACTTGCATCATTTTGCTGAAATCAGCATGCTGTCTGGTTTCCTGAATATGTTGCCCATCTTAACCCCAATTAGCATTTTCACTCCTTTGCTTTCTGCCAAGTCTACCAATCTTTGTGTTATAACTCCGTCTAAAACGATCGCATAAGAAGACTCTGCCTCTGACATGGTTTTTATCAACTCCCTGACAGGGATTTCGCTCTTCAGGTTCAATTGCTCATCGTAAAGCCTGGCCCTGAGCGTATTCTCAAGCTCGTTCAAGCTTGATGCCAGCATGTCTGGGGGCTTGATTTGCTGCTGTTCCCCAGCTTGCTGGAATGTTTCTATTTTCTCTATTCCTTGAATTTCAAAGGGAGCCTGAGGTTTTGCTTCCTCGCGCTTTTGTTTTGGTACTCCCTCTACCTGCTCAGTGGGAATTCTGTTTCTCAGGCATTTTATTATTTCTTTTCTTGTCAGCTCTTCCACCTCTTTTCCATTTGGGGCTCTTGCTACATAATCCACGTCTGTCACTTGTACCAATTCCTTTAGAATTATGTCACCTCCCCTATCTCCATCCAGGAAGACCGTGACCTCCTTTTCCCTGCAAAGAGTAGCGATGGACCTTGGGACATTTGCGCCTCCAACCGCTACCACGTTTTTTATATCGTTTTTGAGTAGGTTTATCACATCGGCCCTGCCCTCAACTAGGACTATCGACTCGTAGCTGTTTACGTTTGGGCCGCTAGCAAGCCTCTCTGGGCCATACTCAGTGACCTCTGCAGTCTTAACTTCCTGCCTCACGAGCTCTGAGATCTCTTTGCTTTCCGGTATCTCTGTAGACATGAGGTTTTTAAGGAGGTTCTTTGCCCTATCAACTACGATTTTCCTCTTCATGTTTCTTGTATCCTCAATCCTCTCGACGCCTATTCTTGCATCGCATGGTCCAACCCTGTCAACAGTCTCTAGAGCTGCTGCAAGTATGCTGGTCTCAACCATATCCAAAGAAGAAGGAAGCAAGATTTTACCAACGCTTTTGCCCCCTCTAACTTGTAGATCAACCTCAATCCTTCCAATTCTTCCATTCTTTTGGAGTTCTCGCAAATCCAGTTCGTCTCCAAGCAATCCTTCGGTTTGACCGAAAACCGCACCAACCACATCTGGCTTCTCAACCAAACCGCCTATCTCAACATTCGCGTAGACCAAGTATTTTACAGTATCAATATACGCTTTAGCCATATTATCACCTTTTTTTGATTTCCTCATCAAATTTATCAAGAATTTTATCTATCGATTCAAAATTTGCCACACCAATTATCCGGTGGAGTCTTTTCCTTAGCTCAGTATCTGCCTTTATGCTGTAGGAGGATAAGGACTCTTCAACCCTCTTGCATATCTCCTCTCCAGCCTCGTCAAAATCAGTCAGAATTATCGCCTCCTTCTCATCCGAGATTGCCCTGCTTAGCTCAGCCGGGCTTCTGTTTACTAACTTTATTCTGTTCTTAACTCCAATTCGTTGCAAAGCTTCCTTGTCTTTTTTGCCTTCTACTATTATCACTGCCTCCTTCTCATCCAGCTCTTCAAGGGCCCTTTTCAATTGCTTTTCCTTTTGCTTAAGCTCTTCGTTGCTTAAATGATTAAAGTCCATCAAATCACTAGGATTTATTCTCTTAAGTTAGAGAATGAGAGTTGAGGATGTGCTGTGCAATATTGACTAAAGTTCATCGATCGGCTTTTCTCCATCAGCCATCCTTTGCACAGCATTGTTATTATCAACTTCAATAAATATTAAACTTCCTCTTCCTCTCTGCATTCCTCGCATGCTAGCTTACCTGCACTCTTCTTTAAGTTTTCTGAGTAGTTTCCGCATATCTCACAAACCCCCGCTAACAACTCGGACTCTTCAGAACGTTCTATGTCTGTTTTTTCCCTAATTATATCATAGAGGCTTGGTGAGAGCCTTACAAGATCAGTCTCGGTTATCAAACCAATCATTTTTCCTTTTTCGTTAATCACTGGCAATCTTTTTATCCCCTCATCTCTAAGTATCTCGGCCACTTTTTCGATGTTCTCTTCAGGTCCAATTGCTTTGATGGGGGAACTCATTACGTCTCTAAGCTTCACTTTTTTGGGGTCTTTTCCCTCAGAAACCACTTTGTAGATTATATCTCCTTCAGTGACTATTCCAATAGGTCTCTCATCTTTTACTAGTATAACACAACCGATCTTATTCGTTTTCAATAATTTTGCGGCCTCCTCTACTGTGTTCTCTGGTTTGAGAGCTATGACTTTTTTTACCATGCAGTCTCCAACTCTTATTTCCCTAACTTTCATGATTATTTTTTGCACTAACGATTTTATAAACTTGCACCCATATTTTAAGAGTGAGTTTATGGTTTGGAGATATGGGAAGGGGGCTAGAAGTGAAAGAGAGCTCATTAATTTATTCTCAGACCATGGGTTCTCAGTTATAAGGGCAGCGGGCTCTGGTGTTAGCTCACTCTCTCCAGATATAATTGTTTTCAAAAAAGGGGTTCAATATGCATTTGAGTGCAAGGCGTGGGGTTCAACAAGCATTGGCATACAAAAGGATAAAATGGGGGCACTTAAAGAATGGGAGGAGAATACCGGCATAACAACAATGATTGCTTGGAGAATTGGTAGGGTTGGATGGAGATTCATATACCTAAGTGAATTAGATGAGAATCCAAAGAGTTATACGGTAAGTTTGGTTAGGGCATTAGCTGCCGGAAGAAGGTTTGAAGATTTGGTAAGATGAGGAGATTCAAATGAGGGAATTATTGGTAATTGCAAAAGACAGGGTTGGGCTTTTGGCAGAACTCTCATATTTGCTTGGAGAGGAGAATGTAGATATAGAATCCATATCCGCAGATACTGTCGGGAAGGAGGCAATAATCCATCTTGTTGTATCAGATGACAAAAAAGCTGAGGAGTTGCTCAGAGGAGCTGGTTTCAAAGTAATGCGCTCTGATATAATTGTCATAAATCTTGATGATAAACCAGGCGAGCTATCGAAGGTTGCTAAGATTTTGGCTGATGATCAGATAAACATCAAAAATGTTCAGCTTCTAACAAAAGAAAACAGCAAAGCGCTTTATGCCATAAAGGTGGATAAGACAAAAAAAGCTGTCGGACTTCTTAAGGTTTATCTGTGATTCGATGAGGAGACTTGAGATATTCAAGGTTAAGGGCAAGAACTCTCTCCAGCACTGGTATAAAGTAAAAAATCCCCTTAGAGTTGTTTTTGATTTTATCATCATCTATACCTGCAGGTACCTTCCCTCTCTCTCATTAAAGAATTTTTTATATAGGCTAGTTGGAGTAAAGATTGGAAAGGATGTTTCAATAGGCCTGGCCGCTGTATTTGATATCTTCTTCCCAGAGCTCATAGAGATTGGCGATAATTCTATAGTTGGTTATGGAGTCACCATAATAGCGCATGAATTTTTAGTCAAAGAGTGGCGGAAAGGTAGGGTAAAGATTGGGAAAAATGTCATGGTTGGGGCAAACTCAACAATAGTGGCTGGTGTGACTATTGGCGATGGAGCAACAATATCTGCATGCTCGCTAGTAAATGATGATGTTCCTAGGGGGGCATTTGTTGGTGGAGTGCCTGCAAGAATACTAAAGGCTGAACGAAAATAGTACCAATAGAACAAGAAAAAGTAATGATAGGTAATCAGCGCTTCTCATCTTTAGTTGGCTCTCAATTTTTATATTGTCTGGGTCAAAACCTCTTGAATCTAAAGATAGGGCGAGCTCCTTTGATTTTTTAAAAGAGAAGTGCAGCAATGGCATGATTAGTGGGATCGGTGAGAGGGGTCCTTTCAATTTATGGCCTCTAAAAATTTGGGCTATCCTTATTTTTTCGAACCTATTTTGTATTATCGGGATAAAATGAAATGAAGTGGATAATGCAAAGGTTAGTTTTTTTGGAAGTCTAAAAAATAGAAGTGCCTGAGTTATTTGCTTTATTTTAGTCGTATATATAAATGTAAACGCCAGCAAGAACAAATCAAACAGCGTGATGGAGCTTGATATGCCAGATGAGATCCAACTGCTCCTAAAAGTTAATGCGTTGAATGGTATTGGAAGTAATATAAAAATAGACATGGCTTTTAGATCTTTAATAATCTGGTTGGGTGGGATGTGGCTTAGAGTATGAATGATTAGAATCACAATGGAGAGTGAAATAAGGACAATTAGATTAAATCTGATTAGCAGAAGTGATGAAAATAATAGCAAAGCTAAAATTTTCACCCTTGCATCAAGCTCATGAATGAGTGATTTTACTTCGATATATTTTAACACTACCCCACCAATTTTTTTATGAGTTTCTCTATGCTTGCAATAGCTCTTAACCCAAGCTTCTTTGAAATTTCTATGGAACATGGGGCCCTTAGCCCAAAGGAAGTAAATTTTTTGTTAATAAAAACATTTTCTGGCCTACCATCCAACTCTATCTTACCCTCATTGATTACGACTAACCTGCTGGCATACTCAGCAAGCAATTCCGCATCATGCTCAACGACTATGATGGTTTTGCCATTTTTGCTTAACTTCTTCAAGAATCCATAGATTTTTCTTGAACTTCTGTAATCCAAACTTGCTACCGGCTCATCAAGGAGCAAGATTTCGGGATCTATTGCTATTATTGATGCGATTGCAAGCTTTTGCCTCTGCCCTTGCGAGAGGTTGTTTGGATCCTCATAGATGAATTTACGTATTCCCAGCAAATTTAATGCCGTGTTAACTCTTTTTTCGATTAATTCCTTTGGAAAGCCGAAATTCTCCAGAGCAAATGATACCTCATCAGCAACCCTGAGGGAGAATATCTGCGAGTCGGGATCTTGAAAAACAATTCCAACTTTCCTAGCTAACTCGTGGACTTTTGTTTTCTTTGTATCCAACCCAAAAATTTTGACACTGCCCTTAAAATTACCATTTATTATGTTTGGAATCGCACCATTCAAAGTTAGGAGTAGGGTTGTTTTTCCACTTCCGACAGGCCCCATTATTCCGACGAATTCACCTCTCTCAATTTCAAGATTAATGTTTCTCAAAATCGGCTCTCTGGAATATGCAAAACTTAAATTTTCTATTTTAATTACCATCTCACCAAGTCCCATATCTTTTGACAAATTTGAATCTGAATGCAACTACCCAGGCCAAAGCAACTTCAAGAACCCCTTGGAACATATTCCAACCAAATATAAGGTACCATGGGACCAACCGCATGAACTCCTCTGTTGATATGCCCCAAAAAATCGGACCTGCATAGTAGTAATTTGCGATGAGCATCGTTACTCCCCTTACAAGAACGCTTGCGACTAGAACTAGCGACATCGCGTAGGGGTTTGAGAATACTGACACATTTGCTCCCTTTGCATATCTCTCCCAAAAAATAAGCAAGACTAGCGATAGAATAGCGATAGCAGTTATAGGCAAAAGCCCGAGCAGAAGGCTGCCGAGTGTTATGCTGCCGCCTTCTACTTTTATTATCTCCACTTTTGGTATCGCATATATTGTTTGGTTTGTTTCTGTTATGAATTGTTTTGAGATCAGATTTATGCTGCTCGGAAGCATGAGGGCAAACATGGCCAGAAAAATCACAAAAAGAAGACTTATCAAAATTTTTGTGTTTTTAGAGCGCCCTTTTACCGATATGACATAGATGGCTGGAAAGAGAAACATTGGCAGAGTAGCTGCAAATTTCATGCTGGCCCCGAGCCATGTGGTAGGTGCTATGAGCGTTATTATGAATGCTGTCAGCACTGAGACGTAAAGGGCTGCATCTAACCCAAAGAGGAAGAAAGCAAGCAGTGCTGGCACTCCGACCAAATCCACAGTCATCCCAAATCCGGTTGGGATGCCCACCACGTTATTAATCAGTTGAAAGATCGCTGCAAGCGCCGAAAGCATTGCCACGGCTATAAGCTGATATGTTTTCATGCTCTGTTTTTCTTGTCTACTCTTTAAAAAGTATTTACTCAAAAATAGGTTAGATGCCCTGAATCTCTATATTCCACAAGCCAATCTCCTTTGCAAAATTAACAACGCCGGCATACTCCTCCCTGCTTACTCTCCTGCTTATCTCATCTATTTCAAGCGCTTTGTAGTCTGGGTGGTACTGGCTCATTATGTTTATCCTAACACTGTCCCCAAGGTTTTTTGCCAGCCATTCCAAAATTGGCTTCGAACAGCACTCAACATGGTTTGGCATAACTAAATGCCTCACCATTATTTCAGCATGCTCCTTTGCTAGGAGGTTGTTTCTTGCAATTGTTGACCAGTAATTTGGAACCTTTGATAGTTTTAATGCGCAAGCATCATTCCCATACTTAAAGTCATCTATATAGGCATCGACAATTCCATAGAGCAATGACATAGATTCGCTGCTCATATACATGTTGCTATTCCAGATCACAGGTATGTTTTTTTTGCATATGTTAAGTGCAGCAATTATGTTATGCAGGTTTGGGGTTGGCTCTCCGCCCACAAAATTTACATTTTTTATGCCAAAATTTCTGTGTGCTTCAATCCAATTTGCAATCCTTTGCGGACTCCAAACTTCACCCGACTTAGGAGATTGACTTATGTCCCAGTTCTGGCAGAATTGGCATGACATGTTGCACCCTGAGAAGAATATTGTCCCTGATGGGACAAACTCTGGTTCTTCGCCTATGTGTTCAAATGCAGTCGCAACTCTTGCCTCGTAACCAACTCCGCATACTCCAAGATCGCCTGCCTTTCTGTTTTTATTACATTTCCTCTCGCAAAAAAGACATCCTTCAACTAACTTATCTGCAATATATGACTTCAAATCAAGCAAACTATAATCGGGGTTTTCAATTTCTTTGAACTCATTTAAATTCCTGGTTTTGCTTTTCAATTCATTAAATTTTTTAATTGCGTTTTCATGCTGCCTGAGCGCCTCACTCATATTTTTTGGTTTTTCGACTGCTATTTTTCTGCATATAAGGAAATTCGCAGGGAGCTCATCCCGCATAACCCCAGTGTACCTGCCCAACGCTCTTTTTACCCCTCGCTCATCAAAAATTGATGCCAACATAAACTCCTTATAACTTAATCTTTTCATATTTAAAAGCGCAGATATTTTTAAATAGGGGGATAGGAAATCATATAAGATGTTCAAAAAAGGGCAGAGCGCCGCAGAGTATCTAATAGGTTATGGGATAGTTCTGCTAATTTTAATTGCGGTGATAGGTATCCTCTACTACTTTTTTTCAAGGCAAAGACCAGTAACGCCTAGCTGCGAATTCCCAATTGATTTTTATTGCTTTGATTTTAACTTTAACTCGTCTGGTCTAACCTTAGATATTGGACACTCCACTGGGCACCCAATAGTAATAACTGGTATAAATTGCACCCAACAGGACAATTCGGCAGGGATACTTAATACTTCTATAAGGGTGCAAATAAATGATGGGGAGCATAAACGATTGCCCGCAATCACTTGCTATGGAATTAATGGTGAACCGAAGTATGGGAGCATTGGAACTTATTACAATGGGAAGATATACCTGCGATATAACGAGTCAGACACTATGATGCCTCATCTTTTAACAGGGGTAATAGTTGCAAAATACGAATGAAACATAAAATTATAAATATCCAGCTTTAATATAGAAGATGTGATTTCATGAGGAAGGCGCAAGTGGCAATGGAGTATTTGATAACTTATGGGTGGGCCATTCTGATAATGCTCGTTGTCATAGGGATATTGTTTTACCTGGGCGTATTTACTCCAAAACCACCCACAAGTTGCACATTTGCAACCAGTGGGTTTAGCTGCTATGCGTTCAAAATAGCTGGCAATAACACTGATAGCCTCCTCATTGATATAGGCCAAGCAACTGGCCATGATATAAGGGTTTTTAGGTTTAACTGCACCGCGCAAAGCCCAGTTCCATCGACTACCTACAATGTTTACCTGCCCGTAAACATAACCATACCAACAGGGGACCACCGCATGATGAATTCCACCCCTAACCGTTACATGGTATGCCTCAAATCTGATGGTGCGAACATCAGCCTGTCTGATGTTGGCATGACCTACAAGGGGAAATTGTTCATCGAATATCTTGACCTTGATAGCGGATTCACCCACAAGGTATTCGGTGACATAGTGGCACAGGTTCAGCCCCAGTAGGCTATTCAAGGAAGGGTTTCATGCTAAAATCAAGCTCGCCTCCAACTATTGAGAAGTTAAGCATAAAGCTGGGCATGCTCTTTTCGAAAATTCCAATCTCGGCAAATGCGTGGACTTTGCTTTCCGTGGTTCCTGCGCTGCTTGGATTCGTATCGCTTCTTTACAAACAAATGCTTTATGCGTTGATACTATTTGCAATCTCGGCTTTAATGGATGCTATAGATGGAAGCGTTGCCAGGGTAACTGGAACAGTAACAAACCTGGGCGCCTATCTTGATGGGATGATGGACAGGATAGTCGAAGGGTTGCTGATTTTTGGCCTGATGTTTATGGGTTTGCCGGATCTGACAATCTCTAAGTATTCCATCGCATCCGAGCTCCTGCTTGCCCTGCTCGTCTTCATAGGGACGGCAATGGTAAGCTATTCAAGGGCTTATGCAAACTACAAAAGAGTTATAAAAAACGAGAAAGCGCTCAAGGAGATGGGGGGTTTATTTGAGAGGCCCGAGAGGCTTCTGTTGATTTTCATCGGGATGGCTTCCTATTTTATCGCGCCCATTTACTTAACCTACGCAATCCTCGTCTCTCTAATCTTATCGATAGTGACCCTCTTGCAGAGAGTCTGGTTCGTAGTCAAGAATGCAGAGTGATTGAATGAAATTTGACATGCATGTACATACCAACTACTCCCCAGACTCAGTTGCAGAAGCAAGGGCGATTGTTAGAGTTGCAAAAAAAGTGGGGCTGGAGGGGATTGCAATCACCGACCATAATACATGCAAAGGCTGGAAGGAGATGGGCAGGCAAGCCAAAAAAGTAGGTGTTTCATTAATTTTTGGCGAGGAGGTTGCAATTCTGAAGGATGGAGAGAAAGTTGGGGAAGCGCTCACTTATTTCATAGATGAGGAAGTAAAAGCAGGCTCGCTCGGTGAGATAATTGATAGCACCAGAGAACAGGCTGGGATTGTCAGCATTGCGCACCCGTTCGACAGGTTCAAGAGCAACTTGGATGAGATGGGGCCGGTCAGAAAAGTAGACGCGATAGAAGTCTATAATGCGAGGGTTTTATTCCAATCAATGAACAAGAAAGCAATGGAGTTCGCCAAGAAATATGAACTGGGCATGACTGCGGGAAGCGATGCGCATACGAGCTGGGAGGTAGGGGATGCTTATGCACAAGCAAAAGTAAATAGTTTAGAGGAGTTCAAAAAAGCTATAATTAAAAGAAAAACGAGCGTGCATGGAAAAAAAATAAATCCATTCTTAAGAATCTTCCCGACCCTTGCAAGGCTTAAAATAATAAGATGATCAGCCCCCTTGCCTCAGGAGCGATTTGGCTTTTGGCGTCAGCTTGTAAAAAACCCATTTTCTGCCGTCAACTTCTATCTTCTCGACAAGTTTGGCCTCGATTAATTTATCCAGATGCTCCACTATCGTCGCCTTGCTCTTGTTCAGTTTCGCACTTATGTCTGTTGGGGTTCTCTCGCCCTCCTGCAGGCTATTGAGGATTCCCCTGCGCGTATCTGATGAGAGAACCTTATAAAGGTCTGCCTCCTCGGCTTCATAAGTGGGTGGCCTCTTGAGCATGAGAACAACAATATAAGCTACAAAGGCAACCAGTATTATCCCAACCGGAATCAGAGAAGTTATCAAAGGCGTTGCTTGCATAACTGATGATGTTTCATTGGGGCTTGGCCCTGTCCCAGTCTGTGTTCCGGCTGCCTCATAGCTTGGCACTATCTGTATCGCCCTATCCAAGCAAATCAGGGCATTGCTGCCAACCGAAAGATAGTTTGATGTGGCAACATCTTTTATCAAATCTAGGTAATCTGAGGAGCCGAAGGGAATCACCACGTCCGCAGTATCTTTCTGGCATGACGTATCCTTCCAGATCCCATTTATTGAAACAAATGTCTTATCACCTATGATTTTCACCTGTGGTATCTGGTATGCCGCCTCAGGTGCTTGGGAAGCAGCCTTGTAAGCGCTCGCAGCCCCAAATGTCCCGCCTGCTGTTGGAAGTATTGAGATGTCCAATTGCCTCGTGAGCCTGTTTCCCTCAGGAGACACAACGAGGTATGAGGTATACGGGGTTGGGATGCCATATTTTATTGCAAGCTGTTTTATCTGCTCCTTCAACTCTTCAGTTTCCCCTTCAAGTGCGACCTGGTCAAGCAGATAGCCAACTTTCTTGAGCGCCCACGTCCTCTCAACAAAATTATTGCTTGCCTGCGATGGGAATTCAACATCATAGCTCCAGCTTTTTTTCACGCCACTGATTTCTCCCTCAATAGTTACTCTTGCGCCACCATAACCAACATACCTGCCTGCTAAGATAATCTGTGCGCCAAGAAAAACATCTGGCATTTTTCTCGGGTAGATATCATAGGTTGAGAGCGGGTTTAGCGAGAGAAAATCCCTTCGCTCTATAGTGACCTTGGTGTTCAGAAGCAGCGGGTTTGAGATTCGCTCATAAAACGATTTCAAAGTCGCCTCAAGGTCAGCATCGCTCTTCACATATATCGGTATCCCGTCCCCAAACTCGTTTGCCAACCTATCCAATAGCTCAAAATCGACATCTTCTCCAACGCCAAAAGTGAATATTTTCCAATCCCCTTTCCTAGCTTTCAAGTCGTTTATTATCGAATCATCCGAATGGCCAGTCGTATCCTGCCCATCGGTCAAAAGAACGATTATGTGAACCCTCTCATCATTTCCAAACTCGCTGACTGCCTTCACCTGCGGATCATACAAATTAGTTGCAGATTCGGCAACTAGGGAATCAACAAATTCTTTTGCTTCTACAACCGAGTTAATTCCTTTGAGGCTCCCGGCAAAAGCATTGCTCGTGCTTGAGAAAGCGATTATATCAAACCTGTCCTCGCTGTTGAGCTTATCCAATCCGTATTTCAGAGCCTTTTTCGCGTATTCCAGCTTTGCGCCCTCCATGCTTCCAGATGTGTCAAGAACAAAAACCACATCTTTTTGAATTGGTGTTATATCTGATTTGTTCATTGACGGGTATACGAAAAGCAGGAAATAACCATTTCCATCTTTATTATTGGCCAGCAGCTTCACATCATAATCTCTTTCAGTAACACCATAGTAGATTTGGAAATCCCTGTCTGGGATGACCTTGCTCTCATAATAGCTGACGACCGCTTCCTTATCGGACAGTCTGCTTGTTGTTATGTTATGCGTTGGGGAGTAAATGAAGCCGATCTTCCCTGGCGCGTTTATGGTTATTGTTATGTTCACTGGGTCTATTGGTTTTGTTGAATACCTCTCCGGGCTTAGTGGATAGAAGTAGGAATAAACTCCGGAGCTCGAATCTATTATCTGTTCGTAGTTTATAATTACCTTGACCTTTTTCCCTTTTGGCAGGACCACGCTTGATGAGAAAACATCCCTGCCGACATATTCCAGAAGGGACGCATCCTTTCTTTCCATCACATATTTCTGGTAGAGCTCCCTTGCCTCAGTGCTTGAGAGAAGCCTTCCTTCCAATGTTTTGCCATCAACCACCAGTTTGAAATCTCTTACTCCTCCGAAAGGCACTGGGAAAACATAAGTGCCTTCCATATCCCTGTAGCCATCGTTCTCGAACTCCTGCTCAACCCTTGTGGTCGCATATGTATCCGCTATCGTAACCGTGACATAGTGGTTGAGTATTAATGGATAGTTATCCTCAGGGTGGTCCGGGATTATGACGCCGTCCGCGCGTATGAAACTAATTAGAATTAATGCAGCAAGCAGCAGGTATTTCGCTCTAGTCATAAAAACCCTAGGATATTTAAACCGAGCCTATTAATAGAGATTTCGATTTTGTTAGGCAAGAGCCGAACAATCATTTCGCAAGGCGGATATCCTCGGCAGTCACTGTTATTCTTCCAGCATGCTTGGCAAGCTTCACTGCTTGGGTCGCAATGGTTACCGCATATTCCTCTAGTATGACAGCCAATTCTTTTGCAGCATCCTTGCTTACTCTTTCAGCTCCAGCTTTCCTCATAAGCCTCTCAATCGGCGCAAGTGACAACACGACCATAAGATCACCGCTATCTTTAAGGGCGCTCTTGTTTAAATTTTTTTCGCTAAGTTGAGATGCAGGAATTTATTTAAGAGATGCATCATATTTATTATGCAGGATTATCCGCTTATTAGAGAGGGAAAAATCAGCTTCAGGGATTACCAGAAGAACATCGCGTCAAGCGCATTGAAAGGTAACACTCTGGTGATACTGCCGACCGGCTTGGGCAAAACATTTATCGCGCTTCTGGTCATTCATGATTTTTTGGCAAGGGGTAAAAGAATCTTATTTCTCGCACCGACAAGGCCGCTCTGCGAGCAGCACTACAAAACAATCATCGACTACATGAAAATTGAGAGGGACAAGGTAATACTTCTAACTGGCAGGCTAAGGCAGAAGGAAAGGGCTGCATTATGGGATGGCGCGGATGTTATAGTTGCGACTCCCCAGTGCATAAAAAACGATGTCAGAAATGGCAAGATTGATTTGGGCGGGGTCGGGCTCGTAATCATGGACGAGGTGCATAGAGCAGTCGGGAATTATGCTTACACATTTGTCGCTGAAGAATGCAAAAAGAAGAACCTTCATATTCTGGGCCTCACCGCGTCTCCTGGAAGCTCAAAGCAAAAAATCGATGGGATTAAGGAGATGCTTGGGATAAAGAACATCGAGATAAGAAGCGAAGTGGATGAGGATGTCAAGGATTACGTGAACCCTGTGGAAATGAAATGGATTACTGTTGAATTGCCTCAGGAGATTATTGAAGTGAGGGGAATTCTGGAAGAAGTTATTGAAGATAAGTTCTTGGTTCTAAAAAAAATTGGATATGTGGAAGCAAAAAGCTTCAGGTCGCTTGGCAAAAGGGTTCTGATGCAGATAAGGGAGAGAATAGCGAACGACAGAAACAAGACCAGGA
>Ga0153916_10002131_pt1 | contig 14554 bp, 12 predicted proteins | sample Opewatmetagenome_FD_109642 | JGI IMG/M metagenome (GOLD analysis project Ga0153916, IMG submission 109642) | Freshwater wetland microbial communities from Ohio, USA - Open water 3 Core 3 Depth 4 metaG | ecosystem: Environmental > Aquatic > Freshwater > Wetlands | place: USA: Ohio, Lake Erie...
AGGCCTGCCACGGCCAGTACCGTCGCGCCCTCGACGAGCCATCGCCGGCGGTCCGCGGCCAGCGCGGCGATGAAAGCGGCGCCGGACGACGCGATCAGCGCGTAGTACAGTGGCAGGACCGGCGCGAAGAAGCGCAGCCGCGCCAGCGAGTCGCCGCCGACGTAGACGACATACGCCATCCAGCCGACGACGAGCGCGAGCAGGTAGAGCGCCGGCCCGCGCCGGATCGACGTGAGCGCGAGCGCGAGCGGCGCGATGAGCAAGAGCCACGCGGCGTACTGCTCGTTGAAGGCCGACAGGTAGTCGAGGCCGCGCTCGTACTGGTCGATGCCGGAGCCGACCTTCGCGTAGTAGGTGTTGGGGAACAGCCAGCCGTAGGTGCGGTATCGCCACACGAAGTACGGGACGAAGACGGCCGCGAAGCCGGCGCACCACAGCACCAGGCGGGCTGCCTCGCGCAGCAGCGGCCGCGCTCCGGCGCCATCGGTGCGGAACCGGACGGCCGACTCGCCCGCCTTGAAGGCGGCGGAGACAGCGGCCAGGACGAGCGCATCGGGCCGGGCAAGGGCAGCGAACGCCCACGCGGCGCCCGACGCGGGCATGTTGGGCGACCGCTGCTCGCGCAGGTGCAGCAGGACCGCCACGAGGGCGAGCACGGCCAGCAGCGGGCTCTCGAGCCCGGCCATCGACCAGGCGGCCCAGGTGCCACAGGCCGCCAGCAGCAGCGCCGCCGCCAGCCCGGCCGCGCGACCGGGTGCGCCCTCGACGAGCCGCGCCGCCACGGCGTAGGCGCCGGCGGCCGCGACGACCGACAGCCCGAAGCCGAGCCAGCGGCCGCTCAGCACGACGTCCGCGCCGGCGCGATGGAGCCCCGCCAGGCTGAGGATCCAGAGGAAGTTGGTGTACCCCTCGACCCACTGGCCGCGGTTCCAGACGAGGCCGGCGCCATCGGCCAAGTTGCGCGCGTAACGGTAGGAGATGTAGGCATCGTCGCTGGTGTAGTGGAAATAGAGGTGGCCGTGCAGGAGCAGGATCGCGCCGGAACCGGCGACGGCCGCGAGCGCGTACTGCCGCGTGACCCGGGCCAGCGCGTACGCGATCGCCGCTGTGCCGAGCGCGCCGAGGACGAGATAGGGGAAGTTCACCGGGCGAAGATCGGCAGCCCGGTGATCTCGTGGAGCGCGTGGATGGTGAAGTCCGGCGTCACGCCCTCGCCGTCGGCGTAGTCACCGAGGGCGCGTCCGGTCTGCGCACGCGTCGCGGACGTCTGGGGAGGCACCTCACCGACCTGCTCGGCCTCGTGCGGAGGGTCGTGCTTGCGCAGGCGGCGCCAGATGCTGACCATGCCGAGCGCCTGCGCCGCCTCGACGTCGGCACGGAGCGAGTCGCCGACCATCGCCGTCTCGCCGGGGGCGACGCCCATCTTGTCGAAGACGTGCTCGAAGATCTTCGGATGCGGCTTCATGTAGCCGAAGTCGCACGAGACGGCGACCGCCTCGAAGTAGCGATCGAGGCCCAGCTCGCGCAGCTCCTCGTCGAAGCGGGGGCCGCCGAACACACGGTTGGTGACGCAGCCGATGCGGACGCCGTGGTCCCGCAGCCAGTCGAGCATGGGGAAGGCGTCGTCGAACATCGTGCGGCCGAGCTGAAGGCCGCCCAGGTTCCAGGCGTCCCAGAGCTGGGCCGCCTGCTCGTAGGAGATGTGCAGGCCCATGCCAGCGGCGATTTCGCGCACGACGGCGTTGAAGTCGGGACTGACGCAGTCTGACTCGTAGGCGGCGCGGTCGGCTTTCTCGACGCCGAGGCGGATCTCGCGGCCGAGGAAGCGGAGCTCTCCCTCCAGCGGCACACCCCACGCCGCCAGGGCGCCGCCGATGCGCCCCATGGTCTCCATGCGGATCTCCTGCGGGGGCGGCATCTTGGGGAAGTGCCAGAGCGTGTCGCCGAGGTCGAAGAGCACCGTCTTGATCGCCATGCGTCCCTCCACCGCCGAGGATACCGCCCGGCCCGGGGTCGGGCCACGCGGAATCCGGTCGCGCCGCCGAGCGGCGTTCCGGCGGAGGCGGTGCGCGGCATGACAACCGTTAAAATCTGCACTTAGTTGGCATATCCGGGTCCGATTCGCTAGGCGCAGGTTCAGTTGTCGCCGATATTCACCGAGTGAACCACTCGGGAGGCCCGGCCCTGGCGATCCGCCGCATTTCCGCCTGCCTCATCGGCGCCGCGCTACTGGCCCCGCTGGCGGCGCTGGCGCTGTTCAACGCGGCGCCGCAGCTCGACCCGCTGTGGATGCAGATGACGCTGCACTTCTGGGTCGTGGGCGTCACGGCGGTCGCCGCGGCCATCGCCGCATGCGTGGTGATCCTCTCGGCGAGGACACTGCGCGAGACGCGGCTGCTGTTCCTCGCGCTGGCCTTCGTCTGCGTCGCCGGCATCTTCTCGGTACACGGGCTCCTGACACCGGGCTACATCGCGGACGAGTTCTACGCGTCCGTCGCGGTTTCGAGCTGGTTCAGCATCGCGGCGGCCGCAGTCCTCGTGGCGCTAAGCGCAGTCGAGCCGCCGGTCGCGATCGACGGATTCGTCCGGCGGGCTGGCGTGGTGATCTTCGCGTGGGTGACGGTCGGCGTCGCGGCGTACCTGGTGGTGAGCCTCACGTTCGAGGCGTGGCTGGACTGGTTCCCGCTGCAGGCCCGCACGGTCCAGTACCTGACAGCGTTCGGATCAATGGGGTTGATCGGGTTCGCGGTGCGGCGCTACTGGCAGGCGTACCAGTTCGCGCGGTTGCCCGCGCAGGCCGCCACGACGCTGGCGCTGGTGCTGTTGCTGGAGGTGCCGCCGCTGATCCTCTGGGGACGGCCCTGGCACATCTCGTGGTGGATGTACCACGGTGCGTACGGCGCGGCGTTTGTGGTGCTGTTCTCGGGCTGGGCGATCGAGGTGCGGCGCGCGGGCTCGCTCGACGCGATCGCGGAGGCGCTGTCGATGCGCGACGCGCTGGCGCAGCTCAACCGCGGCCGCGACGCGCACATCCTCGAGTTGGTGAACGCGATCGAGACGAAGGACGTGCACACGCTGGGGCATGTGAGCCGCGTGAGCGCGCACGCGCTGGCGATCGGCAGGCGCATGGGGCTGCCGGCGTCCGACCTTCGATCGCTGGTGCTGGCGGCGCAGATGCACGACGTCGGCAAGATCGGCGTGCCGGACAGCGTGCTGATGAAGCCCGGGCGACTGACGGACGCCGAGTTCGCCGAGGTGAAGCGGCATGCGCCGCGCGGCGGGAGCATCGCCGGACGGGTGCCCGCGCTGCGGCCGCTCGCGGGAGTGATCCGGGCACATCACGAGCGCTACAACGGCCAGGGCTACCCGGACGGCCTTGCCGGGGACGAAATCCCGCTGCTGGCGCGGGTCATCGCCGTCGCCGACACCTACGACGCGATGACGTCGGACCGGCCGTACCGCTCGCGTCTGACGCACGACGCGGCGCTGGCGGAGCTGCGGCGCGTGCGCGGCGTCGAACTGGACCCGGCGTGCGTCGACGCCTTCCTCGCCGGCTTCGAGGACGAGGGCAGCGAACTGGCCGCGGCTGCCTGACCCAGCGACCAGCAGCCATCTCGCCTCTCGCCTGGCGCGCCCGTATACTGTCCCTACCCCAGGGCAGCTCGAAGGATCGAACCGGTGCCGACCGAAGTCCTCTATCGCAAATGGCGACCGCAGCGCTTCGCCGACGTCTCCGGACAGGACCTGCTGACGCGCACGCTGGTCAACGCGGTCGCGTCGCACAGGGTGTCCCACGCGTACCTGTTCTCGGGCCCGCGCGGCACCGGCAAGACGACGACGGCGCGCCTCCTCGCCAAGGCGATCAACTGCGAGCAGAACGCGGAGGAACGGGCGCAGGCCCCCGGTGAGCCGTGCAACGAGTGCGCCTCCTGCCGCGCCTTCGGCACAGGCAGCGCGCTGGACCTCATCGAGATGGACGGCGCGAGCAACCGCGGCATCGACGACATCCGGGACCTGCGCGAAGCCGCGAACTACCTGCCGATGGGCGGGATGGCGGCGCACAAGGTGTACCTCATCGACGAGGTACACATGCTGACGGAGCCGGCGTTCAACGCGCTGCTGAAGACGCTGGAGGAGCCACCGCCGCACGTCATCTTCATCCTGGCGACGACGGACGCGCACAAGGTGCCGGCGACGATCGTCTCGCGCTGCCAGCGCCACGAGTTCAAGCGCATCCCGCTCTCGGCGATCGTCGACCGGCTGGCGTACATCGCGGAGCAGGAGGGGATCAGCGTGCCACGAGACGGGCTGGAGTTGGTGGCGCGTGAAGCCACCGGCAGCCTGCGCGACGCGATCAATCTCCTCGAACAGATCTGCGACTCGTTCGGCAAGGACGCGTCGCTGGAAGCGGTGCGCGAGGGGCTGGGGCTCGTCGGCGACGAGCGCGCGGCCGAGCTGGCGCTGCAGGCGCTGCGCAGCGAGCTGTCCGGCGGGCTCGCAACGATCGGCGCGGTGCGGGACGACGGGCTGGACCTGCGCCAGTTCCAGAAGGAAGTCGTCATGCGGCTGCGCGAGCTGCTGCTCGTGCAGGCCGGCGCCGACGCGGACGGTGCATGGACGCGGGAACAGGTCGAGGAGATGCGCGCGTCGACGGAGGGAGTGCCGGTCACGCGCATGGTGCGGGCGCTGAAGGCGTTCGGCCAGGCGGACCTGCGCGCGGACCCGTTGTCGCCGCTGCCGCTCGAGCTGGCGCTGGCGGAATCGATCCTGGAGCCGGCGGCGCCGTCACGCGCCGACGCGCCCGCAGCCGCACGCCCGGCCGCGCCGCCGCCACGCACGGCCCCGCCGCAGCAGCCGCGCACCGCGCCAGCGCCGACGAGCGCGCGCACGCAGCCCGCGTCGCGCGAGCGTGTGCCGACGGAACTGCGCCGCGACCTGAGTAAGGCATCGGCCGAGGACATCGCGGCGATGCTGGGCAGCAAGGCGCCGGTGATCCCGCCCGCGTCCGACGAGCCGGCCGACGTGCCGCCGACGCCGGCGGAGCACCACGCGATCGAGCCGCTGCCGGGCGCCGAGGGCGCGCACGCGGACCTCGGCAACTTCGTGCAACAACTGCGGCAGCTCGCGCGCCCGCGCGCCGTGAAGCTCGACGCGCTGCTGAACGGCTCGTGCGAGGCGGTGTCGTGGCAGGACGGCGTGCTGACGCTCGGCTTCTACGAGGACAAGTTCCACAAGAAGGGCGTCGAGGAGGCGCAGAACCGCCGCATCTACGAGGAGCTGGCGGCGCAGATCCTCGGGGCGCCCGTTTCGATCCGGTGTATCATTGCACCGCGGAAGGCGAAGCCGCTGAGCAAGAGCCCGCTGGTGCAGCACGCCGTCCAGGCGCACGGCGCGAAGATCGTCTCTGGAGACCAGGAGCAGTAACGATGGCGATGAACCGCGACATGATGGCGAAGCTCCAGCAGATGCAGGAGCGCCTGGTGAAGGCGCAGGCCGACCTGGGCGAGAAGCGCGCCGAGGGCACGGCCGGCGGCGGCGCGGTACACATCGTGCTGACGGGCGGCATGAAGGTGGACTTGCTGAAGATCGACAAGGAAGTCGTCGACCCGGGCGACGTGGAGATGCTGGAGGACCTGCTGACCGCCGCGCTGAACGAGGTGCTCGGCAAGGTGCAGTCGCTGCAGATGTCGCAGCTCGCGGGGCTGGCGGGCAGCCTCGGCATTGGCGGCGTCCCGGGGTTGCAGTAAGGATCGAGGTCACAGTTCACGGTTTACAGTTCGCAGTGAGAGCGAACGGCCACTGTGAACCGTAAACTGACCACTTCCATATGAACCAACCCACCGACGCAGCACCGGCACCCGTCACGCGGCTCATCGACGAGTTCCACAAGCTGCCGGGCATCGGGCCGAAGAGCGCGCAGCGGCTCACGTATCACCTGCTGCGCATCCCGCGCGAAGATGCGCTGGCGCTGGCGGCGGCGATCACGGAGCTGAAGGAGCGCACGGTGCTGTGCTCCGTCTGCCAGAACGTCACCGAGCACGACCCCTGCGCGATCTGCCGCGACGAGTCGCGCGACCGGACGCAGATTTGCGTCGTCGAGGAGCCGCTGGACATCCTGGCGGTCGAGCGCACGCGCGGCTTCCATGGGCTGTACCACGTGCTGCACGGGGTGATCTCGCCGATGGAGGGCATCGGGCCGGAGGACCTGAAGGTCAACGAGCTGCTGGCGCGGCTGCGCGGCGGCAGCGTGGCCGAGGTGATCATGGCGACGAACCCGAACCTCGAAGGCGAGGCGACGTCGATGTACGTGAGCCGGCTGCTGACGCCGCTCGGCGTACGCGTCACGCGGCTGGCGCGCGGGCTGCCGATGGGCAGCGACCTGGAGTACGCGGACGACGTGACGCTGGCGCGGGCGCTGGAGAACCGGCAGGAGGTGTGAGGTAGCGGTCAGCTATCAGCCGTCAGCCGTTAGCCGAGTAAGCGCCTAGTCTTGGTTGACCGCGTTCCGTCGTTGGCCATGATGCGATGCTAGGACATCAATCGCAGGGTACATGGCCGTGTGCCCCACTGCGTCCATCCCTGACTTCGCCATTGATGCCTGGCTCTAACCCGTAGCCCGCCAAACGGGTACGATCGCCAGCATGAACAACCTTCTGATCACGCCTGTCCCGCAGTCCGTGAAGATCACGGGCGGCACGTACACCATCACGAAGGACCGGACGGTCGTGCTGTTCGGGGAGGCGGCGCAGCACGGGCAGGCCGCGGCGCGGCAGTTGCAGGCGGCGCTCGCGAAGTACGCGGGCGTGGCGTGGGAAGTGCGGGCGGCATCCGGGATGGCGGAGCGCGAGGGCGTGGTGGCGGCGATCGACCATCGGATCGAGAAGCGCGAGGGGTACCACCTGACCGTCGGCGACGAGCGCATCGGCATCGTCGCGCGCGACGGCGCAGGGCTGGCGCACGGGTTCGCGACGCTGACGCAACTCGTGCGGCAGTACGGCCGGCGGCTGCCGCGGCTGCACATCGAGGACCACCCGGAGTTCGCGCACCGCGGGGTGATGCTGGACATCAGCCGCGACAAGGTGCCGACGATGGCGACGCTGTACGGGCTCGTCGACATGCTGGCGGAGTGGAAGGTGAACCAGCTCCAGCTCTACATGGAGCACACCTTCGCGTATGATCGCCATCGCGCCGTCTGGAAGGACGCGTCGCCGATGACCGGCGAGGACGTGCTGGCGCTCGACGCGTACTGCCGCGAGCGGAACGTCGAGCTGGTGCCGAACCAGAACAGCTTCGGGCACATGGCGCGCTGGCTGGAGAAGAAGCCATACAACGACCTGGCAGAGTGCCCGCGCGGTGCGACGGTGGCGTGGGGGAAGCTGCCGCCGTCCACGCTCGACCCCGCCGACCCGCGATCGCTGGCGCTGATCGACGAGCTGTACACGGAGCTGCTGCCGCACTTTTCGAGCCGGACGTTCAACGTCGGCTGCGACGAGACGTTCGATTTGGGGCAGGGGAAGAGCAAGGGGGCGTGCGAGGCGCGCGGCGCGGGTCGCGTGTACGTCGAGTTCCTGCTGAAGATCCACAAGCTGTGCGAGAAGCACGGGCGGCGGATGATGTTCTGGGGCGACATCGTGATGCAGCACCCGGAACTGATCGGCGAGATCCCGCACGACGCGACGGCGCTGGAGTGGGGCTACGAGCACGACCACCCGTACGACGTCGACGCGAAGGCGTTCCGGAAGGCGGGGCTGCCGTTCTACGTCTGCCCCGGCACCGGGAGCTGGATCTCGCTGATCGGGCGGACGGACAACGCTGTCGCCAACATCCGCAACGCGGCGACGAACGGGCGCAAGCACGGCGCGACCGGCGTGCTGAACACCGACTGGGGCGACAACGGCCACATGCAGCCGCTGCCCGTCTCGTACCTCGGGTTTCTGTACGGCGCGGCGATGAGCTGGTCGCCGTCGAAGAGCGCGGAGACGGACCTGGCGCGGGCGCTGAGCCTGCACGCCTTCGACGACCCGTCGAGCGTGACGGGGCGCGCGGCGTACGACCTGGGGAACGCGTACCAGATCAACGGCGCGCGGTCGCGCAACGGCACGCTGCCGGCGCAGATGTACTTCCTGCCGCTGAAGAGCGACTGGCCGATGCACCGCGTGCGCGCCGGCGGCTTCGAGGACACGAGCGCGCAGCTCGCGGCGACGGCGGGGCGGCTGGACGCGGCACGCATGCGGCGCGACGACGCGCAGCAGATCGTCGACGAGTACCGCTGCGCGGTCGAGATGGCGGACGTGGGAGCGGCGATCGGCGCGGCAAAGTATGCGCGCGTCAACGGCACATCGGCATCGAAGCTGCGGCCACAGTACCGGCGTGCGGCGAAGCGGCTGGAGGCGGTGGCGCCGGAGTACGAGCGGCTGTGGCTCGCGCGCAACCGGCCGGGCGGGCTGCGGGACAGCGTCGGGCGGATCACGAAGCTGGCGGGGGAGTTGCGGCGGGCGGCAACGTAGTGGTGCTGGCCACATTGCTACACTTGGGCCATTGTGGCGAAGACCAATCGAATCGTCGCGGAATCCAAGTCCCAGCGACGTCAAATGGTGGGCATCCATCCCGACCGTACGGCGCAAGTTGCGATTCTACGCGGATCACCAGTTCCCGCGGGAGTCGGTCGAAGTCTTGCGCGGCCGCGGAATCGACATCTGGTACGTGCAGGAACATCCGGCCGACCGACATCAGGATGACGGCCACCACTATCGACGAGCGCGCGAGACGAAGCGCCTGCTGCTAACGCAAGACCGCGACTACTGGGACGACAGGCGCCATCCGCTCCACGAGAGCCCGGGGCTGATCATCGTTGACAGCGGCGCGAGTCGCGATCCGCGCATGCCCGCCGCCATGCTGGTAGCGCTTCTGCTGCCACTGCTTCGCGAGGGCATCAGCCGCATACCGAACCTCTACCGCGCAGGGAAGATCCTTCTGAGTCGCGACCAGGCTGTTTATCGCTACCGCACGTTCGACAGCCGCAAAGAGGAGATGGTGCTCTGGCGCCGTCATTAGCCATTGCTGCTCGACACCCACTCGGCGCAGCGCTCCGCGAGCATGATCGTGGGGAGGTTGGGGTTGGCGGAGGGGATGGCGGGCATGATGGACGCCTTAAGGTCCAACTTGCGGAATCGCCGCGGAGCGCGCACGATGGCGGCGTGACGCGCTACATCATCGAGCTGCAGGCGGAGGCCGATACGGCGGGGGTGGACACGCACGAGCTGGAGCGGCTGGCGGCGCGCGCGCTTGAGGCTGAGGGTGTGCCGAAGCCGTCGGAGCTGAGCGTGATGCTCGCCGACGACGCGACGGTGCATGAGCTGAACCGCACGTACCGCGGCACGGACGCGCCGACCGACGTGCTGTCGTTCTCGCAGGCGGAGGGCGACGACTTCGCGCAGCCGGAGGGGACGGCGCCGCACCTCGGCGACGTGATCATCAGCGTCGATACGGCGCGGCGGCAGGCGGCGGAGTACGGGGTGTCGCTGCAGGACGAGGTGTCGCACCTGCTGGTACACGGCGTGCTGCACCTGCTGGGCTACGACCACGAGGAGCCGGAGGACGCGCAGGCGATGCAGCTGCAGGAGGACGCGATCTTGGGCGAGGCGCACCACCACTAGCCAGTCAGCCAGTCAGCTCGTCAGCGGGTCAGCCAGGCGTCCCCCACTGAACGCGGGCTGATGCGGCGAGGTGAAGCAGGCCGTCGTTCGCGAAGGGTTCGACGAGCTGGCGGAGTTCGGCGTCGAACGCCCGCGCATTGCCAACACCCATGCGCTCGCGCGGAAGTCCGGCCGTCGCGTGAAGCGCGTCGATGTAGCCGTCGACGCTCCGGGTAAAGGGGGCGGGGCCGACGGTGGCCTCGCCGACCTTCACGAACAGGCCTCGCGCGACGAGCTCGTCGATCAGGTCGAACCGCTCGAAGTCCTGCATCACGGAGCACTGACGTATCGGATCGAGCAGCTGGGACGCCCACGGCGGCTCAGAGATGGCGTTGACGACCGCGAGATGAGCACCGAGCGCGAGCGCGGCGCGGATCCGCGGCAGTACGACCTCCCAGTTCATCCAGTGCAGCGCATCGCCGGCGACGGCGAGCGCGTACGGCGCGGTAAGCGGCACGTCCTCGGCGGCGCCGTGGATCCAGCGGATGGCGGGGTGCGCGCCGCCGGGCATCGCGCGGGCGGCGTCCAGCATCGGCACAGAGATGTCGACGGCATCGATGCGGGCGACGTGCGGCGCGAGAGCGCGCGTGATCTCGCCGGTCCCACAGCCCAATTCGAGGACTGTCCCCGCCGGCGATGTCATGAGGCCGCGCAGGAACGGCGCCAGCTCTGGCGGATACGGGGTGCGCAGGTGGTACGCCTCCACGACGCCGGGGATCTGGAAGGTGGCGGCGTTCTCGGGCGTGAGGTGCGAGGGGCGGCGTCTGGGTGTCATATGGTCGTCACAGGGTGCAATCTCGTGCAGTTTTGCACATCGTTATGTCGATGATCGAATCTGAAAGTGGCTTTCGTTCGGCAGTTTTCATGTTTTCGGCGCGGCACGGCAACCGCCGAGCAGGCGAGGCGCTGAGCGCACGGGCCCGGGGTCACAGTACAACGGCCAGGGGCGTCCTCCAAACGGCTCATGTCACTGCGCGAATGCGGGCGGGCGGCCACGTGGGGCCGCCCCTACATTCATGCGAGGCCGCGGGTCAGGCGAAGACGTTGACGGCGCGCTGGGCGGCGTCGATGAGGGGGATGGGGTAGACGCCGAAGGTGAGCACGCCCATGCCGGCGAGGACGAGGATGCCCTCGGTGAGCAGCGGCGAGCGGAGGGCGGGCTCGCCCTCGGCGGTGCCGAGGTACATCTGCCGCGCGACGCCCAGGTAGTAGAAGGCGGACGCGACGGTGTTGAGCACGGCAACGATCACGAGCCAGACGAGGTGGGCCTGCACGGCGGCGTTGAAGATGTAGAGCTTGGCGATGAAGCCGGCGGTCGGCGGCAGGCCGGTCAGCGAGAGCAGGCAGAACAGCAGCACGGCGGCCGGGATCGGCGCGCGGCGGCCCATGCCGGCGTAATCGGCGATCTCGTCGCTGTTAGTGCGCTGCGAGATGGCCATGACGGCGAAGAAGGCGCCGAGGTTCGTGAAGGCGTAGGTCGCCAGAAAGAAGACGACGCCGCTCGCGCCGAGCTGCGTGTTGCCGCTCGTCACAGCCGAGATCGCGGCGAGGCCGACGAGGAAGTTGCCGGCCTGCGCGATCGAGCTGTAGCCGAGCAGGCGGCGGATGTTCGACTGGCGCAGCGCCATCACGTTGCCGACGGTCATCGTCACGGCGGCGAGCACGGCGAACAGCATCTTCCAGTCGTTGCCGACGAAGGTGTGCGGGCCGAAGCCCTCGAAGAAGATGCGCAGCACGACGGCGAAGGCGGCGCCCTTGCTGCCGACCGACAGGAACGCGGCGACGGGCGTCGGCGCGCCCTGATAGACGTCCGGCACCCACATCTGGAACGGGACGATGGCCATCTTGAAGCCGAAGCCGGCCGCCAGGAACACCATGCTCACGATCAGCGCCGAGCGCATGCCGGGGTCGCCGGAGGCGATCGTCGCGGCGATACTGGACGAGCCGTCGGTGCTGATGAGGCGCGTCGTGCCGGAGATGCCGAAGAGGAACGCCATGCCGTAGAGGATCACGGCCGACGAGACGGCGCCGAGCAGCAGGTACTTCAACGCGGCCTCGCTGCCCTTATCGTCGCGGAGGAAGCCGGCGAGGATGAACTGCGCGATGCTGGTCAGCTCCAGCGACACGAAGATCGCGACGAGATCGCGCGCGCCGGAGAGCAGCATCATGCCGGACGTGGCAATCAGCAGCAGCGCGAAGAACTCGCCCTGGCTCGCGCCGAAGCGGTCGCTGTAGTCGAGCGACGCCAGGATCACGGCGCCGGAGACGCCGATGAAGAGGAACGTGAAGAAGATGCTGAAGTTATCGAGCGCCATCGTGTCGCTGAAGAACGACGCCTGCCGGTCGCGCAGGATCAGGACGACCAGCCAGAGCGCGGCGGCCGACAGCCCGACGATGGCGAGGCCCGCGAGCCACCTCTTCCGGTCACGCGGCGTCGCCAGATCGGCGATCAGCACGAAGCCGGCGGTCACCATGACCGCCAGCACCGGACCCAGCCTGTTGAGATCCGCCAGCATCAGCCCAGCACCTTCACGATGTTGATGATCCCGGTGTCCAGCACGTCGACGACGAGCGACGGGCGCAGGCCGACGCCGACGATCACGAGGACGAGCGCGGCCATCGGCACCTTCTCCCACCAGTTGTTGGCGTCGGGCAGCGCCGCCCAGCGCTCGTTCTTCGGGCCGTAGAAGACGCGCTGCACCGTCCACGTGACGTAGCCGGCCGAGAGCAGGATGCCGAACACGGCGATGATCGTCGGCGCGGTGTAGGCGTCGAAGCTGCCGAGGAAGACGAGCAGCTCGGCGACGAAGCCGGACATCGCCGGCAGGCCGAGCGCCGCAAGCCCGGCGATCACGGTCACGGTCGCGGCCAGCGGCATCGTGTGGGCGAGGCCGGAGAGCTGATCGACGTCGCGGGTGTGGGCGCGGTCGTAGATGATGCCGACCATGACGAAGAGCAGACCGGTGATCGTGCCGTGGGTGAACATCTGCAGCGCGGCGCCGTTGAGGCTGACGTGGCCGAGCGCGGCGATTCCGAGCAGCACGTAGCCCATGTGGCTGACGCTCGAATAGGCGACCAGGCGTTTCAGGTCCTTCTGGCGCAGCGTCAGCACGGCGCCGTAGATGACGCTGACCGTCGCCAGCGTGGCCAGCCAGACGCCGTAGTCCTTCGCCGTCTTCGGCATGAGCGTGATGAGGACGCGCAGGATGCCGTAGCCGCCCATCTTCAGCAGCACGCCGGCCAGGATCACGGAGACGGCGGTAGGCGCGTCGGTGTGGGCGTCGGGGAGCCAGGTGTGGAAGGGGAACATCGGCAGCTTCACGGCAAAGGCGACGAAGATGAAGCCGAAGATGACCCACAGCGGCAGCAGCGTGTTCGTGATGTGGCTCTGCTGCAGCGTCACCATGTCGAAGGTGTGCACAGGCTCGGCGCTAAGGCCCATCGCAAGGAAGCCGACGAGCATGAACGCCGAGCCGGCGATCGTGTAGAGCAGGAACTTCATCGCCGAGTACTCTTTGCGGCCGCTGCCCCAGACCGAGATGAGCATGTACATCGGCAGCAGCTCGACCTCCCAGAACAGGAAGAAGAGGATGAGGTCGAGCGAGGTGAAGACGCCGAGCACGCCGGTCTCGAGCGCGAGCAGCCAGATGAAGTACTCCTTCGTGCGCAGCTTGACGCCGAACGAGACGAGCGTCGCCACGACGAAGAGGAAGGTGGTGAGCAGCACCATCGTCATGCCGAGGCCGTCGACGCCCATGTGGAACTGGACGTCGAAGCCGGCCTTCGCCTGGTCGATCCACGTCGCCTGCGAGGAGAACTGGAACGGCGACGCCTGCACCTGGCCGGGGCTGCGGTCGAACTTGAACAGCAGCACGAGCGACGTCAGGAAGACGGTGAGCGTCGACATGAGCGCCAGCCACTTCGTCTGTCCGTTGTCCTCGCGCGGGACGGTGAGCATGACGACGAGCGCGGCGACGGCCGGGAAGAAGACGGTGAACACGAGCACGCCGTTCATCCGCCTACCTCTCCACCAGCACGAGCATCAGGAACGCCGCCAGCACCAGCCCGGCGAAGCCGACGGTGCCGTACGCCTGCACGGAGCCTGACTGCACCCAGCGCAATGTGTCGCCGACGCGCCGCGCGGTCCAGCCTGAGCCGTCCACCGCCCTGTCGACGATATTGGTGTCGAACCACTGGCCGGCGGCCGTCACCGTGTCGTAGAGGCCACGCCGCACGATCAGTCCCTCGTACAGCTCGTCCATGTAGTACTTGCGGGCGACCAGCGTGTGCACCGGGCCGAAGATCTTCTGCAGCGAATCGGCCGTGATCGTCTCTGCGCGGTAGACCATGTAGGCGAAGCCGATGCCGCCGAGAGCGAGCAACGTCGAGACGGCGGCGAGGCCGAAGTTGAAGCCCTCGTGATGCAGGGCGTCCGCCGACGACGCGGGCAGTGCGCCCTCCAGCAGGTGGGCGATGCCCTCCGTCGCGTGGTTGGGGAAGTTGGCGAAGCCGGCGAGCGTCGCCGGGACGGCGAGGAGCAGCAGCGGCAGCGCCATCACCAACGGCGACTCGTGCGGCTTGCCGCCGTGGGCGTCATGGGCGCCATGCTCCGGCGGCTCGCCGCCCTTGTAGTCGCCCTCGAACGTGAGGAAGATCGCACGGAAGGTGTAGAACGCGGTCATGAAGACGACGGCCATCGCGACGAGCAGCAGGAACTTGTTGTCGGCCCACGCAGTGCCGAGGATCTCGTCCTTCGACCAGAACCCCGCGAAGGGCACGACGCCCGCCAGGCTCAGCGAGCCGATGAGGAACGTGGCGTAGGTGATGGGCATGTACTTGCGCAGGCCGCCCATCTTCCG
>Ga0153916_10002132_pt1 | contig 14551 bp, 13 predicted proteins | sample Opewatmetagenome_FD_109642 | JGI IMG/M metagenome (GOLD analysis project Ga0153916, IMG submission 109642) | Freshwater wetland microbial communities from Ohio, USA - Open water 3 Core 3 Depth 4 metaG | ecosystem: Environmental > Aquatic > Freshwater > Wetlands | place: USA: Ohio, Lake Erie...
CCCCATCGTCGCGTCGCTGGCCGCGATCTTCCTGTTCATCTGGTTTTTCCAGAAGCGCGACCGGAAATCGGGATATGTTCGGCAGATATGCCCGCGATGCAACAAACAGGATGAGCGCCCCCGGACCGAGGCTGACCCACAGAACCTCCGGAGAGAGGCCGTTGTTTGCGCGCGCTGCAAATCGAGAGAGCTGAAGCCAAGGCCCCCCTCAAGACGCCTCTGACGCGTTTTTTTGTCCAGCATATCCGGCGCACGGGCCTGATCGAACGGCCCAGAACCCCAGATCCTCAATCCAGGGCGTAGCGTTCTACGATGGTGTAGACCGATCCGTCCTGGGTCGGCTGGCTTTCATAAAGACAGAAGTCATAGATCTCGAACGGCGGTGAGCGGACGCCGCCGGCATCGGCCATGAAGCCCATCATGCCGCCCGCCTCGCGGCCGAACCGCGCGATCGTGATGTGCGGATGATAATTGCGGGTCTCGGGCGGAATGCCGACTGCGGTCAGCGCCTGATCGATCTTGTTGTGCAGCGTCTTCAACGGCTGGTGCGGCGTCACCCCGACCCACAGATTGTCCACCCGGCCGCGCCGGTCGAACTGGCCGATGCCGTCCAGCGTGACCTCGAACCGGGGATGATGGATGCGGCCGAGCGCGGCGGTGACGTCGGCGAAGAGATGGCGGTCCGCCTCGCCGATGAAGCGCAGGGTGAGATGAAGTTGGTCGTCGCGCTGCCAGCGCGCGCAGGCGATCCCGCCCATCAGGCTGAGCAGTTGTCTGCGGATCGCGTCGGGCGGCTGGATGGCGACGAACAGGCGTTGCATGGTCTTTACGGCTTCTCGCCAAGGCTTAGCGCAGCGGGAACCGGCTGTCACCTTTGTCCGGTTTCGCTTGAAACCTGCGGGTAATACCCCGATATTGTTTTTGCACGGGCAGCATTTGGCGGCCCGCAACCGTGGAGAGTTTTCAAGATGGCAAATTGGTCTGACCCCCGGACGAGCTATGGTTCGCCTGCAACGGGCGCCAGAACGCAGGAGGTAGCCTTCGACGCGGGCCTGCGCTCCTACATGCTGTCCGTCTATAATTACATGTCTTCGGGCGTGCTGCTCACTGGCATCGTCGCGCTGCTGTTCGCCCGCTCAGGGCTGGCGCAGGACATCATGCTGGGTGGCGGCGCGCTGAAATGGCTGATCATGCTGGCGCCGCTCGGTGTCGTGATGGCGCTGAGCTTCGGCATCCAGCGGCTTTCCACCGCGACCGCCCAGGCGCTGTTCTGGAGCTTCGCGGTGCTGATGGGCCTGTCGATGTCGACGATCTTCCTGGTGTTCACCGGCACGTCGATCGCGCAGACCTTCTTCGCGACCGCCGGCGCCTTCGCGGGCCTCAGCCTGTTCGGCTACACCACCAAGAAGGATCTGTCGGGCTTCGGCACGTTCCTGATCATGGGCGTCATCGGCCTGCTGATCGCGATGGTGATCAACATGTTCATGCACTCGGGCACGATGGCGCTGATCATCAGTTTCATCGGCGTGCTGCTGTTTGCCGGCCTCACCGCCTACGACACCCAGAAGATCAAGAGCATGTACTTCCAGGTCCAGGGCACTGATTTCGTGGGCAAGTCGGTGGTGATGGGCGCGTTGACGCTCTATCTGGACTTCATCAACATGTTCCAGTTCCTGCTGAGCTTCATGGGCAACCGCGAATAATCCCAGCTTTCATCTGACGAGAAAAATCGGGCCCGGCGGAGCGATCCGCCGGGCCTTTTTTCGTGGCGCCGGAAGCGTGTTATTCTGGCCACAGTTCGAGCGGTTCATGGACAAGTCTGCCGCTGAGCCCTTGCAAATGGGTGCGCGCGCTGAGAAACGCGCTCGTGCGAAATGAGAACGATTTTGGCGGAAGTTGCCCAGCTGTTTTCTCGTTTCAAGAATAAACAAGAACCAATTGAATATGGGAGACAAAGATGACCTCTTTCAGAAGACACTGCATCGCGTCCGCTAGCCTGCTAACCATCGGACTCGCGGCGTTTCCCGCGATGGCTCAGGAAATCGCGCCGGAAGCAGCCGCGCCTCAGGCTGCGGCTCCAGCGGCCGAGACGGAAACTCTGGCGGCTGGCGAGATCATCGTCACCGCAACCAAGCGCGAGCAGTCGCTGCAGGATGTCAGCCTTGCCGTGACCGCCGTCGGCGCCGATCGCCTGACCTCCAACCAGGTCAACAGCCTGCAGGATCTGCAGACGATCGTGCCGAGCGTGAACTTCGGCAGCGACTTCAACCAGGCGAAGATCTTCATTCGCGGCGTCGGCGCAAACACCTCGACCACTGGCAGCTCGACCGGCGTCGCGCTCCACGTTGACGGCGCCTATGTGGCGCGCGCCGAAGCCCAGCTCACCTCGCTGTTCGATCTCGAGCGCGTGGAAGTGCTGCGCGGCCCCCAGGGCACGCTCTACGGACGCAACGCGACGGGCGGATCGATCAACCTCATCAGCGCCAAGCCTACCCGTGATTTCTCGGGCTATGCCCGGATGAGCTACGGCAACTACAGCGCGCTGACCACCGAAGCCGCGATCAGCGGCCCGATCACCGACAACATCCTGTTCCGCATCGCCACCAAGACGGAGGATCGCGACGGCTTCGGCGAGAACCCGGTCAACGGCAAGGATGTCGACGATCTCAACCGTCGCATGGCGCGTGCGCACCTGCAGTTCGATTTTTCCGATGCCGTCAACCTGCTGCTCAGCGGTGAGTATTTCCGTCAGGACGACAGCTCGGGTGCGGTCCATTATCTCCGCGCGTCCTTCCCCGGCGTGGCGCGCCTCGCGCCGCTCGGCGTCGGCGGCTATGCGACCAAGCCGCGCGATCTCGCGACCGAGAGCCAGCCCGGAACCGATACCAGGAGCTATGCCTTCACCGGCACCCTCCGGGTCGAGGCGTCGGATGCTCTGACGATCACCAACATCGCCAACTACCGCAACTTCGAGACCTCGCTGTTCCAGGATCTTGATCTTTCGGCGGTTATCGAGGGCTTCACGATCAACGGCATGCCGACGACGGTGCAGGAGCGCCGCATCGACAGCGAGCAGTACAGCAACGAGCTGCAGCTCAACTATTCCGTCGATTTCATCGATGTGGTGGTCGGTGGCTATTATTTCCACGAGCGGCAGCGCCCGATCGACAATGTGGGCTACCAGCGCCGGAACGGCCTGGCTTCCAACGTCGCTATCCTCCAGCGTGACGGAATCGATCTCACGCGCGCTTTCGAACTGTGCGGGTACAGCCCTGACACGGTCACCGGCGGGACGGCGATCATCGCGCCCAAGCGCGTGTGCACCCACTCCAACCTCGGCACCGAGGCCTATGCGGCGTTTGGCCAGGCCAATATCGACTTCGGCCTGTTCTCGGACAGCCTCGCCGGGGTGAGCCTCAAGCTCGGCGGCCGCTACAGCCATGAGAAGGTGACCTCGGAAAATCCGGGCATCGTCATCCGGTACAGCCCGACGGCGCCGCAGAATGCTCTCCCGACGCTTGCGCCGACGGCGGCTTCGACCCATCGCGAGCGCAGCTTCAAGGACTTCACGCCTGAAGTCGGTCTGCAGTGGCAGCCGAACCGGGACCTGCTGCTCTACTACACCTACTCGGAAGGCTTCAAAGCCGGTTCGGGTGAGAATGCGTTCGGCAGCACGACGATTGTCGATCCCGAGACGGTCAAGAACCATGAGGCGGGCATCAAGGCCTCGGTTCTGGATCGCCGTCTCTCGATCAACCTTGCCGGCTATGTCTACAAGCTGGACGGGCTGCAGCTGAACAAGACGATCGCGGGTGGCCCGACCGGCTATCAGACGATCTTCCAGAACGCGGCGAAGACCAAGGCCAAGGGCGTCGAGCTTGAGTTCTTCGGCGAGCCGACGGACGGTGTCCGGGTGAGCGGCGGCCTCTCCTACACGGATGCCGAGTTCGACGATTATGTCACGCTCGATCCGCTCAACCCGGCGAACGTCGCGGGCGGCACGCCCTACAACGCGGTCACCAACCCGGATCCCACCGCCTTTGGCGCGCCGGGCGGCGGCAACATCCAGCTCGCGGGCAACAGCGTTCGCAACACCCCGAAATGGGCGTGGAACCTGCACGGCGAATATGATCTTCCGATCGACGCGCTGGGCGATGCCAAGCTGACGGTTCAGGGCGACGTGTCGCACAAGAGCCGCGTTTATTTCAGCGAGTATCAGCGCGAGATCGAAAGCGCGTCGTCCTACACGATGGTCGACGCCTCGATCGGCTACACCAGCGCCGACGAGAAGATCCGCGCACAGCTGTGGGCGAAGAACCTGTTCGACATCGATCGTCCGAGCAGCACCTTCGCGCTGGCCACCGGACGTCTGATCGGTGTGACCTATCTTGCGCCGCGCACCTACGGTGTGTCGCTGGGTTACAAGTTCTGATCCAGAAGCCGATCGTGTGAAAAATCGGCCCGGCGGAGCGATCCGCCGGGCCTTTTTCTTGTGTCTCAGGCGAGGTGCTGCTTGAGGAAGGCGATGGTCCGCGACCAGGCGAGTTTCGCGGCGGCGGCATTGTAGCGCTCGGCCGAGGTGTCGTTGTTGAAGGCGTGGTTGACGCCCTCATAGACGAAGCTCTGCACAGGCACGCCGTGCGCCTTGAGGGCGGCGATCCACGGCCCGGCGGTCTTGTTCACGCGTTCGTCGAGGCCGGCGTAATGGAGCAGCATCGGCGCCTTCACATCGGCCGCCTGCGCCGGATCGGGCGCCGGACCGTAATAGGCGACCGCCGCCGCCAGCGCGTCGTCCGAGGCGGCGGCCAGCCGGCCCACCATCGCGCCGCCCCAGCAAAAGCCGACGAGCCCCACCTTGCCGGTGGTCTGCCGGCGTCCCTTCAGCCAGCGGATGGTTCCCGCGCCGTCGGCGACCGCGGTGCCGAGGTCGAGCGCGCCGATCATCTCGCGCGCCTTGTCCTCGTCGGCCGGGGTGCCGCCCGCGATCGACAGGAAATCGGGGGCGAGCACGGCGAAGCCCTCCAGCGCCACCCGCCTCGCCACGTCGCGGATATGCGCGTTGAGCCCGCGGTTTTCATGGACCACGATGACCGCGGGCAGGGGTCCCCTGGTTCCGGCGGGGCGCACCCAATAGCCCTTCATCCGGCGGCCGGTGTGGCGGAACGGCCAGGCGATCTCCCGCGCGTTCAGCCTTTTGTCGTCGGGCGGCACGATCGCCGCTGCCGCCGGATCGGCGGCGATGCCGAGGAGCAGCGCATTGGCCACCGCCGCGCTGCCGGCGAGCCGCGTCAGGTCGGCCATGAAGGCGCGGCGGTCGTGACTGACATGGGTGAAGTGGTCGTAGAGCGCGATCGCGCGGGCGCGCAGGCCGGTATCGTCCATCGCCATTCTCCATCATCCCTGTGAGACGGATGCTAGACCCGCGCGGGATGGCGGGCAAGATTTGCCGCGGGACGCCGGGCGCATGAGCGGCTAAGGGGGCGTCCATGTTCGGCATCGCTCCCCTCGATCTCCTCTGGCTTGCCGCCGCGCTGCTCGCCGCGGGCGCGGTCACCGGCCTGCTCGCCGGCCTGTTCGGGGTCGGCGGCGGCGCCGTCGTCGTGCCGGTCCTCTACGAGCTGTTCCGGGTCGTCGGCGTTCCGGAGGAAGTGCGGATGCCGCTGTGCGTCGGCACCTCGCTCGCCGTCATCATCCCGACGTCGATCCGCTCATTCCAGGCGCACCGGGCGCGCGACGCCGTCGACATGGCGATATTGCGCCGCTGGGCGGTCCCGGTCGTGCTCGGCGTCGTTCTGGGCAGCCTGATCGCCCGCCACGCCCCGGCCGATCTCTTCAAGGCTGTGTTCGCGGTGATCGCCGGCATATCGGCGATCCGGCTGCTGTTCGGACGCGACGGCTGGCGCCTCGGCGATGATCTGCCCGGCCCGGCCGTGACCCGCCTCTATGGCGGCGCGATCGGCCTGCTGTCGGCTCTGATGGGCATCGGCGGAGGGCAATTGTCCAACCTGTTCATGACCTTCTATGGCCGCCCGATCCATCAGGCGGTGGCGACCTCGTCCGGGCTCGGCCCGCTGATCGCCATCCCCGGAGCGCTTGGATATATCTATGCCGGCTGGCCGCGCGCCGCCGAATTTCCGGACGTCGCGGCGCTGCAGCCGCCCTTCGCTCTGGGCTATGTGTCGCTGCTCGGCTTCCTGCTCTTCGTGCCGACCAGCATCGCCACCGCGCCGCTCGGCGCGCGGCTGGCGCACGCGCTCTCACGGCGCCGGCTGGAAACCGCGTTCGGCCTGTTCCTGCTCATCGTCAGCGCGCGCTTCGCAGTCAGTCTTTTCGTCTAGCAGTGTCTCAATCATCATCCTTCGCCGGGCAGGTCGCACCGGGAAAGCGCGACATCGCCCAGGCCTTCGGCGGCGCTGCACACTATGATGATCATGCGGTCATCCAGCGGCAGGTCGCGAAACGACTGGCCGCGAAGATCGCCGCCTCGCCGCTGCCATCGCGTCCGAATATCCTCGAGATCGGCTGTGGCACCGGTTTTCTCTCGCGAGCGTTGCGGCAGAAGATCGACGGGGCCGAATGGACGCTCACCGACTTGTCGCCCGAAATGGTCGAGCGCTGCCGAACGGCGTTCGGGAAAGAGGGCGAGTTCCTGGTGATGGATGGCGAGCACCCCGGCTTTCCGCCGTCCCGCCGGTTCGATCTGATTTGTTCAAGCCTCGCCGCCCAGTGGTTCGAGGATTTGCCCGCGGGCCTGCGGCGGCTGTCCGATCTTCTGGCGCCCGGCGGTGCGATGGTCATCGCCACGCTCGGCGAACGGACCTTCGCCGAATGGAGACGGGCGCAGGAGATGGCGGGCCATCAGCCGGGTCCGCCGCGCTATCCGTCCTTCCCGGCCCTCCAGGCGCTCGATTTTCCCGGCCGCGTGATCGAGGCGGAGCAGTTCGAGATTGCCGAGCATCATGCCGGAGCGCTGGATTTCCTGCGCAGCCTCAAGGCGATCGGCGCGCACACGCCGGGGCCGGGGCAGGGCGTCCTGCCGGCCGGAGCGCTGCGGCGGGTTTGCCGCGCTTTCGAGACGCTCGGCGCTGTCGCCTCCTATCATGTGGTGATGCTGACGGTGCGGAACAGCGTGGCTGCCTGATCGCTCAGCGCGCGGCGAGCAGTCTGCGGCTATAGGCGATCGCGTCGCCCTGGACGGCGCCGTGGCCCGGCACCGTCGTCTTGCGCCGGGGATAACGCTGCTCGAGCGCGGCCAGCGCGGCATCCCACTGATCCGGCACCGCGTCCTCGAGATTGCCGAGGCCGGTCGATGTCGTCGATTTGACGAGGCAGCCGCCGAACAGGGTGCAGCTCACCTCGTGCCAGACGGTGATGTTGTCGGGGCTGTGGCCCGGTCCCGGGAAGCAGAGCTCGACCGCGCCCAGCCGTTGCGGGGCCTTTTCCAGCCCTGCGATCGGGTCGGGCTCTGGCGCGCCATAGGCGCGGGCGAGGCCGGTGGTGAGCGGGTTGGCGAGCACCGGGATGCCAGCGCGGCGGAACGCCTCGATCCCGCCGGAACGGTCATTGTGGAAATGGGTGACGATAGCGGAGGCGACGGGTGTGCCGCTGACTTCGCGCGCCAATTGGATCAGCGCGTTTCCCTGGGCGCGGTCCCAGCCGGTGTCGACCACGGTCGCGCCTTGATCGTCGGCAACGATCAGGCCGTTGGCGGGATACCAGCCGATCATCGGCAGATTTGCGGTGAAACAGGTGATCCAGGCGCGCTCGGCGATCGGGGCGATCCACAGGGTGGGGCTGATGCGCCGCATCGCGGGCAGGGGCAGTTCAAGCTGATCGGGCTCGCCCGCGCTCTTCGCGGGGGCGGCGCCGATCAGCGGCAGCGCGGCAAGACCGGCGAGCAGGGCGCGCCGGTCCGGCCTCATGCCTTCACTTTCGCCTTGCTCCTCGGCTTCTTCTTCGGCGCCTTGGGCGGCGCGGCGATGATCTCGAAGGCGAGCGCATTGTCCTTCAGGTGGACGCGCACCTCGCCGCCGTGGACCAGCTTGCCGAACAACAGCTCCTCGGCCAGCGGCTGCTTGATCTTCTCCTGGATCAGCCGGCTCATCGGCCGCGCGCCATAGAGCTTGTCGTAACCGCGCTCGGTGAGCCACGCCTTGGCCTCGTCGGAAAGCGCGATGTGGACGTTGCGATCGGCGAGCTGCAGCTCCAGTTCGAGGACGAACTTCTCGACCACGCGTGCGACCACTTCCGGTGGCAGGTAATCGAAGGCCACGATCGCATCCAGCCGGTTGCGGAACTCGGGCGTGAACATCCGCTTGATCGCTTCCTCGTCCTCGCCGACGCGCGAGGTCGCGCCGAAGCCGATGCCTTCGCGCGCCATGTCGGCGGCGCCGGCATTGGTCGTCATGATCAGGATGACATTGCGGAAGTCCACGGTCTTGCCGTGGTGATCGGTCAGCTTGCCGTTGTCCATCACCTGGAGGAGGATGTTGAACAGGTCGGGATGCGCCTTCTCGATCTCATCGAGCAGCAGCACGCAATGCGGATGCTGGTCGATCGCGTCGGTCAGGAGGCCGCCCTGATCGTAGCCGACATAGCCCGGAGGCGCGCCGATCAGCCGGCTCACCGAATGGCGTTCCATATATTCGCTCATGTCGAAGCGCTGGAGCGGAATGCCCAGGATCGAGGCGAGCTGGCGCGCGACTTCGGTCTTGCCGACGCCGGTGGGGCCGGAGAACAGATAGTTGCCGATCGGCTTGTTCGGCTCGCGCAGGCCCGCGCGGCTGAGCTTGATCGCCGAGGCGAGCGTGCTGATCGCCTTGTCCTGCCCGAACACCACCCGCTTCAGGTCGGCATCGAGCGTGCTCAGCACCTGCTTGTCGTCGGTCGAGACCGTTTTCGGCGGGATGCGCGCCATCGTCGCGATCACCGCCTCGACTTCCTTGGCGGTGATCACCTTCTTGCGCTTGGACGGCGCGACCAGCATCTGGCTGGCGCCGACCTCGTCGATCACGTCGATCGCCTTGTCGGGCAGCTTGCGGTCGTTGATGTAGCGCGCCGACAGCTCGACCGCCGACTTGATCGCGTCGGGCGTGTAGCGAACCTTGTGATGATCCTCGAAATAGGGCTTGAGGCCCGTGATGATCTTCACCGTGTCGTCGATCGTCGGCTCGTTGACGTCGATCTTCTGGAAGCGGCGCAGCAGCGCGCGGTCCTTCTCGAAATGGTTGCGGAACTCCTTGTAGGTGGTCGATCCGATGCAGCGGATCGTTCCCGAAGAAAGCGCCGGTTTCAGAAGGTTGGAGGCGTCCATCGCGCCGCCGCTGGTCGCGCCCGCGCCGATCACCGTATGGATCTCGTCGATGAACAGCACCGCGTCGGGCAGCTTTTCGAGCTCGTTGACGACAGCCTTCAGCCGCTCCTCGAAATCGCCGCGATAGCGGGTGCCGGCGAGCAGCGCGCCCATGTCGAGCGCATAGATCACCGCGTTCCTGAGAACGTCGGGCACGTCGCCCTCGACGATCTTGCGGGCGAGGCCTTCCGCGATCGCGGTCTTGCCGACGCCGGGGTCACCCACATAGAGCGGGTTGTTCTTCGAGCGGCGGCAGAGGATCTGCACGGTGCGGTCGACCTCGGGGCCGCGGCCGATCAGCGGATCGACCTTGCCGGCCTTGGCCTTCTCGTTGAGATCGACGCAGAACTGCTTGAGCGCGCTTTCGCCTTTCTGCTTCGGCTCGCTCTTCTGCGTCTTTTCTTCCTCCACGCCCTTCACTTCGGTCGGCTCGGTCGGCGCGCCGGTCTTGGAGACGCCGTGGCTGATGTACGACACCGCGTCGAGCCGGCTCATGTCCTGCTGCTGCAGGAAATAGACGGCGTAGCTCTCGCGTTCGGAGAACATCGCGACCAGCACGTTGGCGCCGGTCACCTCGTCGCGGCCGGATGACTGGACATGCAGGATCGCGCGCTGCACGACCCGCTGGAAGCCCGCGGTGGGCGAGGGATCGGTGCCGGCCTCGACCTTGAGCGCGTCGAGTTCGGTATCGAGATAATGGGTCACCGCCTGGCCCAGCTCATCGAGGTCGACGCCGCACGACGTCATCACCTGCCGGGCATGGGTGTCGGTGATCAGCGCCAGCAGCAGATGCTCCAGCGTCGCATATTCATGGGCGCGCTTGCTCGCTTCGCTGAGGGCGTTGTGCAGCGTCTGTTCGAGGTCGCGGGCGAAAGATGGCATTGCGGTTACTCCGGTCGGCCCTGGTTACATCCGGGCCCGTCCCTCGATATATCGGAAGGAAGAACCCTCGGATCAAGAACGGCACGCCAAACGCCGCTTGTCATGGCCGCGGCGGCGCCGCTCTCACCGTTTCCTGAATAACGCATCGGCACTTGCGCGGTGATTAACGGCCCCATCCCGCTGAATGCGGGTGCGGGCGATCTCCGCTTCCAGCAGCGTGATCCGGTCATCGAGCTCCTCGACCGACAACGGCGCGAGGTCCTGGCGGGCGAGGGCCGCCAGCGGATCGTCCTTGCGACGGGGAAGGAGTTCGTCCAGATCCATGACGCACAGCGTTGACCGTCATCGCGCGGCTGTCAATATCGCGCCTCAGCCAAGGCGATGAATGGGAGGAAGTGTGGCCGAAATCGCTCAGACGATGCACGCCATCGATCCGCGGGAACCGGGCGGTCCCGAGGTGCTGGAGCTTTGCGAGCGGCCCGTCCCCAGGCCGGGGCCCGGCGAGGTGCTGATCCGGGTCGCCGCGGCCGGGGTCAACCGGCCCGACATCATGCAGAGGCGCGGCTTCTATCCGCCGCCGCCGGGTGCGCCGTCGATCCCGGGGCTGGAGGTCGCAGGCACGATCGCGGCATTGGGTGAGGGTGTAAGCGGTTTTAAGGCCGATCAATCGGTATGCGCTCTGCTTTCGGGCGGCGGCTATGCGCAATATGCGGTGGCGCCTGCGGGCCAGTGCCTGCCGGTTCCGGCGGGGCTCAGCTTTGTCGAAGCGGCTGCAATTCCTGAGACTTTCTTCACCGTCTGGTCCAATCTGTTCGAGCGCGCTTACGCCCGCGAGAAGGAATGGGTGCTCGTCCACGGCGGCACCAGCGGCATCGGCACCACCGCGATCCTGCTCGGCAAGGCCTTCGGATTGCAGGTCATCGCCACCTGTGGCTCAAATGAAAAATGCCGCCGCGCCATGGAGATAGGGGCGAAACATGCGATCAATTATAAAGAGCAGGACTTCGTCGAGGAGGTCCGTCGGCTGACCAGCGGCGGGGTCCATATCGTCCTCGACATGGTCGGCGGCGACTATTTTGGTCGTAACCTTCAATGTCTCCTCGACGATGGCCGGCTGGTGATCATCGCGCTCCAGCGCGGCGTGAAGGCGGAGATCGACCTCGCCCAGATTCTAGTTCGCCGCCTCACCGTCACAGGATCGACGCTCAGGCCCCGTTCGGCCGAATTCAAGGCGCTGGTGGCGGAAGAATTGTCGTGCAACGTCTGGCCGCTGCTGGAGGAAGGAGCCTTGCGGCCGGTCATCGATTCGACCTTTCCGCTGGCGCGTGCCGCCGATGCGCATCGCCGGATGGAGGCGGGGGAGCATGTCGGCAAGATCGTGCTTGAGGTGGCGTGATGAGCAAGATGATCCTTCACGAGGACCCGATATCGGGCAATTGCTACAAGATCCGGCTGACGGCCGCGCATCTTGGCATTCCGCTCGAGCGGCGGGAGTATGACATTCTCGCCGGTGAAACGCGGACGACGGAGTTCCTGAGCAACGTCAATCCCAACGGCCGGATCCCGGTTCTCCAGATCGGCGACCGCTTCCTGCCCGAGTCCAACGCCGCCTGCTGGTATCTGGCGTCAGGATCGCACTTGGTTCCGCAGGATCGCTTCGACCAGGCCGACATGCTGCGGTGGATGTTCTTCGAACAATATAGCCATGAGCCGAACATCGCGACCCTGCGCTTCTGGCGCGCCTTTGTTGGTGAAGAGCGGCTGAGCTCCGTCCAGCGGGCGATGGTCCCTGCCAAGGAGGCCGCGGGCGACGATGCGCTCCGGCTTATGAACGATCATCTGGAAGGGCGGCAGTTTCTGGTCGGAAGCACGATCACGCTCGCCGACATCTGTCTTTATGCCTATACTCATCTCGCCGAGGCGGGCGGCTTTGATCTGAAGGCCTATGCCAATATTCTTGCCTGGCTCGAGGTCGTTCGTTTGCAGCCCCGGCACATTGCGTTCGAGGACGCTTGATCGCAGGGCACAGCGGGACTACATCGGTCTCATATTCAGGCCGCCCGCGAAGGGCGGCCCTTGTTTTTTGTGGAGGGGTCGATGTCCCAACCTTTGATGCCGCATGCGACTGCTTCCTGGCTGGTCGACAACACCGCTTTGACCTTCGAGCAGATCGCCGACTTCTGCGGACTGCACCTGCTGGAAGTGCAGGCGATCGCCGATGATACCGCTGCCACCAAGCTGACCGGGCGCGATCCGGTGCGGGCGGGCGAGCTGTCGATGGACGAGATCGAAAAGGGCCAGAAGGATCCGAATTACCGGATGGTCATGTCGAAGGGCCCCGAGCAGCTCCGCCGGACCAAGGGCCCGCGCTACACGCCGGTTTCCAAGCGTCAGGACAAGCCCGATGGCATCGCCTGGATCATCCGCAATCACCCGGAAGTCACCGACGGGCAGATTTCGAAGCTGATCGGCACCACCAAGACGACGATCGCGGCGATCCGTGACCGCACCCACTGGAACATCGCCAACATCACGCCAAAGGACCCGGTGACGCTCGGCCTGTGCTCGCAGCGCGAGCTTGACGCACTGGTCGCCGCCGCGGCGAAGAAGGCTGGCCTTCCGCCGGTCGAGGATCGTTCGCTGGTCGGAGACCGCGAGGCGCTGGTCGCCGAGCTTCGGGCGGAGCGCGAAGCGGCGGCCAAGGCCGCGGATGCGGCGCTGGCCGCTGCCGAAACCGCGGACCAGCCGGAGGAATAAGGGCATGGCTCGGCGGGCGAGGGCGCGATGAGCGACCAGTCGCTCACCGACCATTCGGTGCCCGGCGAGCGCTATACCCACCGGGGACTTGATTACCCGCTGGGTCAGTGGGCGCCCCCCGCCGATCGCCCGCATGAAGTTGCGCCAGGCGTGCGCTGGCTGCGCATGCCGCTGCCGTTCAGCCTCGATCATATCAATCTCTGGCTGCTCGACGATCGGGACGAGAACGGTCCCGGAACCGCGATCGTCGACACCGGCCTCAACGCGCCGGTCTGTCGCGACGTGTGGCAGGCGATTCTGCCTGGCTTGCACATCACCCGGGTGATCGTCACCCATTTTCATCCCGATCATGTCGGTCTTGCCGGCTGGTTGTGCGAGAAGACGGGCGCGCCGCTCGATATGGCGCGAACCGAATATCTCTATGCACGCAACCTCCAGCTCGATGCCCGCGAGACCCCGCCCGCCGAGGCCATCGCCCTGGCGCTGGATGCAGGCTGGCCCGCCGCCGCGATCGCGAAACTTCAGGCTCAGAAATGGCGGATGTTCGCGTCGGCAACGGCACCGTTGCCCGGCCGCTATCACCGTCTGTGCGATGGCGATCAGCTCTCGATCGGCGGCAGGAACTGGCGGATCGTCGTCGGCCGCGGGCATGCGCCCGAGCATGTCTGCCTGGTCGACGAGGCGGGACAGGTGATGATCGCCGGCGATCAGGTGCTGCCGCGGATCAGCTCGAACGTCTCGCTGCCGCTGATGGAGCCGATGGCCGATCCGCTGGGAGACTGGCTCGACAGCATCGAGCAGTTTCGTGCGCTGCCGGAGGACCTTCTGGTGCTGCCTTCCCATGGGCACCCGTTTCACGGGCTGCATGAACGTCTGGCCCAGCTCGCGCAGGGACATGCCGAGCGCCTCGATGCGCTGCGCACGTTCTGCGCGACGCCGAAGACCGCCTATGAATGCTTCCCGGTGCTGTTCAGCCGGGCGGTGGACGATTCGATGATCTCGCTCGCTACCGGCGAGGCGCTGGCGCATTTGCGGCGACTCGAGGTCCAGGGATTGATGCGCCGCGAACGTTACGGCACGGCTCTATGGTTTACAGCGGTTTGAGTAATCGCCCGCAGGCTGCTAGCCGAGAAGAATGAGCGGTTCTGACATCTGGCGCACCCATTACAATCACCCGTGCCGCTGGGACCAGAGCTTCGCGCCGCTGACGCTGCCGGAGCTGTTCGAAGCGGCGGTTCGGGCTTCCGGCGACAAACCGGTGATCGATTTTTTTGGTCGCCGCTTCAGTTATCATGAAATCGCCCGGCAGGTGGACCGTTTTGCCTGCGGGTTGCAGGCGCTGGGGATCGGACGCGGCGATCGGGTCGGCCTGTTCCTGCCCAATGTGCCGCAATATCTGGTCGGCTATTTTGGCGCGTTGAAGCTGGGCGCCATCGTCGTCAATTTCTCGCCGCTCTATTCGGTCGAGGAGCTGACCCACCAGGTCGAGGATAGCGGCACCCGGCTGCTCGTCACCATCGACAATGCGAAACTGCTGCCGATCGCCAAGGCCGTGCTCGA
>Ga0153916_10002133_pt1 | contig 14545 bp, 11 predicted proteins | sample Opewatmetagenome_FD_109642 | JGI IMG/M metagenome (GOLD analysis project Ga0153916, IMG submission 109642) | Freshwater wetland microbial communities from Ohio, USA - Open water 3 Core 3 Depth 4 metaG | ecosystem: Environmental > Aquatic > Freshwater > Wetlands | place: USA: Ohio, Lake Erie...
CCCCAAACCGTCTGGCTCGGCCTGCAACGCACGCACGACATGGCCCTCTGCTGGCAACTGTTTGGCCCAGAAGCCAAAACCGAAAACATACTTGTGTAGAACAACGAGCCGCTTGTGGCCGGGCTTGGCCACGGAACAGCGCGGGCCGCAAGCGGCCCCGCTAAACGGAAGTTGCATTACTTTTCTGAGCATCATTAGCCCGCTCGTCGCAATAGCGTACCACGGATTGTCAATTGGCCATGCCCGCCACCCGCCAAGTCCCCGATGCCGCCGGGCGTTTCGGCCCGTTCGGAGGCCGTTACGTGCCGGAGACCTTGATGAGGGCCCTGGAGGACCTCACGACCGCCTATGACCGGGCCCTCGGCGACGCTACCTTCCAGGCGGAGCTTGACTGGTTGTACCGGCACTACGTCGGCCGGCCTTCGCCCCTGTACCACGCCGAGCGGCTCAGCCGGCAGGCCGGCGGGGCGCAGATCTACCTGAAGCGGGAGGACCTCAACCACACCGGGGCCCACAAGATCAACAACACCCTCGGCCAGGCCCTGCTCACGCAGCGGATGGGCAAGCGCCGCGTGATCGCCGAGACGGGGGCCGGACAGCACGGCGTGGCCACGGCCACCGCCTGCGCCCGCTTCGGCTTCGAGTGCGTGGTTTACATGGGCGAGGAGGACATCCGCCGCCAGAAGCCGAACGTGTTCAGCATGCGGCTGTTGGGCGCCGAGGTCCGGCCCGTGGCCAGCGGATCGCGGACCTTGCGCGACGCGATCAACGAGGCGATGCGCGACTGGATGGCCTCGGTCCAAACCACCCACTACTGCCTCGGCTCGGTGATGGGCCCGCACCCCTTCCCGCGGATCGTCCGCGATTTCCAGTCGATCATCGGCCGCGAGGCCCGCCAGCAGTGCCTCGAGCAGCTCGGCCGCCTGCCCGACCTCGTGGTGGCCTGCGTCGGCGGCGGGAGCAACGCGGCGGGCATCTTCTATCCGCTCATCGAGGACGCGGGCGTGGCGCTCTTGGGCGTCGAGGCCGGGGGACGCTCCCCGCGGACCGGCGAGCACGCCGCCACGCTCGGCTTCGGCCGGCCCGGCGTGCTCCACGGCATGTACACCTACGTCCTCCAGGACGACGACGGCCAGACCTCGCCGGTCCATTCGGTCTCCGCGGGGCTGGACTATCCCGGCGTCGGACCCGAGCACAGCTATTGGAAAGAGAGCGGCCGCGTCCAGTACGTCCACGCCACCGACGCCGAAACCCTGGCCGCCTTCGACGCGCTGGCGCGGACCGAAGGGATCCTCGGGGCCCTGGAGAGCTGCCACGCCGTGGCCAAGGCGATCGAGCGGGCGGCCGCAATGCGGCCCGACCAGGCGATCGTCGTCAACCTCTCCGGCCGCGGCGACAAGGACACCCAGGAAGTCGCCCGGATCCGCGGCGAGGCGTTCGGCTAGGGCCCGTGCAACCATGCGTCCCATCGTGAGATCTCGCGCTATCCACCCAGGACGAGCCGACCGTGGCTTCTTGAAGCAATGAGCAAGACCGAATCGGCGATTCTCGGCTTGTGCCTGGGACTGCTCTGCCCGGGGCTGGTGTTCTTCGCGAGCTGGTGGGCGAGCGTGTTCGTCTTGCCGGAGAGCTGCATCCCCGCTGCGGCCCTGACCGGGCTCGCCCTGGGAATCCTGCTCGACGCGATCTTCCTGAAGCGATGGATCGGGCAAGCCTACCGGCTGCCGGCGGGCCTGCTGGTTGGCGTCTATCTGTTCTCGTCCCTGATCGTGTTCGCCATTTCGATGGGAGTGCCGGTGCTGAACGCCGCCCTGGGAATCGCCGCGGGCGGGTACGTGGGCCGGAAGCTGCGGCACGCCGGGGCCGGGACGCAGCAGTTGCGCAGCGCCGCCCGCCGCGTAAGTACCTTCGCGACGGCCGTGATCGCTGCGGTCTGTGCGCTGTCGGCGGCGATCGCGCTGGCCAGCCCCTCGACCCCCTCGGACTTGCAGCGAATGTTTCAGCACGTGCTGCGTTGGCAGTTCGCCGTGACCTGGTCGACGATCGCAGGGCTGATCCTGCTGGGAGGCTTTGCGCTGGTGGTCCTGGAGTATTGGCTCACGATGGCGGCGACGCTCGCCGCATACCGACTCGGCAAGCCCCTGCCGCACGGTCCGTAATCCCTAGTCGCCAATCCCAAGAGAACGGCGGGCAAGCCCGCCCGCTACGCAAGCCAATTGAACCTCTAACCCCTAGCCCCTAACCCCTAATCCCTGCACACCATGTCCGCCATCGACGCCCTGTTTGCGGAGCTTCGCGCGGCCGGCCGCAAGGCCCTGATGCCGTTCGTCACCGCCGGCGACCCCGATCTGGAATTCACGGCCGAGGTGATCCGCGAGGTCGTGCGGCGGGGGGCCGCGCTGTGCGAGGTGGGAATTCCCTACAGCGATCCGATCGCCGACGGGCCGGTGATCCAGGCCTCCTACACCCGCGCGCTGGAGAAGCACGTCAAGCTGGCCGACGTCTTCACGATGCTCGCCGGGGTTACGCCGGGTCTTGCCGCGCCGGTGGTGACCATGGTCAGTTACGCGATCGTGTTCCGCCGGGGGCCCGAGTCGTACGTTGCCCGGGCGAAGCAGTCGGGCCTGTCCGGGCTGATCGTCCCCGACCTGCCGGTGGAAGAGGCCGCCCCGCTGGCCGCGATCTGCCGCCGCGAGGACCTGAGTCTCATCCAGCTCATCACCCCGACCACGCCCCGCGATCGTGCCCGGCGGATCGCCGACCACACGACCGGGTTCATCTACTACGTTTCGGTGACGGGGATCACGGGCGAGCGGGCCGAGCTGCCGCCGGAAATCGCGGGCAACGTCGCCTGGCTGCGCACGCAGACGCGGCTTCCCATCTGCATCGGTTTCGGCATCAGCCGGCCGGAGCACGTGCGGATGCTCGCCCCGGTGGCCGACGGCCTGATCGTCGGCTCGGCGATCGTCCGCCGCGTCGCCGAGGCCCACCATCGCCCCCGATCGGAGGTTCTACGCGGGTTGGGCGACTACGTGGCCGAGCTGCTGGCGGCGATGGGGTAGTACTCACGTACTGGGTGCGGGAGGAGCCTGCCACGAATCAGGCCAGCTCGACGGCTGCCGATGGTCGCTGGCTTGTGCAGTGCCGTTGATGTATATAGGATGAAATCGTGCGGGCGTTTTGCGGGTGGCGCGAGAGCTGCAACGATGCGCGCGTGTGGGGTTTGAGAACCACTCGCCGAACGCCAGCAGAAGCGTACAAGGCACGGTCAACCGTCAATACTCCAAAGGCGACCTATGGCCACGATCCGCCTTCAAGCCTCACACGTTGGTCCAATCAAGGACGCCAACGTCCAGTTTGGCGATCTGACGGTGTTGGTGGGCCCGCAGGCCTCCGGCAAGAGCATTTTCCTTCAGTTCTTGAAGCTGCTTGTCGACACCGGCGCCGTCCTTCAAGAGTTGAAACGCCACGGGCTCAACTGGCGCCAGGATGCCGCCCGTTTCTTGGACGTCTACCTTGGCGAAGGCATGAGCGGTGTCTGGCGCGAAGGACGCAGCACGATCGTTTTCGGGGGGGAAGCCGTCGACCTCCCGAAGCTCGTCAGACGCCAGAAGCGAGACAAACGAGAGTCGTTGTTCTTCATCCCTGCGCAGCGCGTGCTGACCCTTGGGAAGGGGTGGCCGCGACCGTTTACTGACTATAGCCCCGGCGATCCATTCGCCGTCAGAGACTATAGTGAGAAAATCCGCGTCCTCGTAGATTCGTGGAGCCTGACCGAGGAATCCCTCTTCCCCCAGACCCGGCGATTGAAGGAGCAAGTCCGGCAACTCTTGCTCGACACGGTCTTCTACGAGTTTGGACTGCACGCGGATAAGCACGGTGCTCAGAAGCGACTGGTCCTCAGCCAAAAAGGCGGACACGAGTCGCTGCCGTTCATGGTGTGGTCCGCGGGGCAGCGGGAGTTTGTTCCGCTCCTGCTCGGGTTCTACTTTCTACTCCCGCCGACCAAGGTCGCTCGCCGCGGGGACATCGAGTGGGTAGTAATCGAAGAGCTTGAGATGGGGCTCCACCCAAGGGCCATCTCGGTGGTCCTGCTGCTCGTCTTGGATCTCCTCTCCCGCGGTTACCGAGTCTGCATTTCTACGCATTCTCCTCACGTCTTGGACGTGGTATGGGGTCTTAAGGCTATTCAGTGCCACCACGCAGACTCCCGAAAGCTACTGGACATGTTCGACGTGAAGCCTACACCGAACATGAAGGCCATGGCAGATGAAGTACTCACTAAAGATGCGCGCGTGTACTACTTCGATCCGAAATCGCGTCGGACGCGCGACATCTCTAACCTCGACCCCGATGCCGAGGATCCAGCAGAGAAGGGCTGGGGCGGATTGGCGGAATTCAGCGGGCGGGTTGCCGACGTCGTTGCCGAGGTGGTGAGCGGCTCAGCGGAGTAAGCATGCCGATGCACTTCCAAGAGGCCGTTGCCCGCACCGAGGGGCTGAAAGGTGCGTATCGCGCCGGGCTTCAAGCCTTGAGCCCGGGCGACCAACAAAGGATCCGCTGCGATGATCCGCGGCGCGTTCTGACGGGAAGCGTGAGTCTTGACCAGTGCCTAATGAGTTCCCACGCCGATGAACCCCGCTGGGATTATGGAATCGGCATGCGCAAGGCGAGAGACCCAGACCATGTGCTCTGGGTTGAGGTTCATCCGGCAACGTCCCATGGTGTCCAGGAGGTCTGCAAGAAACACGAGTGGCTCCTTAACTGGCTGAAGTCGTCTGCACCGCTCCTGGACAAGATGAATCGAACCTGTATCTGGGTCGCAAGCGGTAGAGTGGACATTCCACAGAACAGCCCGCACAGGCGCCCGCTTGCTAAGCGAGGAATTCAGTTTGCAGGTCGGATTCTCCGTTTGTGAGCGAGAGTGAAGAATGAAGATCCGAGAAAGCGGGATGCCTGAGGAGGAACTGTGGGCACAGTTCTTTGACGCCGAAGCGATCCTCGCGAAGCTCGCGCTGAGTGCGTCCTGTGGTGACGTGGCGGAGTTCGGCTGCGGGTACGGCACGTTTACGATCCCGGCCGCAAAGATCGTGTCCGGCATCGTCTACGCCCTGGACATCGACGCGGAAATGATCGCCGCCACGGAAGCGAAGGCGCGGGCAGCGGGATTGGCCAATGTCCGGCCTCTTCTGCGCGATTTCATGACCGACGGTTCGGGATTGCCGGAAGCGAGCGTGGACTATGTGATGTTGTTCAACATCCTCCACGCGGAGTCGCCGCGCGCGCTAACGCGCGAGGCATACCGCATCCTTCGCCCGGGCGGAAAGCTGGCGATCATGCACTGGAACTATGATCCGGGCACCCCGCGGGGGCCGTCGATGGACATTCGTCCCCGCCCGGAGCAATGCCGGGCTTGGGCGGAGGACGCGGGCTTTCGGCTGTTGGGTGGTATTGTGCACCTGCCGCCCTACCACTACGGAATGGTTTTGGAGCGGCCGCCAGATAGGGGAGGAGAAACCCAATGAGACGTCCAGGATTCCTCATGCTCGCTCTTTTTCTCGCCACGGCGGTATCGCTGGCCGCCGAAGGACCAGCGGTCGTGTTCCGCGATGCCCCGCCCATCGCATTCCCCGCCGAGACCGACTGCAACAGCTCGGCCCATTGGGACGGCAACACCTTCTACCTGTTCAACTCCGCGGGCAAGCCGAAGCGGAGTTCCGGGCCGGACCTGTTCCACCTGGGCAAGCCGGTCGATTGCCCGTACGACCACGAGGTCAAAGGGGGCCGCTGGATCGAGTGTACCTGGAAGGCGGACGATGGGACGCTCTACGGGTGGTATCACCACGAGCCGGCCGGGCTGGTGCCCGGCACCGGGCTCACCGCCCCCAAGATCGGCGCGGTGCGGAGCAAGGACAACGGGGCCCATTTCGAGGACCTGGGAATTGTGATGGAGGCCCGCCCCGGCACGCTTCGCCCCGAGGCCAAGAACGGCTTCTTCGCCGGCGGGCACGGCGATTTCTCGATCATGCCCGATCCCAAGCGGGAGTACGTGTATTGCTTTTTCGGCAACTACGCGGGCACGGTGGCGGAGCAGGGGGTTGGGGTGGCGAGAATGCGGTGGGCCGACCGCGACCAGCCCGTCGGCAAGGTCTGGAAATGGCACGCTGGCGAGTGGAAGGAGCCGGGGCTCGGCGGCCGGCTGACGCCGATCTTTCCCGCCGCGATCGACTGGGTCCGGTCCGACGCCGACGCCTTTTGGGGCCCTTCGATCCACTGGAACACGTACCTGGAGCAATACGTCATCCTGCTCAACCGCACCAAAGACAAGCCCGGCTGGCCGCAGGAGGGGATCTACGTCAGCTTCAACCCCGACGTATCCAACCCGGCGGGCTGGTCGGGGCCCAAGAAGATCCGCGACAAGGGGGCCTGGTATCCGCAGGTCATCGGCCTGGACACGTCGAAGCGCGAGACCGACAAGCTGGCCGGACGCGCGGCCCGATTCTTCATGGGGGGGAAATCGCAGTGGGAGATCGTTTTTCTCCGGCCCGGCGATCCCCAGCCGCCCAAGCGTCCCTGAGCGTGGAGCACGCGGCGATTCGGCCCTCCCCGGGCCTTTTTGCGGAGCCGCAGTTCCCGGAGTGAACTTCCATGAACGTGAACCCGCTGAAGAAAACGCCGCTGAACCCATGGCACCGTGCCCACGGGGCCAGGATGGTCGATTTCGGCGGCTGGGAGATGCCCTTGCACTACAAGGCGGGGATCCTCCAGGAGCACCTGGCGACGCGCAAGTCCGGCGGCCTGTTCGACATCAGCCACATGGGCCGCTTCCGGATCCTAGGCGAGAACCGCGTCCGGTTCTTGCAGCACGTCCTGTCCAGCAACGTCGAAGCCCTCGAGCCCTGGCAAGCCCAATACACCCTGATCCCCAGCGAGAGCGGGGCGGCGATCGACGACGCGTACCTTTACCGCTTCGGCCAGCAGGATTACCTGCTGGTCGTGAACGCCGCCAACGCCGTGCGCGATTGGGCCCATTTCGAGGAGCAGCGCGACCACTTCCCCGGCGTCGCGCTCGAAGATCATACCGAGCGGACGGCGATGTTCGCTTTCCAGGGGCCCTGGTCGGGGCGGGTCCTGGCCGGATTGATCCAAAGCGGCGATCTGCCGGAGCCCTTCCGCAACCGGCTCTCGCAGATCGTACTCTGGGGAACGAACGTCCTGGCGGCCCGGACCGGCTACACCGGCGAGCCGATCGGGTTCGAGCTGTTCGTCCCCGCCGAGAAGGCCGAGGAGATCTGGTCGAAGCTGTGCGAGGCGGGCAGCGACCGGGGGATTGTGCCCGTCGGTCTGGGGGCCCGCGACACGTTGCGGCTGGAGGCCGGACTGCCGCTTTACGGCCACGAGCTGGGCTTGGACCCGGAGGGCCGCCCGATGCCGGCCCTTGCTTTCCCGGCAGCGGGCATCGCGGTGAGCTTCTCGCCGCGCAAGGGAGATTACCTCGGACGCGAGGCGCTCGGCGGGCAGTTGGAGCAGGTGCAGAGAGTCCGGGCTCGCTCCGGCAAGCCTTCCGGTATCGTGGCCCGGCAGATCCAGCCGCTCGCCGTTCTGGACCAAGGGGTTGCCCGCCGCGGAGACGAGGTCTTCCTTGGCGGTCAGAAGGTGGGGATGGTCACCAGCGGCACGGTCGCGCCGTACTGGGAGTTCGCGGGCGAAGGGGCGGCGCTCGAGATCGGCGAGGCGAGCGGCCGCCGGGCAATCGCCCTGGCCTACCTGGACGCGGCCCTCCTGCCCGAGCAGGGGGTGGAGATCGTCGTCCGCGGCCGCCGGCTCCAGGGGCGGATCGTCCGCTGGCACGGCCGCTCCGACGCGCCCCCCTACTTCCGCCCGGTGCTGGCCGGCCGGGAGAAAGCCGTCGCCGGACCGGCGGTCGGGAAGGCCGTCGAGCCGGTGGCCCTGGTGCTTCGCAAGAGCCTGGAAAACCACCGCTGGCGCCAGGACCGCTCGATCAACCTGATCCCCTCGGAAATGACGCCGTCGCCGCTGGTCCGTTTGCTCCAGGTCTCCGATCCGGTAGGCCGCTACGCCGAGCACAAGGAGGTCCTGGCCCTGGGGCGCGAGGTGTTCTACTACCAGGGGACCGACTTCATCGCCTGGGTCGAGGAGCGGGTGGCGGCCCAGATGCGGGAGTTTCTCGGCTGTGGGCTGGTGGAGACCCGCGTGCTCAGCGGGCAGATGGCCAACATGGCGGTCTTCAGCGCGCTGGTGGACTACACCAACCGCCTCGACCGCCGCCGCGAGCCCCAGCGCCTCGGCCCGGTGATGAACAACCATCTCGCCCGAGGAGGACACCTCAGCGCCCAGCCGATGGGAGCGCTGCGAGACTACGTGGCTAAGGATCCCGTCACCGAGCAGTACGCGGTGGTCGCCTTTCCCGCCTGCAAGGACAATCCCTACAAGATCGACGTCGCCCGGACGGCGGACCTTCTGGAACGCCTGAATCCGGAACTCCTGATCTTCGGCAGGAGCCTGGTGCTGCACCCGGAGCCGGTCGGCGAGATCAAGAAGCTGCTCGCGGGCAAGAGGCAGCCGCCGATCCTGATGTACGACATGGCCCACGTGCTGGGGCTGGTCGGGCCGCACTTCCAGGAGCCCTTCCGGGAAGGGGCCGATCTGGTGACCGCCTCGACCCATAAGACCTTTTTCGGCCCTCAGCGGGGGATCATCGCCGCAGCGATCGCCGAGGACTCGCCGCAGCACGAGCTCTGGAACGCGATCCGGCGGCGGACTTTCCCCGGCATGGTCAGCAACCACCACCTGGGAACGCTCCTCGGCCTGCTCGTGGCGGCGATGGAAATGAACGCCTTCAAGGACGACTACCAGCGGCAGGTGATCGCCAACGCCAAGGCCTTTGCCCGCGCACTTGCCGACGAGGGGCTGGACGTCGAGGGGGACGGGGCCGTGGACTTCACCGAGAGCCATCAGGTGATCGTCCGGGTCGGTTACGCGAAGGGCTGCCAGGTCGCCCGCGATCTGGAGCAAAGCAACGTCATCGTCAACTTCCAGGCGATCCCCGGCGACGAGAGTTTCACCTCCAGCTCGGGTCTGCGGCTGGGCGTGGCCGAGATGACGCGATTCGGCATGAAAGAGGGGGATTTCGCGGCCTTGGCACCTCTTCTGGCCCACGCGATCAAGACCGGCAGCAACGTGGCCAACGAAGTGGCCGCCTTCCGCGAGCCGTTCCGCTCGATGCATTATTGCTTCGATGGGGAAGCGGTAGAGCCGCTGAAGCGGCAGTTGCTGGAAACCTTCTGAGGCCCCTTCTGGGGGAGGCTGTAGGGGAAAAGGTCTGCGACTTTTCCCCTAGACACGGATCACGACTGGCGAACTGGGTAAGAGGCGCAGACTGTGCGCACTCGCCTGAGTACGGGACGCCTCGAATCAGGCTCCATTCCCCTGTTTGCCCTACCGCGTACGTTGGTAGAATCAAGGGGTCATCGGTGCTGGCCCGCGGCTCTCCGGCCGCCGGAGTTTTCGTTGCCCTGTGCCTGGACCCTTTGGGGAGGATTCCCATGAGCGGGGAGATTTCGGCTTCCGAACTCCGTGAGGGAGACGTGCTGCTCTATTGCGGCACGGCGTGGATTTCGAGGTTGATCCAGCGCCTCGACGGGACGGCGGTCAGCCATGCCTCGCTGTTCCTCGGAAAGAATCAGGCCGGCGAGGAGATCGTCGGCGAGGCCCTGATGGGAGAAGGCCTGGTGGAGAAACCGCTCGACCAGAGCGTGTTCGGCGCCGAGTGGGTTTGCGTGCGGCGGAGGCCGCCGGACGCGCTCGTGATGGGGCCGGTGCTCCGGCGGGCAAGGTGGTACCTGGACCAGGGCGATCGCTACGCCTACGAGCAGATCCTGCTGTTGGCGATCATCTGCCTGACCCGCAAGGTCCCGCTGAAGCCGTCGTTTGGGGTATTCCTGCGGGCCGTGGTCGAGCGTGCCACCGCGTTCCTGCGGCGGCTGAGGGCGGGGGGCCAGGATCGCGAGCCGATGATCTGCTCGGAATTCGCGTACCGCTGCTACGACGAGGCCACGCCCCCGCCGAACGCTCCTTACCACCTGGAGATCGAGTGGGCCGCCACCTTTGAGCCAGCGGCGGCGCTGGCCGGTGCGGGGATCGATCCCCAGAGCGTCCTGGCGCAGCTTCGCGCCCATCCCGATCCGCTCGAGGTCTTCAACGACGTGAAGTCGGCCCTTGCCGCGCGAGGCCGGACGGCGGTGGCCGACAGGGCGGCCGACCTGCCGCTGGAAGCCCTGGCCAAGCAATACCTGGCCGAGCTCGACGACGCCAAAGCACCCGAGGGGGAGCTGGCTCTTGAACCGGTCGTGGGCCCGGTGCAGAACCTGGCGCTGCGGATCCGCGACAGCGATCTGTTTGGTGCCCGCGAGAGGTGCGGCGCCGCGGGCCTCGATTCCACGTCCCCGCTGTTCGACCAGTTCTTCACCACGGTGGCCGATTTCGTCACGCCGGGCGACCTGTTGAGAACTCCGTCGTTGGAAGACAAGGGCGTGGTGTACCGGGCGCCGGGCTAAGCCGCAAGCGGCGTCGCGCGGGGACAGTCCCATTTTCGCTGCGCGAAAATCGGGACAGTCCCCCTGCGGAACGCTTACCCGTCGCGGCGGATCTCGCGGAGCAGCTTGCCCTGGCTATCGAAGATCGAGATCAGCAGCGGCGTCTTGCCGGGCAGGGCGTGGGTCGCGCAGGCGTGGCAGGGGTCGTAGGCGCGGAAAGCCATCTCCACGGTGTTCAACAGCCCCTCGGAGACCTGGCCGCCGCGGATCATCCCTTTGGCGGCCTTCTCCACCGACATCGCAATCGGTCCGGCGTTGTGGTTGGTGGCCACGATCAGGTTGACCCGGGTGAGAATCCCGTCGCCGTCGGTCCAGTAGTTGTGGATCAGCGTTCCCCGCGGGGCCTCGACGATCCCCACGCCTTCCTCGGGCGTCGCCGTCGGGACGGTGCGAATGTCCTTGCTGGTGATTTCCGGGTCCTCGAGCAGTTCCCGCATCCTCTCGGCGGCGTAGAGGGCTTCGATCAGCCGTGCCCAGTGGGTGGCGAGCGTGGCGTGGGCGGGCTTCCCGCCAAGCGTGGCGTACATCGTGTCGTAGGCCTGCTGGGCCAGCGGCGTGGCCATGCCGTCGGCCGCGTTGAGCCGGGCCAGGGGCGCCACGCGGTAAATGCCGCTTGCGGCGCCGTCGACGAAGCCCTTCCAGCCGACTTGCTTCAGGTATGGGAAGGTGACGTAGCTCCACGGCTCGACGTGCTCGGCGATGAAATCGCGGTACTGCCGCGGGTGAAACTTGGCCACCTCCTTGCCCGCCGGGTCGACCACGCGGACCTGACCGTCGTAGAAACTGACCTTGTTGTTCTCGTCGACTAAGCCCATGTAGTGGGTCTTGTGGGTGTAGGCATCGCTGAGGATAAGGTCTACGTACTGCTTGTTCTTCAGGACCACGTCGTCGAACAGCTTCAGGGCGAACTGGGCGAACTCGACGGCGAACTTGGCCGTTTCCAGGAACTGCTTCCGCTCCTCCTCGCTGATGCCCCGGGAGACTCCGCCGGGGACGCCGAAGACCGGGTGGATCACCTTGCCCATCATGGTCTGGAGCATCTGCCGGCATTCGCGGCGGACCCGGATCACCTGGCCGGCAATGTCCATGCCCACTCTGGCGATCACGCCGAGGATGTTCCGCTCGGCGGCCGGGGCGGTCGGGCCGACCACGAAGTCCGGCGCGGCGAGGAAGAAAAAGTGGATGTAGTGGTCCTCGACGTAGAACGTGCTGTAGGCCAGCTCGCGGATCTTCTTGGCGGCCGGCGGGGGATCGACCTTCCACAGGTCGTCGAGGCACTTGGTCGAGGCCATGTGGTGGGCCGTGGGGCAAACGCCGCAGATCCGCGGCGTGATCCGCGGCATCTCCTCGGCCGGCCTGCCCAGGCAGAACGTCTCGAAGCCCCGCAGCTCCGGCACCTGGAAGAAGGCCCGCTCCACGTCGCCGGCGTCGTTCAGGAAGATCTCGATCTTGCCGTGACCTTCAAGTCGAGTGATGGGATTGATCGTGATTCTCTCAGGCACCTTACTACTCCTCTTAACAGCGTTGGCCCACCTTGCGGTTTCAAACGGGCTCCTGGCGCCGCGAGCGCCTCAGCAACGAAGCGGGAAGACTAAAGCGATAGAACGTTCCCAGCGGATCGACCAGGCTGTCGGCATAGGCTTGAGCCGTCTCGTCGGTGTCGGCCTCGCCCAGCGAGCAGATCGTGCTGAGCATTTTCGTCCCTTGATCGAGGCTGCCGGGGGTGGGCCCGAAGCAGCCGCGGCAGGGCATGTTCCCGTGCAGGCACCGCTCGCCGCAGCCGGAACGCGTCGCCGGACCCATGCACAGGTAGCCCTCGGCCAGGAAGCACTTCTCCGGGTCGGGAATGCTGGTCGCGATCCGCTTGAACCTGGAGATCGAGAGCCGCTCGGGCTTGGAATCCTTTCGCGGGCAGGACTCACAGAGCGATTTTTCGGGGGCCAGGACCGACCCCTTGGGCGGAAGCTCCCCCTTGAGGATCGCCCCCACCGCGGCCGCCACCGTGCTCGTTGGCGGCGGGCAGCCCGGCAGATAGTAGTCCACCTCGATCACCTGGTCCAGGGTCTTTACCTCTTTCCAGAAGTTGGGTAGCTCAAGCTCGTAGCCGTTCACCCGGCAGTGCTCCTGCGGCAGGGTCTTGCCCGGGTTATCCACCGTGGGCGAGCGGAAGTACTTGTTGGCGAAGATTTCGTCGCGGGTCTTGTCGTTGGCCAGACCCGGGATCCCGCCCAGGTGGGCACACGAGCCGAACGCCACCACGAGCGGGCATTTCTCGCGCAAGAGCTTGACCCACTCTTCCTGCTCCGAAAGCCGCACGGCGCCGTTGATGAAGGCCACGGCCACTTCGCCCGGCTTCCAGGCCTGCACGTCCTTGAGCTTGAAGTCCAGCGCCACGGGCCACAGCGCGATGTCCACTGCCTCGACGACCTTGAGCACGTCCTCGTGGAGGTCGACGACGGTCTCCTCGCAGCCCCCGCACGAAGCACACCAATAGAACGCCACCTTCGGTTTCGCAGCCATCGATGTCTACCTTCTCTGGTCTTAGGCCGACTGGGCGGCCGCCGCCGCGGCCCGTTTTCCGTTCCAGTTGAGCGGCCCGAGGGCCCGGACCTTCTCCGTGAGGTCCTTGACGACGGCCGCGAACCGCTCCCCCTCCGAGGCCGAGACCCACTCCAATCGGACCCGGTCGCGCTCGATGCCGAACTGGTCCAAGAGCTTCAAGAGCATGGGAAACCGCCGCATCGTCTTGTAGTTTCCTTCCTGGTAGTGGCAGTCGCCGGGGTGGCAGCCGGCCACGAGCACGCCGTCGGCCCCGTCGGCCAGGGCCTTGACGATGAACGTGGGATCGACCCGCCCCGAGCACATCACCCGGATCGGCGTGACGTTCGGAGGGTATTGGATGCGGCTGGTGCCGGCCAGATCCGCGCCGGTGTAGGAGCACCAGCGGCAAAGAAACCCGACGATTTTCGGCTCGAATGGGCCAGCGGCCATGAATCATTCTCCCTCACAGCGTACCTTGCCCTCGCTCCCCAACGCCGAGGGCCTCTGCGTAAACATCCGAGGGGGACCGTCCCATTTTCGCCGCGCGAAAACTGGGACAGTCCCCAGTGTATGGTGCAGCCCGCTCTAGGCGAGGATCCCTTCCATCTCCGCGTAGATCTGGACGTCGCCGAAACCTTTCTGCGTGGCCACTCCCGACGGGCACGTGGCCACGCACGTCCCGCAGCCCTTGCAAAGCGCTTCCTGGACCACGGAAGCCTTCTTCTCGGCGTCGAACTCGATCGCCTCGTAGGGGCAACTGGCGATGCACATCTTGCACCCGCTGCAACGCTCCGGGTCGATCTCCGAGGTGATCGGCTCCAGGAGCACTGCGCCCCGGTCCATCAGCGACAGCGCGCAGGCGGCTGCCGCCGCGCCCTGGGCCACCGTGTCCGGGATGTCTTTGGGCCCCTGGCACGTCCCGGCGAGGAAAAGGCCCTCGGAAGCCGCCTCGACGGGGGCCAGCTTGGGGTGCCGCTCCAGGAAGAAATCCCCCTGCGCACAGCTCAGCGAGAACTTCCGGGCGACCTCCTCGACGTCCTTGCGGGGCATCAGGGCGGAGGAGAGGACCACCATGTCCACCGGGATCCGCCGCGTCACGCCCAGCAGCGTGTCCTCGCAGATCGCCACGAGCTTGCCCCGCTCCTCGGGAGACTCGGCCACGTCGGTCACCTCGGCGCACTTGCCGCGGATGAAATGGACGCCCTCGTGGAGCAGTCGCTTGTAGAACTCCTCATACCCCTTGCCGGGCGTCCGCATGTCGATGTACAGGTTGTAGACCTCGGCCCCGGTCTTTTCTTTGACGAGGTGGGCGAACTTCAGCGAGTACATGCAGCAGACCCGCGAGCAGTACTTCTGGTAGTTCTCGTCCCGGCTGCCCACGCAGTGAA
>Ga0153916_10002134_pt1 | contig 14543 bp, 10 predicted proteins | sample Opewatmetagenome_FD_109642 | JGI IMG/M metagenome (GOLD analysis project Ga0153916, IMG submission 109642) | Freshwater wetland microbial communities from Ohio, USA - Open water 3 Core 3 Depth 4 metaG | ecosystem: Environmental > Aquatic > Freshwater > Wetlands | place: USA: Ohio, Lake Erie...
AATGTAAAGTAATTTCTCTTCCTTGCTGCGTTCACCTGTTTGGAAAGTATGACTTTTTAGCTGCATTACCTAAAAAAGATAGGTTGGAGATACGATTTGCTCTGGACAAAAAAATTTATAGCCTCCGACTTAAACAATGTGTGCCAATGTCTGCCAAAGTTTTTAAGAATTGTTTAGAAATAAGCTCAGTAAAAGAGATTGACGAGGAGTTTTTCGGATGGCTAAATGCATCTTATCACCTTAAGGACTAGAGTAGATTAGTTGGATGTAAACTCAAATAATAGGTTCTAATGTTGTCCTTTAGGGAAAGCCATATAAAACTTAACTCAGTCAGAATTTTTTCTCCACACTCTTATTCAGTGATATACCACTTCCCTTTAACTTTCTCCAATTTTACAGTTCGGAAAAGCAGCCGAGCTTCAGAATATTTTTGGATTTCCGAAATTGGCACTTCGACTCTGGTTTTCCCATCAAAAATAGCCAGCGTTTCCTTTGACCCAAGATAGGTGAATTTTTGGCCGGACTTTAATTTCATCTCAAAATCAAGCTTCACCTCAACGGTGGCGTCACTATCAGAAACAACTACATTGGTCACCTTGACTTTTGTAATGTCCAACCGTTCAATACTGCCCAAAAAACTGTCTAAATTTGATTTGGCAGAAAGTCTTTGTTCGGGTATCACTAAAGCTAGGGCGGTTGTCAGATCATTTTTCCCTAATGCCTTAAAATACCTGCTGACCACCGCCTTGGGATTATTGGTCAATTTTTGGTAGCCAAAAGATCCCAAAACCACCACGAGAATGACACCCACTGCCATTAAAACGATTTTCCGAGGAATTGCTGGTATTGCCGGCAACTTGGGAATTTTTGGGAGTTTGAAAGTTGAGGGGGCTTTTTCCGTTTCAGCTTTAGTGATTACTAATTTGGTGCCACATTTCTCGCAAAATTTAGCATCAGCTGGGTTTTTGTTTTTACATTGAGGACAGACCATTTTTACTCACCTCCCTTCTTTAATTTTTTCCCGCATCCTGTACAAAATTCAGCTTTGTTAGAAGTCTTCATGCCACAATTTTGACAAAAACGGGAAACTATCTTTTTCCTCTTGTTCCTCTTGAAAACAATGAGCAAAACAACGGCTATTGTCGCTAGTAAAAAGATAGCTAGTCCCAAAATTAAAGTCGATGTCAATTTGGCTTTTGATTCTTGCCCGACTGGTTTAGAAGTAGGTTTGAGTAATTCAAACTTGTCCGGTTGCTTTTGGGAGTTGTCGGGCAAAATTAGCGGAAAATCTTTTTGGGGATCACCTGAAGGTTTAACGGCTAAAACTGCTATTTTATCCGGAGAAATAGGGACTTTTTTGTAATCAAATCTAGCTATCTTCCCTTCGGGTTTAGCCTGAATCAAAGACAAATCAAAAGTTCCTTCTTCAAGACCCTTAACATTGACCGAAAAAGGCATAACTTCTTCAAAGGCAACAACTGTTGGATATCCTTCGACAACTAAACCAGCATCGCCAAAATCATTAACTACCTTTCCCTCGGCAATCCCAATTTTCTTTTGGGTTTCAGAATTAACGACAACTTCTGCCGGACTACCAAGAACGATAGCATTAATGGGAACACCTTTGGCCATTAAGTCAGCTGACACCCCACCCCAATAGTCAGGAAGATATTCTGTAAAAACAGTTTTGCAAGCTATCGCTCTTTGAGCATAGGTGCAAGCCGCCTTAAAATACTTCAGCGGACTCTCTTTGGCGGCGTACTCAAAAAAGCAACAAGCAGTGTGCCTGCCCATCGCCTCGTAAAAGCCTTCTGCTTCGGGATTACTTGGCAGTTTTTGGTTACATTCATTAATCGCTTTAGCATAATTTATTTCTTTCTTTGACTCTTTTAATGCTTTGCCAAGAGGATTCCCGCTCGCGGCAGAAAGGTCGATGATGGCATCAACCATACCGTAAGCACAATCCGCCTTAACGTTAGGATTTTCTTCAATATTGATATCTCGGGTGAAATCCAGTGAAACATTACCCTTTCCTTCGACATAAAATTGGACTACCACCTTCACCTCATCGGGCCAAAAAGCTGGAAAAAGAATAACATCAGGAACTTTAATCACTGTTTGGTTAGGGATTTTCTCGGAGGAACCAACATCTACTTTTTCAATCACCTCCCCAGGCCCGCCTAAAGTATTCAACCAACCTTTGGCCGTGTCTTTTTTATCGTAAAGCTCAAAAAGAACAAAAGCCTTTTTGCCAATTGGAAGTGTATATTGGGAATTCTTAGTCCCAAGCATGATGTACCAGTCAGTTCTCTCTCCCCGAAAGATATTACCCTTAAAGTAGGTAACATTGGTAATCTGCCAATTTTTCATAAAATCTACTGGGGCAACTGAGCCTTCAAGAATTTTATCTTCCTCACCGGGACTAATTTTTATTTTCTCCTCTCCTGGTAAAAGACTTCTTATTCTTCCTATTGTTTTGTCATAAATTCCTTGAAAAAACCCGCTCAAATATTGCTTAAGTTTAGAAAGCGAAGATTGAGAAGGTGCTGGGGTAGGAGTGGGGACGGCTTTTTCCTTAGGAACATACCAGGCCACACTGGTTCCTTCGAGATCTTTGGCCAAAGGCTCCAAGTTGAATGTTTCACTGTTGAGCTTGGAAAGATTCCAAGGATTGTAAGTGGCTTCTTCCTCCAAGGAGAGAGAGGGATTATCTTGGAAAATAAGGAAGTCGGCAGTTTGGGAATTACCAACCCCCCAAGAACCCCAAAAATCAGAAGGTCTTTCTCCTTTTCCAAGATCTTGAATTTTTTTGGTTTTGGTCTCTAGAATTTTTAGACTCGCCCCCTTTTTGGAATCCATCAGAAGAATTTTCTCGCCGTTTGCCGAAGCAACAAAATAGAAAATTTGATCTGGAGAGCTTGCTTCGTAAAGTTTCTCGAGATTTCCTCCGTCAGGTTTAACTTGCCAAAGAGTTTGTGGCTGAATTGTATTGTTGCAGCCAACGTCTCCCTGAAAAATTATTTTATCGGTAAACCAAAAGATTTTATCGGTACTTTTCGTTTTCTCAGCCGCCAAATCAACAATCTTGTTGCCAGAAAGATCAATTATTTCCGCTCCAGCGCGAGTAGCCAGGACAATTTTGGAAGAATCCGGAGAAAAGGTAAAATTGCGCACCTCATCGTCTTTGACTTTTTTTGATTCGCCTTTGTTAAGGTCATAAACCCAAAGACTATTCCAACAATTATCCATTCGATTAAGTTTTCCATAAAAACCAATTTTGCTGGAATCGGGCGACCAGATGTTTTTCTGTCCCCATAGTTGTCCAGCAACCGATTCTTCCTCATTGGGTCTTATCATTTTGGGATTGCCGCCATCTTTATCAGCTATCCAAAAATCTTTAGTAATTTTAACGTATTCGTTGTTTCCAACCTCAAACGCCGTTGCCTCCTCCATCCGCTTATCGTACTCATCTTTGGAAATCTTAGTAATTATTTCGTCTTGGAAAGAAATCTTTTGTCCGTCAGGAGAAAAAGCCAGACCACTTGGTCTTTTAACAATTTCCAGTTTCTTTTTTTCATTTTTAGCTATGTCATAGAGAAAAAGATCTTTCTCCCAAGGCAGAAAATCTCCTCCTGTTGTCCAACCATGATCAAGGACATAAAAAAGTCTTTCTCCGTCAGGGGAGATAACAAAATCACGAACATTATCATTCTTGTCATCGGTAATAATTTTTTCGCCATCTTCTGTTAAAAGCCAAAGTTCTGGGGTGGCGCCAGCCAAGGGTTCTGGTTTAATTGTGTCTCTGGTAAAAGCAATTTTTTCGCCGGGTAAAAGTTGTGGTTGGCTGCTAAGAGGTGAGGGTGTAGCCTGGGCTGGTAACAAGGCTGACTGCTCTGATCCGCTACCTGCTCCCGCTTGAATTTCCCCCCACCAATACGTACCACCCCCCAGGTTCATATTCAAGCCAATTGCTCCTGGCCCCACCCCCCCTCCAAAAGCAGATAACATTAATAAAACCCCTTTGGGATAATCCTTATCAGCTGGCCAATCTTTTACATATGCTTGAGTTTCACCTTCAGGTAACTCAATAATTTTTTGGCCAGCGAAAAAAATCTGAAGATTTCCCGGGATGGTGTTTGGTCGCGGTCTTTGGGCTAGAGTAAACCTTAAAATCTCTCCTTTTTTAACCTCACGAATAGTTTTTTGTGATATATTGACAGAACAGTTCTTACTCGGTGTCGAAGCAAGACCAATCTTAATACTTCCATCATACTGGGTTTCTATAGAAACTCCCGCACGCATATCTTCATAAGAAACTGGGGTTTCCACTTCCCAAGAAGCCAATCCCTGGCTAAAATCGGCATTATTTACTATCGGACCCAGGGGTGAGGGGTTCAAAAGAGACGGTTGTGAAGCAAACTCCGGAATCGGCAGACTTTCACTGGCCTCAACTGCTAGAGGCAAAAAGAAAATCAAACCCAAAACTAAGAAAATAAAAATTTTTTTATTCAAAAGGCTTTTTATCACAGAAATTATTAGCTTCGGTGCAACCTATCTGAAGCCATTCGTAAAAAGTTTTCGGGTTCCCATTAATAGCAAAAATTGCTTTTTTAATCGTCGGGAATTGCTTAAGCGTTGTCTCCATTTCCGCCAAAAGTTCCGCCGACCCGCAGCTGGTACTGGCATTGGGAACAATTCGGCGGATATCCTCAAGGTCAACATAACAGACTCCCTCAGTAATTTTAATGCTCTTGAGAATTGATTTGGTTTCATCTGAAAATAAAGAAATATAGCCCTGTTTTTTCTCCTCCGACGTTGGCCCCTTAAAAAGTTCGTTTAAGGCGGCACGGGCCACGCCGACTGTCTCGGGCACTGACCTTTCGATGACAAAAACTTGGCGGCAATTCGAAGACCCAGCTTTTTGGAGATTGGCAAAATAAACCTTAAGCTGGGTGGTTGGGCCGGTTGGCCTTACGGTTGGGTTGGCCGTGGAGGGGATTGTGGGGGTTAGAGCTTCTATTGGCGTTGGGGTTTTGGCGACAATTCCCCATTTTCCAGCTAAGACCTGTAGGTATTTTAAAAATTCGTCTTCAGGTAAGCTGTTGGCTTGAGCAAGAACAATCAAGTTCCCGACGATATTTTGGTAGCGAAAAACATTTTGGAGAGAGGCAATATTTATACCTTCCGTTTTTCCTTTAACTTGGTAGGTGTTTATCTGATCATAGCCTAGATCGGCACCTAAGGGAACAGATTCGATTTGGAACTCCGGTTTTTGGTAATCTTTAGTCAGAAAACCCGCTTCCTTAAAATAGTCATAAGCCTTTTTAGCCAAATCTACTGAAGAATAGCGCAGGGCAACATTCATAATCATTTTAGTTTTATCATTAGTTTCAAAAATGATGTCATATCCTTGTTGCCAACCTTCGGAAAATCCAGGTTCCAAATCAGAAGAGATAAGATATTTACTCTCCTTTTGGGCTAAATTTACCTCGTCTGAAGTTAAAACCAACTCGGAGGCATCGATAGTTATCAAGTTTGGGGAAATCGATTCGTTTAGCGGCGGTGTTTTACCTACAAAAATATTCCTGAAAGCCAAAAAACCAAGAGAAATTACTAAAATAGCTCCAGTGGCGATAAAAATAGCCTTGAGGGGCAATCTCTTGGTCGGTTTAGACAATTCTTGAGATTCTTCTTTTTTTACTCCAAACTTTTCTTGAGATTCTTCTTTTTTTACTCCAAACTTTTTCCCGCAGTTAAGACAAAAAGCAGCGCTTTCCTTGATTTTTTGACCACACTCTAGGCAGAACATCTTGTCTATTTATTGTTGTACACTAGTAATTAATTGTCAAATTGGTTAAACAAGTTCTAACATCGTCCACGCCAGGAAGCAGTGAAGAAAAGGCACCCAACATGCTCCTCATTCTTATCTACAAAGTTTTTTGAGAGAACCTCCCCATTTTCTCACGATATAATAATCGTGTGACCAAGAAAGCCGCCCTCCCCGCCCGTTGCGGTACCATCATCTTTGTTCTTCTTGCCTTTCTCTTGGGATATTTCCTACGCACTCCTACTCCAGAGATCACAGTCGAACCACAAAAAAATGGATCTCAAGAATCCACACAAACCAATAACTTCAAACAAGGCACCTATCGCGTAATCCGGGTTCTCGACGGCGACACGATTGAGCTTGAGGGTAGAATCCGGGTTCGCTATGCGGGGATCGACGCGCCAGAAAACAACACAGCCTACGGGCTTTCGTCAACCAAACTCAACAAAGAGCTCGTCGCTGGAAAAGACGTCTTGGTTGTCCCGACGGAAGAGAAAACGGATCAATACGGAAGGGTGTTGGCATACGTTTACGTCGGCGATGTCTTCGTCAACGAGAAGATGATTGAGGAAGGCTACGCCAGACTCCTCGTCATCAAAGGCAAGAAACCAGAAAAGTACGACGAGCTCAAAGCCGCCGAGGACTTCGCCCGCTCCCGCCATTTGGGCATCTGGATTAAAGAGTGAGAGTTAGAAAATAAAGATATCTAACATTAGGGTGGAAAGAATTCTACCCGATAATCCCTAAACAATGTTGGGTTTTGTGCCATGCATCCTATGTGGTGCATGGCCACTTCTCGTCTTCTATACTTATATTGAGATTGTCGCTCCCTCAGTAGGCATACAAAAACTGACTCGTTCCCCCACTTCAAGCGAGTCCGTGATCCCAATTTGACCGATGCAATATAATACAACGTAATAGCCGATAGTATACAAAGCAGACTATGATAGAAACAGATCCGAAGCGAACTCATGAGCCGAGTGTCAGTTGGAATCCTGACACAAAACAACTCACCCAAACAGAAAGAAGAGAGCTCTCTTCAAACTTAGAATTAGTAGATATCGACCTGATATCCGGCTATCTAAGGGTTGAGGAGGCAGACGGAGAACAAACTCCTCAGCTGGTGGTGGAAACGATCATCGCCGCCAGATCAGAAAGCGAAGCGAAAAGGCGCCTCGCAGATCACGCCTTAAATTTCACCATAGACATATCCGATAGGACTTTGAGAATCGAAGACAACATCGAAAGCTCTGCCGGAATTATGGGCGAGAATATCATCGTCGGAAACGTCATAGGCGCAAATGTTTATGTTGGCGGAGAAGTAATTGTCAATGGCAGGAGAATTACTTCATATGGACAAGAGCACGAATCATTAGCAAAGGCAATCAAGGTGGTATTACCGAAAGACAAGGCGATATCGCTGAATGTAACCGATCAGTCAGGTAACATAGACATAGGAAAGGTAAAGGGACGCGTAAATCTGTCCACACAAAGTGGAAGGATCCAAGTAGAAAAGTGTATCGGCAATTTCAGGGTCGATGTAACTAGTGGCAACGTGAACATTGCTCAGTTTTTAGGTGAGTTAAAAAGCCGTATTATGAGCGGTGATATCAGAATCAATCAACTCAGAGGAACCATCGATCTCGACGCGACCAGCGGACAAATCACAATAAATGATGCTGTATTAAGTGGAGGGCAGAATAGAATCAAAGCCACCTCAGGAGATATCCATCTTGGAATCAGCAATAAATCATTAGCCTTGTCAGCGAAAACGACAAGCGGAGATATGGATATTGACAGAGACGGGTTTACACTCACGCACGACTGCAGAAGAAAAAAGAGCCGGGGAACGACGGTGATACAAAGCGGCTTCTCTGTAATCTCTGTCGGTGGATCAGGCTGGGGCGATACCATAGAAGGGTATTATGGTGAGAAAGAGCAGGCTCCTGAGTTGTCAGTTGAAGTAACAAGCGGAAGTGTAGCGATAGAGCGCACGGGAAAAAATATTGAAGCACCCCCCGAAACTCCAGAAGACAAAGGTGAGTACGCTGAGTGCAGCTACTGCGGCTCAGCATATCCTACGCAGCAAATAAAAGTGAAGGGTGACAAGATCAGCGAAATTCATAATGCAATTTGTCAACAATGTAATGCTTCAGAACCGATCGTACACCAAAACCACTAACAGGTGTTTCCTGCAAATCAATTGCTCTATCTCGGATAAGGTTTCAACTGCCATACTTTATCAATCCCAACTATAATTTCCAATAATTTAACGAACCTGTAGCATATAAAAGTTTCCTTGCTTGCTACACAATAAGAGCAGGAGTGTCGACTATCTCTGACTGATCTGCTTTCTGAATCGTCCCACGCAGTGAACTCCAGATAAAAGCCCAATATGTAGGGATTTTTAATTTTGATAGAATCAAATTATGACAGAATCCATAACCGCTGAGGCACTTCCTATCAGAAAAAGACTAGCAAAACTCTTCTCACCACTCTCACCACAAGAAAGACAACCCAAAGAAGATGAAATCTCTAAAGCAAGGATGATCTATGAGTTGGTGCCAGCCCTTTATCGCAAAGGTATGTTCGACCAAAGTGGTGAATTTGAATCTTTTCTCAACGATACGGAAACCAACACAAAACTTACTAGAAAAACCTTGCTTGACAGGGCAATATCGGACATAACCAGTGAAGAAGGATTTATTACATTTCAATGTCAGAGAAGAGGTCAGCAGCAACCGTTCAGTAGGTTCAGTACAACCGATGAGAAAGGTTTAATGAGCCCGACAGTGGTCATCAATGCCGACCATCCTGCACTCAATTTCTCACTCGCGGCAAGAAAAAGAAATAAAGAAGGAGGAATTCCCTTTGAACCATCAGATGCCCAACAACTGTTTACGTCCCTCATTGCTGCTCAGGTGTTTGTTGAAACACATCACCAAACTGAATTATTAAAAAAACAAGGAACGTTCCGCTGATATCGAGTTTGTCTCTGCTCCATTTTGTGTAGCAAATAATAAAAGGAGTCCAAGGTGGCTCCTTTTTATTTACTCCAAGGCCAAGTAATGTTCTGCAGCTAGATCACTCCGAAGCGGGTAGCGAAGGATGATTAACAAAGGATAGTTACCCAAGGAGCAAGTTCGAAAATCGCCCCCTCATTCACTTAAGTTCCATATGGGCAGTCATTCTGCAAACACTTCGGACACAAGTTAAGCAAGGAAGTTTACTAAATGCAGGCTTGATATGTGTTCAGGCCTTTGTTATCTTGCTATATAAACTATTTATCAAAGCTACTTTAACCATGTTAGATGCAATCTTTGTTAGTCCCTTCCCCGAAAATGCTTATGGCATTAACAGAGGAACGGTGGAGCCACCGTTGGGACTGGGTTACTTGGCCGCAATTACTGAAAAAGGTGGTTTTTCTTGCGAAATAATTGACGCCAATATTTTAGAACTCAAGATGGCTGATGTTCTTCGAATTATCAAGCGGAAAAAACCCGAAATCGTGGGTATTAGTGTAAATCTCTATTCCTACCAGATTGCCCTGAAACTGGCAACTAAAATAAAAAAGACCCTCCCAGAAACAACAGTAATCCTAGGCGGACCCACACCCACAAGTTCTCCCAGGCAGGTAATGGAGTCCTGCCAAACTGACGCTGTCTGTATCGGTGAAGGAGAAGTAACTTTAACAGAAATTCTGGATAACTATAAAAAACGCAAGCATCTTTTTAATGGCGTTGCCGGCATTATGTATCGGGCGGGAAAAATAATTATACAAAACAAACCCCGAGGATTTATTCAAAATATTGATGACATTCCCTTCCCCGCCTATCACCTTTTTCTAGATTTGAATAAATATAAATCCAGGGCTATCAAAAAACCCTTTGCTCCTCTTTTGACAAGTCGCGGCTGTCCTTTTCACTGTGTCTTCTGCAGCAAAGATGTATTTAAATACATCTGTCGCATGAGGTCTCCGGAAAACGTGATCGAGGAAGTCGATATGCTTATAAAGAAATTCGGAGTAAAACAAATAGATATCTTAGACGACAACTTCACAATTAATAAAAAAAGGGCGGAACAGATCCTTGATCTTCTAATAGAACGAAAATACGATCTGTATGTTAATTTGCAATCCGGAGTAAGAACTGAAGGAATCGACCAAAATATAATCAATAAAATGAAAAAGGCAAAAATCTTTAAAATCCCCTTTGGGGTAGAATCAGGCGATCCTCTGATTCTTAAAAGAATTATAAAACAACTTGATTTAAAAAGAGTTCTCGCTTGCACGAAAATGGCAAAAAAAGCTGGGATGAAGGTTTACGGCTTTTTCATGATCGGTTTGCCGGGTGATACTCCTGAAAGTATGCAAAAAACCATAGATTATGCAATAAAGATGGACCCTAATATAGCAAATTTCGCTATAACGATACCTTTTCCCGGAACAGAACTTTACCAAATGGTAAAAAAGGACGGCAGATTTCTTATTGACATGGACAATGGAATAGACGCCGGGTTTTATGCAAATACGGTTTTTTATGAGCTGGAGGGCATGGACAAAGAACAAGTACTTGCTTACTACAAGAAGGCAATCAGAAGCTTTTATTTAAGACCGAAAAAAATGCTTGAACTTGTAATGGGTATGAACTCGTGGACGGAATTTCAGTGGTTTGCGAAGACCTCACTTTCGATTTTTAAAAAAGTGCTGATTTGATGTCAGTCTAATTAAGCCCAAGTTTTTCCGCTCTTTTTATTTATCAAGCGTATTACCTCAGTGGGACGGCTTTTGGCAGTGAGCCTCCATGGGCTATGGTTCGACTTCGGACTTCGGCTGAGCTCAGTCGAATGCCTTCACCATCTCTTCGACCCCCGACTTAGGCTCTGGTGCGGGGAATCAAACAGCTACCGAGAAGGTGGTTCCAAAATCTGCAGTTTATTATCTCGATCCTCCTCAGGTAAAAATTCTTCAAGCTCGGCAATCTGCTTTTCCACTGCCAAACCCAGATCCCCAAGATTTTTATAAGATTCGTCACTCAGAAACCGATAAGACAAAACATCCTGTGCGCTGTTATTGTTGAGGGCAGAGTCAAAAAGTATGATGAATTGACTGACAGCTTCCGTGCCTTTAAACTGCTGTCTTTCTTGCTCAGTCTGCGGCTGCGGTACTCCCGATGGAAAGCTTAGAGTCAAGTTCGGGTCTTGCGCACGCAAGTATCCTAAAATGTCATCAAATCCTCCGAATGCCTCTTCCCATGCTTCCTTCAATTTTGCAGAATCTACCCCATTAAGTTGCGGAGGGTCTTTGGCAAAAAGATCGGCTCCAATTTCTTTCGCCTTACCAGTTCGTGTTTCCCAATCTGCAAGAATTGCCCCCACGGCCCGTGGTTGTCGGGGATCAAGCACTGACTCCATGGCCCGCTGCACCCGCGGCCCATATCTGCCCAAAGCCACCAGCAACTCATAGGCATCGTCAAGAAAAACGGCTTTTTGTTTCGCCATAGTGTTGGCAGCAATTGCTAATTCAATCATGGAATTAAAGTTATCAAGAACATCTTCTGTTTTGTGGGCACGCGGGGAAAGGCTTTGGGGAAGAATATTCTTCTTTAACTTAATATCCGAAAGCCTGTCTTGTATCCGCAGCAGATATTCTTCTCTTTTCCCCAGAATATCTAAGGCCGTCACATAGTCCAAGGTATCCTGAACATTATGGCTCCCAAGCAACTGTTCGGACAATTTGATATCTTCGTAAAGCTCGGTGATCTGCTTGGCATCCTGTGGCGGCCTGAAGACTTCAAGATAATAATAGTAGGCTCCCCCAACGATAAATAGAAACACCACTGCGCCCAGAATCAAAAAAATAAGCTTCTTATTCTGTCTCTTTACTTGAGAAACAGGCGAGGGTGGTATCTGCGATTGAGGAATTGAGGCAGGAGCAGGCTTTGCTTCTTTTTGGAACAACCTATCTATCTTTTCCTCAACCGGCTGCATAGTCTTATCGTATCAAAAAAACAAAGGTGGGGAAAATTGTAAATTTCTCTGAACGACCCCCTCTCGGCAAAACCACAGGCAGTGAGTTTTACTGCCTGTGCAAGTTATAGTTTTGTAGTATGCTAAGGTAAAGCATCATAATCACCTAATCACTCACTTTTCTTGACTATGACCGCCGCATACGCGCAAGGAAGAATTACCGTTACTCAACCTTCAACAATGAGGATCACTGATATCGGCACGCTCATCAGTGGAGCGATTGGTGTTGCCTTCGTTATTGCGGGTCTCATTATCTTTGCTTTTCTTGTCTTTGGCGGTATCCTCTACATGACCTCTTCAGGAGACAAAACCCAAACAGAACGGGGAAAACAAGCAATCACAGGAGCAATGATCGGATTTGTGATCGTTGCAGTCTCATATGCAATTGTGCTGCTCCTTGAATACTTCTTTGGATACTCAATCCTTGGAGGAACAGCCCTCCCATCGTTCTATTAATCGTTCCCCCAATCTCTCGTGTTGCTACCCCTAAGAAACAGACATAAGAAACTCTTCACAAATGGTCAGTCTCGTCTGCCATGGCTTCCGCTTTCGTTTTATGGACAATCCCATCCTTATGCTGCGCCGGACTGTAGATGGTATACAGCTTCAACGGTTGCTTTCCCGACACATTAATCACGTTGTGCTCGGTTCCTGCCGGAACCACAATGGCATCGCCATCCGCAATGGCATACTCCTCTCCACTCATAACTACTTTCCCTTGGCCTTTTTCAACCCGAAAAAATTGATCCACATTCGGGTGAACCTCAGCTCCAATCTCCTCCTTAGGTTGAAGACACATCACGACCAGTTGCGAATGCGCTCCCGTAAACAAGATTTGGCGAAAATAGCTATTAGCCAACGTTAGCTTTTCAATATCCCCAACATAACCTGTCATCAACTCTCACCTCCTTCCCTGCCTCTCCGATCCCTGTATTGTAAATTAAAATTCATATAAAAAACAATCGCCCCATACCCAACAACCGCACTCTCATCATCCGAAACCGTAGCCGAAGTATCCGAGAAGATTTGTTTGGCTTTCCAGTTCTCTTTTTTTGCCATTTCCAAAAGTATCCCGATTCCTACTGCGCCACAGGCTGCATTCTCCTCATCTTCAAAATATTTCTTATCAGATCGCAAGATTGCCTTGATTGTCCGGCTGTCTTTCTTTAGTGCTTCCTTTTTCGGCAAATAATGTGAAAGGTCGGAAGAAAAGATAAAGATTGATCTCCCAAACCACCTCAAAAAATAATTGGCGGCCTTTTCCCTATCAACCTTTATCCCAGTCAGAAACGCAGAAAAAGAAAAGTCTCTACCGTAACGGTACTGAAGAAACGGCAGTTGGACCTCAAGCGAATGTTCAGAAGTATGAACTGAATTATTTAAAATAACTAACGACTTCTCTGCCTGGTAAACCTTCTGTCGTGATTTTTCAAGAGGTGTCTCCCATAAGAAAGACTGGCTAACACAAAGTCCTTCAAAAGGAAATTCATGCGACGGTCCAACCAAAACAAAATGGAGGCCTTTTTGCTTTGGCAGCTGAGCATACCCCCATGCCGCAGTCTGTCCAGAATAGACATAGCCAGCATGAGGCACAACCAGAGCCCTAATCTTACAGCCCTGCGGAACTACCCTCCGCGCCTTACCAAAGAAGTTCCTAAGCACCAACAGCAACTCTTCCTTCCCTGAAGGATAGAAACTCCCCGAAACTGCCGGCTTCCTCATGCTTCCCATAATCCGTAAATCTGCTCTCGACAAAATCGGCATCTTCCGTCTGCTTGATCTAAGCCTGTAATTTTCACCTCATATCCGACGCGCTTAACCAGAAGTTTTTCGCATTTGGGGCAAAAGGTTGAGGATCGCACAGCATCCAAAACATTCCCAACATACACATACCTAAGCCCCGCTTTCTTCCCGATGTTATACGCACGAATCAGTGTCTCATGCGGAGTCGGAGGTATATCCATCAGCTTATACGCAGGGTAAAAGGCCGAAAGGTGCCAGGGAATATCCTTGGAAATACCGCAAAGCCACTTCGCAATCTGCCCAAACTCCTCAGAGGAATCGTTTTGACCGGGAATAATCAGTGTGGTCACTTCCGTTTCAATCCCGCTTTTGAAAAATCGCTCGACGTTTTCAAGAACCGGATTAATTTTTGCTTTGCACACCTTCATATAGAAATCTTTCTGAAAACTTTTCAAGTCAATGTTGATCGCATCCAAATAATCTTTGACATATTCAAACGCTTCCTGCGACTCAAAACCATTGGAAACATAGACATTCCGCAGTCCCCGCTTCTTGGCAAGTTTCGCGGTATCATGCGCAAACTCCGCAAAAATCGCCGGCTCGTTGTAGGTATAGGCAATCCCATCCGCCCCTAGCTTTAGCGCCATCCTAACAATCTCAGAAGGACTACTTTCAACCGACCCCCTCTCAATTATTGACATTAATTCCTGTTTCAAATTTGTAATTTGTAATTTGTAATTTGAAATTTTATTTACCTGGCTCATCTCCCAGTTTTGGCAGAAAAGGCATCCGAAGTTACATCCAACCGTTCCAAACGATAACAGCGTTGTACCTGGAAAAAAATGAAAAAGTGGCTTCTTCTCTACCGGGTCAAGGTGAAGCCCAATCGCCTTTCCGTATACAAGGGAGTATAAAACACCATTCTGGTTATACCGCGTCCCGCAAA